>Ga0105237_10006029_pt1 | contig 13566 bp, 11 predicted proteins | sample KBSC24metaG_FD_81520 | JGI IMG/M metagenome (GOLD analysis project Ga0105237, IMG submission 81520) | Corn rhizosphere microbial communities from Kellogg Biological Station, Michigan, USA - KBS C2-4 metaG | ecosystem: Host-associated > Plants > Roots > Rhizosphere > Soil | place: Michigan, USA...
TCTACCAACTGGTGTGCAACTTCCTCAACACGTTCGACGTGACGACTGAAGGCGAACCCACGTACGGCTGAAGGGGTTTCATCACCGTGAAGGTCCATCATCTCAACTGCGGCACCATGGAACTGCCGACCGTGTCGTTGGTGTGCCACGTCCTGCTCGTCGAGACCGACAACGGGCTCGTCCTTGTCGACTCCGGGTTCGGCTCGCATGACTGCCTCCAGCCCGCGAAGCGCGTCGGTCCCACCCGGCTCGTCGCCAGGCCGGTCTTCGATCACAGGGAGACCGCCGCTCACCAAGTCGAACGACTCGGCTTTCGGCGAGACGACGTGCGCCACATCATCGTCACGCACTTCGACGCCGACCACATCGGTGGCCTGTCGGACTTTCCCGCGGCGCGGATCCACGTCACGGCGGCCGAGGCGCTCGGCGCCGTTCGGTCGCCGTCATGGCGCGAGAAGCTGCGGTTTCGCCCCGCGCAGTGGTCATACGGCCCGGACATCGTCGAGCACGATCCGGATGGCGAGACTTGGCGCGGATTCGCCGCTGCCAAGGAACTCGACGACGTCGCCCCCGGCATAGTGCTCGTCTCGCTGCCGGGCCATACCCGCGGTCACGCATGCGTCGCCGTCGACGCGGGCCACCGCTGGGTACTGCACTGCGGCGACGCCTTCTACCACCCCGGCACGCTGGATGGTTCGTCCCGGGTGCCCCGCGCGCTCACCGTCATGGAGTCGGTCGTCGCGTGGGATCTGAAGAAGGTTCGGGACAACCACTCTCGCCTCGCCGAGCTCTACCAACGCCAGGACCCAGACCTGTTCATCGTCAACGCTCACGATCCCACGCTGCACGAACGCGCCCGCGACACCGCCCAGTAGCTCGGGCCGCACGCTTTTACCGCTTTGAGGCCATGGACGGCTCACACGAAACGCATAGGTCTCAGACGGTGACCAAGTCGTGTTACAAACGTGACCAAAGTGCCAGATTGTTATCTGAGTGACGCATGTGCTTGACCACCACGAGCGCAACCATCTGATGACAGAAGGCACACCATGGCGACCCAAACACCGACATCCACCCATCACCGCTGGCCCGTCTCCCGCAGAATCCGAACGAGTTGGAGCAGACCCGCGGCGTGCCTCTTCGCGTCCGTGAGCGCATTGATCGGCCTGACCATCGCCGTGCCTGCGCCGGCGCACGCCGACCCCGAAACCTCGACGCTGCTCAGCGACGTCGGGATCGGCAACGGCGGCGCGATCAGCCAAGCCATCGCACAATTCGCTACGTCGCTGTGCCCGTTGCTCGTACAACCGGGCAGCCAGCTTGCAAGCACGGCGACGACGGCAAGCGGTAACGGTGGGTTGGGATCACAGCTCGCGGGTGGGGTGGCAGGCTTGGCGATTCAGACCCAGTGCCCGAACTTCATGACGTCGTTGGCCAACGGCGACTTCTCGGTGCTGACCAACGCAGCCAGCTTGGTAGGGATGGCAACGCCAGGGGCCAACCCGCTGTCGTCGATCACCGGAGCGGCGACCGGTAGTCCGCTCGGCGGCTTCACCGTGCCCGGCACCTGAACAACACGGCCGAAGGCCGCCCCTCGCTGATCTCGGGTTCTACCAACTGGCTCGCCGATCCCCCTCCACCTCCGAGGCGTGCACGCTGCGTCGAACGAATCCCATCGCTTCTGTGATGACGTCGACGACAGCGTCGGGTTGAGTGATCAGCGGCGCATGGTCAGTGCTGTGCACTCTGGTCACGGCACCCATCCTGTCAGCCATGAACGACTGCGTGGCAGGGGCGATCATGCGGTCCTCTTCGGCGAGCAAGTACCAGGTTGGTACCTCCTTCCAGCGCGGCGCGGGAACCGGTTGCTGGATGCAGCCCACGTGGATCGGTCGTTGCACCGCAGCCAACAATGCGTGGTCCTCGGCGCCAGCATGCTGAGCGAAGGCCGTCACGAACGATGGAGGGGGAAGCCATACATAGCCATCACCGTCAGGAGCCAGTTCGGGCGCCGCCGCGTGTGATGGGGTGCGATAGAAGACGTCGGCCACCGTCTCGCCTTCGTCCGGCGCCAACGCAGCGATGAAGACGAGCGCTTGAACCTGATGGTGTGTTGAGGACCCGACGACCGCGCCCGCATAGGCGTGAGCGACGAGCACCACGGGACCGTCGACTCGGTCGATTGCGCGATCGAGGGCAGCGACGTCATCACCAAGCGATGTAAGTGGGATCGGTGCCGCAGTGACGGCGACGCCCGATCGGTGCAGGGAGGCGATGACCCGATGCCAGCTCGATCCGTCGGCCCAAGCGCCATGCACGAGAACGGCAGTCAATCCAGACGTACTTTCCCCCACCACAATCCCTTTCAACGTGACTGGACGATGTTCGGCTGCGAGAGAGGCCATGGTCGAACCCTGCCCTCACAATGGGCTGAGTAACCCAAAGGTACTCGAGACGGCATGGGCGTCAATGCGGGAATGCATCGGTTTCGCTGTCAAGATGCTGGAAGCGGTAGGACAAGGTTCGGGACAACCACTCTCGCCTCGCCGAGCTCTACCTACGCCAAGATCCAGGCCCGCTCATCGTCAACGCACACGACCCACGCACTACGAGCGCAGCGAAGAGACGATACGGCTGGCGACGAGGTCGACGTCGTCGTCGGTCATGGCCGTCGAAAGCGCGAGGAGCCCGTTCGACCCGGCGAGCACTCCCGCCTCGTAGAGCCGCCACCACGTGGACTTCGCGTCGTCGACGACGAGCCGCAGCAGCGATCCGAGCCCGTTCGCGTGGATGCCGGCCTCTGCGAGCGTCCCGCGCAGGCGGTCGCCCTTGGCGTTGAGCGCGGAGATGGCCTCGGCGCCATACCCGTTCATTGCGGTCAGCCCCGCGGCCATCGTGACGGGGTTTGCGCTGAACGTCCCGCCCCACGACACCGGCCCATCGCCCAGTGGGCTGAAGGCGTCGAGCACGTCGGCTCGGCCACCCACGGCACCCACGGGAAAGCCACCGCCGATGATCTTTCCGAGTGACATCAGGTCCGGCGTGATCCCGTAGTCGCGGTGCAGGCCCGCGACTCCGAGCCGGAAGGTGATCACCTCGTCGATCGCCAGGAGGGCACCGCGCTCTTCGGTCAACCGCCGTGCCGTCGAGGCGAATTCGCGCGACACCGGTCGCAGGCCTGCCCGATTGGGCATGAGGTCGAGTAACACGACGGCGACGCGGTCGCCATGCCGCTGCATGGCGTCCTCGAGTGCGGCGGAATCGTCTTGCGGTAGCACGATCGACGACTCGGAGACCGAGCGGGGCACCCCGGGAGCGTCGCGGTCGACGACGCCGTCGAACGTGCCGTGATAGCTGCCGTCGAATCGGACGACGAGGTCACGACGGGTGTAGGCGCGCGCGCCACGGATCAGCATCATCACGGCTTCGGTGCCCGAGTTGCAGAAACGCCATCGCGGCAGTCCGATTCGCGCACTGAGCAACTCCGCCATGTCGACCTCCAACGAGGTCGGCAACCCAAACGCGGTGCCCTTCGCCGCCGCTGCCGTCGCCGCGGCGAGGATCTCCTCGTCGGCGTGGCCGTGAATCAGCGCGGTGTAGTTGTTGTTGCAGTCGATGGTGTGGTGCCCGGCAGAGTCGACGACCACCGCTCCCCTACCGGCTACGGCGTACGGCGGATGCGGCGCGACGAACACCGTCGAACGGGTGTTGCCGCCCGGCATGACGTCGACGGCACGCGCGAAGAGTTCGTCGCCGGTGCTCATCGCGGCGAACTGATCGTCCGGCTCTGCTCGCGCATGAATCCGGGGAGATACCAGGGTCCGAGACCGCCCTTGCCCGAGGAGCCGCTGGCCTTCCACCCACAGAACGACTGCAGGCCGGGCCACGCGCCAGTCGTCGCGCCTTCGCGTCGATTCACGTAGACGACACCGGCCTGGATTTCGTCGAGGAAGCGATCCGTCTCCGCGACCTCCGCACTGAATATGCCTGCGGACAGTCCATATTCGACGGCGTTGGCTTCGTCGATGGCGTCATCGATTCCCTCGACCGCGGTCACCGTCACCACGGGGGCGAACAGTTCCTCGCGCGTCAGGCGGTGCCCGCGCGGCAGCCCGGTGATCACGGTCGGCGCGACGAAATGGCCAGGCCCCTCGGGGGTGACACCGCTGGCGACGGTGGCACCATCGGCACGGGCGAGATCCACTGCGGCGGACACCCGTGCCGCGATGTTCTCGTCAACGAGCGGTCCGACGAAGACGTCATCGCGGGCAGGATCTCCGACGACGATGTCGGCGATGCGCGCCGTCAGCCGGGCGACGAAGTCGTCGTGCACCGCGCGATCCACCACGACTCGCCGTGTTGCGCTGCACTTCTGGCCCGAGAATCCGTAGGCCGAACGGACGACTCCCTCGACCGCATCGTCGAGGTTGGCGCTGGACATCACGATGGCGGGGTTGTTGCCACCCATCTCCGCAAGGACCGGCTTGGCGTACGCACCCGTCGACAAGGCGCGGACGATGTTCCAGCCCACCTGCGCCGAGCCGGTGAACGCGACGCCGTCGACGTCGGACTCCGCCAAGATCTTGCCCACCTCGGCGCCGCCCTGCACCACGTTCAGGACACCCGCGGGCAGCGACTCGGCCAGCAGACTCGCCGCAAGGGCCGTGGAGCGCGGCGTCTTGTCGGACGGCTTGAGCACCACCGTGTTACCAGTGACGAGCGCTGCCGCAGACATGTTCACCGCCAACGCCACCGGAAAATTGAACGGCGCGAGGACGGCGAATACGCCGTAGGGTCGCAGGACGTCGGTCGAGGTGTCCGTCGCGGTTGGTCGCAGCGGCGTCACGAACCCGTCGTGCGATTCCATCTGACTGCAGTAGTGCTCGATCAGGTCGGCCGACTCCTGCGCCTCGGCCAGCGCCTCGATGCGCGACTTCCCCGTCTCGGCCGAAATCGTGGCGGCGATCTCGACTGCGTTGTCCAGGAAGCGCGCCTTGGCGCTCCGTAGAGCGGCGGCGCGACTGGAGAACGCAGTGGCGCGCCACTCCCGAGAAGCGCGGCGTGCGGCCGCGACGGCTTCTCCGACGATCGGCACGGTCGCCGTGTGGGCGCGCGCCACCACCCGGGCGGGATCGACGGGATCGCGACGCTCGAACACCTCGCCTTCGTGCCGCTCGACGGCGGTGATCACGTGCGGCAGCGGCTCGGGAACGCTACTCCGACGCTCCGCGAGTGCCGCCTCGAACTGGCGATCGAGGTCGGCGCTCAACGACGTGCTTCCGTAGTTCAGGATCATCATCAGTGTCCTCTCAGACGGTGGATTGCGAAGGAGCGGTGGGAATTAGGCGCTCTGGCGCCCAGGACTGCGTCCACCCAAAGGCTGGGCTGGCGCCGAGCACCGCCTCGGCGGCCACCAGCCCGATGGCTGGCGCCAGCTGAATGCCCGACCCGCCCGCTCCGAGTGCACAGACCACCGACGGTTGCTCGGGATGGCGCCCGACGACGGGCCTGTGATCCGGGCTCATCGGGTAGATGCCCTGCCAACTGCCACTGATCGTGAGGTCGTCGACGATGTGCAAACGCTCCGCCATGAGCGTCAACACGCGCTCGACGTCGTCGTCGGAGACGCGCCTGAGTTCGACGTCCGGCGATACGGGCTCGTGCACGCCCTCATCGGTGTGCAGTCCCGCGATCAGCTGGTCCGCGCGCTCCGAGCGAAAGTAGACGCCGTCGGTGCCGGAGTCGGGGACGTAGTCCATGACGAATGGCAGCATCGGATCCAGCGGGCGGCGCAGATCGACGGTGATGGCACCGTGCAGCTGAGGATGAAGCGGTATCGGCGCACCCAAAAGATCGGCTACGTGCGCGCCCCACGCCCCCGCTGCGTTCACCACGATGTCGGCAGACAGGCTTTCCTTGGTGGTCTCGAGCTGCCAGCGTCCGTGGGAATCGTTGCTCGCCTTGACTAGTGCGTGCTTTGGCAGCACCCGTCCGCCCCTGGCGACGATGAGCTTGGCAGCGATGGCGCAGTACTCGTAGCCGTCGATGTGGCCGTCGGACTCGCCGAACAGACCACCGATTCGGTCGGACGTGACGAGTTGTGGCCACCTGCGTGCGATTTCGTCGGATCCCAGGACGTGCGCATCGTTGACCCCGAAGCCCTTCTGCACCTGCACGCTCCGTTCGAACGTGGCGATGTCCGTCTCGGTCGAGCCGAGGCGCAGATAGCCAGAGGCGACGAAGTGCAGTCCGTGCTCGGCAACCATGCGGTCGTAGTAGCGGCGCCCGTAGACCCTGGCCTCGATGTCGTCGGGACGGAAGTACTGGGTTTCGACCATGCCGACCGAGCGGCCCGAGGATCCCTCACCGGGGTGGGCGCGGTCGATGACGGAAACATCGGTGACACCTCGGTCGACGAGCTCGAGTGCGGTGGCGAGTCCGAGGACGCCACCGCCGATTACGACGACGGTCGGGGTCGTCACCATTGATCCTCCAAGGAAGAAGTGTGTCGTGCCGGCTGCTGAAGGAGCCGGAATCGGCGCGTACTGACGCGCGGCTTCAAATCATATAGTTGAGTTGTTTTACGGGCAAGGGGCCTCCTCAGCCCGCCACGGGGATGACGGACCACCCGTAGTCCGATACCGGAAACCGTTGCAGCGTATCGGCTTCAGCAGCCCTTCTCGCTGCTCGAGGCCGGACGGGAAGCCCAGTGCTGAGCTTCGGGAACGTCGACACGACGACGCGGTCGGACTCGTTGACCAGCGCCAGGGGTGTCGACAGACCCCGCAGATCGGCGATCAGCGATGCGATGAACCGGCGGACGTCGACGTCCGCTGCCACGACGCCGAGCGCGCCCGTTGGACCCGTCACCGGCAGCGACAGCGTGACGGTGTAGTCGTCGGCTCCCCAGGCATCGATGAACGGCCCGGACAAGGTCACCTGCCCAACGTCTTTCGCCGTCCGGAACCATCGCAACGATGCGTAGTCGTAGAAGCTCTCCGAGTTCGGATCCACACTGTGGGTGCGCTCGATGACCGAATCACCCCGATGCGCCCACCACACCATCGCCGGCGGACACCCCCGGTCGGCGTAGGACACGGCGTAGCCGGCCCCTGCGAGGACGTCGTCTTCGCCGCCGTCGACGAGCAACTGGCGTGTCGAATCACCGAAGTATCCGAATTCGTCGCCAGAGGATGGGATTTCGTCGACGACGGTGCTGAGCCGTTCGACGACGGCATCGATTCTGGCGGCCACTTGGTCGGCGAAGCGCACCATTCTCTGCTCCGCGGACGCCACACGTCGACTCATTCCGCGCCACCTACCTTCGAATCGACGGCACGGCTCGCCAACCCATGGGCGACCTCGATGCCCGCTGCCCTGACTGCCCGCGCAGCGGCATCGCGATCGCCATCGTCGACGGCCTCGATCAGCGACCGATGCTGGCGAGTCACCGACTTGCGCATCTTCGGATCGTCGTAGGCCACCGAGAGCAGTGGTCCATAGTCGATCACGCACGTCACCGTGGCCCTGGTCAGCCGAACCGACTGCGACGCAGCCGCCATCGCAATGTAGAGCCTGCCCTCGGCACGGCGCGCGGAAGCCGAATCCTTGGCCTTGGCGAACGTTTGAGCGTGATGCCGCATGCCCGATACCTCCTCGTCGGAGGCACGCTCGGCCGCTAACGCGGCCGACGACTCCGTGATCGAGATCCGCCAGTCCGACAGATCACGTAGATCGACCAAACTCATCTCCGACAGTCGCGAAAGACCGTGTGCAATCGGGTCGTATCCGTCCCTGCGGACGAAGCTACCGCCGGTGCGCCCGCGCCGGGTCTCCATGAGTCCTGCTTCCCTCATGAGACCCAGCGCATCCCGCAGCGTCACCGGAGAGATCCCCAGTTGGGCCGCAAGTTCCGTCTCCGGCGGCAGCTGTTCGCCGTCCTTGAACACGTCGAGCGCCACCGCATTTCGGAGACGATCGAAGATCGCCTTGGTGCGGCCACCGTGCTCGAGGGGCGCAAAGATCGCCTCGCGCAGGATGTCCGACGTCTGCGGTACCGCCACCTGCCACCAACTTTCACGTGTCGTGGTCGAGCCAGCCCAGTCAGGGCAGCTCAGCGATCAAGTATGCCCAGGACCTCGTCTGCGGCCAGGTTGCCCGTGTATAGCGCACCTTCGACACCGAGCCTGCCGTCGAAGTCGGATCCCGCGAACGTGACCCTGCCTTGAGCCTGGCGCGCCTTCGGCCGAATCGTGGTCTGCCCCGGCCGCAGATAGCTCCACGTGCCACGCGAGAACTCGTCGCCCGCCCAATCGTGACATGCCACGGCGTCCACCGTGATGCCTGGCACGTAGTGCTGCAACGACTTCTCCACCGCGGCCTTGTCGTTCACGTCGAGCACTCCGGCGGCGGACGTGAAGGCGACGACGATGGCCTTGTCGCCCTGGTGGAAGGTGGTCGATGCCGTCGCAAAACCGCCGCCCTCCGGGATACCGTGCGCGTAGAACGGCTCTGGGCAGTTGCTGACGAACGCCGTCACCTTCTCGGCCTGGCCGGACACGCCCTGTTCCGCCAGAGTCTGCAGCTCGGGCCTCAACGCGGGCGTGAACTCGACCGTCGACAACACGCCAATCGGGAGAGCGCACACCACGGCACCCACCTCGACGTCGCCCGCGGTGGTCGTCACCCTTACCGCGTCGGGAATGTCTACGACCGCCGTGACCCGAGTCCCGAGCAGTACGTCCGCATCGGAGCCCGACATCACGGCCGCATGCAGCGCTCCAGTCCCGCCGGCCAACTGCGGGCCCAGGGTCCGCGCCATCGGCGTGTCATAGGGCGCGGCGAAGAAGGTGGCGGCCGCGACCGACCCGCTCTTGGCGATGGTGTGCAGCAGCGGCAGTGCTGAAGGCACGTCCCACGGATCCCCGGCCAGCGTGACGATGTGGGTGGCGAACAGCTCACGCGTGTTTGGACCAAGTGCCAAGTCCGCGAGCAGGTCCGGCCAGGGCACGTCGAGTTCCGCCACGTCCTGATCCTCGATCGGGAGGTGGGGATCGATCCGAGACGCCAACGACGAGATCCGCACGATCAACCGCTCGAAGGAGTCCAACTCGTCCAGCGGAATGGGCATGGGGCCGGTGCGGCGTTCACCACCCGACAACCAGATGAGGGTGGTCTCGGAGAGCGATCCCCATTCGAGTTCGAGGTCGTGCTCGTCGATCTCCCGCCACGTCAGCGGATAGCTTGGCCGATCCAGCATGAAGGCCCCGCCCCACTCGACGACGTGACCATCGAAGTACCGCTCCTGCGACCACATTCGGCCCCCGAGTCGGTCGCGCGCCTCGATGATCAGTACGCGCAGGCCTGCTCGAGTCAGTCGGCGCGAAGCCGTGGCGCCTGCGAAGCCTCCGCCGAGAATGGCAACGTCGTACCGGCCTTCCGGCTGGTCTACAACGCGATACATGTTGCTCCGTTCTTCACCAGTCGTGTCATTGCGCCTGGAAGGAGGCGAGGGCGTTCGACACCGCGTCGAGATTGTCGGCGTAATACTTGGCGTCCTCGCTCACCGTGTTCGCCGTAGCGGTGTTCTCCTTCGACGTCACGTACGGCTGCACCGCCGGGTCGTACTCGGAGGCCTTCAAGTCCTTGATCGCGGTGGTGTAGGTGGTCTTGTTGACGAACCCGATCTGTCCCTGGTGGTCGAGGAGCCACATCGCAATCGCGGCCTGACCCACCTTCGAACTCGGTGCGCCCTTCGGCACAGCGAAGTAGGCCGCCGTGGTCAATCCGCCGTTCCAGGTGAACTCCAACGGCAGTTTCTGGTTCACGATCGCGTCATAGATGCGGCCCGTCCACACCATGCCCATCGAGCACTCGCCGTTGTTGAGCAGCTGGAGAACCGTGGATCCGGAGTCCCACCACACGATGTCGCTCTTGATCGTGTCCAGCTTCTTGAGCGCACGGTCGACGTCGAGGGGGTACATCTTGTCAGGGGTCACGCCGTCGGCGAGCAGTGCCACTTCGAGCGTGCCGCCACTCACCGGGTACTTGTAAAGGCAGCGCTTGCCGGGAAAGTCCTTCGTATTGAAGAGGTCTGCCGACGAGGTGGGCTTCTTCCCGCCGAGGGCCTTGGTGTTCCAGACCAGGACCGAGGCGTTGTCTTCGACCCTGATCCCGAACTTGTCCACACTGGCGGCGTCGAGGGAGGAGACCGGAACGGTCTTGGTGTCGAGTTCCTCGAGCAGGCCGGCGTTGGCCGCCTGGAAGTACTCGCCACCCGTGCCGAACTCGATCAGGTTCCACGGGACGTTGCCGGCCTCCGCCGCTGCCCGGAACTTGGTGGAGGTGCCGTCGGTGAACTCGGCCTGTGCGGGCAGCCCGGTCAGCGCCGAGAAGTCCTTCCAGACCGTTTCGTTCTTGGCGTCGGTGGTCAGACCGCCCGACGAGTCATACCAGGTCAGCGACCCGGTGAGGCCCTTGAACGTGGAGTCGGGGAAGACCGACGGATCGAACTGCGCCGCGCCCTGAGTAGGGGCTTGCGAGTTTCCGCAGGCAACCGCGGCGACGCTGCAGGCAACCGCGGTCAACACCGCTGCCACCCTGTTCACTCTCGGTCTTGACATGGCTGCTCCTTTGGGCAAGGTTTGTTTTAACCGATCGAACTGTATCTTTAATTTGGCCCACGTCAAGAGGAAAATGTGACAATCGCTACAGACGCCCCTCGGGGAACGGGACCAGAGCCACCCGCCGTCGGGCCACCAAAACGGCTGCCCGCGAAGCCAACTCGCTCTCGTAGGAGCGTTGGCTCGACCCTGTTGTTGGTCGTCCTGGCCGCTCTGTACGGAGTGTTCTTCTTCTGGCCTCTGGTCAGCATCGCGTCCCGCAGCCTCAGCGCCGGCGGCACGCAGTCCTACGACCCATCGACGTTCTCGTTGGTCAACTACGCCCGTTTGTTCACCGACGCGCTCCTGCGCGACGTACTGGTCAACACCGTGATCACCGCGGCCGTGTCGACGCTCATCACGTTCGCACTCGCCTTCCCGACCGCCTACTTGATGTCCCGTCTGCAACGGTCGATGTCGACGGCGCTGTTCATGATGGTGCTGCTGCCCTTCTGGGTGTCCATCCTGGTGCGACTGTTCGCGTTCCTCGAGCTGCTGTCGTCGAACGGACCGGTCAACTGGGCTCTGGAGGCCACGGGTATCGGCCGTCAGCAACTCCTGTTCAACTCGACCGGCACCGTCATCGGAATGGTGAACTACCTTCTGCCGTACATGATTCTGGTGCTCTTCGCTGCCATGAGTGGGGTCGACCCGAGCCTGACACGCGCTGCGAAGTCGCTGGGCTGTACGAGTTGGCAGGCGTTCAGGTCGGTCTATCTGCCGCTGATCCGTGGATCCATCGTTGGCGCACTGTTGCTCAACTTCATCATCGCCACCGGCTTCTTCCTGACACCCGCCATCCTGGGTGGTCCACGCGACGTCACGATCTCCACCTACATAGCCACCCAGGTACAGAACTACCAGTGGGGGCCGGCCAGCGCGTTTGGCGTCGTCCTGCTCATCGCCAGCTGCATCGGCTTCGCCGTCGCCGGTCGCATGACCGGACTGACCGCCGCATCGGGCATCTCGGTCACCAGCGCCAAGGGGGTATCTCGCGACGAGGCAATACCCTTCGGCCCCACCAAGGTTGGGCTATGGACCGTGACCATCTTGGTGATCGCGTTCCTGTTCGCCCCCATCGCCTTCGTCTTTCCGCTGTCCTGGGGCGTGGACGCCACGATCGTCTGGCCGCCTCGAGGGTTCACCCTCGACTGGTACCACGTCGCGCTCACCAACCCGACGTGGACGGCGGCCCTGCAGAAGAGCATCACCGTCGGGTTGGCCGTCGCCGTCCTCTGTGTCGTCCTGGCCGTGATGATCGCCCGCTGGGTACGCACGCTGGACGGGCACCCACGGTTGCAGTCGACGCTGGTGAGCATCATCTACCTACCGGTGATCGTGCCCGTCATCCTCCTCGCGATCGGTACGTTCGACGTGCAGAATCAGATCGGCATCCTGGGCACCTGGTGGGGGCTGGTCCTCGTCGAGACGATTCTCGCGCTCCCCTTCACCTATCTGGTGGTCGCCGCCGCGCTCGGCAACGTCGACCCGAGCCTGGAGAAGGCCGCATGGACCACGGGTGCAAGCCATCTGTACGCGCTCCGCAAAGTCGTTGTGCCAACCGTCCTCCCGGCCATCACGGGCGCTGCTCTGCTGGCATTCATCAGCTCGTGGGACGAGGCGGTCGTTGCGTTGTTCCAAACCAGCTTCGACAAGACCCTGCCGGTCAACTTCTACGCATCGTTGAAGAGCGGTTCGAGCCCCGTGATCGCGGCGATCGGCGCCCTGTTGATGCTGCTGGTCCTGCTGCTCGGGGCCGCATTCCTCGCCGTTCAGTCGGTGCGCTCCCGTCGCCGCGCCAAGACTCCCCCACCCGCCAGCCCGACCCAGTGAAGAGGCCGACATGACCATTGAGCCGAAGACGGCGGACGCCGAGATGACCAATACCGAACTGCCATTCATCGAAATCCGGCAGTTGCATCACGAGTACGGTGGCATCACCGCGCTCGACAGTGTGTCTCTGGACGTACGGTCCGGCGAGTTCGTCACGCTGCTCGGACCCAGCGGTTCCGGCAAGAGTTCGATGTTGCACATCCTCGCCGGACTCATCGACCCCACGTCGGGAACGATCACGATCGGGGGACGCGACATCACTCGGCTGCCTCCGCAGAAGCGTCAGATCGGCTTGGTGTTCCAGAACTACGCACTCTTCCCCCATCTCACCGCGCGGGAGAACATTCGATTCCCGCACAACGTGCGCAAGACTCCAGAGGACAAGGCCGTCGCGCGGGTAGCGGAAGTGCTCGAGCTCGTCGAATTGACGGCGCTGGCCGATCGTCGGCCGGACCAGCTCAGCGGCGGCCAGCAGCAGCGTGTGGCCGTGGGTCGTGCCATCTCCGCGATGCCGGAAGTGCTGTTGCTCGACGAGCCGCTCGGTGCGCTGGACCGTCGACTACGCCAGCAGCTGGGGCACGAAATCCGGCGCGTACAAAGGGAAACGGGTATCACGACGCTCTACGTCACCCACGATCAAGAAGAGGCGTTCACGATGTCGGACCGCGTCGTGGTGATGAATCACGGTGAGATTCGACAGGTAGGAACCCCCGAGGAGGTGTACACCCGGCCCAGCGACTCATTCGTCGCCAACTTCGTCGGGGAGGTCAACCTCTGGCCGGTCACGACGGAGGCGGGCGCCGGCTCTTCTGCGACGGCGACGATCGCCGGGTCGGCATCGTTCACCGCATCGTGCGCTCCGACCATTCACGGAATGGACCACGCACTGGTCGCAGCCGTCCGGCCCGAGCGGGTGTGGGTATGGCGGCCGGACGATTCCGCGCCGCGGCCGGGCATTCAGCACGTCGACTCCGGTGTGATCGTCGAGTCGACGTTCCTCGGAAACAGCCGCGGCATCGTGGTCGAGTCGGAACGGCTGGGGCGGACGACGGCCCTGCTCTACGACGGCGAA
>Ga0105237_10006031_pt1 | contig 13563 bp, 10 predicted proteins | sample KBSC24metaG_FD_81520 | JGI IMG/M metagenome (GOLD analysis project Ga0105237, IMG submission 81520) | Corn rhizosphere microbial communities from Kellogg Biological Station, Michigan, USA - KBS C2-4 metaG | ecosystem: Host-associated > Plants > Roots > Rhizosphere > Soil | place: Michigan, USA...
AGGCCATCCATGTCGCCGGTGGCGGCCGCGTTGAGGAACTGCTCGGCGATCTCGGCGGAACTGGCCGCATCGTCGGGTTCGAAACGCTTGCGCCTGGCCTGCACGTGCTCCTTGGCGCGGTGCGCCACCTGGCGCACCGCGGCCACGGATTTGCCGACCGCCCCGGCGATTTCGTCGTAGTCGAAACCGAACACCTCGCGCAGTACGAACACCGCGCGCTCGTCGGGTGAGAGCGTCTCGAGCAGGACGAGCATCGCCATCGACACCGACTCGGCGAGCACGACGTCGGCCGAGGCGTCGCGCTCGTCGAGCAGCAGCGGCTCGGGCAGCCACGGCCCGATGTAGTCCTCGCGACGGCGCGCACCCGCCCGAAGCGCGTTGAGCGCTTGGCGCGTAACCAGTTGCGCGAGATACGACTTGGTGTCGCGCACCGTCGCGAGGTCTACGTCGGCCCACCGCAGATAGCTGTCCTGCAGCACGTCGTCGGATTCGGTTGCGGAGCCGAGTATCTCGTAGACGATCGTGAACAGCAGGGGCCGCAGGAGGGTGAACCGCTCGGCGTGTTCGCCGCCGGCCGAGCCGGCAGTCCTGCCATCGGCGGTCATGATTGTTTGACCGCCTCGGGGGCCACCGGCTGAGCGGGACGCTTGCCGCCCTTGAGCCAGAACGACGAGCCGGGCTTGGCGGCCTCGCGTCGGATGTTCCACAGCGTGCCCTTGCAGATCGCGTCCTTGAGAGCGGCGCCAACTCGGCCACCGAGGTAGACGTTGATCGGGCTGTCGTCCTTGTTTGCGAACTGGATGGTGGCGGCTTTCCTTCCGAGGCTGACGTTGGATCCCGCGAACGCCTGGTTCAGCACCGCTGGGGTGGTACCCGCGATGCGGCTCAGCACGGTGTTGGCGGCCTGGGCGCCCAGCGGTTGGGCGGACTGGCAGCTCATCCGCAGCGGCTCGCCCGACGGTGCGGCCGCGTCGCCTGCGGCGACGATCCGGTCGTCGTCGACGCTCGTCAGCGTCTCGTCGGTGAGCAGCCTGCCGAGCCCGTCGGTGCTCAGCCCGCTGGCGGTGGCCAGATCGGGTACGCCGAAGCCAGCCGTCCAGATGGTCACAGCACTCGGGCGCACGGCACCGTCGGCGAACACCACCGCATCCGGTCGCACCTCGGCCACCACGTCGGACTCCAGCACGGTGACACCGTGCCTGGCCAGCCACTTGGCGACGGAGCGTCGACCGGGTTCGCTCAGCGACGGCACCAGGGTTCCGCCGCACACCAGCGTGACCTTGCGGCCCTGTTCGGCGAGTTCGGCGGCCGTCTCGGTGCCGGTCAAACCGGCGCCAACCACGGTGACCGGTGCGTCGGGGTGCAGCTCGTCGAGCTTGGCCCGCAGCCGCTCGGCATACTCGAATTCCGATACGGTGTAGGCGAATTCGGCGCCGGGCACCGTCTTTGGCGTCGCGCCGGTGCTGCCGACCGCGTGCACGACGTAGTCGTAGTCCAGCTCGCCGCCGGAGGCCAGGAGCACCTTGCGGTTGGCGGTGTCGATGCGGCGCGCACTGTCGACGACGAGGCGCACGCCCTTGCCGAGCAAGGTGCCGTAGTCGACGGTGGCGTCTCCGCTGCGCGATACGAACTGGTGCAGCCTGATCCGCTCGACGAACTGCGGCCGCGGGTTGACCAAGGTGACGTCGACGTCCCCGCGCATCCGTAGGTGGTTGGCCGCTATGACGCCTGCGTAACCGCCACCGATGACGACGACGTTGATCTTCTCGGTCATGACTAGTACTCCTTTGAGGTAGGTCCGGCTCCTCTTCCCAGTGATGGGGAGCCGGGTCTGACCTCAAGACACCGCTGACCGCCGAAGTGTGACACGGAGTCGGCCAATGTGGTGCGAGTCACTCCGCCTGATAGCGGGGGAACACTCCCTCGGGCGCAGGCAGGGCGGTGCCAGGGACGATCCGCGTCGCAATCGCCGCGAAGGTGCGCTGATCGGCCGGCTGGCCGAGCAGATCGAGCAGCTTGGCCGCCGAGTCTGGCATCACCGGTTGCACCAGGAGCGCGGCGATGCGCACCACCTCGAGCGTCGTGTAGAGCACCGTCCGGAACCGCTCCTGATCGCCGGGCGCCTCCGACTTGCGCAGCACCCACGGCTCCTGGGCGGAGAAGTACCGGTTGGCCGCACCGAGCATCAGCCAGATGGCCTCCAGCGCAAGGTGCATGGCGGGGACGTCGAAGTCGGCTCGCACCCGCTCCAGTAGCGCGTCGGCCGTGGCGAGCATGTCGCGGTCCTCGTCGGTGAACTCACCAGGCGTCGGCACCACCGCGTCGAGGTTCTTGTTCACCATCGAGAGCGATCGCTGGGCCAGGTTGCCGAATTCATTCGCCAGATCGGCGTTGATCCGGCCGATGATCGCTTCCTCGCTGTAGCTGCCGTCCTGCCCGAACGGCACCTCCCGCATCAGGAAGTAGCGCACCTGGTCCACCCCGAACGCGTCGACGAGAGCGATCGGGTCGATGACGTTGCCCACCGACTTGCTCATCTTCTCGCCCTTGACGTTGATGAACCCGTGCGCGAAAACCCTTCGCGGGAGCTCGATTCCGGCCGACATCAGGAACGCGGGCCAGTACACGCTGTGGAATCGGATGATGTCCTTGCCGATCACGTGCATGTCGGCGGGCCAGTACCGGCGAAACGCGTCGGATTCGGTGTCGGGGAAGCCCGCGCCGGTCAGGTAGTTGGTCAACGCGTCCACCCACACGTACATGACGTGGTCGGGGTGATCGGGCACCGGCACGCCCCAGTCGAACGTGGTGCGCGAGATCGACAGGTCGCGCAGTCCGCCGGACACGAAGCTGACCACCTCGTTGCGCCGCACGTCGGGCCCGATGAACTCCGGGTGGGCCTCGTAGTGCGCCAGCAGCTTGTCGCCGTAGGCGGACAGCTTGAAGAAGTAGGTCTGCTCCTCGGTCCACGTCACGGGCGTGCCGGTCTCGATGGAGTAGCGGACGCCGTCGGCGCGCTCCTCGAGCTCGTCGTCGGTGTAGAAGCGCTCGTCGCGAACGGAGTACCAGCCCGCGTAGGCGTCCAGGTAGATGTCGCCTGCGGCCATCATCCGGTTCCAGATGTCGATCGAGGCCTCGATGTGATCGGCGTCGGTGGTGCGGATGAACCGGTCGAACGAGACGTTGAGCCGCTCCTGCATCCGCTGGAACACGTCCGAATTGCGGTCGGCGAGGTCGGGGGTCGATATGCCCTCCGCCGCGGCGGTTTCCGCCATCTTCAGCCCGTGCACGTCGGTGCCGGTGAGGAAGCGGACGTCGAAGCCGTCGAGCCGCTTGAACCGCGCGATGGCGTCGGTCGCGGTCTTCTCGTAGGCGTGTCCGATGTGCGGGGCGCCGTTCGGGTAGTCGATCGCCGTCGTGATGTAGAAGGGCCCGCCTGGGGTGGGCGCATGCGCCCCGGGGATGTCTCTAGCCATTTGTCCTCACCTTATTGTGTGGTGTGAGTTCCAAACGCGAGAGGCCACCGGCCCCGGAGCCGCTGACCCCGCTGATCGACGCGCATACCCACCTCGACGCCTGCGGTGCCACCGACGCCGACGACGTCCACGCGATCCTCGACCGCGCCGAGGCGGTCGGCGTTCAGGCCGTCGTCACGATCGCCGACGATCTGGCAGCGGCGCAGTGGGCGGCCCGGGCAGCCGACTGGGATCCGCGCGTGTACGCGGCGGTGGCGCTGCACCCCACCCGCGCCAACGCGCTCACCGACGACGCACGGGCCGAGCTGGAGCGGCTCGCGACCCATCCCCGGGTGGTCGCGATCGGGGAGACGGGCATCGATCTGTACTGGCCGGGCAAGCTCGACGGCTGCGCGGACCCCGCCAAGCAGCGCGAGGCGTTCGCGTGGCACATCGACCTCGCCAAGCGCACCGGCAAGCCGCTGATGATCCACAACCGCGATGCCGACGCCGAGGTGATCGACGTGCTGCGCGCCGAGGGCGCCCCCGATGCGGTGATCTTTCACTGCTTCTCGTCCGGGCCGGAGATGGCGCGCATCTGCGTCGACGCCGGCTGGCTGCTCAGCCTGTCCGGAACGGTCAGCTTCAAGAACGCGTCGGCGCTACGTGACGCGGCCAAGCTGATCCCGCCCGATCAGCTGCTGGTCGAGACCGACGCGCCGTTCTTGACCCCACATCCGTACCGTGGGGCACTCAATGAGTCGTACTGCCTGCCCTACACCGTGCGGGCATTGGCCGAGGTGGTAGGTCGATCTCCGAGTGATCTGGCTCACCAGACGTCGGAGAACGCCGTGCGGACGTACGGAATCAGTCGCTGACCTGAGTTGCCCCCATCAGGGGCTTTCGTTACCGTCCTGTAATCGAATGGTCGGCTGGAGAGGTACTTCATGCCGGCCAGATAGTCGGGGATAGACACTTTTGAACGCCTTGGACAAACTTCATCACGCACGCTCGCCCATGTTGCGGCTCCTCGTCGGCGCCTTGCTGGCCGCGCTCGTCTACGCCGGTGGCTACGCGGTCGCGGCGCACAAGACCGTCACGCTGACGGTCGACGGCGCGTCCATGACCGTGCCGACCATGAAGTCCCACGTCATCGACGTGGTGAAGGAGTACGGGTTCGACGTAGGCGAGCGCGACGACCTGTACCCGGCGGCCGACGCCGACGTGCATCAGTCGGACACCATCGTGCTGCGCCGCAGCAGGCCGCTGCAGATCTCGCTGGACGGTCAGGACAGCCGCCAGGTCTGGACGACGGCGTCGACCGTGTCCGAGGCCCTCACGCAGTTGTCGATGTCGGATACCGCGCCCGCGGCGGCGTCCCGTGCCAGCCGCGTGCCACTCGAAGGCATGTCACTGCCTGTGGTGAGCGCGCGGACGGTGCAGATCAACGATGCCGGTGTCGTGCGGACCGTCAAGTTGGCCGCCGCTAACGTCGCCGGTTTGCTTGAGGCGGCGGGCGCGCCACTGCTGCAGAGCGACACGGTCGTCCCTGCCGCGTCTTCGCCAGTCGTCGATGGCATGCAGATCCAGGTGACCCGGATGCGGGTCGAGAAGGTCACCCAGCGGCTGCCGCTGGCGCCGGATGACAAGCAGATCCCCGACGCCACGCTGAACATGAGCCGGCAGATCGTCGAGGACCCAGGAACCCCGGGAACACAGGACGTGACGTTTGCCGTGGCGTACCTCAACGGGGTGGAGACGAGCAGGCTGCCAGTAGCCAATGTCGTGATCACTCCCGCTCGCGACGGGGTTCTCCGGGTAGGCGCCAAGCCCGGCACCGAGGTGCCGCCGGTGTCCAACGTTGCCCAATGGGACGCGCTATCCCGCTGCGAGGCCGGTGGTAATTGGGCTATAAACACTGGTAACGGTTTTTACGGTGGCGTCCAATTTGATCAGAACACTTGGGAACGGCAGGGCGGTTTGCGGTATGCTCCGAGAGCTGATCTGGCTACGAAGGAAGAGCAGATCGCGATTGCTGAGGTAACGCGAGCGCGTCAAGGATGGGGCGCTTGGCCCGTGTGTAGTGGGAGAGTAGGTGCACGCTGACGATTCGGCTCCTCGGTCGCACCGAGATCAGACATTTGGCGAAGGAACTGGACTTCCGACCGCGTAAGTCGTTCGGCCAGAACTTCGTGCACGACGCCAACACCGTTCGCCGCATCGTGTCGGCATCCGGGGTCAACCGCAACGATCACGTTCTCGAGGTCGGTCCCGGCCTCGGCTCGCTGACGCTGGCGCTGCTGGACCGCGGGTCCCGCGTGACCGCCGTCGAGATCGACCCGGTGCTCGCGCGTCAGCTGCCGCAGACCGTCGCCGAGCACTCGCACAGCGAGATCGCCAGGCTCACGGTCCTGCACCACGACATCCTGAACTTCACCAAGGCCGACATGGAGGACCAGCCGACCGCGCTGGTCGCCAACCTGCCGTACAACGTGGCCGTGCCCGCGCTGCTGCATCTGCTGGCCGAGTTCCCGTCGATCCGCACCGTGCTCGTCATGGTGCAGGCCGAGGTCGCCGAGCGCCTGGCCGCCGAGCCCGGTGGCAAGGACTACGGCGTGCCGAGTGCCAAGGTGCGGTTCTACGGAAACGTCCGGCGCTACGGCATGGTGTCGCCGACGGTCTTCTGGCCGATCCCGCGCGTGTACTCGGGGCTGGTGCGCATCGACCGCTATGAGACGTCACCATGGCCCACCGAGAGCTCGTTCCGCGACAAGGTGTTCTCGCTCATCGACATCGCTTTCTCGCAGCGTCGCAAGACGTCGCGCAACGCGTTCGCCGAGTGGGCGGGGTCCGGCAACGATTCGGCAGAGCGGCTGCTTTCGGCGAGCATCGATCCGTCGCGTCGCGGTGAGACGCTCGGCATCGCGGACTTCGTTCGCCTGCTGCAGCGGTCCGGGGAAGCCGACACGGACTCGCCGCAGCAAGCGAATCAGATCCGCACGTACTGACGCCTACTCGGTGTCGGCCTTCGGGGTCGTGGAGCTAACGTGAGCGTCCTTGTCGAGGAACTCGTCCATGAGTGGCGTCTCGGCGATCACCGGGTAGTTGCCGGTGAAGCCGATGCGTTCCTGGGCCATCGCCAGCACGCGTGGGCGCACGGCATACCAGCCACCGATCAGTGCGGGCACGATCACCAGTAGCGCGATCAGGTTCCAGTAGTTCTCCCAGCACATCAGTGCGGTGACTGCGAACAGGAAGACCAGCGTCGCGTAGCTGGTGTACGGCGTGCCGAACAGTCGGAAGCTGGGGCGCTCCAGAATTCCCTTCTTCGACCAGCGGTACAGCTGGATCTGGCAGATCACGATGGTGGCCCACGATGCGATGATGCCAAGCGCCGACAGGTCCAGCGCGATGTTGAACGCCTCCGACGGCACCACCAGGTTCAGGAATACGCCAACCACGGTGAAGCAGGCCGTGAGCGCGATACCCGCAAACGGCACACCACGTTTCGTCATCTTCGCGGTGAATTGGGGGGCGCTGCCGTTCAGCGACATCGAGCGCAGGATGCGGCCTGTGGAGTACAGGCCGGCGTTCAGGCTCGACAGCGCGGCCGTCAGCACGACGAAGTTCATGATGTCGCCTGCTGCGGGCACGCCGATGCTGGAGAAGAAGGTGACGAACGGGCTGGTGCCCTGCTTGTAGGCGGTGTACGGCAACAGTAGGGCCAGCAGAATCAGTGAGCCGACGTAGAACACCGCGATGCGCAGGACCACCGAGTTGATGGCCTTCGGCATCACCTTCGCCGGGTTCGCCGTCTCGCCGGCCGCAGTGCCCACCAATTCCACTGCGGCGTAAGCGAAGATGACGCCGGACGTGATGATCACCAGCTGCAGGATTCCGGTGGGCAGGATGCCACCGTTGTCGGCGATGACGGACACTCCGGTGCTTTGCCCCCCGACGGTGAACCGGCCCGCCAGGAAGACGATGCCGACCACCAGGAAGGTGACAAGGGCGACGACCTTGATCAGCGCCGCCCAGAACTCCATCTCGCCAAACACCTTGACCGAGATCATGTTTACGGTCAGCGTGATGACCAGGGCGATGAGTGCGATGGTCCATTGCGGTATCGCGTTGAACGCTCCCCAGTAGTGCATGTACAGCGCGATGGCGGTGACGTCGACGATCGACGTGCACGCCCAGTTGAAGAAGTACATCCAGCCCGCGACGTAAGCTGCCTTCTCGCCGAGGAATTCGCGCGCATAGGACACGAACGACCCCGACGACGGACGGTGCAGGACGAGCTCGCCGAGCGCCCGCAGGATGAAGAAGACGAAGATGCCGCAGACGGCGTAGACGATGAAGAGCCCTGGGCCCGCGGTGTGTAGCCGCCCGCCGGCACCCATGAACAACCCGGTGCCGATGGCCCCGCCGATCGCAATCATCTGCAATTGCCGGGGTTTCAGTCCCTTGTCGTAACCCTCTTCCTCGTGTGCCAATGCTGAAGTGTCGTATTCGGTCGAGGTCATTGACCGACGCTAACCGTGGGTAACGAAGGGGGAAACTCGGAGAGCGTAAATGTTGAGTTACGTAAAGTGATGGCTCAACGATCGGGTGATCAGCCTGATGAACTCCGAACAGCTTTCGTAGCGCAGGTCTGGGTCCTTGGCCATCGCCTTGGCGAGTATCGAATCGAAGGCGTGTGGAATCCATTCGATGCGGCGCGAGTAGCGGGGGACTGGCTGGTTCAGATGATCGTCCATCAGTGCGATCGTCGACGTCGACGTGAAAGGCGGTGCGCCGGTGAGTAGTTGGACGGCGGTGCACGCCAGTGCGTACTCGTCGGCCGCTGCCGACGGGATCTTTCCGTGGAGCAACTCGGGAGCGGTGTAGGGCAGTGATCCCTCGATGCGGGTCGGCCGGTGGTGGGCGTCCTCTGCCAGCGAGCGGGCCGCGCCGAAGTCGATCAGCACTGCGCCGCCGTGCGAGAAGTCCTCGAAGACAAGGATGTTCGTTGGCTTGACGTCGCAGTGCACGATGCCGTTCACGTGGGCGAAGTCGAGTGCGGATGCGACGTCGGCGAGCGCGGTCAGCCGGTCCCCCATGGTGGTCAGTTTGGTCGCGGTGCCACCGGTGACGAGTTGCATCGCCAGCCATTGCTGGCCGCGTTCGTACATCGTCACCACATGGGGGTGATCGAGGCGGCTGGCAAACGTAAACTCGCGGGCAAGACGGGTTACCCAGACGGGGTCGCGGTGGCGCGGATCGAGCACCTTGAGTGCAACGGGGCGGTCGGGTTCGGACCTGTCGTGGGCACGGTAGATCGTGGTGGATCCGCCGTGGCCAACGACTCCGTCGACCACGTACTCGTCGAAGCGATCGTCGGGCACCGGCACGCTCTCAGACTAAGGGCCCTTTCGGGTTCGGCAGCCGGTAAGCGCGCCCGTTCAGTGATCCTTGACACACCTTCCGAGCAAACACTAGCGTGAGAGTCCTCCGGTGTCCGAGAACCTGGTGCCGAGCGGCGGGATCAACGAGGGGTATCTCACCACTTCGTACTTGTCCGCGCTGTCGCGGCGATAATGTCGTGGCGTGCCGTCCTCTGATGGAAGTGCCGCGTCCGAATGGGTGCCGACGGGTTCCGTCACCGTGCGCGTGCCGGGCAAGGTGAACCTCTTTCTGGCCGTCGGCGATCTGCGCGATGACGGCTACCACGAACTGACCACCGTCTTCCACGCCGTATCGCTGTTCGACGAGATCACGGTCCGCAACGCCGACATGTTGTCGTTGGAGCTGTCCGGCGAGGGCGTCGAGGAGTTGCCCACCGACCATCGCAACCTGGCGTGGCGGGCCGCCGAGGCGCTGGCCGAGCACGTCGGCCGTGCGCCCGACGTCGCGATCTCGGTCGAGAAGTCGATACCGGTCGCGGGCGGGATGGCGGGCGGCAGCGCCGACGCCGCGGCGGTGCTGGTGGCCATCAACGCCTTGTGGGAGCTCGGCGTGCCTCGGCGCGATCTGCACGCGCTGGCCGCCGAGTTGGGCAGCGACGTGCCCTTCGCGCTGCACGGCGGCACGGCGCTGGGTACCGGTCGCGGCGAGCAGTTGGCTACGGTGTTGGCCCGCAATACGTTTCATTGGGTGCTTGCCTTCGGCAAGCGTGGCCTCTCGACGCCGAAGGTGTTCGCCGAGATCGACCGTCTGCGCGAGGACGGCCGCGGCAAGATGCCCCGGCTCGAGGAGCCGGAGCCACTGCTGGCGGCGCTCGCATCGGGCGACGCCATGCAACTGGCGCCGCTGCTTGGCAACGACCTGCAGTCGGCGGCCCTGAGCCTGGACTCCGGGTTGCGCCGCACCTTGCGGGCCGGGCAGGACGCCGGCGCACTCGCGGGCATCGTGTCGGGCTCGGGGCCAACGTGTGCGTTCCTGTGCGCGTCCGCGTCGTCGGCGATCGACGTCGGGGTGGAGTTGGCAGGAGCGGGCGTCTGCCGGACGGTCAGGGCGGCCAGCGGCCCGGTGCACGGCGCCCGTGTGGTTCCGACGCCGTCGGCGCACATGTAGGCAATGTGACCCACGCCTCACTTCTCGCGTCAGTTTGGCAGTTACTTAAGAGTCTCTTAAGATGATCGATGGTGAAAACTAGCGGTCCCGCGTCCCACGCGCCGACGTCGCCCATCGGACATTTCGATGGGCGAATTGGTAGCGCTGGCGCCGATCGGCTGGATTTCCCCTGGGCAACCACTTCTTGGTTGGCTGGGCTATCGCAGGCATCACCCTTTCGAAATAAAAGTGTTCCCGAATCGTGTGTGCGCGCCTTATCGAAAGCGTCCACCAGCTGGCGGAGCATGGAAAACCGGGCAGTGGCGCCTGAACCCAGGAGGTCGTCGTGAGCAGATTTACCGAGAAGATGTTCCGCAATGCGCACGAGAGCTCGCGGGGCATGGTTACCGGCGAGCCTCATGAGCCAGTCCGTCACACGTGGCTCGAAGTGCACGAGCGCGCGCGCCGCATCGCAGGCGGCCTTGCCGCCGCCGGCGTCGGACACGGCGACGCCGTCGGAGTGCTTGCCGGCTTCCCGGTCGAGATCGCTCCCACCGCGCAGGCGCTGTGGATGCGTGGCGCCAGCCTGACGATGCTGCACCAGCCCACCCCGCGCACCGACCTGGTGGTCTGGGCCGAGGACACCATGAACGTCATCGGGATGATCGAGGCCAACGCCGTCATCGTCTCCGAGCCCTTCCTCGTCGCGATCCCCGTGCTGGAGGAGAAGGGCATCAAGGTCCTCACCGTCGGCGACCTGCTTGCCGCCGACCCGATCGACCCCGTCGAAACCAGCGAGGACGACCTCGCGCTGATGCAATTGACGAGCGGCTCGACTGGGTCTCCCAAGGCCGTCCAGATCACGCACCGCAACATCCACTCCAACGCCGAGGCGATGTTCATCGGTGCGCAGTACGACGTCGACAAGGACGTCATGGTCAGTTGGCTGCCGTGCTTCCACGACATGGGCATGGTCGGCTTCCTCACCATCCCGATGTACTTCGGCGCGGAGCTGGTCAAGGTCACGCCGATGGACTTCCTGCGCGACACGCTGCTGTGGGCCAAGCTGATCGACAAGTACAAGGGCACCATGACCGCGGCGCCCAACTTCGCCTACGCGCTGTTCGCCAAGCGGCTGCGCAAGCAGGCCGAGCCGGGCCAGTTCGATCTGTCGACGCTGCGTTTCGCGTTGTCCGGCGCCGAGCCCGTCGAGCCCGCCGACGTCGAGGACCTGCTCGATGCAGGCAAGCCGTTCGGGCTGCGGCCGTCGGCCATCCTGCCCGCGTACGGCATGGCCGAGACGACGCTGGCCGTGTCCTTCTCCGAATGTGACGCCGGTCTGGTGGTCGACGAGGTCGACGCCGATCTTCTCGCCGCACTGCGTCGGGCCGTGCCGGCGACCAAGGGCAACACCCGGCGCCTCGCCTCGCTCGGCCCGCTGCTCACCGATCTCGAGGCTCGCGTCGTCGACGACACCGGCGAGGTGATGCCCGCACGCGGCGTCGGCGTCATCGAACTGCGCGGCGAGTCCCTGACTCCCGGCTACCTCACGATGGGTGGCTTCCTGCCCGCCCAGGACGAGCACGGCTGGTACGACACCGGCGACCTGGGCTACCAGATGGAAAACGGACACATCGTGGTCTGCGGTCGCGTCAAGGACGTCATCATCATGGCGGGCCGCAACATCTACCCGACCGACATCGAGCGGGCCGCCGGCCGCGTCGAGGGCGTGCGCCCCGGTTGCGCCGTCGCCGTCCGGCTCGATGCAGGGCACTCCCGTGAGACCTTCGCGGTGGCCGTGGAGTCCAACGCCTGGCAGGACCCGGCCGAGGTGCGTCGCATCGAGCACCAGGTCGCCCACGAGGTCGTCACCGAGGTCGACGTGCGTCCGCGCAACGTCGTCGTGCTCGGCCCCGGCACCATCCCGAAGACGCCGTCGGGCAAGCTGCGCCGCGCCAACTCGGTCGCCCTCGTCACCTAGCCCCAACTACGCCGAGCGCGCGTGTCTGCACACAGACACGCCGCAATTGCGTACATCTTGCGCGCGCTCGCGGGTGCCTAGCCAAGCGCGATGCGGCCTTTCCCGAGCGACACCGGCGGCAGGTATTCGCCGACGAGCGTGCGATGCCACCACATCCGCTCGTGCCGCAGTTCGTGCCACGTGGTGAAGCGGTATTGATACAACTGCGCGCGGACGTACTGCGGCGGCGACTCGGGGAACGGATTGTGCCGAAGCAAGCGCAACGTCGGTGCATCGTTCTGCAGCAGCCGAATCACAAAGGGGCCCAGCCAATCCCGCGCATAGTGTGGCGTCAGCGCGGCGAACCACATCAGCCAGTCCAGCCGCAGATGGTAAGGCGCCCATTGCCGTGGCAGCCGGTGCGGGTCGCCGGGTTTGCCCTTGAAGCCGTACTCGTTCCACACCGTTGCGTCGGTGACTTCGGGCTCGTCGGTGCCTTCGATCACCACCTCGAGCCGAACGCGTCCGATGCTGCCGAACGCGCCGTAGGTGTTCATCAGGTGGTACGGGTTGAACGCTGCGTTCATGCGTTGATGGCTCGAGATCATGTTGCGCACCGGCCAGTAGCTCAAGCAGACCGTCACCACCGCGAACGCGATCACCAGGCCCGCGAACCAGAGCGGTGTGCGCGGCAGCGCGGGCGGATCGGGCACGGGGAGCACCTTGGCGAACGAGCTGTGGTCGATCGCGCAGAACGCCAGGATGATCGTGACCCAGTTCAGCCAGGCGAAATTGCCGGAGAGCACCAGCCACAGCTGGGTGACGATCACGATCGTCGCGGCACCGCTCGCAATCGGCTGCGGGGCGAACAGCGCAAACGGCACGACGAGCTGGGCGAAGTGGTTGCCCGCCACCTCCACACGGTGCAGCGGCTTTGGCAGATGGTGGAAGAACCAGCTCAGCGGTCCCGGCATCGGTTGGGTCTCGTGGTGGTAATACAGGCAGGTCAGGTCGCGCCAGCACGCGTCGCCGCGCAGCTTGATCAACCCGGCCCCGAACTCCACCCGGAACAACAGCCAGATGGCGAGGAGGATCGCAGGCAGCGGCGGTGCGGTCTCGTCGTTGCCGAGGAAGATCGCGATGAAGCCGGCCTCCAGAAGCAATGACTCCCAACCGAATCCGTACCACCGCTGACCGACATTGACGATCGACAGGTACAGCACCCAGAGCAGCAGCCACATCGCCATCGACGCCCACAGCGGAACCAGATCGAGCATGCCGCCGACGATGGTCGCCGACAACGCCGCGCCGAACCAGCTGACGACGGCAAAGAATCGGTCGGAGTAGTGGAGGTGGAAGATGCTCGGCGTGGCCCGGAACGACACCCGCGCCAAGAACGCAGGCACCGGAAGCATCCCGCGTTCACCGATGAGTGCCCGAAATTGTCGTGCAGCGGCGATGAAGGCGATCAGATAGACCACCGCGACGCCGCGCTGCAGGATCTGTCTAGCCAGCCAGTACTCGGGTGCTACAAACCATTCCGCGTCCATTTCCGGTACCTCTGAATCCGTTGTACCCCCACGCGGGCAAAACCTCCCGTGGCGCGAGCGCGCG
>Ga0105237_10006032_pt1 | contig 13562 bp, 9 predicted proteins | sample KBSC24metaG_FD_81520 | JGI IMG/M metagenome (GOLD analysis project Ga0105237, IMG submission 81520) | Corn rhizosphere microbial communities from Kellogg Biological Station, Michigan, USA - KBS C2-4 metaG | ecosystem: Host-associated > Plants > Roots > Rhizosphere > Soil | place: Michigan, USA...
ACAAATTGGTTACGACTCGGATCACGAACTTGCCGAGGGCGAGGTTGGCAAAGTGGGTGTTGCTATTGATTCATTAAAGGACATTGAAATATTGTTTGATGGCATTGAGCTGAAGAATATTACCACCTCAATGACCATCAATGCTACCGCACCTGTATTATTGGCGATGTACATTGCCCTGGCAAAAAAACAGGGGGCCGATTTAAAACAAATTTCGGGAACTATACAGAATGATATATTAAAGGAGTATGCCGCACGCGGCACCTATATATATCCACCCGAAGCCTCGATGCGATTGATAACTGATGTGTTTGAGTATTGCAGCAAAGAAGTGCCAAAATGGAACACCATTTCCATATCAGGCTACCATATCCGCGAAGCTGGGTCAACCGCAGTGCAGGAGTTGGCGTTTACACTTGCTAATGGTAAAACCTATTTAAAGGCAGCGCTGCAAAAAGGGCTTGATATAAATGTATTCGCCAAACGGCTTTCATTCTTTTTTAACTGCCATAATAACTTTTTCGAAGAGATAGCCAAATTCAGGGCTGCGAGGCGCATGTGGGCACATATTACAAAGGAACTGGGCGCCACCGATGCCGGCGCACAAAAGCTGCGCTTCCATACCCAAACGGGCGGCTCAACCTTGACGGCCCAGCAGCCCATGAATAATATTGTGCGGGTTACCAACCAGGCATTGGCTGCGGTACTGGGCGGCACACAATCATTGCATACCAATGGGTACGACGAAGCCATATCGCTGCCAACCGAGGCGGCTGCAAAAATAGCCCTGCGTACTCAACAGATAATAGCCTTTGAAAGCGGCGCCACGGACACCGTCGATCCTTTGGCAGGTTCCTATTTTATCGAAGCCCTGACAGACGAGATTGAAAAGGCTGCGCAGGTTTATATCGATAAAATTGACGCCATGGGCGGCTCAGTAAAAGCCATCGAACAGGATTACATCCAGCAGGAAATTGCGCGCTCGGCATACGAATACCAAACGGAGATTGAAAGCGGTGAAAGGGTATTGGTAGGTGTTAATAAATTTACTGAAGCCGAGGCCCCGGCGATCAATGTTTTCAGGGTCGACGACTCGATCCGCAAAATGCAGAGCGAAAAAATTGCCGCACTTAAAAATAGCAGGGATAATAATGCTGTTAATAACTGCCTGCAGAAACTTGGCGAGGCAGCCAAAGGAACTGCCAATTTAATGCCCTTTATTTTAGACGCTGTTGAAAACTATGCCACACTTGGGGAAATCTCTGACACGTTGCGCCACGTTTTTGGCGAGTATTGACAGCTGAAAACTGCCAAAATATCTTCGTGGCAGAATGTTATCCACACTATGTTTTTTTTATTCACACCATTATCAGCCAGTTAAAAAAATCTTAAAACTTTAAGGAATAAAAAGGGTTATACTGGCTTAGAAATTGATGACTGCCAAGCCCCTGTGCGAAGCAGGGAATGGATGGCGGATAACGGGAGTAGAGGAATAATTAAAAAAATATTGGAATAGTTAAACGGCAAAATAGAACGCCCTTTTTTAACCCGAAGTATAACATTTTATATTTAATTTATACTACAAAGCGCGTTAATATTTGTTAAATTTATTTTACTAAAAAAGTGAAATTTAATTTTTTAATCCACCTTTTTTTTGAATATTCGGTGTTCCGTAGCAGTTCCAAAAGATGTTTCGCTGGGGGTTGGAAATCAACATTTTAATAAAAATTACTAATGGAAAAAACTTGTACTAACGTTTGGAATAGCTGCCTGCAAATAATTAAAGATAACATACCGGCACAAAGCTTTAAAACCTGGTTTGAACCAATAAAAGCATTGCGGATGGAAGGGAGCGTTTTAACGATACAAGTTCCAAGTTTATTTTTTTACGAATGGCTGGAAGAACACTACGTTAGCCTGCTGCGCAAAACAATAAAAAAACAATTAGGCGACGATGGACGTTTGGAGTACAATATAGTAGTAGAGCAGTCATCATCCAGCAAGCCATACACCACAAATTTACCATCAAACGGGAATGGCGCTGAATCAAAAAATCAGTCTATGCCGATACCTATTTCGATAAATAAGGACATCAAAAACCCCTTTGTTATCCCAGGCTTAAAAAAGCTGAATGTTGACCCGCAGCTTAACCGCAATTACACTTTCAATAATTTTGTTGAAGGCGATTGCAACAGGCTGGCGCGTTCGGCAGGGTACGCGGTAGCGGCCAAACCGGGCGGTACTTCATTTAACCCATTGATGATATACGGCGGTGTGGGATTGGGTAAAACTCACCTGGCCCAGGCCATTGGCAACGAAATTAAAAACTCGCTGCCCGATAAACTGGTGCTTTATGTATCATGCGAAAAATTCACCCAGCAATTTGTTGACGCCCTGAAGCACAACAACATCAACGACTTTGTGAACTTTTACCAGGCCATAGACGTGCTGATAATGGATGATGTGCACAACTTTGCCGGTAAGGAAAAGACCCAGGATTTCTTCTTCCATATCTTTAACCACCTGCACCAATCAGGCAAGCAAGTTATCATTACATCTGATAAAGCGCCTAAAGATTTGGCCGGTTTGGAAGAACGCCTTTTATCAAGATTTAAATGGGGCCTTTCTGCCGATTTGCAAATCCCTGATTTGGAAACCCGCATGGCCATCCTCAAAAATAAAACCTACCAGGACGGCATCGAGCTTTCAAACGACGTTATCGAATACGTTGCCCACAACATCGACAACAATGTGCGTGAACTGGAAGGCGCCATGGTATCCCTGCTGGCACAATCAACCCTTAACCGCAAGGAAATTGATTTGAACCTGGCTAAACAAATGTTGAAAAACTTTGTGAAGAACTCATCGAAAGAAATTTCGATGGAATATATCCAGAACCTGGTTTGCGAGTATTTTGAAGTGCCGATAGAAATGGTAAAATCACAAACCCGCAAACGCGAAATTGTACAGGCCCGCCAGATATCTATGTATTTAGCCAAGGCGCACACCAAAAGCTCATTAAAATCAATCGGCCATTTCTTTGGCGGTCGCGACCACTCTACAGTTATTTATGCCTGCCAAACGGTTGAAGACTTGATTGACACCGATAAGAAATTTAAAGGCTACGTAGCCGATATTCAGAAGAAACTTAAAATGTCCTAACTGATCTTATAATAATGATTTGGAGCCTCGTATGTAAATGCGGGGCTTTTTTATTTCATTTCTACATAGAAAGATTACCTTTAATGGCATAATAAACACCATTATTTTCATGCATATTAAGTTAAATACCGGGCAAACATTCGCTTTATTTTTACCATTTGTGGCGGCTTTTGCGCTTTCAAATGTTCCGAACGCCGCCAACGACAATTTGCAAACAAATTTTGCCATAGCAAACTTCCTGTCAGTGCTGGGATTGACCGTAATAATTTCTTACCAGGCTTCGCTTGCCCTGGGTTTTACCAACCGGTGCAATACCAAATCAATTTTATTTAAATGGAATGCGCTGATACCCTTACTGTTTATCGCCCTGTATTTACTGTATGTTATCTATTTCACGTTTATTAATCCGGAGTATTATAGTCAGAAAAACAATCTTGAGCCGCTCCGGAAAACGGACTTCAAAGCATCAGGCTGGATTATCTTATTTTTTCTTGTCCACGCATTTATTACGTTCTATTTTATAAATAACCAATTTGTAGCCCGAAAAATTAATGGCGTTACTAAAGCACATGAGCAAGAGCAATTAAAAGACGATTTCTTACTCCCGATGAAAAGGCTGACCAAAGCTTCTGTATGGTTAATTGCGGCCTTTATATTTTTGACAACAGTTATGGATATAATTAAGCTTAAGAATGGTCACTAATTGTTATAGTATGCTATAAAAACATGTGTCGGCTTGGGGCGTGCATACCATTGTAGTAAATTAACGAAGAAAGACACACTATTTTGTAGTCAGCACAGCCCCCGGGTTATGTTGCAGGGCGCCGGCCACAGCGTTTAATTTATCAGCAAGAGATGCCCGAAATAATACTTCTTTCTGCAACGAAGATCTCTCTTGTTGCGTCTATTAAGAGGAAAGTCTAACCCTTGTTTCTATGGAAGAGCATGTTTGGTCCCTGGTCGAGCTTTTTATTTCGGGTAAGGCAACGGATGCCGAACTAAGCGAACTGGCCTACCTGTTAGGCACGCATCGCCATTTGCTTAGTGCCGTTAGGGAATTCCTGCAGGAATATAAAGATCCTGAGCCACAGGTAACATCTCTTCAAAAACAACTATTACTCAGCAAAGCAGAAAAAATCAGCAAGGAATTTACCCGGCTCAGCAGCGTAAATGGAGTTGAACACAACGGTCATACGGTTAACGGTTACCAGCTTAGGCGTCAATTTAAGCGCCCTAAAATTCGATTAACCACAATGGTGAGGAACGAGGCGCGGATAATGACCCAGTTATTCAAAACAACCTACCGGCAGATACGCCATAACAAATCCATTTCGTTTATCAATATCAGCGGGCTGGCTTTCGGTATGACTACGGCTATCCTTATTTTTTTATGGGTGACCAACGAGCTGAGTTTCGATAATTTCCACGCCAACCACAACCGGATTTACCAGGTTTTGCACCAGATAAAAGTTAACGGGCACTTAGAGGCATACGACTCCCAGCCGTCTGCACTGGCGCCGGCGCTAAAGGCCAGCTACCCGCAGGTGGAAGAGGTTAACCGGCTTTCGGGAGTTGGTTCCTTTGTTTTAAAACGCGGCGATAAACGTTTTGAGGGCAAGGGCTTATTAACCGACGCTAACTTCTTTAAGTTTTTTAGTTATAAGTTTTCGGAAGGCAATCCCGCCACCGCGCTGAAAGGAATGTACAACATTGTATTGACTCAACAAATGGCGAAAAAACTTTTCGGCGACGAAGACCCGATGGGTAAGGTGGTAAAAATTGACAGCACAGCCAATTTTACAGTGACCGGTGTGCTGGAACCGCTACCGGGGAATACACGTTTCAATTTTGTGGAGTACATGGTGCCGCTGAGCTATATGCGGGAAGTACATTGGGAACGCACAGATTGGGCATTCAATACGGTAGACACTTATGTTTTAATGAAGCCCGGCGTAAGTGAACAAACTGCCGGCCAACTTTTCCGCAATGTTTACCGCGGGCACCCGGTCGATCCAACTTCGACGGCCATTTTGCAGCCCATGTCCGGCTTGTGGCTTTACACCTTTGAGAATGGAAAATTTGTGCCGGGCAGGCTGGTGATGGTGCGCTGGTTTGCCCTTATCGCCTGCCTGGTAATGCTGATTGCCTGTATCAATTACATGAACCTGGGTACCGCCCGAAGCGCAAAACGCGCCAAAGAAGTTGGTATACGCAAAGTAGCCGGGGCTGGCAGAAACTCGCTGATTAAGCAGTTTTTGGGTGAATCCGTGTTCACCGCCCTTATCGCCGGCATGGTGGCTATTTGCCTGGCCCGGCTGTGCCTGCCGGCTTTTAACAACCTGGTTGACGGGCAGCTAAACATGCCTTATGGTAATCCTTTCTTTTGGCTAATGATAACTGGTTTCGCGCTTTTTACGGGAATCATCGCAGGCAGCTACCCGGCGTTTTATTTGTCGGCTTACCGGCCGGTAAAAGTACTGAAAGGGATATTGACGTCGGCTGGAGCGCTGGTAGCGCCGCGGAAAGTGATGGTAGTATTCCAATTTACGCTGGCTATTGTGTTCATTATTTGCACGCTTATTATTTACCGGCAAATAGACTTCGCGCTGCATCGCAGCAAAGGTTACGATTCTGATAACCTGGCTTATATGTATCTAAAGGGGGATATCGGCAAAAACTATACGGTAATTAAACACGAATTGGAGCAAAGCGGGGCCATTGAAAATATTACCCGCACCAATTCGCCCGTTAACGATATATGGACTGGCAGCGACAGGTATAGCTGGGCGGGTAAAAACCCCGCGGAAAGTATTGAGTTGGTTGAGAATTTTACAGATAAAGATTTTACAAAAACCACAGGTATTACGGTGCTTGAAGGGCGCGATATTGATGTGTCGCGTTATCCGACGGATACGGCGGCGGTGCTGCTTACCAAGGCGGCGGCGGCCCGGATTGGTTTAAAACATCCTGTTGGTCAGCTGATGTACAGGGATAGAGCCCAGCTCCACATAGTAGGGGTAATTAAAGATTTTGTGGCCGGCTGGGCGTTTAGTAATGCCAATCCTATTATCATCAGGGGTACCACCAAACAATTCGGGGCTATTAATTTAAGGCTGAATAGTGCGCGGCATACGGCAGAGAACTTGTCGAAAATCAGCGCCATATTCAGGAAATATAATCCCGACTACCCCTTTGTTTGCCTGTTTGTGAACGACAATTTTGCCTCCCGTTTAAAAGGCGACGAAAACATTGGGACCATCGCCATGACGTTTACCGGCCTTACTATTTTTATTTCGTGCATGGGCCTGTTTGCCCTGGCTGCTTTTACAGCCGAAAATCGGATAAAGGAAATAGGCATCCGCAAGGTGCTGGGCGCATCAGTAAGCGGCCTCGTGGTACTATTATCGAAGGAATTTGTGTTGCTGGTTGGGCTGTCATTTGCTCTTGCCTCGCCCATAGCATGGTCGTTGATGAGTAAATGGCTTCAGAATTATCCGCTGCATATACATATTGGTTATTGGGTATTTATACTGACGGGGGCGGCCTCGTTGGTTATCGCTATAGCCACTGTGTGTTTCCAGGCACTTAAAGCTGCTACGCTGAACCCGGTAAAGAACCTGCGCTCGGAATAAGTTAGGGCTGACTATTTGAGTTTACCCTTTCCCGGTTCTGATACGGGCTAATTTTCGATATTAAATTAATCCCTAATCATTCAAAGCTAATTTGAGCCACAATCAATTTTATTTAAATTGCCTCAAATAATTAACCTATGAAAAAATTACTAGTTATACAGCTAATGCTTTTCATTTCGGCATTTAGCTTCGCTCAACAAAAGCAATTTATCAACCCCGACTCCTTACCCCCACTTTCAAAAAACTATACCCAGGCCATAAAAGTAACCGGCGGCAATGCCATTTACATAGCCGGCCAGGCTTCGGTTAACGGCAAAAAGGAAATTTTAGGCAAAGGCGATTTTAAAACGCAGGTGATAACAACCCTTGCAAATTTGCGCGCAGTATTAAGCGCATCAAAAGCCACACCTGCCGACCTGGTAAAAATTAATATTTATGTTGTAGATTTAAGTGCCGATAAATTGCTGATACTCCGTGACGAACTAAAAAACTTTGTGAGTGACAATCCACCCGTATCGACCCTGATTGGTGTGCAAGCGTTGTTTAACAAAGATGCCATGATTGAGATTGACGGCATTGCCGTAACTAAATAAATTTGAATATGAAAAGAATCTTATTATTAATCATTGTGATTGCAGTTTCAGGCGCAGCATTCGCGCAGCAGTCAGCTAACGATGGCGTTAAACAAGCCATCAATACCATGTTTGATGCCATGCGCAAGGGCGACAGCACGCTTTTAAAATCGGTTTTCGCAAAGGAAATGGTGCTGCAAAGCGTATCGACCAATAAAGAAGGCAAGGCGGTAATATCTACCGATAGCGCCAACGATTTCGCAAAGGCAATCGGCACCCCACACACTTCGGTATACGATGAGCGGATTACTTACGGTGACATAAAAATAGATGGCGACCTGGCCAGTGTTTGGGCCCCCTACAAATTTTACCTTGGCGACAAATTCAGCCATTGTGGTGTTGATGTTTTCTCGTTGATGAAAACCACATCGGGATGGAAGATAATTTACATCGTAGATACCCGGCGTAAGGATAATTGCATCGAGTAGAAGCCCGGGCGAGATGTTGTTAATTACGCGGCCTGTGCGACAACTTACTATACTATCCGTGCATTGCCGCCTTTTTTAAAACCGACATTACGTCTTCCAGTTTCATAGGCTTGGCGAGGTAATCGTCCATGCCCGATTGCAGGCATATTTCTTTATCCTCGCTCATGGCGTTGGCCGTCATAGCGGTAATATAAGGCTGTTTCAGTTCGCTTTTGCGGATGGCGGCAGTTGCTTCAAGGCCGTCCATTTCGGGCATCTGGATGTCCATTAAAATGGTATCATAGGCCTTTTCCTTAATCATTTCCAGTACCTTTACTCCGTTTTCGGCAATATCGCAGCTATAGCCCAGCTTGCCTAAAATGCGCTCGATCAGCTTTTGATTTACCAGGTTGTCTTCTGCAATCAGGATCTGCAATGGATATTTGGCAGCAAAGTCGACAGATAACACGTTTGTCTGCTTTTCTTCAACCAGCTTGAGGCGTTGCTGGCTAAGCGCAGCTTGTACAGCCTTGCACAATTGGAGTTGTTTTGCCGGCTTTACCAATACCGATGCAAACAGGTGCGGTAACTTCTTACGGCTTTCGTCACCTATCGAGCTTAGCAATATCACAGGCAAAGCATTGCTTTTTGCCTTTATCCCTTTTGCCAGGTCAACACCGTCCATTTCCGGCATTTCCATATCGGTAATTACCAGCTTGAACGCCCCGTTTTGCTCCATAATATGCAGCGCCTCCACTGCCGACAATGCAGTAACGGGGACAAGTTTCCAGGATTCCAACTGTGTTTTTAATATGGTTAAATTTGTTTGGTTATCGTCCACGATCAATACCTGTGCACCAGCAAAGCTGTCCAAATTGCAAAACAGCGAGGTTTGTACAGGGCCGCTACTTTTTACCGTTTTTATAGTAAAATTAAATTCCGAACCCGCTCCATAACTGCTTTTTGCCGATATATCGCCATCCATTAGTTTAACCAGGCGCTCCGATATGGCTAGTCCAAGCCCGGTACCGCCATATTTGCGGGTGGTAGACGAATCGACCTGCGAAAAGGCCTGGAATAGGTTGACCAGTTTTTCTTCAGGGATACCTATGCCCGAATCGCGTACGCTAAAGCCCAATTCAATCGCATCGCCCGGTAACTGCTTCAGCAAACTAACTTTTACAAAAATTTCGCCTTTGGCTGTAAATTTCAGGGCATTGTTTATCAGGTTTATCAGCACCTGTTTTACGCGCAGGCTGTCGCCAACAATATAGGCCGGCACATCGTCGTCAAGCTGATAAATTAAGTCAAGGCCTTTTTCGGATGCTTTTAACAAAAATAAATCCACTACCTCTTCAACCACGCCACGCAGGTTAAAGTCCTCGTGTTCCAGGTCCATCTTCCCCGATTCAATTTTCGAGAAATCCAAAATGTCATTGATAACATTCATCAGGTTCTCGCCGCTGTTTATTATTGTATCCGTGTACTCGCGCTGCTCATTATTCAACGGGGTTTCGGCAAGCAGCGAGGCCATACCTATTACGCCATTCATCGGCGTACGTATTTCGTGGCTCATAGTAGCCAGGAATATGCTTTTTGCTTTATTGGCCTTTTCGGCCTCCAGGCGTGCTTCCCGCTCCTGTAATTGCTGGTCGACCAGTTTACTGTTTAGCTGTTGTAAGTTTTCAGACTGCGACATCACCATTTCCGATTGTGCCATTAGCTCGCTGTTTAATGTCTGCAGTTCATCAGATTGCTGTTTTAGTTCCTGTGCTTGTTTGGTCACCTCGGCCGTGCGTTCCTTTACCTGTTTCTCCAGTTCCCGCCGCTGCATTTCAATGGCATTTATCCGTATGGCATAGAAAAGATAGGCTGCCAAAACCACTATAAAAAATACCAGCATTTTAAACCAGAGCGTGTTCCAAAATGGCGGCTCTATCTCAATTACCACACTTGCGCCGGTATTGTTCCAAACATTGTCGTTATTCGAGCCTTTTACCCTAAAGGTATAAGTCCCCGGGTCAAGGTTGGTATAGCTTGCCTTGCGCTCTGCACCTGCTTTTATCCAATCTTTATCCAGCCCTTCAAGTTTGTAATAATATTGGTTATTGCGGGTTATTATGTAATTAAGCGCCGCAAAGGTGAACGAAATGGACGATTGCTTGTAATTAAGGTTAATTTTATCCGTAAAACTTATATCTGTGCGCAAAGGCGACTCCTTACCGCGCTGCGGTACCGATTTATTAAATAACTGGAAATCGGTGATGTAAACAGGCGGAACAAACTTGTTTATTTTGATGTCATCGGGGTAAAAACTATTAAACCCGCGTTCGCCGCCAAAATACATTTCACCGTCATCGGCCTTTAAATAGGAGTTGGCCTCAAATTCCATCCCCTGCAGGCCGTCCCAGGTATTAAACAGCTGGGCAACTTTGGTAACCGGGTTTAATTTAATAAGCCCCGACGATGTTGATATCCAAAGGTTATGATGTCTGCCCTCGGTAATACCTTTTATAAACAATGTATTGAGGCCGGCTTTTTCGGTAAAAAGTTTAAATGTGTTTGTTTGTTTGTCAAACTTGTAAAGCCCGGCCATCCCTACCCAAACCTGGCCTTTGCTATCGGTAAATAAAACACGCGAGTCCGTATTCTTTTTCTCGTGATCGAAATAATGGGTAAAACGCCGCGTGTTTAAATTGTAGCAATTGAGGCCGCCATCATCGGTACCAAACCAAACGTTATCATCGTTGTCTTCTCCAATCGAAACTATATTTTTGCCATACAGGCTTGTTACACCATCGGGGTCTTTAATAACCCGTGTAAACTTGTGGGTTTGGGTGTTGAGCAGGTTAAGGCCGCCGCCGTAAGTTGCCACCCAAAAATTACCTTTTTTGTCGAGGTGCATCATCTGCAAAAAATTTGAGCTGATGGTGCTTTTATCGTTCGGATCGTTTTTGAACCGTGTGAACCTGCCGGTGGCCGGGTCGAGCAAATTTATGCCATCGCCCCAGGTACCAACCCATATTTTCCCCTGCGCATCAGCTTCTATTGCCAGCACCGCGTCTGACGATAGGCTCGAAGGATTATTCGGTTCGTTTTTATAACGATGGAACATCCCCGTTTTCCGGTTCAACAGGTTTAGGCCGCCACCGTCTGTACCGACCCAAATATTGCCCGTTTTATCCTGGTAAAAGGCTTTGACATCATTATAGCTTAGGCTGGTTTTTTCGGTACCTTCTCTAAAAAGCTTAAACTTATCAATGTCATGCGTGTACAGGTTGATCCCGCCACGGTGGGTGCCTATCCAAAGATTGCCCTGGTTATCTTCAAACAGCGCCGATACGGTAGTATTTGAAAGACTGCCGTTGTTGCCTGGCTTAGGATAATACTTAAAAAACGTACCGTTAGCGGCATTATATAAATTTAGCCCATTGTTTATTGTGCCGACCCAAATACTGCCTTTTTTATCGCAAAGCAGGCTTAAAACCAGGTTGCCGGAAAGACCGCCTGCATTATTTTCATCATGCTTAACTGTGTTAAAAGTACCGGTAGCGGGGTTAAAAACCTGTAAGCCGGCATCGGCCGTGCCCAGCCAGAGGTTGTTTAATTTATCTTCAGCAATTGCTACAATTTTGGCATTGTTGCATTGTTTAAAGTTACCATCCGACGCGCTAAAGCCGGCAAGACCGTTCTGTGTACCAAGCCATATGCGCTTGTAGCTGTCCCGGAAAATGCAATTTATGGTGTCGCTGGGAAGGTTGATCCTGTTTTTTGGATCATGCTTAAAGTGCTTTATCACTTTAGTTTTGGTATTTAACACATCGGCGCCACCTCCAATGGTGCCAATCAGCAGGTTGCTGGCATCGAGACTGTAAATCGCCGAAACCATATCGTTTGACAATGTATTTTTGTCGGCAGTATTATGTTTGTAACGTGTAAAGGCATTGGTTACCGGGTCGAAGCAATTAAGACCATATGATGTTCCCACCCATATTTTGTGGGCCCCATCTTCATAAATACACCGTATAAAATTATCGCTGATGCTTAAGTCATCTGTGGCTTTCGTCCTATAGATAAGCACGTTAACGCCGTCGTACCGGTTAAGCCCGTCGCGGGTGCCGAACCAGATAAAGCCGCGACTATCCTGGAAAATACAGTTGATAGTTGAATTTGAAAGCCCTTGCTCATTGCTGATATGCCGGAACCTTACATCGGATATTTGAGAAAAGCAAAAAAATGGGGCTAAAAGCAATGCCGCCAACAGGAGTTGTATTGTTTGTTTTAACGAGCTAAAAATTGACTTAAAGCTGTACTGAACCATTTAAAATAGGGGCTAAAAACCAGTTACAATAACATTAACTTTAACCAGGGATAATGTTATTAAAAGTAGCGGACGTATACGATGTCAAGATAGCAAACGGATTTAAAAAACATTTTATTTTTTTGTAACTTTTATGGGGCGATTGGTAATTGTAGGTTATAAACCCAAGCCCGGCAAGGCCGAAGCTTTAAAGGAGTTGACCAAAACGCATGTTTCGCGTTTATTGAAAGAAGGCCTGGTGACCACCCGGGAACCTGTAGTAATGGAAGCTACAGATGGCACTATTGTAGAGGTTTTTGAATGGCTGAGCGATGAGGCCATTGCCAATGCGCATCAAAATCCCGAAGTACTGCAACTGTGGAAGGAGTATTTTGAGGTATGCGACATTGTACCGTTAAACTCGTTGACCGAAACAGGTGATATGTTTGCCACTTTTAACCCGGTGGGTTAATTTGTGAACACAGGTGTACGAATGATGGTTTCGGCAGAATGACAGCAAATCAAAATGCCTACCTTCGCCCCAGTAATGGCACTGCTCGATATTTTATACCAGGATGATGATTTAGTGGCTATCAATAAACCGCATGGCCTGTTGGTGCACCGTTCCTCAATTGCTAATGATGCCACCGAATTTGCCCTGCAAATATTGCGCGACCAGCTAAATCACAAAGTATTCCCTGCCCATCGGCTCGACCGCAAAACAGGCGGAGTCTTGCTATTTGCGCTAAATAAGGAGACTGAGGTGATGATGCAGCAGCAATTCCAGGAGAACCAGGTCGATAAAAAGTAACTGGCTATTGTACGCGGCTATACGCCTGATGAAGAAGAGATTGATTACGCGCTGCGAAAAGAAAACGGCACCCTGCAGGAAGCGCTTACCCAATACAAGACCCTGGCCCGCGCCGAGCTTGATATCCCGCTGGGAAATCATCCCACATCCCGCTATTCGCTGGTTGAGGCAAATCCGCAAACAGGCCGCATGCATCAGTTACGCAAGCATTTTGCCCATGTGTTTCACCCAATAATTGGTGACCGCACACACGGTTGCAACAAACAAAACAAATTGTTTAAGGAGCAATGGGAGCTTGATACCATGCTGCTGCATGCATCAGAATTGACGTTTACCCACCCGTTTACCAAAATGGAGGTACATATTAAAGCACCATTGCACAATGAATTTTTAAGGGTGATGGAAATTATGGGCTGGAGTATTTGATGATAGCCTGTGTAAAAAAGTTTTTCAACATGGTATTTTACCGCAGGCCCTAAGGTAATTTTTAACAATTTTTAACCAAATGCGGCTAACAGTTTGATACATTATGGGCATATTCGCACAATTATAATTAGTTTGCTGGTATTGCGTTAATTATAAAGTTCAAAATTCATAAATTTTACCGAAATTCGAAGG
>Ga0105237_10006034_pt1 | contig 13561 bp, 13 predicted proteins | sample KBSC24metaG_FD_81520 | JGI IMG/M metagenome (GOLD analysis project Ga0105237, IMG submission 81520) | Corn rhizosphere microbial communities from Kellogg Biological Station, Michigan, USA - KBS C2-4 metaG | ecosystem: Host-associated > Plants > Roots > Rhizosphere > Soil | place: Michigan, USA...
GGATCATCGCGGGGTCGCTGGTCGTTTGATCCCTTTCGATGGCAACATCGGGATGCTGATTGGCGGTGGAGGCGCGAGCCTCGCCATCATGGATGCTGCCCTTGACTGCGGACTCAAGCCCGCGAACTACTGCGAAATTGGGGGAAATCCCAGCGTCTGGAAGATCAAAGAACTGACCAAACTTATCCTAAGCCAGCCTCAGGTTGATAAGCTGATCGTCGCCATGAATGTGGTGAGCAACACTCGCGCTGATCTGGTCGCGCGAGGGGTCATCAAAGGGGTGCTCGAACTGGGGCGCGTCCCCAGCGAGGTAATTGTCGTCTTCCGCATTCCGGGTTCATGGGAGGACGAGGGGCAGGCAATTTTAGCGCACTACGGGATCGAGTATTTGGGTCGCGAGACAAGCCTCGACCAGACCATCGAAAGTGTACGATGACGATTCTGGTGAATGCCGATACGAAAATTCTCGTACAGGGAATTACGGGTCGTGAGGCCGCGACTTTCACGAAGGAGTCGCTTGAATACGGCGCGAAGATTCTCGCAGGTGTGACGCCCGGAAAAGGCGGTTTGCTTCTCCATCAGATTCCCGTTTACGATACGGTGAAAGAAGCCATTCGAGAGCACCCCTGCGAGGCCAGCATTATTTCCGTTCCCGCACCCTTCGTGCTGGATGCCGCCCTTGAAGCCCTGAACAACGGCATCCAACTGCTCGTCATTGTCACCGAACGCATCCCTCGTCGTGACGTTGTTGTCCTCGTGGAAGCAGCTTCGCTGCATGGTGCGCGAGTGATTGGCCCCAACAGCCTGGGGATCATCTCGCCGGGGCAGACGCGGGTTGGGATGGCGGGAGGGTCTGTGCAAGCCATCCGCCGTGCCTACCTGCCGGGGCGTGTTGGCATCGTCTCGCGCAGCGGCGGTATGATGACCGAGATCGCAAGTATGCTGACGCAAAAAGGCATCGGACAGAGTACCTGCGTTAGTGTTGGGGGCGACCCTGTGGTCGGCTCGACAATACTTGATCTGCTGCCGCTTTATGCTGCTGACGAAGGTACAGATGTGCTGGTCATGTATTCGGAACCCGGCGGTTCTGCTGAAGAAAGCCTTGCCGAGTATCTGCGAAGTCATTCGGTTGATCTGCCGATCATCACGTTTGTGGCGGGTCGTTTCACAGATCAGATGCAAGGCATCCGCTTCGGACACTCCGGCACGATTGTCGAAGGCAACAAAGGAAGTCCAGCAGGCAAAATCAGGCTGCTTCGCGAGGCGGGGGTTCAGGTTGCGGACAAGCTCTCGCAGATTCCTGACATGGTTCAAGAGATACTGAAAATGGGACATAGGCATGGGAATTTTCATCAAAATTGACTTTGACGAGTGGCAGATGAGTCCTGAAATCAGTCAGCGTTTGGCGCAGCTTTGCCCAGTCGAAATCTACACTTCAGAACAGGGAACTCTGGGAGTCAGATCAGACTGCGAGGATGAATGTACACTTTGTAATCTCTGTCTGGAAGCAGCCCCCGCCGGAGCTTTGCGTATTCATAAAACCTACAGCGGGCAGACCCTGATCTCGTCCGGGAAGGTTTGATTCGGTGCAGCAGCCCATACGGATTTCGACCCCGTTAGAAGACGATACGATCCGGGCATTACACGTTGGCGACCGCGTATTGATCTCCGGGCAGGTTTATACGGCGCGAGATGCCGCCCATCATCGCCTGGTCAACGCCATCCATGCAAGCGAAAAACTGCCGATCCCGCTCGAAAAGCAAGTCATCTACTATGTCGGCCCATCTCCAAGCCAACCGGGTCAAATCATCGGTGCGGCTGGCCCCACGACTTCCAGCCGGATGGATTCGTATACGCCGATGCTTATCGAACATGGCCTGCGCGGGATGATTGGTAAAGGCAAGCGCGATGCGGCGGTGCGGGAAGCGCTGGCAGCGCACCATGCCATCTATTTCGCTGCGGTGGGCGGAGCGGCGGCACTCATCGCCCAGTCGATCAAAGCCGTCGAACTGATCGCTTATGAAGACTTAGGAACCGAAGCTATCCGACTGTTAACCATCGAAGATTTTCCAGTCGTGGTTGCAAACGATATTTACGGAGCAGACGTGTATGAACAGGGGAAAATCAGCTTTCAACGATACGGTAAATCCTCATGAGAACGATTGATGTCGCATTGCTGACCGATGCTGTTCGACAAATCGTGCAGGAGATTAACTTTCATACACCAGCACCCGTCATGGTTCAGTTGACCGACATTCTTTCAAGCGAAGTGTCGCCAGCGGGGCGCTATGCGATGCACGATATTATCGAGAATCGCCAAATCGCATCCGAGCGCCATATCCCGATGTGTCAGGATACAGGGATGGTCGTTCTCTTTCTGGAGATCGGGCAGGAGGTTCACCTGAGCGGCGGCGATGTCCGCAAGGCGCTTGAGAATGGCGTTCGACTAGGCTATGCGGAGGGCTACCTGCGAAAATCTGTGGTGGCTGATCCCTTGTTTGATCGCCAGAATACGCGCGACAACACCCCGCCTGTGATCCATTTTGAGATTGTCCCCGGCGAAATCCTGCGACTTACGGTGGCAGCGAAGGGCTTTGGCGCAGAGAATATGAGCCGTGCGATGGTTCTCACGCCTGCTCAGGGCATCCAGGGCGTGAAGGATGCCGTCGTCCAGTGTGTTGAAGATGCGGGTCCGAATGCCTGTCCGCCGATCACGGTAGGTGTTGGCGTTGGCGGCACGCTGGAACTTGCGGCGCTGCTCGCCAAGAAAGCGCTGATGCGTGAGATTGGACAGTGCAACCCCAATGAGCGTTATGCAGCTTTAGAACGGGAATTACTCGATCTCGTCAATGCGACGGGGATTGGCCCCCAGGGTTGGGGTGGTATCCATACAGCGACCGATGTTAGGATCGAATATTTTCCGACTCACATCGCTGGAATCCCTTTAGCAATCAATCTTGACTGCCATTTACAGCGCCATAAAACGATTGAATTGTAGAGGCTTCGGAAGCCCTACCTCTCAGACTCATCATAACTATGACGCTTGAAGTATAGAACTGATGCACCCCATCGCTGACTAGGCCAAATCAGGGGACAACAGCGACGCGCTGTCCCGTCTCGAACGACTGAATCGCTGCGTAGGCCAGCGCTAGCGCTCGCCGCCCTGCCCGCGCATGGATCGGAGGCGGCTGCCCTTGTTTGAACGCCGTCAGGAGCACATCCATATATTTGTCGAAGGTGCGGTGGAACTCCCGGTCGATGTCGTTGAAATAACCTGCTTGCCAGACTTCAGCAACCTCGTTGCCAGCTTGCTGGAACGAATAACGGCGCACCGTATCTTCAACGACAATCCGGCCTCGTGTCCCATTGATTTCGAGTAGATGCGTATCCGGGTAGGCATAAGAGGAGTCATAGGTTCCGACGAGGGAGCCGACTGCCCCAGTGGAGAAACGCAGCGCCAGCACCAATGTACGATAACCGCCGCCCGTCATATCGGTCATCTGCGCCATTACCGACTCAATTGGGCCGCAGAGGTATTCCAGTTGATCGAAGGCATGACACTGGGTTTCGATCAGATTTGCGTGAGGATGATCGCTTGTGCCTTCGCCGCCAAAGCGCCAGGTCGCAAACACGACCTCCCCCAGTCGTCCCGCTTGAAGTGCCTGCTGCGCCATTTGAATGGGGCGCGCATAGCGGTGGTTGAAATTGATGGCGAAAAACAAACCACGTTTGTCGGCTTCATCAAGTAGTGTGTCCGCCTCTTTGAGATCGAACACCAGCGGCTTTTCCACCAGCAGCGGAAACCCGGCGCGAATCACCTCCAGCGTTGGCTCGAAATGTCGCTGATTGGGCAGACTCAGACTGACGAGATCGGGCTGCTCTTTGTCGAGCATCTCCTGAATACTGAGGTAGTAACGTGTACCGAACTGCCCGGCGCGCCGCCGCGTTTTCTCCTCAGTTCGACCGACGACGGCGCAAAAGTCCACATCGGGACGCGCCGCAAAGATGCGCGCGTGCTGTAAACCCCAACCACCCGCCCCGACCAAAGCGATCCTGATGCGATCTGCGTTCATGCTTCGATGACCACCTTCCCCGTTCGTCATATAATCAACATGGTAGCCCAGAGTAAAAAATGCCGCAGCAGTCTCAAAAATTTATGATGAGGAGCAGCAGCTTACGATGAATCGGCAAGAAACCAACCCTACGCCTCGCCAGCGGCTTTTCCCCGTTCCTGTTGCCAACGTTACCCTGTCCGACGACTTCTGGCTGCCCAAATACAATACTTTCCGTACCGTCACGATCAACGACGTTTTCGATAAATTTGATCGTGACGGTGCATTTGCAAACTTCGACCGGGTAGCGGCACGGATGACCGGGAATCACGCGGGATTACCCTGGTTCGATGGACTGATTTATGAAACGATCCGGGCGGCTTCGGATTTTCTGGCTGCGAATTACGATGCACAGCTAGACGCTCGCTTAGATAGCTATATCACACGAATTGCCGCTGCTCAGGCGGTTGACCCGTCCGGCTATCTGAATACATTTGTCGAACTGATGCGACCGAATCAGCGCTGGGGCGCTTCGGGCAGCGATCAACTGTGGACGCATGAGGAATACGACGCGGGTTGTCTGGTCGAAGCAGGCGTTCATCATTATCTGGCAACGGGCAAAACAAGCTTGCTGGCGCTGGCGGTTCGGTTTGCCAGTTTCATGTGCAGCTATATTGGCGCACCACCGAAACACAATGTCGTTCCTTCTCATTCTTTGCCAGAGGAAGCCTTCATCAAGTTGTACCGCTTGCTCCGTGACACGCCCGGCCTTGCCAATCAAATGACTTTTGAGGCAGACCCGATCCAATTTCTGGAACTGGTTGAATTCTGGATGGAAAATCGCGGCAATCATACGGGTCGCGTCAGCTTCGCCGAATACGCTCAGGATCACTGCTGCATTTTTGATCAGCCGGAAGCGGTAGGCCATGCGGTACGCGGGACACTGCTTTACACGGGATTGGCAGCGCTGGCAGCCGAAGTAGGTAAGGAAAAATATTTCGAGACTTCGCGGCGGCTGTGGGAAGATGTCGTCGAGCGGAAGATGTTCATCACGGGCGGCGTTGGCCCCATCAAAGAATATGAAGGCTTCGGCTACGGTTACTACCTGCCGAATACAGGCTATATCGAAACCTGCGCGGGAGTCGGGCTGGGCTTTTGGGGCAATCAGATGAATCAGGCGTTCGGAAGCGGCGAATACATCGATGTTTACGAGCGCGTGATTTACAACAATGTGCTGGCAGGTATTTCACTGGATGGAACCCGCTATTCCTATGAAAATCCGCTGCTGAACGAAGGCGCTTTTCATCGTTGGGACTGGCATCGCTGCCCCTGCTGCCCGCCTATGCTGCTGAAACTTTACGCGGAAATGCCGAGCCTTATTTTTGCTCAGGATGGCAGCGATCTCTACGTTAATCTCTACATTGGCAGCCGAGGAAAAATATCATGCCCGGATGGTGACGTGGAGGTTTCAATTGAGACGCAATATCCCTGGGATGGACACGTCAAAATCACGCTGGATCGGTTGAAGCCACGAGAATTTGGCTTCCATCTACGGATTCCGGAGTGGTGCAAGCATTACCAGTGTCGGGTGAACGGTGATGTTCAGGATCAGGGGCAGGTTGAAAATGGGTATGCCATTCTCACGCGCCAATGGCAAGCAGGCGACGTGATCGAACTGGTGCTGGATATGCCCGTTCAACGGATCGTTGGGCATCCCTTCTCAGGGGCGACCCGCGAGCGGGTTGCGCTTCAGCGCGGCCCAGTGGTTTACTGTTTGGAAGGGGTCGATAATCCTACAATCCATGACCCATTATTGCCTGCACAGGCGAAATTCCAGACCGCATATCGGAAAGACCTTCTGGGAGGAGTCGTGACCATCACCACAGAAGACGTTGAGGGTCATCCCATCACAGCTATCCCCTATTTCACCTGGGATAACCGTTCAGACGCAAGCCCGGAGCAAGACTGGTTGGTCGTTTGGTTACGGCAGGAGGAATGGTTCGCTTTACGACAGCCATTGGATGGCACTGACCGACTCCATTGGGAACACATGCTCTATCAACCCTTGAAAACGCAGTAGACGTTCTTTCATTTTTATGAGATATGACGACAATAATCGTGCGTAAGTCGGTCAACATATCGCGCGGACTATGCCCTCTCTAGCGATGCCCGCTCTATTCGTGTCTGGGAGATACAGCCTAAACCCTTAACACAGTTCGATATGTTAAAATGTTGGGAAGCAGTCGTCGGTCAAGTTGGAGATGTTTGGTGGATGATCTCCTGAAAATCACCTGCTTCGGTGGTTTGAGCATGACGCACGGCGGATCCCCCGTCGAGCGTTTCATCACGCGGAAAGTAGATGCGCTGCTAGTCTACCTCGCGTGCAATCCCCGTGAGCATCCTCGTGAAGTCCTCGGCGAAATGCTGTGGGACGACCTGTCTCAAGAGCGAACAATGGCAAACCTGCGCACAGCGCTTTCAAACCTGCAAGCGCAGCTAGCACCCTATCTGCTGGTCACGCGACAGACCATCGCGATCAACCCGGACAGCGCTTACTGGGTGGATGCCAACGAACTCGACACGACCTTGACCGAGGCTGAAGAACACTGGAAACGGCATGGTCGATTTTCGAGCGCACTGATTGCCCGTGTTGAAAAAGCGCTGGCGCTGTATCAGGGCAATTTTCTGGAAGGCTTTCACCTGCGTGATGCGCGCGGCTTCGAGGGTTGGATGCTGCTGGAACAGGAACGTCACCGGACACGAGTCATGGACACCTATCGCCATCTCGCGGATCAAGCGCTGCAATCCGAGTGGTACGATCAGGGGATTGGTTACGCCCGGCACATCCTTGAACTCGATCCACTCTCAGAAGAAGCCGCACGGCTGCTCATGCTGCTGCTGGTACGCTCCGGGCAGCGCGGAGCGGCGCTTGCTCAATACGAGACGCTGATCCAAAACCTTGCCGACGAGTTGGGTGTCGAGCCAGAAGCGGAAACCAGCGATCTGTATGCGCGGATTCAGGCGGGCGAGATCGAGATCGCTCCCTCAGCGCCCGTGACACCGCACAACCTGCCCAGTCCGGCCACATCGTTTATCGAGCGTCAAGCCGATCTCGACGGTATCACTCAGCGCCTTGAAGATCCGAACTGTCGTCTGCTGACGCTGACCGGAACGGGGGGAACTGGCAAGACGCGCCTTGCCCTCGAAATGGCGCGCCAGGAACTCACAAATTATCGACAGGGAGTCTATTTCGTCCCGCTGGCGTCGGTCGATTCGCCGGATTTTCTGGTGCAGACGCTGGCAACCACGCTCAATATCTCATTTCAGAACGTCAAAGAACCCGAACAGGAACTCCTCACCTACCTGCGCGACCGCGAACTGCTGCTGATACTGGATAACTTTGAGCATCTGCTTGATGCCGCTGAACTCGTCAGCCGAATTCTGGAGCACAGCAGCGAACTCAAAATCCTGACGACCTCGCGCGAGCGGCTCAATTTGCAGGAGGAATGTCTCTATCCCGTCGGCAGCATGGGGCTTGAGGAAGGCAGCGATCACTCCGGCGCAGTACAGTTATTTGTTCAGAGCGCTCAGCGCGTACAGTACGGCTTCTCTCCAGAGGGTCATTGGCCTGCGATTGCTCGCATCTGCTCACTGGTGGAAGGGCTGCCGCTCGCGATTGAACTGGCGGCGGCGCAGATCGCCATCATGACGTGCGAACAGATTGCCGAGCAGATCGAAGTCGATTACGACGTGCTGGCGACCTCGCTGCGCAACGTACCGGAGCGTCATCGCAGCCTGCGCAAACTGATCGAGCAATCGATTCGCACACTCGATGCGAGCGAAGCCAATGCCATGTTCAAGCTGTCAGTCTTTCGCGACCGCTTCGATTTCAAGGCGGCGCGCAGCATCGCTGGCGCGAACCTGCCCATATTGACCCATCTGGTCGAAAAGTCGTTTTTGCGTGCGGATACGAATGGTCACTACAGTATGCACGAGCTTCTGCGCCGCTACGCCTACGACGAACTGACTGCGCACGGCGATCCGATAGCAGTGCAGCGGGCGCACTGCCAGTATTACACGCAGCTCGCAGACACGGCGGGTAATGCCAGCGAATACGAAACTGTCGCGGCAGAGTACAACCACATCCGCAACGCGCTGGTATGGGCGAGCGAAACGCGCTCGGCGGCTGATCTGATCGCCCTCACCAATGCAGTGACTCAATACTGGCGCAACTATGGCTATTACAGCACCGCCCGCGAATGGCTCAGTCAGGCGCTCGCGCTCGATTCGGACGCAATTCCATTGGAGCATCGCGCCAGACTCTATACGTTCTCTGGCTATCTCGCCTTTTATCAGGGCGATTTTGACGATGCACGTACCGACCTCGATCAAGGAATCGCCTTGTGGCGACAAGCCGATGGTCGTCGCGGACTGGCGTCAGCGCTGAATTACCTCGGCTACGTCAACATGAATACGGGTCGCTTCGATGAAGCCCGCGCCTGTTTTGCGGAAGTCGCCGCGATTGCGCAGGCGGACAATAATGATCAGGTGCAGATGTGGGCGCTCGGCAATCTAGGTCACGTCATGATGGAGACCGGAGATTTCGAAAACGCCAAAGTATATATGGGGCAATCACTGGCGATTGCCCGGCGCAAAAATAATATCGAAGATGTCGCTGTCCTGCTCTGCAATTTAGGGAATGCCTATCTGGGACAGGGAGATTATCCGGGAGCGCAGCGCTGCTACGAAGAAAGCCTCGAATTGGCGCAACAGACCGGGACGCGCGCCATCATCCTCAATGATCTCATCAATCTCGGCGAAGTCCTGCATAATCTCGGCGATCCGGCAGCGGCGCTGGCGCGCTATCGGCAGGGGCTGCGCGATTTGGCCGAAATGGGCGATAAGCTCGCCGTGACATCGACGGTCGAGAGTGTGGCGTATGTGCTGATCGATCTGGGGCAGAGCGAACGCGCGCTACGCTTGCTCGGCGCGTGCGCTGCCACGCGCGAGGCGCTCGACGCTCCGATCATCCCCCGTGAGCAGGGCCGCATGGACAAATTCCTCGCCCGCGCGCACAGCCAAGTCAGCGACGATCAATTCACGCGCCGCTGGAACGCTGGCCGCACACTGACCCTCGATGAAGCGCTCAGCGAAGTTTTGGATACCTCCGAAAAATAGACGATTTCTGGACGTTCGTCCGCTACCCTGTACTCCAATAACCAATCGCATAGCCATGACCCCAGATGCCCGATGTGCTGACCTGTACATCGGGTTTGGGGCTTTTCTGGAGGCAGGACAGCCAATGAAACAACTCTCACAGCGCCAAAAGATGCTCATTCGCCGTTCGTTCAGCCGGGCTGCCTGCTGTCACCCGAAAATCGCGCAGTGTTTTTTTGACCGCCTCTTCGCGCTCGATCCTGCGGTCGAGCCACTGTTTCCGTCCGATTTTAACAGCCACGAGCGCAAACTGATGCCCATGCTCGCCCTGCTGATTAGCACACTCGATCAGCCAGACAGGTTTGCGGAACTGGCACGCAAACTGACCGAGCGACATCTTCGCTATGGCGTGCAGCCTCAGCATTACCGGGCGGGTCGCGAAGCCTTGCTCTGGGCGCTGGAGCAAAATTTAGGTCGCCAGTTTACGCCACCTGTGCGCGAAGCATGGTTAGCATTCTACGACGCCCTGCTGGACGACGCGCTCTCGGTTGAAGGGATGTGAATTTTCAACGATTCGTCCTGACCGAGGAATCACTGCAAGGTCGCAAAGAAATTAGACGATTTTTAGACGATGCTCAGCTATCGTAAAAATGTAAATCCGATTAGGAGGGAAACCATGAGCAGCATGGGTGAAGGTTTTGTTCCTCACGATTTCGTGATCGTGCCGTCGGATAGCAAGCGCAAACAATGTCAATCGCAGGTGATTCGTGTTTGCTATAACCCAGTCAATTTCCAGCATCTCAGCTTCATCGCCCGGATGTTCAATCCGGCTTTTATCAATCACAGCGACAGGGGCGACATATCCGGTTTGGCTGTCGTGGTCAAGGCGCTTCCCCACATCACCTTTATGCTCTACGAGTCGTCCATCAGCGTGCAGTTTGTCGCTGAGCCAGACGGGATCGATCCGCGCGATCCATCACTGGGCTGCGATTTAAGCGCTTTTGTGGATGCCGCGCCATGCGGCGTCAAAGTCGCGTGGCAGGAGACACTGATGCTGCGCCGTGACTCAACCTGCAAGATCGCCGAGCGCTGGCAAGCTCACGTTCCAGTAATTCCACAGGAATCCACAGTTTCTTAAGTCAATTCCGATGACCGCACCATCTAGCTAAGGAGAAATAGATTATGAAGCGTATCGCTCTGCTTACTCTGCTCGTCGCGCTGTTTTTCGGCACGCTCGTATTGGCTTCCGCAGGGCCGTCCGTGCCGCCGCAGCAATATTACATCCGTTGGAAGTCGCCCGTTCTCTACACCTGTACACACTCACCCGGCAATTACCAACTCGATGTCCTTCCGGCGACCTACGACTACTATGTTCCGCATGATGCGCAGATGATCGCGGTTGATACGGTACACGACTCGTATGGTGATTCTTCCGCGCCAGAGCCGACGGTCACGAACTGGACGAATGGGGCGGGTCAGCGGCAGCACCAGCCTGACGTAGCGGATTCAAAATCGTATCCAATCACGGGTCAAATCACTCTGGAGACCTTTGTCAACCACACGCTCGTTTACAAGAGTACCTATGTCGCCACCTGCACCGCCAACTCGCATGGGACGTTGAACGCTTCCATCACCAACGACAATCATCCCCTGCGCGCCGAGGTGTGGTCGGAACAGGGACTGACTTTCTACCATCCGTGATCGTTCAAGCAGTCAATGAGAGAGGGGAAATAGGATGGATACGTCTCAGAAGGGATGGATCATGAAACGGATTGCTTTACTCACGCTACTCGTTGGACTGTTTTTCGGCTCGATGGTCGTCGTGCTGGCAGGTGGTCTGGCTACACCGCCTTTTTACATCACCTGGAAGCTGCCTGTCACCTATACCTGCGTGCACACCGCCTATTACGATGAACTGCTTACCGCGATCACCATCCTCAACTATAACGTACCGACGGCTGCGGTGATGACCGAAGTCGATACGAGCGACAACTCAGTCGGTCATTTCGTCGTCGTGCAGGACGAGGAGTCCAACTGGATAAACGGGCGTGGTCAGCGGCAGCACATTGCTTACGCGGTCGATTCGGCATCCTACCCGATCACGCTGAAAGCCGACATTAAGACCTACGTCAATAATGTCCCGGTCTATGAAAGCACCTTGACCGCCACTTGCACGGACAACTCGCATGGTACGCTGAACGCCAGCATCGACAATAACCTTCATCCGCTGCACGCCGAGGTGTGGCCGGGAGGAAGTATCGGTATTGTCCATCCGTGAAGCCGAGTCAAGCAGTTAATGGAAGCGGGGAAATAGGATGAATAGGTCTCAGAAGGGATAGATCATGAAATGGCTTGCCTTGCTCACTCTGGTCGTCGCCCTCTTTTTCGGAGTGCTGACCTCAGTTTCGGCAGATGCGCCCTACTATGTCAGTTGGAACTCACCCGTTACCTACACCTGCACGCACTCAGGAGGCGAATATCATCTGGATGTTGCGCTCACCTCCCTGGCCTATGACGCACCAATCGACGCGCTCCTGACCGAGACGGATATTACCGATAACTCGTTCGGCCATTTTGTCACCTCGCAGGATGACGAGTCCGACTGGATGAACTTCCTCGGCATACGGAAACATACAACTTACACAATCGTTTCGGCTTCTTATCCGATTTCGTTGCAAGCGAACCTCAAAACCTATGTCAACGGGAAAGAAGTTCATCTCAGCAGCTTTACCGCCCACTGCACGGCAAATTCACACGGGTCTTTGCTCGCAGCCACCAACAACGTTGAAAATCCGTTGACTTTTGGCGTGTGGTCGGAAGGCAGTTTAGGGACTTACCGTCCCTGATCGCTTCAACTTCGGCGGCCTGATACGGTTGATCAGGCCACCGATGTTAGCAGGATATTTGTGCGTCTCTCTCATGAGTTCGAGCACAATGGTTCTCGCGAGCAGTTGCCCCATCTCATCGATAAGAGAGTAAAATGGATGTCCCGCCTGGAGACATCCATTTTGCTGAGGATAATATTGCAGCTATTCGAGACTCTCAGTTATAACGAACAACTTACATGCTTGACTGAAGCGGCTGGAGTCGCCCTCCGATCTTATGACTATCCCGATTCTGCCCTTCGCTCTGTGGCATACATCAATAATGCAGTATTTGAGGTACACACCCCCAACGGTGGTCATTTCGCTTTGCGCCTGCATCGCCCCGGTCACAAACGGCTGGAATGGATCAAATCAGAACTTGTATGGTTAGGAGCCATTTGCCGCGATACATCGCTCTGTGTTCCGCATCCCATCCAGTCTATAGATGCTGAACCCGTCGTCTATGCCTCGGTGCAAGGATTGAGCGAACCGGTTGTCTGTACCCTATTCGACTGGATCGAAGGCCATTTCGAGGGGGCAAATACGTTGTCCCTTCAAAAAGTACGAGATGTAGGAAAGTATCTGTCGAGGCTGCATAACTACTCGACGATCTTCGACCCACCCGCTGATTTCGTCCGCCCGCGACTGGACGAAAATGGGCTGTCTGGCGTGGAGTCTGCTTATAACCCCGGCGCAGGTGCCGCATTGTTTACAGACGACCATCGCCGCACTTTCCAACAGGTGGAAGAACGTTTACGGAACGTCATGCGTGAGTTAGGCGTCAGCGAAGAGTCATTTGGCCTGATCCATGCCGATTTCCTCACAAAGAATATATTGTTCAGCGGCGACGAAATCTGTGCAATCGATTTCGATGATTGCAGTTGGGGCTATTTTCTCTACGATCTCGCGCCGCTGATGCTCCAGTTTAAAGACGAACCTCGTTATCCTGAACTCCGCGATGCTCTATGGGAAGGCTACACCGCGCAGCGAACTTTACCGGATACTTACCGCGCCTATCTTGAAACCTTCGTCGCGGCGCGCGATATGTTTTCGTGCTGGTGGGTCGCAGGAAACTTACACAATCCCCGTATTCGGGAACGTGCGCCAGAGTTGATTACCTACCGGGTGGCTGAACTCCGCCGCTTTCTGGACACGGGCAGCATATCGCGGCAAGGCGACATATTTTAGCTGCTTAAGGTATCCCCATGACTCCTCCCACAGCAGCCATTTACGCGCGTCACATCGGATTTCAAGCCAGTTCCCATCAGCGTGCGTAAAATCCCGGCTGCTTTCTCAAGCTAACTAACCTCAACCCATTTGACATCACGGCGCGCCTGGTCGATAGAGCCGACGCCGAAAATCGCCATCTCCCGTACCAATCCCTTATCGCCTGAGGCGTTTTCGTGTAAAAGACTGGCATTGGTTCCATCCACGCAACAAATGATTGACAATTGAACAAAATGTGAATAGACTGAGCACAAAACGAAA
>Ga0105237_10006037_pt1 | contig 13554 bp, 11 predicted proteins | sample KBSC24metaG_FD_81520 | JGI IMG/M metagenome (GOLD analysis project Ga0105237, IMG submission 81520) | Corn rhizosphere microbial communities from Kellogg Biological Station, Michigan, USA - KBS C2-4 metaG | ecosystem: Host-associated > Plants > Roots > Rhizosphere > Soil | place: Michigan, USA...
GTGTATCGAAAAACCGTAAGGATAATGATAGCCGTCCCAGCCGATAAAGTCGAAGGGGTGTGTGCCGTAGATGTATGGATAGATCAACCCCTGCTTTTTGATGAGGATTTTGAAGTCGCCTTTTTCGTCGTGTGTTTCCAGGTCTTTGGGTAACTTCAGGTCGCGCTCACAATAAGGGGCGTGCTCCATTAGCTGGCCTTGCTGGTTTAGATAACGTTTCGGGAAGCGTATCGGGCTAAAGCTTTCTACGATGAACAGGCGGTTATCTTCGGTATCAAACTCCATCTGGTAAATAGTACCGCGTGGTACGATGAGGTAATCACCATACTCAAACTTGATATTGCCGAAGCCTGTTTTTAGCGTACCTGTGCCTACGTGTATAAATATCACCTCATCCGCCTGGCTGTTCTTATAAAAATAGTCGGTCATGCTTTTGCGCGGAGCAGCAAGCGAGATATGCAGGTCGCTGTTTACCAGCACGGGTTTTCGGCTTTGCAAATAATCATCTTCCGGCTGGATATTAAACCCGATGAGGCTGGTATGTTTCAGGTGCTTTTCGCGGGCTATCTTCGGCTCAACAGAATACGGCTCGCCCAAAGTTTTCACGATGGTAGGCGGATGGGCATGGTACACCAACGAATACAGGCTCGAAAAGCCCTCGGTGGATACCAGTTCCTCGGCATATAAAGTGCCATCAGGCTTACGGAATTGCGTATGCCGCTTCGGCGGGATTGTTCCTAACGTATGATACATTTTTATTGTTTTAAAGTTGGAAAGTTGAAATGTTGGAAGGTTAAAAATTGGCATTCAACCACATCATATCAGCATTGTATGTAAAACGATTATAAGACAGTAATAGTTTTAAAGCTATGGTTCAGTAAGGGTCAACTTTACAACATTTCAACCTTACAACCCCTGCATGCCGCCAGGCAGGTTTCAACAACTTAATATTGCGCCAAAACGATCTTCGCGAGCACAGCATCCCTGAAAGAAGAGGCGTCACTCATCGAAGTGAGGCCGAGGGAGAATAGAAAATGTTTTTGTATGTTCAGCATGTTGTACAAAGTTAGGGAATTATATAGTTATTATGCAAGCATAGTTTTTTGGTTGGTTCCATTGGTTGTATTAGTTGGAGTGGTTGGATTGGTGTCCGTCCGGTTTTGGAGCCTGTAGTGAGTGGTGACAAAGCGGACGGGTTGTCTGAACCACAGATTTATTTAATTACGCTGATTTCGCAGATTAAAAATCAGTGTAATCCATTAATCAGCATAATCAGTGGTTCAGACAAAATGCGTTATGGCAGCGGATACCGGCCATAGCGGATAAGGCCCGCGCAGTATGAGCGTACAGCCTGGGCCGAAGGCAACGCCCAACTTTGGTTAAATTGGTTATAAAGGTTGTATTAGTTGAATTGGTATTATCTACTCCAACTATCCCAACCACTTCAACCAATACAACTACTCCAACCAATACAACCAATACAACTACTCCAACCAATACAACCACTTCAACTTACACCAACCAATGCAACAATTCCAACCAACACAACTCACATTCCAACCAAAAATCAATAGCTTTGCCGCAACCAATTTAGCACTATGAAATTAGTATCCTACCGCACCGAAGACCGCGAGCACCTGGGCATTTATGTGAACGGCCATATTTATAACCTCAACTCGTGCCACAAGCTGATACCCAATAACATGAATGAATTTTTGTGGGGTGGCGATGAACTGATGGACCGGGCTAAAAAGGTAAATGATGATATTGCTTCGGGCAAACTGGAGGCTAAGGAGGAATTGTTTTTTGAGCTGATAGCCCCCGTACCACACCCCACCTCGTGCCGTGATGGTTATGCTTTCCGGCAGCATGTAGCGGCGGCAAGGCGCAACCGCAAGGCGGAAATGATACCTGAGTTCGACCAGTATCCCATATTCTACTTCACCAATCACAACGCGATACAGGGCATCGGCGAGATCGAATGCATGCCCGATCATTTCCAGAAGCTTGATTTTGAACTGGAAGTAGCCGTGGCCCTCAATAAAAAAGGTCGGAATATTAAAGCTGCGGATGCCGACAGCTATATCGCCGGTTACATGATCATGAATGACATGAGCGCCCGCACCCTGCAAATGGAGGAAATGATATTGAACCTCGGTCCGGCAAAGGGGAAGGATTTTTCAACGGTAATAGGCCCCTGGCTGGTAACGCCAGATGAACTGGAAAAATACAAAGTAGCGCCAAAAGCGGACCATACCGGCAATAATTATAACCTCGCGATGAAGTGCCATGTGAACGGCAAGCAGGTTTCCAGCGGCAATATGGCTGACATGGACTGGACATTCGCCGAGATCATCGAGCGCTGCGCCTATGGCTGCGATGTGCTGCCGGGTGATGTTATCGGCTCGGGTACGGTAGGTACAGGCTGTTTCCTCGAACTCAATGGTACCGGCTTACTCAACGATCCAAACTATAAACCCCAATGGCTGCAACCCAACGATTTGGTGGAGATGGATGTAACCGGCTTGGGCATATTGAGCAATGTGATCAAAAAGGCGGATAGTGATTTTTCGTTGTTGGCGCTGAAGAAATAACGTCGTTGTCTGTCCGTCCGGTTTCTAAGCCTATGGAAAACTGGACGAAGCGGACAGCCAATAGCCTATTTGTCGTTGCGAGCGCAGCGTGGCAATCGCACGGAAGTAAAGCGAATATGCATAGTTCGCGATTGCTTCGTCGTTCCTCCTTGCAATGACAAGACGTATATCTGTCCGGTTTGTAACATGATGTATCAGCCCTAAAAAACGGACGGACAGTTGTGATTTAGAAAAGCAAGGCTATTGCAGCTATCAATGTCAGCCCTGTTATTCACTTATACTGCACAGGCATTAACCGCAATGCCGGTATCCGCTGCTACCAGGTTTAATTTACCTTAGGCAGTGAGATTATTCAGATGAGGCTTTTTATTAGATACAGTTTCTTATCTTCGGCTAAACCTTAGTGCAATGAATTGTGGAATGTTTTTTGGAGGTATTGCTATGATTGTTAGTGCATTTTTATTGCATCGCATTGATGTATGGGCCTATGGTAAAGACGGCGAAGAACGTGATACTTATAATTTCCTGCAAAAAGTGAAAGATAAAATAATTAGCATAGTGTTGGTTATAATGGGACTTATATTAATCCTTGCATCCTTCGCTCTATAAATTTGTTTAGCTTCTGTCTTGTATATCGTTATCTTAAAAATACAATAGCAAGGTTATCAAACTATACTAACTGCCAATTATCAATTTTCCCCTTGCCACATCAAATTAAATTTCACACTGAAATTTAATAATACTCCTCCCTTACCCGCTTACTTATATATTTATATATAAATAAAGGATGGCTTTGCAGCAGATAGACCAGTAAAATGAATGATTTGAATAGTCTGAACTATTACTAACAAATATAGCAAATTGGCTTGGGAAATACAAATATTTGCGAAGATAATTTGCACTGTTGTTGACTATCCGATTTGTCTGTCCGTCCGTTTTTGAGGACTGGTGCATCATGTTACAAAGCGGACAGCAAGGCTATGTGTCCGCGTTCGTCCAACATAACCCTATACTAAAAACCGGACGGACGGAATTTTAATCTTCATAAAAATAACCTCACATTTGCTGGATATGCTGACCCTTAAAATATCCGACCTCACCACCCCTCAATTACATACCTACCTCCAATACGCCGTTGCACCGCGACCGATTTGTTTCGCCTCGACGGTGGATAAGGAGGGCAATGTGAATTTGAGTCCGTTTAGCTTTTTTAATTTGTTCGGCACAAATCCACCTACGTGTGTGTTTTCGCCGTCGCGCAGGGTGAGGGATAATACCACCAAGCATACTTTAGAGAACTTACTGGAAGTACCCGAATGCGTGATCAACCTGGTGAATTACGATATGGTGCAGCAAACTTCGCTGGCCAGTGTGGAGTATCCGAAGGGAGTTAATGAGTTCATCAAATCAGGCTTTACACCCATAGCATCCGAGTTGGTTAGACCGCCTCGTGTTGCTGAATCGCCGGTGCAGTTTGAATGCGTAGTGAACGAGGTGAAGTCATTGGGCAATGGCCCCGGTGCGGGTAATTTGGTGATAGCCGAGATCAAGCTGATCCATATCAGCGAAGCTATTTTAGATGCTGATGGTAAAATAGACCAGGAGAAAATAGACCTCGTGGCACGCCTCGGCGGCGATTGGTATTGCCGGGTAACTAAAGATAACCTGTTTAAAGTTGCCAAGCCGGTAAGCAGTATCGGCATCGGGGTAGATGCTTTGCCTTATGCCATCCGCAATTCAAAAATACTGACGGGCAATAACCTCGGTCAGCTGGGCAATGTAGAAGTTGTGCCAACAGATGAAGAAGCTGAAGCCTACGCGCAATCGCCCGAGATAAAAGACCTGCTGGATGCCACCATCGGCGACAACCAAACGCGTGAAACCCAACTGCACCTGAAGGCAAAACAATTGCTGGATGAGGGCAGGGTAGTGGAGGCGTGGAAGGTGTTGTTGGTAGGGTGATTGTCCGGTTTGTCGCATCCGGTGTCAACCCTAAAAAGCGGACGGACAGACAATAGCCAACTTGTCATTGCGAGCGTAGCGTGGCAATCGCACGGAAGCAAAGCGAATATGCATAGTTCGCGATTGCTTCGTCGTTCCTCCTCGCAATGACAAATTGGGCGATTTTACCTCTCTACCTGTTTTGTGCAAACACATAATTCTTATTCACCACATCCACCACGGGTGGCACGTGAGTATGCTCAAAAATATCATAACCCGGTTTCAGGCTTTTCCAGAAAGGGAGGGTGGGCCATTCTGAATAGGTATCCAGGCGTTCGTTGGTGAGTCTGAAGGGGAAGATATCCACGTTGATGGATTGTTGTCCGTGTGCGAATGCCTCATAAACCATGGTATATATTTCCTCAATTTGCGGGTCGGTCATGGCGTAGCAACCGATGGATACACAATTGCCGTGGATCATGATGCTGTTGCCGGTATAGCCCAGTTGCTGGTCGTATGTATTGGGATAACCCACATTGATGGCTAAATGATAATTGCTGACCGGGTTGAGTTGAGCGGGCTTAATGGTATAGTATCCCTCCGGACATTTGCCATCGCCATCGCGTGTTTTAGTACCCAAGCCACCGGAGAAGGAGCAGATCATATACTTGTTAAAAAGCTTGTATTGCTTGCCCGAGCGCACCCAAACTTCCAGCAGGTGGGAGTCCTTAAATATCCTGATATAGATGGGTTGATCATCGCGCAAGCCTGAATTTTTCAATCGTTTCTGCAAACGGGGCCAAACGGTGGTACGGATGTCGGCAGCGCGTTTACTATCGGGAAGATAAGGTTTTTTGTAGGCCATTAATAATAATGGCATCAACAGGGTGATTAGTAATTTTGGCATAGGTTTACAAGGTTAAATCGGTTTATTATTTTGTATAAACGGATATATTGCCTTGTAAATTATATTTTTTATATATTTTTCAGAATTTTATATTGTTTAATGTATGAATCGATCTTTTGCTCTTGTTTGTGTTGTCGCAACAAAGGCGAGAGAACGCACTTTGTCCGCTTTGTCGCATTGGGTATCAACCTAAAAAGCGGACGGACAGTATTAAAAAGCGTCATGCTGAACTTGTTTCAGCACCTCATATGCTAAGTAATCAGCATGTTGTAGACCTGTCCGTGGGGTGCCGAAACAAGTTCGGCATGACCTGTTTTCTAAATCCGAAATTGAACATCCGAAATCCGATGTCAATCAAATACCCAACACTTGTTTCAGCTTTACATAGCCGGTTTTACTTACCGGTATCTTGGCGCCTGATTTGAGGATGGCGAGGTGTGCGTCTTTTTCGTAGGGGTCTATTCGGGTGATGTCCTGTATCTTTATGATGAAGGAGCGGTGCACGCGTACAAATTGGGTACTGTCCAGCGTCTGCTCAAAAAAGCTCATGGTCTTGTTTTTGAGGTATGAGCCTTCTTTGGTATGTACGCTTACGTAGTCGTCATCAGCCTCTAAGTACTCTACATCGGCTACGGGGATGATCTTCACTTTGGTGCCGGTCTTCACTACAATACGCTCGTGCTGGGCAGGCGATTGCGAGGCGGTATCAAGCAGGGTTTCGGTTTGTTTTTTGGCCTGGGCAGGGGTTTGCGCCAGGAATTTCTCTACCGCTTTGTTGAACCTGTCCTTACTAAAAGGCTTCATCAGGTAGTCAACCGCGTGGGTCTCGAAAGCTTTAATGGCGTACTCATCAAAAGCGGTGGTAAATATTACCGACGGCGGGTTTTCTACCAGTTCCAGCATCTCAAAGCCGTTGATCTTGGGCATTTGTACGTCCAAAAATATCAGGTCGGGCTGATGTTGCTGGATAGCTTTCAGGCCCTCGAAGCCGTCGTTGCACTCGCCTAAAACTTCTATTTCATCCTTAAAACCCTGCAAATATTCCAATACAACCATCCGGGCTAAAGGCTCATCATCAATTAAAAGTGCACGCTTCATATTATCTGCGGTATTTTTATAATTGTTGTAAATATATTATCATTTGCGTGAGTTTCAATAAGGTCGTTGCGTGCATACAACAAATTTAATCGGCGCTGCACCCCGCTCAAGCCAAACCCGGTTCCTTTACGCGGACGGGCAGTTTTAGGATCGTAGGGGTTTTGTACCATCAGTGTCAGGTAGTTATCGTCCCATTCTGCCCTGATGCTTACGGTTACAGCGTCAGTAGTATCGTACAAACCAAACTTGATCGCATTTTCTACAATAGGCTGCAATATCATTGGTGGCAGTATGCAATCCTGGCATTTTTTATCACAGCTGATCTCCGTCATCAGCCTGTGCCCGAAGCGTACTTTTTCGATATCGAGGTATAATTGCAGGTGAGACAACTCCTCGGTCAGGGTAACCTGCTGCTGGTCATCTTTCTTCAAGGTACCACGCAGGAAGTCGGAAAGTTGGTGGATCATCTTACGCGCCTCATCGGGCTTAAAGCCTATGAGGGCATTGATGGAATTAAGGCTGTTGAACAGGAAGTGCGGCTGCAATTGCTGGCGGAGGTTATATAATTCAGCATCGCGGGCAAGCTTCTCAGCCTCCGTTTTCCGCTTCTCGTTTTCTTTCTGATCGAGCTGTGAATACCAGATCATGCTGATCATGGCCATCCAGCCGATAGCGAGGAAGTCGGTAAAAAAGCGGATAATGAGCGACTGGGCTACGAAATTACTATACACCTGGTTGTTGTGGATGAAGGGCAATATCCAGCGGCAGCCGAAAGTACAAGCGCCTGCTAAGGCCACGCACCAGACAAATATATTGATGTAGCTGCCCTTGCCCGGCTGAAAATAACGCAGGTTATTGTTGATGAGCCAGCATGCCGCACCCAACAAAAGCGAGTTGATGACGCCATCGGTAGCGGCTATAAACCACGAAAATCCAAAACCATGCACCAGGTATGTGAGCAGGGATGCCCAAACCACGGCTCCTGTCAGGAACGCTATGCGCAATTTTGAAAATGTGAATTGTGGATTAGCCAAAACTTATTTTATTGGTTTGATCAGTAATAGTCTTTTACCTGTAAATTAATAGCTGCGGATGTCCACCCCGGCAAAGATGGATACGCCTTTGAGCACCAGCACCTTGTCGTTGGTAGGGCTGGCGGTGCTTCTCAAGCGCTTATCGTCCACGCTGGCAAATACAGCGGCGATATCAGATACCACCTGCCAGTTGGATGGGACAACGATTTTGGTGCCCCCGAATATTTGTGTGATATCGATGATAACGCGGCCATTGATATCAGCCTGGGTGAAATCAAGCTCGGCGCCGCCAAAAATGTTAACGATCTCGCCACCTTTAAAATCTTTGGACAGAATGGTTTTTTTAACCCCGCCGAACACCGATACCGCATCCAAAAAATCATCCCCTAAAGAATGAGGGGCATTTTTATAATAGTCAGGGTCGGGAGTTGCTGCGGTTGGGTTAGCAGGATCAGCAGCAGGGGGCGGTGTGGCCGGATTGCCAAAGCGCTGATCTTTGGAAGCCCATTTATCCCAATTTGCTTTATCCTTATCCCAACGGTGGTTGCGCCTAACAATCATCCATATACCAAACACGATGATACCCAGAGGCCAGGTAATTTTACCGACATTATAACCGGGGAAAGCCACATTTAGCAGCCATACGGTGCCTATCAGAACCATGATCAGCCATCCTGAATTCCTGAAATTACGTTTTGCACCGCTGTAAACACCAATGGCAATTAATAACATCGGCCAGCTTAATACCCAAAACGGAAAAATAAAAACATCTAACTGGTGAAGCAGTAAAACCGATCCCACCAGCAGCAGTACAATCCCGGCGATGGCCTTGTTATTACGGGGTTTTACTTGAGGATCTATATCGTTAATCATTACGTTGTATTCTAAATTATATCTTATCCAAAACTAAGGTAATACTTAGGGCGAACCTATCAAATATTGGTGACATTATTAAACATCTCGGTAAGGGGGGATAAAATGTCGGTGAAAAATTTTAAGTATTGTTGGATTATCCAACTAATAGTATATTGACAGCTCCTTATTGCAATATGATGAATACAGAATACACCACTTCAACGGGATATAAAATATTTTACTCAGTCCTCGGACTATTGGCAGTTGGCTTTGCATTATTCCTTTTTAAAGTACCAAGTCACGCGGATTCAAAACTTATATTCCTGCTCCCTTTGTTTATACTGGTTTTGGGTATAATGATCATTGTTAACCAGCTTAAAAGAAAGCTCACCATATCAGATACCGGTATAACTTATGCTAATATTTTCAAAAGTACTACGATACCTTTCGACGAGGTAAAGGGTTACAGAATTGGCAGTAAGGTGATTTATGTCGAATCTGACCAGGATGGGCGGAAAATTACCATGAACGATTATCTGAGTCTTGGCGACAGCGATAGTTTGAAGGATTGGCTTCGCGGGAATTTTAAAGACCTGGACAAGGAAGATTACGAGAGCGAAAAAGACGCCATATTACATGACGCCAGTTTGGGCGCAACCGAGCAGGATCGGGAACAAAAATTAAGAAATGCCAAAATAGCCGCAATTGGCTACTCCATGGGTGGTATACTTTTAGTTTTCGTAGTAGTTATCGTGCATCGTGTAAGTTATGCGATGTCGTACCTCTTGATGGCCTACCCATTGGTTGGGCTCGTCTTGATGGCTCTGAGCCAGGGGCTAATCAGGCTGGTGACTAAAAAAAGCAGTGCTTATAAGCCCGCCCTTATCGGGATATTGGCGCCTTCGTTTATGCTGATCGTACAGGTGATCAGTAAGACAGAAATGGTAAGTTATGATAAATTATGGGTACCGGCCCTTGCTGTAGCTTTTGTGATGTTTATCGCTTTGTATTTTACGGGGATACGCAGGTCGCCCCAGGCGGTAGCAGCTTCGCTGATCGTTGCAGTGGTGGTTTCAGCCTTGTATGGGTTTGGCACCATCCTGCAGATCAATTGTGTTTTCGACGAGTCAAGCCCGGAGATTTATAAAACAATCGTAGTAGATGAGTATATCTCGCACGGAAAAAGTACTTCCTATAATTTAAAGCTGGGCGCATGGGGGCCGGTTCGAAAATCTGTAAATGTCGCTGTCTCAAGATCGTTTTACCATCAGACCCCGGTGGGGGCCAGTGTACAGGTTTACTTAAAAAAGGGGGCGTTAAAAATCCCCTGGTATTACGTAAATCAATAATAGCGGGCATTTGCTTTTTGACGTTGGGGACCGAGAAAAGAGCAGGAAGATGAAAATGTGCCGCATTCGGTATATAACCAGGTAAAAAAGGGCGATGTAGTTACTGTATATGTAAAAAGGGGATACTTGCATATCCCCTGGTATTTTGTTGACCTGTAGGCCGGTTAATAGGATTTATATTAGAACGTGCCGTTCAGGTTTTTTGGCTCGCGGTGAAAGTTGTGCTTGCTGATCATGTAAAGCCCTGCTACAATCAGGACTGAAGGCCAGATCACATCGCTCATGATGAGGTCAGTATTTTCAAGGTAGAAGGCGGAGCCTAACAGGATCAGGATAAACGAGGTGCGGTTTTGAAAGTGATGTTTTACACCTGAATAAATGCCGATGGCGATCAGTATCAATGGCCAGCTAAAAAGCCAGTCGGGGATAAAAGTAAGGTCGAACTGATCGAGCAGCAACCCACCGCCAATTAATAATATGATGATACCGGCAACGGTCCTGCTGCTGGTAGCTTTTGGGGTATTTATGATAGTTTCCATTGTTTTAAAGTTTTAAATCTTACCCAAAAGTATAGCGCTTTTATAGGTACGACAATGGAAACTTGGCGATTATAAGGCAGAAGTCGGTAGAGGGAAAGAAACCTTCGGTGAAATAATGCAGGGTGATTACACCGATGGTTCCTGTTGACTAAGGCAATGGAAACTGCCCAATCCCCAAATGATGTCGGTGGAATCAATGCCGATCACTTTGCGATCTGGGAAGCATTGCGTCAAAATATCCAGCGCTTTATCATCATTCTTAGAACGATAGGTGGGCACTACTACCGCGGCGTTGGCGATGTAGAAATTGGCGTAGGAAGCAGGCAGCCGTTGGCCATCATAGTGTACGGCATCAGGCATCGGCAATTCGATGATATTAAGCTGTTTGCCATTCGGCAGGCGCATGGTTTTTAGTGTTTCGAGGTTTTCCTGGAGGATATGATAGTTATCGTCGTTTTTGTTTTTCTCGATAACGGTTACCACAGTATCCTCGTTCACGAAGCGGGTGATATCATCGATATGGCCATCAGTATCATCACCAACGATACCATCGCCGAGCCATAAGATTTGCTCAACGCCGTAATAGTTTTGCAGGTAGGATTCGATCTGTTGTTGATTTAAATGCGGGTTACGGTTTTTATTCAGGAGGCAGGCGGTTGTTGTTAAAACAGTTCCTTTTCCGTTGAAATCAACCGAACCGCCTTCCATTACGATACCGGGGTGATAAACTGGCAGATTAAAATGATTGGCGATTTTGGTGGGTATCACATCATCCAGGTCATAAGGCGGATATTTGTTACCCCAGGCGTTATAGCCCCAGTCGACTATTACTTTTTGTTTGGTGTCAGAATTTATTAAAAAAGCAGGCCCATGGTCGCGGCACCAGGCATCATTGGTCGGGAACTCAAAAAACTCGATGCGTTTCAAATCAACCCCAACGGCTGTTAATTGCTCCTTTGCAAAAGCGGCCATTTGCTCGTTGATTATGTTTATTCTAACCAATTCACCCTCAGATACAGCTTGAATAAACTCACTGTACGGTCGGTAAATGGTCGCGATCTTTCCCGGCCATGATTCTTCCTTATGGGGCCAGCTTAGCCAGGTAGCGGTATGGTGTGCCCATTCGGCGGGGAAGTGAAAGCCTTTTGCCGCAGGCGAATCAGAAAAATCAATCTTCATCGATATACCTTTTTGTAATTGGGAATAAGATTCAATTCTCCTGTCGCGTAAGAAAGGCCAGTGACTTCTATAGTAATCGGATTTTGAAAGATCCAGTTCCTGTACGATCACCTCCTCATCCGTATGTGATGCCTGGTGAATAATGCTTCCGAAAGGATTGGAAAAAAAGGATCCTCCCCAAAATTTTAATTCTTCTTCCTGGCCCACACGGTTTACACTTACCACGTGTACACCATTGGCAACGGCATGTGAACGTTGAATGGTTTGCCAGGCATTGTATTGCTCGGTATTGGTGGCATCATCCTGGCTGGTTGCCCAACCGATGGCCGTAGGGTAGAATAATATTTCGGCACCCATTAACGCGGTAATACGCGCTGCTTCAGGGTACCATTGGTCCCAGCAGATCAATACGCCTATAGTGGCAAATTTAGTTTTGAAAACTTTGTAACCGAGGTCGCCGGGAGTGAAATAGAATTTTTCATAAAAACCAGGATCATCAGGGATATGCATTTTACGGTATTTGCCGAGGTAAGCACCATCAGCATCAATTACCGCGGTAGTATTGTGGTATAAGCCCTGCGCGCGTTTTTCAAATAGCGAGGCGATGATCACTACATTCAATTCTTTCGCAATGGCTGACAGTGCATCTGTAGACGGGCCGGGTATAGCTTCCGCTAATTGAAAATTATCATAATTCTCCACATCGCAGAAATATAGCGAGGTGAAAAGCTCTTGTAAACAAACTATTTGCGCACCCTTTGCTGCTGCTTCACGTACTTTAATAATAGCCTTCTGCAAATTCGCCTGTTTATCAGCCGTACACGACATCTGCACCAAACCAACATTTACTTTTGCCATACCACTTCAATTTTGCGCAAATTTAGAATTTTAATATTAACTGCTTTGTCAATTTCTGTTAATCATCAAATCCTGTTCGTAATCAGTGAAATCATTGTTACATAATCGGTGAAAATCAAAAAATAACCTACTTTTGCAGCCAATGACAAGAATTGAAGAATCCATAGTAAATGAGGTTGAGGAAGAGATCAAACCGAAAACGTGGAAAGACATAGCCTGGAGCGCGATCAAAACTCTCTTTAAAGTTGCCGTAACTTCAGTTCTTTTATATTTTGTTTTCAGGCGGGTGAATTTCGCCGACGTTAAATACCGGCTTTTTCATGCCAATTATTGGTTTATGCTGGCTGCTTTGGTTAGTTTTTTCCTTTCAATGGTGACATCGGCCTGGCGCCTGCAAAGTTATTTCAGGTCGATCGATCTAAAGCTTGATTCCCGTTTTAATTTCAGGCTGTATTTGCTGGGGTTGTTTTACAATTTCCTGCTTCCCGGCGGTATTGGTGGCGACGGTTATAAAATTTACTTGTTAAAAAAGAATTACCAGCTTCCTGCCCGTAAAGTATTTTGGGCCATTATGTTCGACAGGCTAAGCGGCCTTTGGGCCATCGGCCTGATCACCGTAGCCCTGATCTTTTTGATACCACAGATCGATATTCATATTTCTATTCCGCTGGGTATCTTTGTCGCTGCATCAGCGGTTTATTACTTCGTAGCTTATAAATTTTTTAGAGAATACACCAAATACTTTTTTGAGGGTCACCTCAAAGCGGTTCTGGTGCAGGGTTTACAAGTGCTGACAATTGTTTTTGTATTGATGGGGCAAGATTTTACCGGTAAGTTTTCACCTTATCTATTGTCCTTCCTGATATCAGCATTGGCTACTATCGTACCGATCAGCGTTGGTGGCGCAGGCATACGCGAAACGGTTTTTCAACAACTTACCAAAGTATTTCCGATGGATAAAAGCCTGGCCGTTTTCCTGCCGGGATCATTTTATATCATATCCCTTATTGTCGCATTATTGGGCATCTATTATGTGATCAGGCCTAAAAGATTGGAGTCTGGTTTACCATCTTTTGAGGAAAATAAATAGCTGACCAGTTTTATTAACATGGTCAATTTACTCACATAATCTACTTGTCGGGCTTGATAAGCCAACCAAATAATTAATTTTACGTTCTCTTAATAACCTACTGAACGTAA
>Ga0105237_10006039_pt1 | contig 13552 bp, 18 predicted proteins | sample KBSC24metaG_FD_81520 | JGI IMG/M metagenome (GOLD analysis project Ga0105237, IMG submission 81520) | Corn rhizosphere microbial communities from Kellogg Biological Station, Michigan, USA - KBS C2-4 metaG | ecosystem: Host-associated > Plants > Roots > Rhizosphere > Soil | place: Michigan, USA...
AGAAAAGAATAGAAAAGAATAGCCAAAGGGTTGTAAAATTCAATAAATTCCAAGAAACATAGCACATGATGCCATTACCACCACTCATCACTGGCCAGGTCGCCGCTATTACAGGAGGACTCACTGGGATTGGAAGAGGAATAGCAATATTGTTCTTGTCTCATGGAGCAAGCGTGGCCATCAATTACCTGCCGTCCCACAACAACGACGAAGAAAAGTTGCTGTCGTCGCTCCGCACCGAAGCATTTGACGCCATCAAATCCAGAAATCCAGCCGCACCCCTACACAACCTTGAAGACGTACCACTTCTGACAGTCCCCGGAGACATATCACAGCCGGACGCCGGCCAAGAACTGGTGGCCCAGACCGTTGCTCGGTTTGGTCGTTTGGATACATTTGTGTCGAACGCTGGGATCTGCAACTTCGAGGAGTTTCTCGAAATCAGCCCGGAATCCTACCAGCGGCATATCAACACGAACTTGTCCGGCGCATTTTACGCGGTGCAGGCCGCCGCCCAACAGATGAGCAAGCAGGAACCCCAGGGCGGATCGATCATCGGTATTTCTAGTATATCAGCATTGGTCGGTGGTGCCCAGCAGTGTCATTACACGCCAACCAAAGCCGGGATTCTCTCCCTCATGCAGTCGACAGCAACAGCGCTTGGCAAATATAACATTCGTTGCAATGCCCTGCTACCAGGTACTATTCGCACCCAGCTCAACGACGAGGATTTGAAGGACGGAAGTGAGAAGAAGGCGCATATGGAAAGCCGAATTCCTTTAGGGAGATTAGGGAGACCAGATGATCTAGCAGGGCCAGCTCTTTTCCTTGCTGCCGGCGAGTTGTCGTCCTATGTCACCGGTGCCACATTATTGGTGGATGGTGGAGCTTTCGTCAATTTTCAATGAGAAGTATTATTATTCTTCTCACAAAAGAATCCGGTTTGCTCAAATCTTAATGTTATATGCTCGTACCGCCGTGCCAGACCAGACATCTTTTTTCGACTGCGTACTTGCGTCCTGGGACGCAAGAATTGCTCCAACTAGATCATGCCAATGCTGCCACGAATCCTTGCCTGGTCCGACAACTCCACATACTGGCCAGTCAGAGCCGAAGAGGATTCTCGATGGAGTGAATGCTTTGAACACAACATCGGCCCAAGGTTTGGTTCGTTCCACCAGCAGTGCTATATCCTGGGGATGTCCTTCGGCCTGTGGGGGTAATTCTGAAAACCAGCCAGACAGCTTCATGTATGTTGAGGGGTAGGTGGCCATTTTCTCGATGCTTTCTTTCCACCTGAGGAAGTCCGGATGACCATCGTTGGCTTGAGTTGCCGTGAGGTGCAGATCTGGTTTGCAGAAATGGTTGATGACGATTTTGACATTGCTCCGTGACGCATAGACACGCTGCATCATGGTGCAGGCTTCCTCTAGTTGGTGCAAACCTCCTGAGCGAGCGTCGACTCCTAGGTCGAAAGTCAGTCCTTTTTCTCCTAGCCACCGAAGGCCCTCAATAAACTCTGTTCGTAGCATCGTTCCTGCTGGTCGAGATTGGACCAAGTAGCGGAAGCCTTTCAATAGATTCGGTTTACCCGCGTCTGAGAATTTCTTCTGTGCTTTCTCGACATATTCTGCTAGGAGAGTAGTGCCTGCCGGTACAGGAGCCCACGGCACTACTCCTAGAACAAGCTTGCTATCGTCCTGTACATGGCCCTCGCCCTCGACCGGTGAACCCGTGGCGATCCTCACCAAGAAATCCACCTCTTTCAAAGCGTCTTCCCAGTCAGTGTTCCCGAGCCCAGACTTACGGTCGGTTTCCAGAAACACAAACCCTAGCAGATTAGATTGCCTTTCTGACACAGCTCTGTAATCTTCGACACTTTTCTGTCTCTTCAAAGGATGGTCCTGTGGTAGATCACCTGTCCACGCGAGGGTAGGGATGTGAGTTTCAGCATATAAATGGATGTGAGAATCTATTATGGGAAACACAGTGGCATCCAAAGTCTGGGAAGCCATGATGGTAGAACACTTGTAGTCTGCATCGAACAAACATGCAGATAGCAGCATTCATATCTTTCTCGAGGGAGTCGAGTTAGATGATTGACTAAGTAGCCCCAAGCATGATGGTAATAGTCTTAATGCCGTCGGCTAAATTTGGGACGAGCACGCGTCGGGCTAAACACAAACCAATCTCGGGACTTCGGAGTAATGTGAAGACGGTTTGAGAGGAAACCCTCAGATCAATTGGGAGGTTACCCAGACAAGCATGGAGACTATCCAAGTAAAGTAACAGTATTGAAATATCAGAGCCTTATGTAGACAGCGGCGCGTTGAGGACTTGAATCAGTTGCTTATTCGTTGTCAGCCTGAGTGTTCAGCCTGGGAAGGTTCAAGTGCTTCGTAGGGAGGGTTTTAGAGTGTGCGATGAGTACGGTGGATCACAAGGACCCATAAGTGGATGCGGGGATCTGGTTCTAGGTGTGCAGGGCGAACCGAAGCTGTGGCCTGTGAATCTGTGGGCATCTAGTTCTATCAATTAAGGGCAAAACAGATGCTGAATGTCTGTTCTCTCCTATCCCTAAACTTGAACAACTTCGCAGCTTCTTGTTTCGAGAAGGCCGTCCTATTATTAGATTTGATGCTGAGACATCCCGAGCATATACCCACCAGGCACTACAACTTGTTCGCGAGGTGATCCTTCGTCAATGTCCTTGCATGGTCTTGAAGTCTTCCTCCACAACTCACTGCGGTGAGACCTGTTTCAACTACATTCATTATAGCCGCAAGAATGGAAGACGTGCGGATGTACGGTCTCGCGTCTCCTCCTGCATCTGCCGCCTCTCCCTCTCCACGCAACGTCTCCAATGCGACCCGCAGCTCAAGCCTCCCAGTGCCTCGTGTGCATCGTCTACGGCCCGGTTCACAGAAAGAAATTGCTTTAATAAACTACCTTGATGACAAAATACTGAGAATTACGAGAAGATATGCGAAGAAATTCAGTAATGAAAGCCGGGACCAAGATGACACCCCAGGTTACACTACCTTCGATGATTTTGCTGCTGATGTTGAACCACTCGTGAATATTGTTTGGATCAGTGGGACACGTAAGTATTTTCGCCCTCGGTACCAAGTGCATCTTGTACTCACCTATTCCGCAATGCTTTGGATGATCGTAGTAGGGCTACGGCGTCCATGTGCTTGAGATTCGGTCATTCTCCCAGGGATTTGTGTCCTGACTTTGTTTCATTCTAGCAACACTTCAAATTCCATACCTCCTTACTCTCGCCGGACAGGTTTGTTCATATCTCCAGGCTTTCCCATTTTCTAACTCCGTTTTCCCTCTTGTTGAGAAGATTGATGAAGGGTTTGCTTCACTGCTTCAGCCGCTGAGCAATGGAAGCCCAGAAGGATCCTCGCCCTACTATGTTTCGATGACTGACAAGGTCCGCATCAAATCTCTCGTTGAAGAGACACGTGTTGCTGCTGTGAATGCTGCCTCTGCAAGTGGTCATGTTGCAACCATGGAGGACTTGTCTGAAATTGATACTGAAGATGACCACTTTGAGGATGGCGAACCCGTTCAGAGTGACCAGGAAGACCAGCCTGATGCTTTGGCTGTCCCACTGAAGCTATCGAGGGTATACAAGCGGACCTTGGAAATTCTCGGTGATTCGCTCATTAGTGGGTCACTTCCTCGGTACCAAGGCTCAGGCAGCCTGATACAGTGAATAATGAAACGTTACTGGATGAACTCTCAAAAGAAATCGTGCCCACCCCAGCATTGACCGACATGTCGTCACCGCAGCCAAGCCAGTGTATGACGACCGTATCTATCAAAAATTGCGACCTTCTGATTTCGGGTTCCCGGGATCGCGGAGATCGGACAGTGGGAAAGCAACATGCAGAAGTCAGACAACTTGTCACAGTCACACATTTTGTTCCGTTCAGACCAGTGACACCGCTTCCAGGATCATGACCAGCCGGGTGATGTTGGAGCTTAGAAATTGCTGCCGAGAACTCCATCTGTCGAAAAGGTGGAAAGTATGTCATCCCTCGGCCAATCAGGATTCGCCACGCTTGGGCCGCCTCACCTTCACCGACACTATGCCATCGAAAGACTCTTGGTGGTTGAAATCTCAATTGATGCCCGAGCTCTCCAGAGTCGCACAAATAATGACATGTCGGAACTGTTACAGTCATGCAGGTCCAGCTCGAGTACTAGACAAGAAACTTCATAAAGATCCCCATCTGGAGTCGTGTGTATCTTGAACTCAAGTACTCGAACCTTCTTTGTACCTTCAAACTCACCCTAGGTATCGAAAATGAGGTTGTTAGTGTTGCTTTTATTCAGCTATCAAGCTTTCAGCTTTGCGATCACACCGGTATCCATTGCGAGAGAGGAAATATTGACGGCGACAAAGTCTCCTCTATCACCAACTACACCATCTACCATTGTTCAAACAACGCCTACTGCAAGCATCACTGCCAATCAGTGGCAATTGCCACTATCAGCGCTTGTTACACTTGCGCCAGTTGCACCAAACCCTCTTGAGAGAAGGCAGAGGTGCTTCAATGATCAAGGCTTCAGTGTCGACTGTGCAACATGGACAGGATACTACTATACTTGGGGTCCTCCTGGCAATCCATATCTAGGAGGTCCGGGTGAAAGTGGTGAAGGTTCCGGTGGTGGCGGAGGAACAGTTGTGGTTTACAGCAACGAGGGCTACCTGGCACTCGTGAACCTACCTGCAATACTTGGGGTTATGTGTCTCACTTTACTCCTCTTTATTTAGAGGCTAAATTATTGGGTGGGATGTGGGACCTTTTGGGACAAACGGACCTGTACCAACTCAAGCAAATTCCTGTGTATATCCAACGAAATCGTTTTCCTTCAATCTTACGGAGTCCATTCATTTGAGTCATGGATACATCTGCATGTCACACTCTGCTTTTATCGTTTGCGGACTTTCACATGCCCAGTACTCCGACTCTTTGCCTTGACTACCCGCGTGGTACTCTGAATACACCCTTTGTCTCAAACCATCGAGGCGCAATAAGACATCTTCCCTATAAATTCTGCTTATGTTTATTCATTCTTCATTCCTTCTGAGAAATCTGAACGCACCGAAAGCATCTGACCCTGAGCGAACCTAAATCCGATGCTAATATATGAATGACTGCGGGTTTCTCGAACAAAGCAGGAGGAAAGTCAAGCTCATCGTGCAATTCAACAATTGGAGAGGCGACGATGGGGACGAAGAAATCTTCTAGAAAACCTCGATGGATGCCATCTTATTCATTGGTTACAGCTATGTGCATAGCGTCTCTACTCTCCGGACCAACCAGCGGGTCCACGACCAGTTCAATCGAAGTATCGGTAGTCCCAACGACACTCAATTGGACAACTGACACTGAGCCTCTTGCCTCAATCCAGCCAACCCTAGCCTCGTCTACTTCTGCCGATCCTAGCAATAATAAGTCAACACGCCCCCAGACATCCTCGCGGACAGCCTGGACACAATGGACGGGTGCGTCAGATTGCTCTCGCCGCACGTTCAGCACAAAATCCGACTTCCCATTGCTCCCGAATTGTAGCATTCAAGCTGAGCCTTCCTCGACATACGTGGTCTCATCGTCCTCATTAATCTCTACGCCATCATCACTGATCACAGCGAACTCATCGACCACTAGGGTCGCCTCACTGACAGAACCGACTTCTCTCACGTCCGCCGTGGGAAATGGCAACTCCACTGGCCAGCCAACTCCGGCGCCATCTGTTACTTCATCCTCCTATACTGCATCGAATGGTTCGACAAGCTCAGACGAAGCCCTGACAGCAATACCCAACTACAATTTCACTAGCCAAACCTCGTACTCCTCAACAAGAACCGTGACTAGCACGTTTTCGCACACCACAATTATATTCACCACAATTACGGCCACTAACCCCTCTGCTTCATCAGGGCAAGATGCGTCTTTTACCAATACTGAATTAAGCCCGAGTGTTTACCCAAGTCGCAACACTACACACCAAGTATCAACTTCAGATTCCGCACCAAGTTCTGTGTTCCCCACGTCCTCCTCGAATAGCATGCCGATCACCCCTTTAGCACCAGTCGTTACAGTGACCGCTACTACTGTTCTAGTAACGACTCTGGCAGCCGATGAGAATTCCACGTTTTCCGGCTCGTTCTCGTCTTCGTTGCGAATCACAAGTAGTGTCTTCAACTCGCTACCCATGTCGACAACATTAGCTGCTTCTCAGTCAACTCCCATGAATTCCTCTGAAAGTGATTCCGCAACATTCTGGAAGAGTTATTCCAGCTACATGTCAGCAAATCCTAACACAACGCCAACGGGCGGTGGCACGACTCAAAGTATGCTTCAAAGCACAACCCAGGGAGACATCACTTCACCCAGAAACTCATCTCTCCTAGCTACCACTCACCCAAACAACGCAACGCATGCTACGTCATCATTGCATAGCGACATCTGGACCTCGACCGATATTCACGGCGTCCCCTTCTCGATGTCCAACTATCTTTCAGGCAGCAAGACATACCAATCGAACCTAGGAGTGATCACCACGACATGTATCCCCACAACAACGGTCACCGCCGCGCCAGTCGGGCCGGGCTCCATCACACGAGTCTTCGGGCAATGCGCCCCGGGGATTGGCCCACAGGTCACGGATAGCATTTTTCCAAGCACCGGGGCTGGCGGCGCACACACGGGCTCAGCTGCCTCTGGGCCGAGCAGCAGCTCCACTACAGCCTCAGGTGAACCACTTCCTGGCACCGCAAGTGCAGTGAATCCGACAGATACACATGTAACGGTTGTTTCACCACCTGCTAACCCTCCATCCACCTCTGAACGACCTTCAGGAACTTTCATTGCTACGTTCACTGTTAACGGGTCTGTGACTACCCGCACCATCACAGATCCAGCGGACGCCTTTTACATCCCAGGCACGACAAGCATTACGACATCTTCTGCTGTTGTTGCCCCATCAGCCACTTCGGCATTGGGATCTACCGCCGGCAGTAGCACAGCAACACCGGCTCCGCCAGCTTCCAGTTCAGCAATTTCAGGCGGCACTGGTAGTCCCGTGGCGAGGGCAACCTCCACCGCGCCGCCCCCTAGTGACAGTAGGGTTCCGACGACGTTTTCGACGAGTACGATGCTTGCTGTGGTGTAGGGACAACGATTGCGAAAGCATGGTAATGGGAGGCGAACTGCGCTTTGGGATTGAGGTTTCCGGGACGCAAATGAAGGATGTATCTTTCTTCTCGGTGGTGAGAGAGCTGGGATAAGCGTGTGGGATCCACGATCCACTACCCGACGACTTGGTTTACTTTTGTCAGGTGATTTGTTTGTTTTTTTCATGGCGCAGATAGTGAAAGTGGTTCGCCTCGCATGGGAGCTGCATCTCCTGGACATCATAAAGCTTCCCCCAGTTGAGTTAGACACGTTATCGCATTGCGCAGACTGTCCACATAATGAATGACCAGACTCTTTATTTAGCTGGTGTACGTTGAGAGGAAGGGCGAAGGGTTGGGCAGTGAGACTAGGCATTATGCGAAGGCTCGAACCTCCAGTGAGGGAGGCTGCTTCAGCGGGTGTGGAAATTGTGGAGATGGATAGTGAGAATGGTGAAGGTTAGAAGCCCTTTCAGTGTATTTCTCCTCGAGACTAAGACATTCTCTCTATAATCAAGATCATACCAAGCAGAGCGACAGAGGTTGGAGTAGAAATAGCAAAAAAGGGCGACCGAGAGCTGGAATGTTTGATAGTGCATCTGGTTGGATGCCCACCTGGGTAATACATTTATATCTAGATGGCTAATCTCTTTTCAGTCCCTGGTCACCACCACCGCCGCCATCACCATCCTTCTTGGGCTCGAAATTCAGCTGATTGCCATTGTACAACTGGTGATCTCTCCTCTTCGCTGCAGTTTCGGCTCTCTGGTCTGCGAGTGTCCTGACACGTACCTTAGAAGGCTCCTGTTGATTCTGGTCACCGTTGTCGGCGGAAGCAGGCGTAGAAGAAGCTGATGACTCAGCTTGAGATGTACTGTAGCCGAGAATACTTTTGACACCTCCGAAGACGGCACCGGCAGTGCCTGTGACAAGGGAGAAACCACCGCTTACAGCAGAGCCAATCAGGCCACCCGGAGATGAACCAGTGTATGACTCGACGTAACCCTTTACTGGCACCATGACGAGGGTGCAAGATCCGACGATACCCAGAACAGATAGTTCCTGTTCTTCTTCGGCGGCCTCGATATTGTGATTGGGTAGGGGTGTTAGAATAAGCTTGAGGTTGTAAGGGGTATTGATTCCTGATTCGTCATCAATCCAGGGTCTGATGTTGGCTGAGAGGGTGGCGGAAGGTTGGAAGGTAGACCGGAGTGTGCTCCCATCGAATGTACGGACTTGGACTCTGACTTCTTTTCTCCGGTTCTGGGCACTGGAGGGAGTACTGGTAGAGGCGTTGGTCGATGAATTTGGAGATGAATCAACAATGCCTTTGCGCATATCGTCTAATCGTCGACGTTCTTCACGATCGGCCTTTATTTGCGCCTTGATCCGTTCTCTCTCGTCACGTTGCTTCTGTTCCCGTTCTCTTTGCATCTTGATGTAGTCATCTCGCTGACCTTTTTGCTTCTCTGATGGGCGTTCGGATGGCGCAATATTGGTAGCGGGCTGATTGGACGTTGCTTGACTTAAGCTACCAGGTACTGGCGTCCGCTGTTGAGTGACTGTAGGAGAAGTCGATAAAGGAGATGAGGCGGAAGGAGTTGCCCTTGCTTTGCCCTTGATTTTGAGACCAACAGCTGGTAGTCGTAACAATCGGGATCTGGCATATTCGGACAGTTCCCTGACGGAGGAGGTCCGCAATCGGGTAACTTCACCTTTGAAGATGGGTATATTGCCCAGCAAGGTTAATTGGGTGTCGAATATCTCAGAATGCGGTGTTTCTTGGTCAAGGAGCTGCTGTGTATGATTCCGCAGAGCATCATAAGCATTATTTGGAAGTCGCATCTGCCCAGATGCAGGCTGAAGATCAATATATTCCAAGATATTAGTAGCTGCGACGCTAGAGGTTTCTTCTGTTTCTTGCTCTGCCGGTTTGTCCTCACGGGTTTTGGTATCTTTGGTTTTGCTGAGATCAAAGAGTGACGCGAGGCGGGCTTTCAGTTCCTCGGTTGAAACTTGAGAAGCCTGAAGATCGGCTTGCAGCTGGGCATTCCTGTTTTCGTCAGAGCCCACATTCCAACGATCCCCTATGCGAAGCAGTCTTACTTAATGATGATGATAGCAGGGGTGCTATTGATGGGAGCGATGGGAGTAAGAAAGGAAGCCTCATGCGATCCGGCCTCTAATCGCAGAGCGATGGCTTGGTTTGATATTCCGGACGCGAACTGACACTCATTAGTCTCTTGGGGCACACCCAGGTCGTTTGGAGATCGAATTACAGTCTCATCCTGCAAGATGTTTTCCCACTCATTACTAGTGTCGCTTTCATCTGTACGTGGAGTAGTTGGTTAGTCGGTCAGTAAGAAGTGTACTGAGATATTCCTCACCCTCCACAAAACAGAGGACGGCTTTTGCCTGCTGGACAGCAAGTGCAATCCCGCTCTGGAGATCACCTTTGTGGAACATCTTGTGACTGGCGTCTTGGGTGAATTACTATGACCCTGCCCAGGGGTCTTTGGGGGTTTGGATTGAAAGAATGACAAGCCTAGGTGGATAGTGGCAGATGCGGTGGTTTGGAGAGAAGGTATTAATTAATACGGAGTACAGAGCACACATGCGTCCTCCGGGCGGGGAAATAAATTCTTCCGAAAGTCACTCCATCTCCAAATACATACTAAATACTCCTTCTGCCACCACCCGACTCGCAAAACTCCACGCTTCACTTCGAGACTCGCCATCACCAAGCTCGCCCTGAAAGGCAAACAATGGCCCTTCCCGAGCTGAAGCTCCTCCGGTCCATGCCCTCCCCTTGGCGTCAATCCCTCCGCAGGCGACTACATCTCCGCTATAACTCGAGTAAACCGCGCCCTCAGAATGCAGAGGAGCCGGACTTTGTCTCTATCGTCGATGCACCTCCGAAGCTCATCTCAACCCGGAAGAAGAACTCTAAGCTGGGAATTGCCGTTCTAGCTGTTATCCCATTAACCGCCTTTGTTCTCGGCAGCTGGCAAGTCCAACGCCTGGACTGGAAAACCAGACTGATAGCAAAGTTTGAGGATCGGCTTGTCCGCCCACCACTCCCTCTCCCCCCACGGATAGACCCCGAGGCCATTAACGAGTTCGACTAGAAGAGTATACGCTACAGGAAAACTGCTGCACGAGAAGGAAATGCTCATCGGGCCCAGGACCCAAGACGGAAACGACGGATATCTGGTCATTACACCCCTCCAGCGAGATGGCGCCAGCACTATCCTGATCAACCGTGGTTGGATCAGTAAGGACAAGAAATACCAACAGGATCGAGATCCTTCGTCGCTTCCGCGTGGCGAGGTTACAGTCCACGGCCTCCTTCGCGAGCCTTGGAAGAAGAACTATTTCACCCCGGACAATAAGCCCCAAGATGGCAAATTCTACTTCCCGGATGTCTATGAAATGGCTCGTATCTCAGGCGCGGAGCCCGTTTGGATCGAAGAAACCATGAAGCCAAATCTGCTCGTCAGCTATGACCGAGAGGTGAAGGGCATACCTATTGGGCGAGCCCCAGAAGTCAATCTCAGGAACAACCATCTGCAATATATTGTTACCTGGTAAGTCCTGGCATCAGTCAAAGAAAAGTGCCATCCTTTCTTCAATTCTAAGCTATACATTGTCTCATCAGTCATTAGGTATTCGCTATCCGCCGCCACCACCCTCATGATGTGGATGGTCCTCCGGAGAAAGCCAACAGATATCACCAGAAGAGTCCGTCACAGTACTAACTGGTGATTTGGAATCACTCATCGTCAAGGAGATCCAACTCTTCCAAAGCATCCTTTGGCAAAATCTCCTTCGCAGCCTTCGCAAGCTCGTCTTTACCCTTGAGAACCCTCTGCCGCCGCATTAGCATCAGCACATCAGTTGCGTCCACACGCTTCGTCCGGCGAGCATGGTCTGAATATGCTTCCAAGTCCTCCCCAACCTGCTCAAAAAACCACTCCGTAGCCTGCTCAAGCGCCTTCATGTGGTCGCGCCCAAGTTTTGGTTTGCGATTGCCGAGTCTCGCTTGTGCTTGAATAGCAACGCGCTTGATTAAAGTTGAAGGCAGGGAGGGTACCATTGTACCATGCCGGGTCGCCTTGAGTCTCTTTCGGCGAGGAGCAGACGTCCTCAGGGGTGCAGCCTGTGCTGTAGCTTGATTGTCCGGTACATGCAAGTCAGCATCAGGCGCATCGTCTTCCACCGTGTTTTCTTGAACCTCGACTGTTGGTTCATTCAATGAGATGCGGGCTTGGGCATCGGCATTCGCTTGTTGCGCCACTGCTTCCTGAGATGGGAGCTCCAATTGAAAGCTCTCATCGAGAGTGGGGAAGTTTATAGTACTCTCGTCCAGAGGGGGGAGAGTGGGTGATCGTACAAGATTTCGGAGACCCTCTGTTTCTTCTCCATAATCAAAAGGCATCTCCTCTTGGTCATCTATGCCAACACCAACGTAGTCATTCACCGAGATAATTCCTTTAGCTTTGTCCTGCTGTTGATCAGATTCCCGTCGTATTTCCAATTCCGACACAAAATCGTCCATCCTAATACTGCCAAAACTATATCGTGATAGTCGTCCAGTCGGCTCTTCACTGATTGCCCGCCGCCCGTATTCGCTGAGGATGGTAGGATCGTCTTCTGCATCATCAGGATCACCACCCGGTTCGGATGCTGGGAATGTTAATCGAGATACACGTCGTCCATCATCCTCAATAGACCTTCGCGGACCCCTTGCAAAGTCGATCGACCTGAAGGTAATCGTAGGATCGCAGTTTTCATTTCCATCACCTCGCCACCTCCTCTTCATCTCACCATCGTCATCATCCGGTAAAATCGACGGGGTTGGCGCAACAGGGAGTTCACTATCCTCGTCCTCGTCATCACCAACGTCTGGTGGCTGCAGGTCGTCCTCTTCCTCCAGGCTATCCTCAATGTCCAGACCTAAGCGCGGTCTCTTCAGCCTTATGCCATCATCATCATCCACACCTCTTGCCCTCCGCAACCCCGTATTTGCCGTCGACGGCGTCGCAACCACCTTTTTGCTCGTCGGCGCCGTCAGTTTCGCGAATCGCCGTAGAATCCCCCGCGCGGAGTCCGGCCGCACCACGCTGCTGCTGCTCACAATAGAAGCTTCAGTATTATTCTTATCATTGTTGTTGATTTTGCTGTTGTTGTTTGTGATGTCGTAAAGGGCGCCGCGATGACGAATGCTGCGGAGGGCAGAGCGTGTCTTCATCCCGCTGCGCACCTGTAGCGCTCGGATTGCGTGTGGTGTTGACGGTGCATATCTCGTCGTTGTGGTAGGCGGTCTCGACTTTGTTGTTGACTTTGCTGGAGTGGTGGAATTGCTGAGCTCGGTGGGGGGCGGCTTGCGCGTGGACATGATGGTGTGGGTGTTTTCGGATGCGAGAGCGAATTCTGATAGCAGTGAACGTCGGAATATAATGCTGTACTCTAATGGGAGTGCCTTGACTTCCCTGTGAGAATGAACACAAGTTGGTATCAAAATTGAACTGCGCGGTTGTAACTTGTAGAGCGGAGCCTCTTGTCAAGTCGCGGTGGTGATTGAACCCTCGCCAAATCAGACGCGTCAACATTCACGACCGCACGTGACGATACAAGATGAGTAAACTATACGGAGAAGCATAGATATTGAAGCGTCATGGCTCCCAAAGTTGGGCTCCCTGCTCCACCGTTCAATCACCGAGAAGCACTAATCGCCATGCCATTTACGAAATGGCATGTATTAAATAACCCGATCGATCGGCTCCAAGCCTATGGCAGACTACGTCCCCAGGTAGTTCAGGAACCAACTCCCCAAGCCTAACTGATTGATTGCGAAACTCGAAAGGTAAACCTTCTCCCGAGAGGGCTTGAAAATGACATCCTTGTGGATACTATTGAATGATCTCATCCTGCAAGCTCAAGGGATCCGTGATGTCATGCCTACCCCCTTGTCGAGGGGGGCACACGAACAGAGATCTAATTCTCTGGTGGGATAAATTCGAGTAGGAAGGGGACAATAGAGGTTGAGTTTTGAAAAAGGATCAATCTCCCACTTCCGTCTTCCACTTCTGTTTTGATTCATCGTATAGTCCATATTCCATTCCGTACACCGACCCTTGAAAGTGTTCAATTTCAGCAAAGAGTTCATTCATATCGAGCTTGTTCTGCCGCCGAAGCAACTCCAGAGTATACTATCATCAAGCAGAATGTCAGGACAATCCAACGTAGGGAGCAGCGGCGCCTACGAGGCTGGCGATCAACGCGACCAGTCTGGAAACGAGTCCGCCCCCTATGAGGAGGGAAAGGCGAACAGCCACAAAGACAATGACCCCA
>Ga0105237_10006042_pt1 | contig 13549 bp, 7 predicted proteins | sample KBSC24metaG_FD_81520 | JGI IMG/M metagenome (GOLD analysis project Ga0105237, IMG submission 81520) | Corn rhizosphere microbial communities from Kellogg Biological Station, Michigan, USA - KBS C2-4 metaG | ecosystem: Host-associated > Plants > Roots > Rhizosphere > Soil | place: Michigan, USA...
ACCGCACGCACTTCACGCGCACGGATAGACTCGTTTACATTCTCTCTGCGATTCTGCCTGCGAGGAGGAAAGTTTCTCGGGGGATACATTTGTAGTTAAGCGTTTAGTTTTGAAATATTGCGGAGGCGAACAGAATTTGGCCGGGTGACCGGGGAGGTACGAGAGCCGGGAAGCGGACTGGTAATCAAGATAGACAAGCGCAATATACGTCAGTTTCAGTTTACACCAGAATGCGGACTGGAAGTCAAAGCCAATTTCCCGTCCGCGTGTGAATTATAAACGTTCGTAGCGGGATATACCTTATTTGCCCTCTTCCGGGGCCTTAGGAGCGGAAACAGGCGGCGCGACAGGGCTCAAGCGATAGCTGTATTTCCGCTCTTCGTCTCCCGAAATGCGATAGGGAACCATCGGAATCGCATTCGCGCTCCAACTATCGATTCCTCCCGCGCCCATTTCCTTCCAGTCCAAATTCAAGTAGGTCTCAGGATGCCGCTTCATTTGAAACGTGTAAGCGGCCCTCTCCAGATCGTCCTTCGTATAGTGACGCGCCGTGACGTTAAGAGTGGGTTCGCCGATGGCCATCAATCCGACGCCCTGAGCGTTGGTTAACTTCACCCAACGGACGTCGGTCTTATTGCCGTTTTCCTGCGGGCGCATGTACTCGACCCACTCCTGATCGACGGTGCTGCGATACACGCCGATGCGCTCGAACTGGCGGTCGATCATGGTCTCCTTCGGTCCGCGTCCATACCAGGAGATATTCTCGAGGCCCGGAGAAACGATCAGTTCCGTGCCAAAGCGAGGCATCATGGCAACTTTGTCCGGTCCGGGCTTGTAACTGCATTCCACTTGAACATCGCCTGTGCCGTGGACTGTGTAGGTGGTGGAATAGGTGGCGCCCACCTTCGGAAGGTCGGCCAGCACCGTGATGCGCGCGGTGCTGTCGTCGATCGTCTCGACGCGCACATCCTTCACTTCCCAGCGAGGGCCGGCTTCCCGCCAGAGTTCCAGATTGGTGGACTTGGCCGTTTTGGCTTCGGGGCGCATCGCCTTCCACGCGCCGCGATCGTTGTTGGTCGGAGCGCGCCAGAAGTCGGGACGGGGCCCGCGTTCGAGGACACTAACGCCCTGGACGCTGTACTTCCCGATGAGGCCTTCGTGCTTGTCGAAGCGTAGTGCGAAGTTCTTGCCCGTAAAGGTCGCCTCATCAGCGCCGTCTTTAACCGCCAGGAGTGCGGCCTTGGAGGAAGTGAATGGAGCGGCTGGTTGGCTAGCCGGCAAGGCAAATTGATCCCATGCGATCTCGTGACCTTTCGCCGCCCAGGGCGTGTCCGACTTCAAGGTGAAGGTGATGTTCAGCCAATACTCCAGCCCCGGCTTGGAGTTGAGTTTCGGCAGCGCGAGCGTGAATTCCTTCTCTTCACGAGGCGCCAGGTCGAGGGCAGGAAGTTGCCCTTTGCCCACGGTCTGACCTTCCGCCTTGACTTCCCAGGTGCCTTCCGCAAGGTCCTTGGGATTGATGAAGTCGAACCAGTTCTTCACGCGGATCTTGCCGGCGGACAGATCGACTGCCGCAACGTGCAGATTGCGATAGACGTATTTCAGGGCGTAGAGGCCAGGGTGCGGAATGCGATCGGCGGACACCAGGCCGTTATTGTTGAAGTCATTGTCGTTGCGCACTCCATTCTTGTCCTCCCACCAGCCGCCGTAGGCCAGGAAGGTCGGTTTCGGAGTGTTGGAGCGATATTCTCCCGGCACAGGCAACTTGATTCCCTGATCGACCCAATCCCAGATGAATGCTCCTTGGGCGTTGGTGCCGGAATAGAAGATATCCCAATATTCCTTCAGTCCTCCGCTGGAGTTGCCCATGGCGTGTTCGTACTCGCAGAGGATCAGCGGCATATCAGGACGTTGTGCCGCGAGGCGCTTTACGCTCTCGGGGGTGGGATACATGAACGAGTTAATGTCGGCATTGGAGCCGCCATGGCTGGTGGTGCCTTCATAGTGGAAGGGGCGCGATGCGTCGCGTTTCTTCGTCCACTGGTAGGCCGCCGCGGCGTTCGGGCCGTCACCCGACTCGTTGCCCATCGACCAGATCACTACCGAGGCGTGATTCTTATCGCGCTCCACCATGCGCTCGACGCGATCGAGGTAGGCGGTCTGCCATTCGGGATCGTTGGTCAGGCGGTTACGCACATTGTTGCCGTAGTGGTGGCATTCGATGTTCGCCTCGTCGAGAACGTAGATGCCGTAGCGATCGCAGAGGTCATACCATACCGGCGAGTTCGGGTAGTGCGAGGTGCGCACCGCATTCACATTGAACTTCTTCATCAGCAGGATGTCTTTGATCATCGACTCGATAGGTACGAACTTGGCCGTATCCTCGCTGTGCTCGTGGCGGTTCACACCTTTGACGAGAATGGCCTGGCCGTTGATGAGAAAACGCCCGTTCTTGATCTCCACCTGACGGAAGCCCACGGTCTGGGGGACGACTTCAATCACGGCACCGGCGGTGTTCTTAACGGTCAGCAGTAGCTTATAAAGATACGGATCTTCGGCAGACCACTTGCGCGGGTTCGCGACCGGAATGGTCAACTCAGCCGCGCTCTCGGCCTTGCCGCTGAGATCGACAGCGGTGGTGACTTCCTTACCTACCGCCGCCCCATTCGCGTCGGCGAGCGCCGCCGTCACCGAAACCTTCGCGTCCTTGTCTGCGCTATTGCGAAGGGAGAGTTTGACCGACAGGTCGGCGTCTTTGTACGCCTCGTCCAGCCTGGTATGAACTTCGAAATCGCGGAGGTGCTGGTCGGGCGTAGACCACAAGTAGACGTCGCGGAAGATTCCGCTCATGCGCCACATGTCCTGGTCTTCGAGGAAGGCGCCATCCCCGAAACGGTAGACTTCGACCGCTAGCAGGTTACTGCCGGGCTTCAGATGCGGCGTCAGGTCGAACTCGGCAGGCGTACGGCTATCCTCGCTGTATCCCAGTTTCTTGCCGTTCACCCAAACATAGAATGCAGAATCGACGCCATCGAAATGCAGATAGGTGCGACGGCCGTTCCAATTCGGCGGAACCGTGAAGTGCATCCGGTAGCTGCCCACAGGATTGAACTCGTACGGCACCTGAGGCGGTTTGGAGGGGTCTTGGGGCCACGGGTAGATGATGTTGGTGTAAATCGGAATATCGAACCCATGCATCTGCCAACTGGCAGGTACCGGCATGGTGCCCCAGGCATTGTCGTTGTAATCCGTTCGATAAAAATCCACCGGACGCTCGGCGGGACGCAGCGACCCATGAAACTTCCACGTCCCATTTAAGAGCTGAAAGAATGGCGATCGGGCACGATCACCGGTGCGGGCTAGCTCTTTCGAGGGGTACACCATCATGGTGGCGTGAGGCTTCTCCGTTCCGATGTGCACGATCGACGGATTGTCCCATTCCGGCTTGTCGGCGGCAGCGGCCGTAATAGCAAAAACAAAGCAGAGAGTGGCTATTCGCATGCTAGTTACCGAAACGCGAGGATAACAGGATTCGCGCACCCTGTTAAGGCCGTTGAGATTTGTATCATCGCTGACGAACCGCGAAAGTTGACTCGGATTGGCTAGGTCGAGTCTCGTAACATGCGCTCTTCGAACTGGCGTCTCCTGTTTCAGAGAGATAGCCGCGGCCACTGAAGTGGCGTGATCAAGACATGATCGAAAACAAAATTGCCGACACACCTGCTGCCCGACCGGATCCCGATGAAAAAATTGCGCGGCCCTCGAACGGCGGCCCCTCATTACATGAAACAAGATTGCTGTCGCCACCGCCGGACGTGAAATCGCTGCCTGCTCCGGCCGCGAAGCCACGACGGCGCTGGACTGGCCTTTTGTGGCTATTGATCCTCGGCGGACTGGGTTACGCCGGCTTCCGTTATTATCAGCAATCGGAAAAGAAGAAGGCCGCGGCACAAACCGCACAGGCGGAGCGATTGGCCCATCGCGCGGTGTCGGTAGCGGTTGCGCAGGTGCATCGCGCCGATCTGCCGATGATTCTGCGCGGGCTGGGCACCGTCACCGCTTACAACACGGTGAACGTGAAGGCGCGCATCGATGGACCCATCGTGAAAGTAAATTTCACCGAAGGGCAGATGGTGAAAGAGGGCGACACACTCATCGAGATCGATCCACGCACGTATCAGGTAGTCGTCGAGCAGGCGCAAGGGCAGCTCGCGCGTGACCAGGCACAGATGAACGATGCAAAGGTGAATCTGGCGCGATATCAGAAGCTGTGGGACGAAGGCGTGATCGCAAAGCAACAATTCGATACGCAGGGCGCACAAGTGGGGCAGTTCCAAGGCGCCATCGATAGCGATCAGGCGAATATCGCGAGCGCGAAGTTGAATTTGAGTTTTACCAAAGTGCCGGCGCCCATCAGTGGCAAGATCGGACTACGCCAGGTGGACGTCGGCAATATCATTCACGCCAGCGATGCGAACCCTGTCGCCGTGATTACGCAAGTGCAACCCATCAGCGTACTCTTTACGCTGCCCGCGGACAGTCTTCCACCGGTCCTCGCAAAGCTGCACGCCTCGGGAAAGCTGCCTGTGGACGCTTACGATCGCGCCGACCGCCTCAAGATCGCAAGCGGCACCCTGCTGACGGTGGATAACACCATCGACGTCAACACGGGCACTTCTCGGCTGAAAGCCGTCTTCCCGAATACCGACAGCGCGCTGTTCCCGAATCAATTTGTCAATTGCCGTCTGCTGCTGGACACCAAGCGTAGTGTGATCCTGATACCCGCGGCTGCGGTGCAGCGCGGTCCGCAAGGTGCGTACGTATATCTCGTAAAACCCGATAAGACAGTGACCATGCGAGTGGTTACCGTCGGCACCACGGAAGGCAACGACACGGAAATAACCAAGGGCCTCGACGCCGGCGACACGATCGTCACGGATGGACAGGACAAGTTGCAGGAAGGCAGCAACGTCGAAGTGCGACCGAATAGCGGAACGCCTCTGCCAACTGGCGGCGCGACATCGAGCGCCGGGTCCGCTCAGTCGCCCGCACAAGGAAAGCGTGGGGCCCGGGGACAGAAATGAACTTATCGCGACCGTTTATCCTGCGGCCGGTCGCGACGTCGCTGCTGATGGCGGGCGTGCTGCTGGCCGGCTTCGTCGCCTATAAACAGTTGCCCGTGTCGGCACTGCCGGAAGTCGACTATCCGACGATCCAGGTGCTGACGTTCTATCCGGGCGCGAGCCCCGAAGTGATGGCGTCTTCCGTCACGGCGCCGCTCGAACGTCAATTCGGACAGGTGCCCGGCCTCAAGCAGATGACCTCGACGAGCTCTTTTGGAAGCTCGATCATCATTCTGCAGTTTGGCCTGCAACTGAATGTGGATGTCGCCGAACAGCAGGTGCAGGCGGCGATCAATGCGTCGGGCAGCTATCTGCCGGCGAACTTGCCGAACCCGCCGATCTATAGCAAGAGCAATCCAGCTGACGCCCCGATCATCACGCTGGCGCTCACTTCGGATAGCATCGCGCTTTCCAAAGTCGAGGATTACGCAGACACTACGCTCGCGCAGAAGATCTCGCAACTGCCCGGTGTGGGACTGGTAACGATCAGCGGTGGTCAAAGGCCCGCCGTCCGCATACAAGCCAACCCGACCGCGCTGGCGTCGTACGACCTGAGCTTGGAAGACATCCGCACTTCGATGAGCCAGGCCAACGTGAACCAGGCCAAGGGCAGCCTCGAGAACAATCGGGAATCCTTCACTATCAGCGCTAATGACCAGTTGATGTCGAGCTCCGAATATGCGCCCATCATCATCGCGTACAAGAACGGCAATCCCGTCCGGCTGTCGGATGTCGCGACGGTGGTAGACAGCGCCGAGAATGTACGGCAGGCGGCCTGGACGAACTCGACGCCCGCCGTAATTCTGAACATCCAGCGGCAGCCGGGCGCCAATATCATCAGCGTGGTGGACAGTATCGTAACGCTCCTGCCGCAGTTGAAGGCCTCCCTGCCCCAAGCGATTCACGTAGATGTGCTGACTGACCGCACCACCACCATTCGCGCGTCTGTGAAGGACGTAAAATTCAGCCTGATCCTTACCATCGCGCTGGTGGTGATGGTGATCTTCCTCTTCCTGCGCAGCATCGCCGCCACGGTGATTCCGGGAATTGCCGTGCCGCTTTCGTTGATCGGCACGTTTGGCGTGATGTACATGCTGGGCTACAGCTTGAACAACCTCTCACTGATGGCACTGACGATTTCCACCGGCTTCGTGGTGGACGACGCCATCGTGATGATCGAGAACATTTCGCGGTATATCGAAGAGGGCGAATCGTCGCTTCAGGCAGCGCTGAAGGGCTCCGAGCAGATCGGCTTCACGATTCTGTCGCTGACGGTATCGCTCATAGCGGTCCTGATCCCGCTGTTATTCATGGGAGACATTGTCGGCCGTTTGTTCCGCGAGTTTGCGATCACGCTGGCTGTGACGATCCTGGTCTCGGCTGTCATTTCCTTGACGTTGACGCCGATGATGGCGGCGCTTTTATTGCGCCATAAACCCGCGTCAGAACAGAACCGCTTCTACCGCGTCTCCGAACGCTTCTTCGAAACCGTAATTCACTGGTACGGCAAGACGCTGGCCTTCGTGATGCGCTATCAATGGACCACCTTGATGGTGACCACAGCCACCCTTGTAGGGACGATCCTGCTGTACATCTTTATTCCCAAGGGCTTCTTCCCGGTGCAGGATACGGGTGTGATTCTGGGAATCTCCGAAGCCAACGAAACGGTCTCGTTCCCGGCAATGGCGGCCCGGCAGAAAGCACTCGCTAACGTGATCTTGAAAGATCCTGACGTGCAGAGTTTGTCGTCATTCATCGGGATTGACGGCACCAACCAGACGCTCAACAGCGGACGCATTCAGATCAATTTGAAACCCCTCGATGATCGCTCCGACAACGCGGCCGCGATCATCCGCCGCTTGCAGCCTGAGCTGGCGAAGGTGGAGGGCATCACGCTCTACATGCAGGCTGTACAGGACCTGACCATTGAAGATCGTGTTTCGCGAACGCAGTACCAATACAGTTTGGAGGATGCGGACGCCAACGAACTGGGGCAATGGACGCCGCGGCTGATCGAGAAACTGAAGCAGCGGCCGGAGCTCCGCGATGTCGCGAGCGACCTGCAGGTGAGTGGTCTTAAGGAGACACTGGTGATCGATCGCGACTCCGCGTCGCGCTTCGGCATCACGCCGCAGATGATCGACGATACGCTCTACGATGCCTTCGGCCAGCGGCTGGTCTCGACCATCTTCACGCAGCTCAATCAATATCACGTGGTGCTGGAGGTGGACCCGCGCTTCCAGAAGAATCCGCAAAACCTCGGCGATATTTTTGTGCGCTCGGCAAACAATACGCAGGTACCGCTCAGCCAGATTACGCACATCGAGACGACCAACACACCGCTGGTGATCAACCATCAGGGACAGTTCCCGGTGGTCACACTTTCGTTCAACCTGGCGCAGGGCGTTTCGTTGGGCGACGCGGTGAGGGTGATTCGCGACGCCGAACAGCAGATCGGCTTTCCTGCCAGTATTCAGGCGAGCTTCCAAGGCACCGCGGCTGCATTCCAGAATTCACTTGCGAACGAGCCGATCCTCATTCTGGCGGCGCTCATTACGGTCTACATCGTGTTGGGTGTTTTGTATGAAAGCTATATTCACCCGTTGACGATTCTTTCGACTCTGCCCTCCGCGGGCGTCGGCGCAATTCTCGCGTTGCTGATCACCGGCAACGATTTCAACGTCATCTCGCTGATCGGCATCATCCTCCTGATCGGCATCGTGAAGAAGAACGCCATCATGATGATCGATTTCGCGCTCGAAGCGGAGCGCGAAGGGGGAAAGACACCTGAAGAATCGATCTTCCAGGCGTGCCTGTTGCGCTTCCGGCCAATCATGATGACGACCATGGCGGCGCTGCTGGGCGGTATACCGCTGGCTTTCGGAACGGGCACCGGGTCCGAATTGCGGCGGCCGCTCGGGATCACAATTGTCGGGGGATTGATTCTCAGCCAGATTCTGACGCTCTATACAACCCCGGTGGTGTATTTGTTCTTCGATCGCCTGGCACGGCGGTTGTCGCACTGGCGCGTCGGCAATACGGCAACGGCGGGGCATCCGGCAGCACCGCGGCCGGCCCCCGCGGCGCCGATGGAATAGGACAGCGCCATGAGCATCTCTTCCCCGTTCATCCAGCGGCCTGTTGGAACCTCGCTGTTGACTGCGGGCCTGGCGCTCGCCGGGATCATCGCGTATCGCATGCTGCCGGTCGCCCCGCTGCCGGAAGTGGAGTTCCCCACGATCAGCGTGCAAGCAGGACTGCCCGGTGCCAGCCCGGAGACCATGGCCTCATCGGTGGCCACACCTTTGGAACGTCAGTTTGGAAGGATCGCCGGCGTCACTGAGATGACCTCGGGGAGCGGACTCGGCAGCACCAGCATCACGCTGCAATTCGATCTCAGCCGGAACATCGACGGCGCCGCGCGCGACGTGCAGGCCGCGATCAATGCGGCACGCGGGCAGTTGCCTGCCAATCTCCCGAACAATCCGACCTATCGCAAAGTCAATCCCGCCGACGCGCCGATTATGATTCTGGCGCTCACATCGGACAGTTTCCAAGTGAGCCAGATGTACGATGCGGCGGATTCGATCCTGGCCCAGAAGCTATCGCAGGTCGCGGGCGTCGGTCAGGTTACGGTGGGAGGCGGCGCGAAACCGGCAGTGCGCGTCGAGCTGAATCCGCGCGCGCTCGAGAGCTATAAGATCGGTCTCGACCAGGTTCGCACTACCCTTTCTAACGCCAATGCCAATCGCCCCAAAGGAAGTGTCGGCGACGACGCGACCACCTGGCAATTGGACACGACCGACCAGCTGCATAAGGCAGCCGAGTACGAAAAGCTGATCGTCACCTATGTCAACGGCAATTCGGTCCGCCTGAAGGACGTTGCGGATGTGAGCGACTCGGTGCAGGACCGCCGCAATGCGGGCCTCGCGAATGGCAAGCCAGCAGTGCTGATCATCCTTTTCCGCCAGCCCGAAGCCAACATGATCGAGACCGTCGATCGGGTGCGCGCTCTGTTGCCAGTGCTGCAATCGTCGATCTCGCCGGCCATCCACGTGGATGTAGTCGTAGATCGGACGACGACGATTCGCGCCTCCGTGGAAGATGTGCAGTTCACGCTATTGATTTCGATTGCACTGGTGATCATGGTGGTGTTCCTGTTCCTGCGGAATGGATGGGCGACCGTAATTCCCGGCATCGCGGTTCCGCTTTCCCTCCTGGGAACCTTTGGCGTAATGTACCTGCTGGGCTATACGCTCGACAACCTTTCGCTGATGGCGCTTACGATTTCGACGGGATTCGTGGTGGACGACGCGATCGTGGTGATCGAGAATATCGCGCGGCATCTGGAAGACGGCATGTCTCCGCTGCAGGCCGCGTTGCGCGGATCGAAAGAGATTGGCTTCACGGTGCTCTCGATGAGCACCTCACTGGTCGCGGTCTTCATTCCGATTCTCCTGATGGGCGGCATCGTCGGGAGGCTCTTCCGGGAGTTCGCGGTCACGCTGGCGGTGGCGATCGGGGTCTCGCTGATGGTTTCGCTGACGACCACGCCCATGATGTGCGCAAAGTTCCTCGTTTCTGAGCGCGAGCGGAAGCACGGCTGGTTCTATAACGGCGGCGAGCGCGCCTTCGATTTCATTCTGGGCCTGTATGACCGGACGCTGAGGTGGGTGCTGTTGCATCCTCGGCCGACAATCTTCGTGACGATGGCGACGGTCGCCCTGAACGTCTTCCTATATGTCGCGGTGCCGAAGGGCTTCTTCCCGCAGCAGGACACCGGACGCCTCACGGGGTCGATCGTCGGCGCGCAGGATATTTCCTTTCCGGCAATGCGCGACAAGCTCACGGCATTCGTGGATATCGTGCAGCACGATCCCGCCGTAGATAATGCGGTGGGGTTTTCGGGCGGCGGGTCGGTCAACACAGCGCGCGTGTTCGTGCAGTTGAAGGATCAGAAATATCGCAAAGGCGTTACGGCGGACATGGTGATCAATCGTCTGCGAGGCCGGCTGTCGCGCATTCCGGGCGCTGTGCTCTACCTGCAGGCGGTACAGGATATTCGTGTGGGCGGGCGGGCCAGCAACTCACAGTATCAATACACGCTGCACGCTGACAATCTGAACGACCTGGCCTCCTGGTCGGAAAAGCTATTGGAGAAGATGCGGACTCTGCCCAACATCCGGGATGCGAATACCGATCAACAGAATAAGGGTCTGGAGTCGAAGCTCGTGGTGGATCGGGACACTGCATCGAGGCTCGGCCTAAGCGCACAGGCAATCGACGAGGTGCTGTACGATTCGTTCGGTCAACGCGATGTCTCGACGATGTATACATCGTTGAATCAGTATTTCGTGGTGATGGAAGTGGATCCGCGGTACCAGCAGAATCCCGACTCGCTCAGAGGGATCTACGTTCGCGCGTCGAACGGCAACGAGGTGCCGCTTAGCGCCTTCGCCAAATTGCAGCTCAACAATACGACATTGGCAGTCAATCACCAGGGACAGTTTCCGTCGATTACGCTGTCGTTCAATCTGGCGCCGGGGGCGTCGTTAGGCGATGCAGTGGATCAGATCAATCGGGCGGAAGCGGAGATCGGAATGCCTTCGAGCGTGCAGGGCAGTTTTGCAGGGACAGCGCAGGCGTTCCAGGCCTCGATGGCCAACATGCCGTTTCTGATTCTGGCAGCTCTGGTGACCGTCTATATCGTTCTCGGGATGTTGTACGAGAGTTACATTCACCCGATCACGATTTTGTCGAGCCTCCCATCGGCAGGCGTCGGCGCGATGCTTGCGCTGCTGGTGACGCACGAAGACCTGAACGTGATCGCGATGATCGGCATTATTCTACTGATCGGGATCGTGAAGAAGAACGCCATCATGATGATCGACTTTGCTTTGGAGGCGGAGCGCAAGGAAAGTAAGAATTCACGGGACGCAATCTATGAAGCGTGCCTGATGCGGTTTCGCCCGATCATGATGACTACGATGGCGGCTATGCTGGGCGGGGTGCCACTCGCGATTGGCGGCGGCGCAGGCTCGGAACTGCGCCGCCCGCTGGGAATCACGATTGTCGGCGGCCTGATCGTCAGTCAGATGCTGACGCTCTACACCACGCCGGTGATCTATCTTTACCTGGATCGTTTCAGGTTGTGGGCGAGTAGCGTACTGCCGCACCTGACTGTGCGTCAGGTGCCGGCGGGCTGAAGCACACGGGTTGCATAGATATAAAAACACTGAGCCAAGCCAGCCTCTGGAATGGGCAGGCGGAAGCGCCCGCCCCACCAGGCATCACATGCCAGATCGACATTTAGGAATCAAGAATGCTGCAATCGACAGCCGGAACGGGCACGCCTACTTTGTGGGGCAGGCGCTTCCGCCTGCCCATTCCAGAGGCTAGCTTGGCTCAGTGTTTTTCATCCGGTGCCGAAGTCCCTCGGAAGCGCCTGCCTCACAAGTTTTACTTTACGTCGGCGGGATCTACGGCGGATTTGTTGCCCGCACCTGCATAGCGGACGTAGGCAATCAGATCGGCGACCTGTTGATCCGTATAGCCGTGTGTGCTCGGCGGATGTTTCCAACCCGCGTTCGGCGTAGCTGAGATTTCCGCGGGCGCCACTTCGTGCTCCACCGGGGGCATCTTGGAAAGATCGTAGATCTTCACGCTCGTGCCTTCCTTCGGTGGAGGCATGGCAGGGAAGGTGCCTGCAGTCTTGGTCTTGACCGTTTGCACGTATTGCGTCACGGTGGAACGGATCGCCATTGCCAAACCGGCCGGGCTGAGACGGGCAACTCCCTTCAAATCAGGCCCGATCGCCGTCCCCTTGCCCTTCATCGCATGGCACGTTCCGCAACCGCCAGCCGAGTCGAAAAAGAGTGCCTCTCCCCGCTCGATCTGCGTCGGAGCGGCACCCGGAGTCTGCGCAATCTGCGCCAATAACACAAAGACCAGCCAAGTCATCGACAACCTCCTCCTTCCAGAGGTAGATCGGCCTTCTAATTAAAGACCTTTATATCTGGTTATAGAGTAACACCAGGTTGTCGCAAAAAGCTACACCTAACGATTTCGATAAACCGTTCGATAGGCTGGGAGGGCCGCGCCAATCCCACCAAATATTCCGATCGGAGCGAGGTAGGTGGCCGCCCTGGCGCCGCTCGACTGCCCTGATTCGTTGCGGAAGTAGGTGCCCAGCGTTTGATCCGTCACGGCGCCGACCGCCACCCCGATCGCCGCGCCGATCAGTAAATTGCGCAGTCTCCGGCCGGTACTACGAACCTTGACGCGTTGCACTCGCGCTTTCTCGATGGAGACCTCGCCGCGGTCGGAGCCGAGCGTAATGGCGTCGGCCGAAACTGCCCGGAACAGGCCTTTCTGCTCCTGGCCTCCGGTCACTTGCACGACCACCCGCTCGCCGGGGGCCAGCCCTTTCAAACCATCCCATGATTGCGCGCACAGCGGTATGGCGCATAGAGTTACCAACAGTAAAATTCTCATCCCTAGCTCTTATTCTGTATAGCAAACTTCGGAGCCCAGTCCTGCATTCGGGCGCAAAACGAGTACCATAGATGAAGCATGGGCATTAACCAAAACGGCGGGCCGTCCACCCCCCTCACAAGCGAGGGGCGGAATGTTTTCGCCCTGGTGATCTATATTCCTGGCCAATTAGGCCGTTTTCTGGATGATCTCCGCCGGGAGTTGGTGCCCCACTACAATCCCCATGCGCATGTAAGCGTTCTGCCGCCCAGGCCGCTAGGAGTAGAGTGGCAGGAAGCCTCCGACCATGCCCGCGCCAAGATCGAGAACTTTTCGCCCTTCGATGTGGAACTCACCAAATTGGAGATCTTCCCCGTTACTGAGGTGATCTATCTGGAGGTGGGCGGAGGGTCGCAGGATCTACGCCGTATGCACGATGCGATGAACTCCTCCACCCTGGAGTTCATCGAGCCGTTCGCCTACCATCCGCATATCACTCTGGCGCAAGAGATCCCGCACGAGGAAGTGCAGGCGAAGCACGAACTGGCTACTCGCCGGTGGAAAGAGTACCCCGGCAGCCGTACGTTCCGCGCGGAAAATGCTGTATTTGTCCGCAATATGGTCGACGATTGCTGGATCGATCTGGCGGAGTATTCGTTCAGCGCGGTCCCGGTGAAATCCCGCTGACTTTCAGCCGTCCCTTTCGTCCCAGTATTCCCAAGATCTGCGGCTGATCGTACACCGTAACCTGGTGGTCGCCAATAAAGGAAAACGTTACCACGTTGTCTCCGGCCACCTGGACGTTCTCTACAATCGCCGCAGTGTAGGGGCAACCCAAAATATCCTCTTCAACCAATTCTTGCCGGCCGTTGAGCAAATAGATGTGCAGCCCTTCCTCAAAGGGGCAATCGTCAGTCACCAGCAGCAGGTAGCCGCCGGCGGGCAGAGAGAAA
>Ga0105237_10006043_pt1 | contig 13548 bp, 14 predicted proteins | sample KBSC24metaG_FD_81520 | JGI IMG/M metagenome (GOLD analysis project Ga0105237, IMG submission 81520) | Corn rhizosphere microbial communities from Kellogg Biological Station, Michigan, USA - KBS C2-4 metaG | ecosystem: Host-associated > Plants > Roots > Rhizosphere > Soil | place: Michigan, USA...
AACCAGGCGACGACACCCCGGACGGGCGATGCGCAACCGTCCATGCAGAACACTCCCGACAACACCCAGGCGCGTGGACGCAGCCTGTCGATGGAGCGCTGACATGGGCTTTCTCAATTGGATGAAAAAACAAGAGCGCGCCCCGGAGTCGGAAACGGAAACGGGGCCGCCATTTGGCCTGACGAAGAAAGGCAATCCTATCGAGCCTGTCCGGTCGAGCGACTGGCAATCCGATCCGGTGGGGGTGCATGAAACACGAACGCACATTGGTAAGAGCAGCGAAGGATTCCACGGCGGCTTTCAGGTCGTGCCCGCAGGCGGCGACGGCGATATCGGTGGAGCAACGCACGCAAAACAGAAGCGCAGGCCGGTTTGGCGGCGGGACGGATGTCGGAGCGGCGGGAAAAGGAGAATGCGCAAACGTCCCTCGACTTTGAGAGTCATGCGATCCCGCAATTTGAACGGGAGAATCGTGGACAATCGCAGATCGTGGAAGAGAGCCGGAAGCCATCCCGGCCGCAATCGAAATAAGCTGACCTCCTTGATCGGCCTCCCGCTACCGAAGCCGAAGCCAGGAAGTACGACGCGCTTATCGACATGACGTTGGTGGTGCAACACATCGCACGCGATCCCAACCCCAATGTGAGCAAATACCAAGGCGATTTCGAACGGGCCGTGACCGGAATGCGGGAGGCTTGCGGATTCGAGATCCGCGATCACCGCGCAGAGAAAAGCGGACCGCATGCCGCACCACGCGATGCCGAAATGCAACGCGAGAGTGCAAGTCCGCAACAGGGCCGCGGCGGGTGGAACTGGGAGCGATGAACCGATGCCGTTTAGGTTGATCACCGGCGACACGCTACGTGGATGCGACCGCGAAATGAACTCCCGCCCCGCCGTGTCTCATCGCACTTCAGAGTTGCGATGCGCCGCCGGAATTCCCGATGCGGCACAGCGCTTTGCGGATGGGCAGCTCAGCGCGGTTTTTGGTCCTAAGCTCTGCTTAGGGGACAAGTCTATCGAATCCGGCGGGAAAGCGTGCCTACAAAGGCAGCCCCGTACTTTCGAGATCCAGACCGCGCTCAAGTTGGCGACCAACGGGTCTCCATGCTGGCTAGCGACACCAAGCCGATGGGTGTGCCATATACGGGCACCAATAGCGGCACCAGAAATTCTGAACAACCGCCGAGCCCAACAAAAAGACCCCCGTCAGGCTGAGCGCGCGGAAAGATTGCGCATCTTCACGTCGTCCACTATTCCGTAGGAGCTCTCAAGAAACTGACGGACGGCCGCTACGACATCGATGCAACCACGTAAGCGAATAAGCCCACCACGATGTACTTGATGCCTCGCAGTGGAATATCGAGCCAGCGAGGCAACCGGCAATTGCGTCTGAAGAGCCTGCGCCCCACGCGTCCCAGATATTCCGAAACGGTTCCGATCGGGCAGAGCCAGCCAACAAAAGCTCTTTCGGAAGATCAGTGACATTGCGAGGAACACGATCAGCAGCAGGGTCCCGGCAGGATGAATCCTGGGGTGCCGCCCCGTCAGTAGCAATACCTTCGAATTCATCAGCGAGGCGATCGGCAGCCAACCTTCGACACCGGTCCGGGCACCCCACGCGAAGAGATGCACCCGCAGGGTTTCGAAGTATCGAACAAACAGATAAACTGGATGCCAATCCATACGCTCAGGAGCCGGAACGTAAGCTGCACCATCCGTCACAACGCTTGGGAGTGTTCTCTCAGAGCTCTTCCCCCAAGTTTCTTGCGCCGTTAGGTCTCGCAAGTGCGCTGGCAACCACCGATCCCTCCTTATGCCTGTGATTGTTCCATCCCGACAGCGCGCGGAAAGAGGATATTGTTCTCCAGGTGAACGTGATGGTGCAGATCGCGCTCAAATTCCTCAAGCCCTTGGTACAGGGCCAGGAAGGTCGGACACGCTCCGGGAGGCGCGGTATATCCATTGGAGAGCGAACGAATCTTTGATAGCAATGCACCGGCATCGTCGTGCTCCGCGACCATGTTCGCGATCGGCCGTTTCACCGTTTCGAAGAACGCCACGGGCACTGGCTGTCCGGCCAGAAGCGCCACTTCCATCCGTTCCACATACGGAAAGAGGACCTGCTCTTCCTTGAGCATGTGGGTCGATAATTCCTGTGAAATTGCTGAAAAGAGCTCGTCGATCTGTGCGATTTCGGGATGTGCCGGGCCGTGCTTACCCAGAACCTTCGTCATCAATGCCCGTATCCTCGGCGTCTCCAGCCGGACGTAGCCATGATGCTTGGCCACGATATGAGCGATGAGTTCCGCGAGCGGCTTGGCTTTCCACCCGCCGGTATCCGGAGCTTGAACCTCGAGTTTAGCCGTCTCGAGCAGTTCCACGACACGCTGAAAATCTACCTTTGCGTTGGAGCAGGCGTCGCTCAATGGTCTTTTACCGCCGCAGCAGTAGTCGATGCCCAGCGATTCAAATACCCGGATACTGGACGGATTCTCCAGCGCGATTTCACGCACGGTCTTTTCAGTGATGGTTTGCATTTTTTGCTCGTCTCTGATTTGAGAATACGGCGAGCAGAGATCCGGGGCAGTGACTTAAGTCACCTGTCAACGCGAAGCGCTCTAAAGAGTTGACGCCAGGTCGGCCTCGAGTCCCTCACGATCAAGAACCGTGATCTCCCGGCCATTCATCTCAATCAAACTCTGTGCCTGAAGCCTGGCGAGGTTCCGCGAAACAAGTTCGCGCACCGTGCCAATCTGAGCGGCGAGTTCCTGATGACTGGCGTTCAACGAAAATACCGTGCCGCGCTCGCTCGGACGCCCTTCCGTACTGGCCTGGCGCAATAGCCACGAGATGAGTCTGTGCCGCACCGTGGTGAACGAGAGTTCCTCTATGATTCCCACCAGTCTGCGTAGTCGCTTCCCGACAACCTGCAACATCTTCAAGGAGACCTCTGGTTTTTCCAGGCAAATGGCACGGAGGTCGGATCGGGATATGAACAGGACCTCTGTTTTTTCGATCGCCGATCCGGATGCCGGATAGTCGCCGCCGTCAAATACGGGCAGTTCCGCGACCGAGGCTCCCGGCCCTTCTACAGTCAAGACTTGTTCTCTGCCGTTTACAGACGTCTTAAAGATTCGGACCCGTCCGGATACTACGATGTATAAACCTTTACACGGCTCCCCTTCCGAGAACAGAATTTCTCCTGGGGAATAAGGCCGAATACCACACCGCGCCGCCAATGAACTGACCTCTGACTCGTCCAGCGCGGCGAACAGGGGCGTCGCTTTCAGAATGCTTCTGGGAGTCGGCGTGTCTTCGTTCATGCTTCCTTGATTCTCTCCAATGCGCATGACAGAAGTCACTGAAGTCCAGGCTTTTCAGTTCAGAATGAAAGCAGGGAAATCAAAGGGCTACGCCGCCGGCTGTGGAACTCAACGTTTCGTCTATTCATCCTAAGCATCTGGAGCGCCGTCGCATCGAACCGCGGCTAGAAACACTGGTCAATGCTGACGGCCACGTGGGAAAGGATCGAGCGGGGGGCTCGAAGCGATCCGGAAAACCCTGGAGTTTCTGGACCCAGCAGCGCGCTCCACATGCAAGATGAAGAAGCCAGCCTATTCCCCCGTTTAAGACCGAAGCTATCAAGTTCAGAAGTCGCCATTGTGGATTCGCTCGAAGCCCAGCACGTGGAAGCAGGAGCAGAGTATGCGGATCTCAAACATCTCGCGGCGATGTTGGACATTTCAGAGGCCACAACTGTTGATGCAATCGCCTCCTATCGTGACTGTGCAAACAGATTGCGCCTCGTATCGGGATCATATCTGCGCAACGACGAGATCCTGACGATGCTGGCGAAAAGATCGCTGAGTGAGTTGGAAATCTCTGCAATCTCGGGCGGGATGCGAGCACGCCCCAGGGAAGTCTAGCGATCGGAACGCGCGTCACGGTCCACGCGCTGCACAAAGCCATACATCGCAAAACACGAAGCACACAAGAGCCCCGACACGATCGCTCCTGGCAGCGCCGTTTCGGTATGCCCGGCAAGATACGTGTCCAGGGTTGCCGAGAGCAGCCAGATTTGCACGACTAACAGGATGACAATCAGAGCGGCGATGGCATCGATCGCCGTCAGCCCACGTCTTTGTTGCGGCATGTTTCGAGAACTTGAGTATTGGGCCATCGACTAGACCTCCGGGTCCATCTTGATAGCGATCAATTCATCGCCTTTGCGCTCAAGGACGACGCGCGGCAGCGGACGAGTTGGCGGCCCTTGCAGCACCGAGCCATCTCTTACGGAAAAGTATCCTTGATGACAGGGGCATTCCAGGCGGTCTTGCTCCCGTGAGTAGAAGACTGCACATGAGAGATGCGTGCATTTTTGGCTGTAGGCAACGTACGTGTTCTCGGAAGTCCGAATCATGATGCATTGTTCGCCGGGCTTTGGATACTGGAATAATTTCACGGCGCCGACCGGTATCTCGCCGGCTCTTGCAACTATGCTACGCGGGTAAACGGGAACCTTTCGCAACCAGCTTCTGACGAGAATCCATACGTTGCCCGCGAACATCCCGAGGCTTCCTAACGTGAGAAATTTGGTGAGCTGCCTGCGATTGACATAGCGCTCGTCGGCCTTGGAGACCGAGAATTCATCGCGCCAGAGCGGTTCCTGTTCTTTGACCGGTTTAGACATTGGCCTTCTCCCACATGAATTCGGTAATGTCGAGCGTCACCGAGTCGGTTCCTGGCGGCGTCATCATATAAACCTGCGTCGTGATCTTCTGAGCGCCGAAATAGAAAACATTCGATGGGGTCTCACGCCGGTGCGCGATTTCTTCAGGCCGCAAGTAAGCCAGGGCCTGGCTTGGGCACACCGTCGCACACATCGGCTTCTTGCCAACGGACGTCCGGTCGTAACACATGTCGCACTTCATCATCTGCTCGTATTCGGGGATGATTTTAGGAATTCCGAAAGGACACGCGAGCACGCAATTCTCGCAAGCGATACAGCGGGGTTTGAGTGCAGACATCACCACGCCGTCCTCACCTTTCTTGATCGCGTCCGCGGGACAAACCTGCGCGCAGGTCGGGTCTTCGCAGTGCCAGCAGACATAGGCGGCGGTGGCGATCGTTTCCGCGCGATCGACAAAATCGAAGTTGATCATCGAGTGTCCGCGATGCGTATCGCATTCTTCACAGGCTTTCACACAAGCTTGGCAGCCGATGCAGCGCGACGGGTCCACGTAGAATTCGTATCCGTACATTTAGTTCGCGGCTCCTGCCGGGGCAATCTTCACGAGGACTTCGGCAGTAGCCCAGGAAGGCGGGCCATCAGCCTTCTGAATCCGGCATGCGGACACTTTGAATTCGGGGATTTTGCTACGCGGATCGAGCGTCCGATGAGTCAGCATATTGGCGCTCTTTTTGTCGGCCCAGTGATAGGGAATAAAGACGGTGTCGGGCCGAATAGTGCGGACTATGCTGGCCTGAAGGGTGATCGCGGAGCGCCGGGTCGTAATCGTCACCCAGTCTTTGTCCACGATCCCGTGCTGTTCGGCCATGCGCGGATGGATCTCAACGCGGGGCTCCGGATAAATATCGACGAGTCCACCTAGGCGCCGGGTCTGTGTGCCCGAGAGGTACTGACTGACGACACGGCCAGTGGTCAGGTAAATGGGAAAAGTGTCATCGACTGGATCGCCGCTTTCGCGCCACTCTGCCAACTGAAACCGGCACTTCCCATCAGGGTAGAACGAAATTCCATCCTGCATCAGATGTGGCGTGCCGGGATGATCCAGCGTCGGGCAAGGCCAGAACACGCCCATCTGCGCGTCGATTTTCTCGTAGGTGATGCCATAGTAGTCAGCGTGTCCACCTCGCGAGGCTTTGCGAAGTTCCTCGAAGATCTCGCGAGGCGTCTCAAACGGAAAGAACTTGCCCTTGCCGAGGCGTCGGGCCAGATCGCAAATAATCTCCGAGTCACGGCGCGCGTTTGTTGGCGGATCGACTGCGCGTTGAATATGGATAACACGGCCCTCCGCGCTGCAGGTGACGCCTTCCTCTTCCTCCTGCAAACTGCCGGCGAGCACGACGTCCGCGTAGCGGGCCGTCTCTGACAAGAAGAAATCAGTGATCGCAAAGAACTCAAGCTTTTCCAGTGCTTCTCGCGTGAAGTCAGCGTTCGGAAGAGAAACCGCCGGATTGAAGCAGATCGAGAAGAGCGCTTTGATCTCTCCCGCGTGGATCGCGTTCATGATCTCCTGGGCGGAATAGCCGGGTTGCGGTAACTCGTCTGGCGAGATCCCCCAGACGCCGGCCACGTGTTCGCGTGCCTTCGGGTCGAGCAGCGATCGCTGACCGGGTAACTGATCGCATTTTTGCCCGTGCTCACGCCCACCCTGACCGTTTCCCTGGCCGGTGATCATCGTACAGCCGCATCCTTCGCGGCCGAGGTGACCCGTGGCAAGTGTCAGGTTGATCAGCGCCGAACAGTTCTCCACCCCTTTGGATTGATGTTCGAGACCACGCGCGTGCATCGCAATCGCCCGATCCGCTTTCGCAAACATGTGCGCAGCTTTCTCAATCGCTTCCGGTGGCACGCCGGTCATCGCCGCCGCCATCCGCGGATCGAAGCGTGCGACCGAAGCTTTTACAGCCTCGAAGCCCGTGGTGTGCTGCTCGATAAAATCATCGTCCTGTAGATTGTCGCGCAGTACGACATGCAGCATCCCGTTTAACAGTGCCAGATCAGTGCCGGGACGTAATGGCAGAAAAAGGTCGGCGTTCCGGGAGATCGGTGTCATGCGCGGGTCGGCCACAATCAACTTGCCGCCATTGTCCCGGCATCGCCAGATATAGTCGGTTGTGATCGGGGCGCACTCGCCTACATTTGCGCCAATTGCAAATATCACCTGCGCCTTGGGAATTTCGGACCATGGAATCGGGCTGCGGTCCACGTCGAATGCGAGTTTGTAGGCGGTACCGGCAGAAACCATGCACAGACGTCCGTTATAGTCGATGTGCCTGGTCCCGAGCGCCACCCGCGCAAATTTCCCCAGAAGATAGGATTTCTCGGTCGTGAGAGACGCGCCTCCATATACGGCCACCGAGTCCTTGCCATAGCGGTCCTGCACCTCCCGCAGGCGCCTCGCGGTCAGGGCCATGGCCTCTTCCCAACTCGCCTTTACAAAATCGCTGTCGGTGCGCAGCAGGGGATCGAGCAAGCGATCCTGGTGGTTCGACTGCAGATAGCGTTTGACCCCTTTAGGACACAGCATCCCGCGATTAAACGGGAAATCCTCCCACGGTTCGAAGCCGATCACGCGGCTCCCGTGTACCTTTAGCTGGATACCGCACTGCTGACCACAGAAGCAGCAATGGGTCTTTACCAGACGGTCGGGTTGAGTTCGCGACTCTTTACCCCAGCCGCCGTCTGGTGTGTAGTTTAAATGCGGTCCATACTGATCGCGAAGCTGTTCGAGTGTCCCGGGCGATTTAGCCATTAGCAGCCTCTTGCGTTGTGGATTTCAATTTCAATTGCGATAACGAAAGGGTCTTTCGCTTACACGGCGGACAGAGGTTTTGCCATGCGAACGCGGTTCCCGGGACGGTGTAGTCGAAGCCGAGTTGGGGGAGGACCGTCTTCAGGTCTCGAACGTGCATGGCGGAAGCGAATCGCTCTTTGCAATGGGGGCAGATTGCGCCAGGCCCTTCTGCGCCTGTCTTCTGATACAGCTTGACACCTAATTGTGCCGGCCGTTGAAAGATATGGAAGAACTTGCCAAACGGGAGAAACAGCAATGCCGCAATGACGGTGATCGCGTGAATGATCGCCAGGAAACTATAAGCTGTACCGCGCAGCCACTCCTGTGAAACCGTTAGCGAAATGCCGGTGATCGAAATCGCGAACAACAGGATCACGGGGAAAAAATCCATTGCGAAACTTTGCAGCGTTTGTGCCCCTTTGTCGCGCAGCCGCCTCCAGAGCGAAAGCGCCACGCCCGCGATTACCAGCACCGCCGCAACGTCGAGCCCGTGAAACAGCAGGGATGCCACCACCGTGTGGAGCGGGAAGGTACCAGTTGGAAATCCAAACAGGTAGGTCACGTAGGTCGATTGATCGTCCGGAAGGGATCGAAAAGCGATCCAACCGAAAACCAGGGGAAAGGTAATCGCCGCGGCCAGGATGCAGCCCCAGAATAGACACTGGTGCATCCACCAGCGGAGACGCGATCGTTTCGCGATGAACGTTTGTGCAACAATGTTCCGCCCTGTCAGCCCGGCTAACGTTAGACTCGTTCGGAGAATCCCCTGGCTCCAGAACAGTTCCCAGCCCCTGCGCCAATACATGCGCGTAGGCGGCTTATCCAGCCAAACGTTGTAGTGGTAGACCACGCCCCAGGTTGCGAAGATGATTGCGAATGTATAAATCACCAGCGCTGGATCGAAATTCTCCAAATTGCGCGAACCAACGACGATGGCGGCCACGAGGAGCAGCGTAAAGAGCGTCGCCCACGCCGCCGCGCGGACGCGATCCGCGACGCGAGTCAAATGTGCAGGCAAGGCAAGATCCAGGGCGTTCTGACGTGGGATGAAGACGAGCGCATTGATGCGCCACATCACAAGGGAGACCAGCCCCAGCAGAAGAAAGCCGGGCCACACCGTACCCATCCGGTCTCTAAAGGAGCCCAACAGCAGAGGCGGGAAGAAGCCTCCTAGACCACCCATGGCTCCGACGAGTCCGGTTACTGTGCCAGTCTCGCGCGGAAAATACTGCGGCACCAGTTTGAACACAGCGCCATTCCCCAACCCCATCAGTACCGCACAGCCCAGCGCTCCTATGGTGAAAGGAATCATTGATGGCCACGCGAGCAGGAGTGCAAACGGAATCACCACTGAAAAGACCACGGATAAGACGCGTGCGCCGCCAATCCGGTCCGACAGCCATCCGCCAACCGGTCGCAGCAGAGTCGCCAACACGACAAATCCGGCGGTCCGGAATCCGGCATCCGCGGGCTGAAGGTGGAACTGATCCCTTAAGAGGCTCGGTAGGTAGATCGAGAAGGCGATGAATCCGCCGAATGTCAAAAAATAGAATGCGGACAGTGCCCAGGAGAGGCGTTCACGCGCAAGCAACGCAACCATGTCGCTTACGGATTTTGGACGCACCGTGACCGGGGCGTTTCGCGCGAGCAGCCAAAACAACACGGACCAGACGACCAGCATGATGGCTACGCCCCGAAATATGTTCTGCCATCCGAGCGAAACTGCGAGCAGTGGTCCGAGGAAGACCGCAGCGGATTGGCCAATATTCCCAAGTCCATATACGCCGAGCGCACTCCCTTGCTTCTCTGCGCTGAACCAGCGCGATACGAATCCGGCTCCCACGGAAAAGGATGATCCTGCCAGTCCTAGAAAAAAGCCGCCCACCAGCAATTGCTCGTAGGTACGGGCCATCGGAGTAAGAAATGCGGGACCAGCGCACAAAAGCATGAGCACCGAAAAGACGAGACGGCCCCCAAACCGGTCCGCGAGCATTCCAACGGGTAGTCGCGCCAACGAACCGAGCAGTACTGGTACCGCCACCATGAGCGCGGCCTGGGTAGCAGAAAGATGAAAAGTGTCGCGAAAGCGAGGAGCGAACGCCGCAATCAAACCCCACGCCGCAAAGCAGACGGCGAACGAAGTGGTTCCGAGCGCTAACGGAAGCAGACTGTTTCGCTCCGCTGAATTTGGGGAGATCATTGATAGTCTTTGCAGTTCCCCTTTACTATAGTGGCAATTCCGAGCACAAGTTCTCTAATGCTTGCGATTAAACTGGCTTTCGGAAGGGTTTCGATAAATATGGCTCCAGAAGCTGCGTGGAAGTTCCACGGTATCTACGACGCTCGGATTGCGACCTTCAGAACGCCGCTTTCCCGCGATGCAAACAATTTGTAAGCACGCTCTATCTGTTCAAGCGGAAACACGTGAGTGAACAAAGGAGTCAAGTCGATTCTTTGCGCGCTCACTAGCCGCATCAATCTTGCCATTCGCTCCTTGCCTCCGGGACAAAGCGTAGTAACGATGGTGTGGTCTCCCAACCCGGCGCCAATTGCATCTATAGAAATTTGCAGATGGCTCGAATAGACTCCAACACTCGATAGCGTCCCTCCGGGCCGCAAAGCGCGTAGCGCCTTTTCAAAAGTCTCTTGCGTCCCTAGTGCTTCGATGGCCACATCCACCCCGCGGCCTTCTGTGACCTCGCGAATCTCGGCCACCGCATCTCCACACGATAGGAGAACCGTCGTAGCCCCGAAAAACTGAGCCATTTTCAGCCGGTTCGGATCCGAATCGACGGCGATAATCTCCGCTGCGCCCATCAACCGCGCACCAAGAGTGGCGCACAGACCGATCGGCCCCTGAGCGAATATGGCCACGGTGTCGCCAAGACGGATCTTTCCGCGTTCGGCGGCAGCGAAGCCGGTGGAAGCAATGTCGGCAAGGAGCAGAACCTGCTCGTCAGACAGAATATCTGGTATGGCGGCCAGATTTGCTTGGGCATGAGGAATGAGCGCATACTCCGCCTGAACGCCATCCATCGTATTGCCGAGCCGCCAACCGCCGAGCGCCCCGCCACACTGAGACCGGTCACCGGCGAGGCACGCCTCACATTGGCCGCACGGCGTGATCGCTCCCACCAGAACTCGTTGTCCTAGCTGATATCCTGTTACGCCTGTGCCGAGTTCGTGAATCACTCCGACGGCTTCGTGACCGAGCGTGAGTCCTTCCAGTACAGGGTATTCTCCGCGAACGATATGCACGTCGGTTCCACCGATCATGTGACATTCTGCTGTACCTTGCTAACTTCCTGAAAATAAATTAGGTTGTTCTGAACGGTTTCGAGTTTGCGGAATGCGCAATTGACTCTTAATATTCGTTGCCGCCTGCTGTACGGCAACCGCCTCCAGTGCCTCGACCGAAATCTGCCATGGGGCGCACTCCACCACTTGGCTGGCCGGAAGCAAACGTTGGTCGATCATCCGCCGCACACTGGTTGTACTCACTCCCAGGCGGTGGGCCGCTTGCTCCAATGTCACAACTCCAGTCTCGCGGAGGCTTGGATCGTACGCAGGAAGTTCATGGTAGTGGCGCATACTATAAACCCGCTGCTCGCTCCAAGTATTGCCCGCGCCCGTTCGCAGACCCAAGCGATTCAGGGTGGCCGCTATCTGTTCGTCGGCGAACTTGCCGGCCATTTGCCGGATAACCTCGACCGCTTCCACGCTGGTACAACGCGCATGCTTGCCGGTCCCATTCTTCTTGATTCTTAACTCCGAATGCCTGCCGCCTGCCCAATGGATCAAAAGGACGATTTCTTGCCTGTCAGACTCCACATCTGCGACGATTTCCTGAATTAGAATCCGGACGATTCTCTGCTTTAATCGCATGTCGGATTTTGACGAATCCCAAACCGCCTGGAGATCTTGCGCGAGACTCAACAGAACCTCTTTACCGGGAATCGCTGGAATGTTCGCCTCTGCGTCGAACTGTTGAAGCCGGTTCTCCAACCCGCTTACTTTCTCTAAAGACGCATTCCAACGAGCCTCCAGTTCCGCCGCCACCAGCCGATTGTCGGGATCAACAGCCTCGTACCGCCGAGCCGCAAGCTTCGCTTCATAGCGCGTCTGTTCTATTTCGAGTTCGAGGGACCTGCGTCGATCTTGCCTCTGATGACGCATCTTCTCCGCAGCTTCGAGAGCCGCCTCAACGGCGTTTCCGCCAACCGCGCGCAAGACCTCGCTCGCAACGGCCTGATCCGTTCGCAACCCACCGAAGGAGATGCACCAGTCTTCTCCGTGATTCAGGTGCGCTCCCCGGCAGTGATACCGAAGCACAGCCGCGCCGATGCCGCCGTAGGATATATGCGACATGCGGCCGCAACGCCGGCAGCGGAGCAGGCCGGCCAATAACGCCTTCCCTCCACGACCTGCCTTCGGGTCCATGCGCGACTTCATATGAGCGTTGGCTGCGATGGTTGTTTGGTTGCGCTCGTACTGTTCCCAAGAAATATATCCCGCATGATGTCCTTGAATCAACACCGTCCATTCAGACTGTGGTTTTTTGTGCCCCGCTGTCTTTCGTGCACGGCCATCAATAACGGATGTGCGCGCCTTCGTCTTACCGAATGCATACACGCCAGCGTAGATCGGATTGGTCAGCAGCTTGAGAACCGTGTTGTAGATGGGCAGATTCCAAACGGTTCGTCCGCTGGGTTCATCGAAGATTCTCATCGGCAGTTCGATGCGCTCCCGCCGGAACCAAAGCAAGACCTGGCGCACACTGCCCAACTCAGTCATCTTAGAAAACACCGAGCGGACGGCCTGTTGCACGCGCAGATCCGGATCCATTTCGATCTTGCCATTGGGCGTCCAGAGATAACCGACCGGCAGACAGTATTGCAGTTCGCCTCGCCGCGCCTTCTGCCGAATAGCTTCCAGGGACCGCTGGCGCAGCAGGTTCAGCTCGAACTCGCTCATGGTCCCCTTGAGCCCAAGCAAGAGGCGGTCATTGACGAGACCCGGATCGTAGACACCATCCGGGTCCACAACCACGGCTCCCACCATGCCGCATAGTTCAATCAGGTGGTGCCAGTCGCGGCCGTTGCGTGCCAGCCTCGACGCCTCGATGCAGAAGATCGCTCCAATACCGCCGCTACATACCTCACCAACCAGACGTTGGAATCCGGGGCGTTCCACCAAGCCCGATCCGGAGCGGCCTAAATCATCGTCGATCACCGTGACATTCTTGAAGCCGAGTTCATGAGCGCGATCGACGAGCGCGTACTGGCGTCGCTGGCTTTCCTGATTATGAATCACCTGGCCCGGCGAAGACTGGCGGACGTAGACGATCGCGCGGCGACTCAGCCGCTCAGCAGTCAACTTCGAATTCATCCCCGCCTCCTTGTGCTGCCCGTGCGGCGGCGCTTTCGTTGTTTGCCGCGCTGATTAGAAGTTCGACCAGCGCGAGAGCGAGTTCTTTGTCCTTGCCGGTCGGAAGCATTGCCGGCGCGAGATTTAGTAGTGGAAGATTTAGCTGATTGTGTATTGGCTTCGGCTGAGATTTCATCGTTGTCCTCCTTGGACAGCGTTCTCAACAAAGCCTTACCGCAGGGCGGTGATGGCCGCAATACAGTCAGCAGATCCCGTAGCCCTGAAAGCGCATCGATCGAAATCAAAGGCGAGCCAACGATGAACTCTGCGCATTCCGGCCTGAACATCCAAGCCGGCAAGCCGGACGTTGTGTCATCGGGCAACCGCACAAAGATGTACTCGCCGTGCCGATCCTTCTGCCTCTTCTGCACGCGGAGCTGCTGGCCCGATAAGGGATGCCATCGGTAGTAAACCATGACAGTCTCGAAATGATGTGCATTATGTGACTGCTTCGCCTGGCGTGGGTAAAACTCATCTGGCAGTGGCTCTGGCGGAAACGGCCATTCAGTCCGGACAGGCCGCCTACTTCATGACCGCGCATGATCTGGTCACCGACCTGGGGCGCGCTTACCGGGAG
>Ga0105237_10006045_pt1 | contig 13544 bp, 6 predicted proteins | sample KBSC24metaG_FD_81520 | JGI IMG/M metagenome (GOLD analysis project Ga0105237, IMG submission 81520) | Corn rhizosphere microbial communities from Kellogg Biological Station, Michigan, USA - KBS C2-4 metaG | ecosystem: Host-associated > Plants > Roots > Rhizosphere > Soil | place: Michigan, USA...
AATTATCCTGTCAAGTTCCTGGAAATGGCTAAGTCCCTTGGTGCGCCGGTGAGCGTTATACCGCCTGCCGCCGATGTTTCGAAGTATAAATTCCTGATCGTTCCGGCGTATGAAATGGTGGACTCAGATCTGGTGAAAAAATGGAAGGACTATGCAGCCGGCGGCGGACATCTGATCATCACCTGCCGGACGGGGACCAAAGACCATCAGGGGCATTTTTGGGAGGCGGGATGGGCCGCGCCGTTGTCGGGTCTTATCGGGGCGCAGGTGACGGCAACGGATATGCTTCCGGGATCAACCAGGGGGGACATACTCATGGGGACATCCCATTACTCCTGGAACAGCTGGGGCGAGCTCCTTGCTCCGGATGGAAATACGGAGATTGTCGCCACCTACGACAACCAATTCTACAAAGGCAGGGCCGCGGTCGTACGACATACCGTCGGCAAAGGCACCGTGACCTATATCGGCGTGGATGCGAATGGCAGCGGCCTCGAGAAGGAAGTCTTACGTAAAACTTACGCCGATGCCGGCGTCACTGCGGAAGACTATCCCCAGGGGGTATACGTTTATTGGCGCGACGGCTTTTACATCGCCGTCAATTATTCTTCGACTGACTATAACATGAGCCTGCCCGTTGGGGCCAGGGTACTCATAGGTGAAAGGATCTTAAAACCAGCGGGCGTCCTGGTCTGGCGGGAGTAACGATTGTTTTATTTTTAAACAGGGATACATGCATTGCCATTCAAGAGCAGCGATCATTCTATTTCTAAGTGTGATCTGTAATATAGCAGCATTCGCTCAAACCCGGCATCATGCCGGGAGAAAGCAGTTATTCGACAACAGCTGGATGTTTTCATTGGGCGATATTCCCAATGCGGAGAAAATTACATTTGACGACAAGGGCTGGCGGGGCGTCGACCTGCCTCATGACTGGAGCATCGAGGGTGAAATAGAGCCCAAAAACCCGACCGGGGGCGGGGGAGGATATTTTCCAGCCGGGGTGGGCTGGTACCGTAAAACCTTTCTTGCACCCGGCGAATGGAAAGGTAAAAGCATTTCTGTTTATTTCGAGGGCGTTTACATGAACGCCGAAGTTTTTATCAATGGAAGATCGCTTGGAGTCCGGCCATATGGCTATTCCGCCTTTGCGTATGACCTTACTCCTTACCTGGAACCCGGTCATACGAATGTCATTGCGGTGCGGGTGGATAATCTGAAACAGTTTAACAGCCGGTGGTACAGCGGTTCCGGCATCTACCGTCATGTCTGGATGGTCGTCACCGGCCCGCTGCATGTGGCCAACTGGGGTGTATCCATTACTACTCCCGAAGTATCTTCCCGGCGTGCGGCCGTTGAGGTAAGGACAGTGGTAAAGAACGAGACCGGCGTGGCTCAACGAGTCGTTCTTACAACCCGGCTGACCAGCGAAAATTCAAAAAATGCCGGGACCGACCAGGTCAGCGTTGAAATGGATCCCAAAAGCGAGAAAGAAATTATACGGACCGTGCTGGTACCCGATCCTTTGCTATGGAGCCCTGAAAACCCGCAACTATACACGGCGTTGGTACAGGTCTCGAAAAATAAAAAGATAGTTGACGAAGTACAGACGGATTTTGGCATCCGGTCCATTCAATTTACCGCCGGAAAGGGCTTTCTGCTCAATGGTAGACCGTTAAAGCTCAACGGCGGCTGCGTGCATCACGACAATGGCTGTCTGGGCGCTGCGGCATACGATCGGGCAGAACAGCGGAAAGCCGAACTGTTGCGATCCGCCGGGTTCAATGCGGTCCGTACTTCTCATAACCCGCCATCTGAGGCGTTCCTGAATGCCTGTGACAGATTAGGGTTGCTGGTGATCGATGAGGCATTCGATTGCTGGAGGGTCGGGAAAAATAAATATGATTATGCCGCCTATTTTGATCAGTGGTGGAGGCGTGACCTGGAGACCATGGTCACGCGGGATATAAATCATCCTTCCATCATACTATGGAGCACCGGTAATGAAATAGTGGAAAGGGGGACCTCCGAGGCGATCAGGACCGCAAAAATGTTGTCAGACGCCATAAAAAAAATAGATACATCCCGGCCCGTGACATCGGCTGTCGTTGAAAATGGTAAAGACTGGGCGGCTTTGGATTCGTTGATGGCGGCCCATGATGTGGCGGGCTACAATTATCATTTATTTGCCGCGCCATCCGACCATCAGCGGGCGCCTGAGCGTATCATCCTGCAGACGGAATCCTATCCCAGGGACGCTTTCACCAACTGGAAACTGGTGCAGAACAATAGTTTTGTCATCGGCGACTGTGTGTGGACCGCCATGGATTATTTGGGCGAGTCAGGGATAGGGCGCTGGTACTATTCCGGTGATGTGCCGGGTGAACATTGGGAGCATGATCTTTTTCCCTGGCACGGGGCTTATTGTGGCGACATCGACCTCACCGGCTGGCGAAAGCCCATTTCGCATTACAGGAACCTGTTGTATAATAATACCGAAAAGCTCTATATGGCCGTCCGCGAACCCGAACCGGCGCCGCTGGAGATCAAAGAGACCTGGTGGTCGGTTTGGCCGACTTGGGAGAGCTGGACATGGCCGGGGTTCGAAAGGAAGACTATGCAGGTAGAAATTTATTCGAAATATCACGCGGTTCGACTTTATCTCAATGACAGCCTCATCGGAGAAAAGGCGACAACGGTGGCACAGGAATATAAAGCGACCTTTTCGGTGCCCTATTCACGAGGTGTTTTAAAAGCGGCGGGCGTGGACGACGGAAAAGAAATGGAGACGACGATGTTACGCAGTGCCGGCGCAGCGGCAAAAATAAAATTGACCGCAGACAGGACTGAAATGACGGCAAATGGACAGGACCTGATCTATGTGACAGTCGAGATTACGGACAAGGAAGGGGTCGTGCAGCCCAATGCAGCCAGCCGGATAAATTTTAAAATCGAGGGACCGGGTGTGATTGCAGGTGTCGGTAATGGCGATATGAAAGACACGGATAAATATATGACGGACCGGCGTAGGGCATGGCATGGACGCGCATTGGCGGTGATCCGGAGTATGCATGTGGCCGGGGATATTACGCTTGTGGTGAGTTCTCCTGGTTTGGAGGAGACTGCGTTGCGGATGAAGACATTGCTCCGCCGGTAAGGAGAATTTGACAAAATATATTATTTTGTCAAAAAGTTTTTCCTATGCGCCAGCTTGCCCTACTCCTTTTTCCTGCCCTTTTGTGGGCTTGTCATAAAAAAAATAAAGAGCCGGAATGCAGATTTACAGGAATTACCTATCCAGGTAGTACTACAAAACTTCCCGTTACCTACCTGCCCGGCGATACCGTGGTCACCATAGGTGAAAATGACCATGGCTATAACCTATACTTCAACGAACAGAAAAGGCTGATACGCAGGGAAGAACCCGTGCTGGACCCGTATTATCGATGGGAAGTCGACTACAACTCCAATGGCGATGCCGCCGACCTTAGGTTTTTCACAAGGCAGGGAGGGATTTGGGTGGAGGGAGGACGTCTGGTATTTACTTATAGCTTAGGGAGGATGGTTAACATCAGAGAAGAAAATGCCGCAAGCCAGAATGGGGACATCTATGACCACCAGCTGACCTGGCAAGGCAATGATCTTCAGTCAGTGGAGCACCGGCTGAATAACCAGCCTTTGTGCACGACGCAATTCAGCTATGATGCCGCTGTGCAAAACCCGATGCGGCGCTTCAGCTATCTTTATTTTGGTGATGGTGATGCCAACTACGTATACTACAAGCTCGCCTATTATTTTAGCGCCCACCTTGTAACCAAACAGGAGAGCACTTGCCCTCTTTCAGAAACAAGACTATTTAATTATACTTTTACGGGTAACGGCCTCATAGAATCCATGTCGAACCAGGTGGGAGCGTCCACAGGCATGATTTGGGCGTACGAATACGAGTGCAGGTAATTTGCCCGGATTTGTTGGAAAAGAAGTATCTTGGCATATATCGGTTGTCTGTAACTTGTTGGTAATGAGAACCTCTCTTTTTATATGCTTAATAATCTTTGCAAAGATCTCATTTGCGCAGCCGCCCCAAATCAAATTCACTTCACTGACTTCCAGGGATGGATTGTTATCCAATTCGGTTAACGCCATTTTAAAGGACAGATATGGTTTGATGTGGATCGCGACGGATGACGGTCTCAATAAGTTTGACGGGACGAATTTTACGGTCTATCGTCACCAGGCCGGGGATTCTGCCAGTCTGCGCGCCAATGAGATACTGGCGCTGTATGAGGACAAGGCAGGGAATATCTGGATCGGGACGAGCGGAGGTGCTATAAGCATGTATGACAGGAGGCGCGACAAATTTATCCATTACCCCGTGGGTGGGGGAGGCGATGGATTTCTGCCCAATGCGGTAGTCAGGGGTATATGCAGCGATGAGCGGGGAATGATCTGGGTGGCGCAATTCGAGGCCCCCTATGTGCTGGACCCGGCGACGGGCCGGATCTCGAAAATGGACCTCTTTGATGGCCGCCGGGATGCGATAACAAAGCCTTTGAATTGCATTTTCCAGGACAGCCGTCATAGGGTCTGGGTGGGCACGGACGGAGGTCTTTTTCTATACATCAGAGAAAAAAATACGTTTAGACATTACGTACACGATAATGCTGACGGTGCCAGCCTGGTTGATGACCGGGTAAGGTCCCTGGCGGAGGACAACGATGGTCATATATGGGTAGGCACGGAAGGTGGGTTATGTATGTTGCGCGCCGATGAGAAGGGTTTCGCAAGCATCAGGTCCATGAATGGCGATGACGATGACCTGCAGCGGGGCGTGATCACAGCCATCCGGGCTGACAGTGATGGTTTGCTTTGGGTAGGTACGATGGCTGGAATACGCGCTCTTGATCCGCACACCGGCCATTCGGCGGCCTATCTGCCGGAGGAAGGGAATATGTATAGTTTGACCAGCCAGGTGATCCGAAGCATCTACATCGACAAGGAAGGGATTTACTGGTTTGGGACATACCGGGGCGGAGTCAACAAATACGACAAAAATCTCAATCTCTTCCCCGGCAAGTTCTGGGCAACTTTTCATGACAACGGATCGAAGAGCTCTATCGTGACCGCATTTGCGCAGGCGGACGACGGTAACATTTGGATTGGCACGGATGGTGGCGGAATGTATTTATTCGATGAAAAAAAGAATCGGATCAGACGTTTTGATGTTCAGCTGGAAGGATTGAGATCAAATGACCTGTCCATATTTTCTTTAAAAGCATTGCATAATGGCAAACTGTATATCGGAACGTCCGGGAAAGGAGTGGTCGTGCTGGATCCCGCGACAGGAATGGCAAGACACCTGTCAGGCGCGCCCGGAACGGATTACCTTAACACAGGAGACATATATTGTATAAAGGAAGACAGCAAGGGGCAGCTATGGTTTGGCACCAACGGGGACGGGGTCATTGTTTTAAAAAATAATAATCTTCTCGTTCGCTATACGACAAAGCCGGCAGGCCCCAACGACATGCTTCTGCCGATAAATGGATATATAAGGGCCATCGAGGAAGACAGCCGGGGAAATATCTGGATCGGATCGCATGGGGGGGGATTGACGGTATATGATCCGCATACGGGAAAATTTACAGTGCACAATCAAAGCAACAGCTCTCTGCCCAGCGATAAGATACACGCGCTGCTCCGCGATAGCCGCGGGCTAATGTGGATAGGCACGTATGGCGGAGGGTTGAGCGTGTTTGATGAGAAGACAGGACGGTTTTCTAACTTGTCAGAAAAGGATGGTTTGCAAAACACCACGATCTATCAGCTGGTGGAAGATCGTGAAGGAAGGCTGTGGATGAGTACAAATACAGGTGTCAGCGAGTTGGAAGTAACCACCAGGCATTTTCGCAACTTCACGCATTATAATGGTATCCCAATCGACAATTTCGTTCATGGGGCCGGGTTTAGGGCGTCAAACGGCGAGCTGTTTTTTGGTAGCCTTCAGGGTTTCAACTACATAGATCCAACAAAGCTGACCTCTAACGGCAACGTGCCCTCTGTGATGTTGACAGACCTTCGGATTGGAAATAAGTCTGTGGCCCCGGGTAAGGAATCTGCCATTCAGGCGCATATTTCCGTAGCTGATAAAATTAGCCTTGCGTACAAGCAGAACTTATCACTAAGCTTTGTCGCCCTGAATTATACGCTGCCGAAACAAAATCAATTTGCCTATAAACTGGAGGGTTTCGACAAGGACTGGATCTATGTGGGGACTATGAATACGGCCTACTACACGAACCTCGATCCGGGAGATTATATATTTCATGTCAAGGCAAGTAATAATGACGGCGTATGGAGCGCTACGGATACAACGATCCATATTTATGTTAAGCCGCCATTCTGGTTAACGGGATACGCCTACGTGTTCTATGTTGTGGTAGCCATCCTCGTCGTCTGGAGCATCCGGCATCGGGGCATCCGGAAGTTCAAAATTAAATACGCCATGGAACAGGAGCGTATGCGTATGAGACAACTGCTTGAGCAGGAGAGGCTGGAGGCCGAGCGTTTGCACGAATTCGATCGGCTCAAGATAAAATTTTTGACCAATTTGAGCCACGAGTTTCGCACGCCCATCTCGCTGATCACCGGACCCCTTGAGCAGCTGCAGGAAAAGGAAGGCAACCCTGATAAACAAAGGCATATCGCGATGGTCAAACGTAACGCAAGACGTTTGCTCAACCTCGTGAATCAGTTGCTTGATTTCAGGAAGCTGGAAGATCACGAATTGAAACTCAATATCAGCGAAGGCGATATTATTTCATTTTTGAAGGATGCTTCCGACAGTTTTAGCGACATGGCTGACCGGAAGCACATCCGTTTTTCCTTTACCACTTCGATAAATTATTTTTATACAGCATTCGACAAGGATAAAATTGAACGTATCGTATTCAACCTTTTGGGAAATGCCTTCAAATTTACAGAAAGAGATGGTTCCGTATCGCTGACGGTAAACCAGGCTCCGGGTTCGAAAGAATTGATGATCGTTGTTTCAGATACTGGCATCGGTATGTCCGTGGATGAAAAAATGCGTGCTTTCGACCGCTTTTTCCAGGGCAGCCCGAGAGCAAATGTCGCCAACCAGGGCGCTGGAATTGGTCTGGCCATTACCAGGGAGTTTGTGACTTTGCACGGAGGGACCATTGCCGTCGAAAGCCAGCCGGGAGCCGGGAGTACGTTCACGATCTGCCTGCCGTTGGAAAACATCGCATTCGGATCAGCTGCCGGGGCAGATGGTGGAAGAACCGCTGTTAAAGTGGTCAGCGCTGAAAAAGACAGGCCTGCCAACCTGACGGACCTCAGAAAGCTGACCGTGCTGCTGGTAGAGGATAACGACGACTTCCGGGAATACCTTCGAAGCAGCCTGCAGCCCTATTATAAGGTGGTTGAAGCCTCTGATGGCAAGGTGGGATGGCAAAAGGCGCTCTCCGCCCATCCGGATGTCATCGTGAGCGACATTACCATGCCCAATATGGACGGGATTGAACTTAGCCGAAAGATCAAGGCCGACAGGCGGGTCAGCCATATTCCAGTCATCCTTTTAACAGCGCTGACGGACGACACCTATCAATTGAGAGGACTGGAGACGGGCGCCAGTGACTACCTGACCAAGCCCTTTAGCCTCGAGATCTTGAATTTTAAGATAAAAAACCTCATTTTACTCAGCCAACGCTTGCGTGAAACGTACAGCCGGCGGCTAAATATCGAAACTCCCCTCCTGGAACTGCCTTCAGCAGAAGACCAATTGTTATTAAAGGTGACGCAATTCATTGAATCGAAGCTCGACAGTTCCGCGCTGTCAGTCGAAGAGCTCTCCAATCATTTTTGCATGAGTCGTACCTCCTTCTATCGAAAGATCGTCGACCTGACAGGGGAAACTCCGGTGGAATTCGTCCGATCCGTCAGACTAAACAAGGCTGCGGAGCTTCTCGAAAAGAGTGATATGAAGATCTCGGAGGTGGGGTACGCCGTCGGATTTACTACCCCCAATTATTTTACACGGGCGTTCAAGGCAAAATTCGATCTTTCTCCTTCGGAATACATCGCCCTCAAGCGAAAAGCCATCGGTTAAAAGGATTGATCGGCCCGATGCCCCCCTCCTGAAACATTAGGGATAGAATTTTACCTGATAGTGCAAGACTTCGCCCGCATTCCCATCGAATTTTACGAGGCCCATCGGCAGACCCGGCTGTTGCCGGGTATCACGCTTGCTTTATACCAAATGATTAACAATCAAGAAGAAATAACGATTCGCGACCTGGCGAAAATGCTGGAGCTGTCCACCGCCACTATCAGCCGCGCCCTAAACAACGATCCGACGGTGCGTCCGCAGACTAAAAGGCGCGTTTTAAAACTGGCCAAAGACATCGGTTACCGGGCAAACGAACATGCGAGAATGCTAAAAAAATCGCGCAGTCGTATCCTGGGTTGTATTGTTCCAAGACTCGATTGCCATTTTGTCGCCACCATGGTATCCGGAATGGAGAGATCAGCGCGTGAGGCCGACTACAGCTTGGTCATTATGCAGACCAATGAGACGTCGGAGGTGGAGGCCATGTGTGCCAAAACGTTGTATAACAAGATGGTAGAGGGGTTATTTGTCGTTGTTTCCGAAAACACAAAACTTGCTCATTTCAAGCAGTTTATTCAACGAAATGTACCTGTCATCCTGTTGAATGGGACGGACGAGACACCTCCTTATATCAACATCGCCATAGATCATGCCAAGGCAGGGTATGAGGTTACGCGCCATTTTCTCGAGCAGGGGCGGGAACTGATCGTATATATCGGCGGTGGTCAACGAACCGTATCAGCCGACCTTCAGCGATTAAAAGGATATAGCCGTGCGTTCCGGGAGGAAGGCATACTCATCGGGGGAAGACATATTTTAAAAGGTGGAATTTCGTGGGATGATGGCGCTAAGGTTGCTGAATCGATTTTGCAATGGCGGCAGCGGCCCGATGCCATTATAGCGGCCAGTGACGATTGCGCAGCAGGCTGTATGTCCGTCCTGAAGGGGCGAGGCATAATGATCCCGGAAGAGGTCGCTATTGCGGGTTTTGGGAATGACCCAATCTCCGTGGTTACACAGCCTTCTCTTACCACGGTCCATTATCCAGCGCGTCAGATGGGCGAGTCGGCAGTTCAGGAACTTATGTTCCAGTTGGATGGATCGTCGCCCACTAAGCTTGTACAATCTATATTGCTGCGCAGCGATCTCATCGTACGTCAATCCGGCTAGTTGATGGAGGAAAGTTGAACATTTGTTGACCGGAAATAACAGAATAGCATACCCGCAGCGAACATTTTGCTCCATAATTTGCGCATTTTACTACCCTGCCTTAGAATAAAACTCTCTATTTTCAGGCCGTCAAGTCTTTTGAATTTCAATACCTATAGAAATGAAAAGAATAGCCGTGTCCTCGCTGCTCGTTTTAACATTTTACGCAGTTTTAGCTCAAAACGTAACAGTTACCGTCGATCCGCAGTCCAGCCGGAGGATAGTGTCCCCGTATATTTACGGAAGAAATAATTCCTTCTCGGATAACCCTTCCAGCCCTACCAGCGCGGCTACCTGGCAGTATTATAAAGACGCCGGCCTGAATTTTTCCCGCGAGAATGGTGGTAACAATCTTAGCAAATACAATTGGCGGCTCAAGCTGACAAGTCATCCCGACTGGTACAATAATGTTTACAACCATGACTGGGATTTCGCCGCTGCATCTGTACAACAAAATTTGCCGGGTGCGCAAGGCATGTGGGGATTTCAGCTAATAGGCCAGGCCGCGCGGACCACATCCAATAACTTCAACGATTGGGCCTACAATCAGGCGCAATACTGGTCGGGCACTGGCCAGAATCTGGCGGGGGGCGGCGTCCCGAACACTGCGGGAGGGTCCCAGGCCCTTGTCAATGGCGACACCAGCTTGTACCTGGAGCCCTGGAATGAAGACTCCACCACCGGTATCCTGAATCACTGGTTTGGCAATGGCGGACAAGGGCTGGACTCTACACGTATCCGGTACTGGAATATGGACAACGAAGTGGAGATATGGGATGGTACGCACGATGACGTGATGCCTGTTCAATTGGATGCGGAAGCGTTTATGCAACGCTTTTTTGCCGTTGCGAAAAAGGCGCGGGCGCTCTTCCCTGGCATCAGGCTGAGCGGTCCCGTGAGCCCGAACGAATGGCAATGGTTTGCCTGGAAGGGCGGACAGGTGGTGGGGGCTGATGGCGTACGTTACCCCTGGCTTCAATTCTTTATCAAGCGGCTGGCAGAGGAGCAGCAACGAACGGGGGTGCGCCTGCTGGATGTCATCGACCTTCATTTTTATCCATTCAGTACCAGTACTTCCGACATTTTGCAATATCATCGTGTGTTTTTTGACAGTACTTATGCGTATCCGGAGGCTAACGGAATACACCTGGTCAATGGCGGCTGGGACAATTCCATACAGATCGAAGATGTATTTGGACGTTGTCAAAACTGGCTGAACCAGTATATGGGCCCGGGGAATGGGGTTGGCTTTGCCATTTCCGAAACGTCGGTTTCCCTCAATAACGACCCCAATGCACAGGCGGTGTGGTATGGCTCCATGTTAGGTGAATTTATGAAGCATAACGTGGAATATTTCACGCCCTGGGGCTGGGAAAAAGGCATGTGGGAGACGCTCCACCTATACAGCAGATATAATAAAAGAATGGCATTGGCGCGCTGTCCGACGATGAGCTGAATGTTTCGGCTTATGCCACCGCCACAGACGCCAATGATTCGATCACGGTAGTACTGGTGAACAGGTCGCTGACCCTTACTAAAACGGTTACTGTAAATCTTGCGCATTTTAAATTGCCTGGCCTGCCGGTCCAGGTTCTCTCCTTGTCCAACCTTCCGGCGGGTACCGAAACATTTATTTCTCATACCAATAACGCGCTGCAGTCCACTACCATATTGCCGGCCAATGATAGTACCCTTCAAGTGACCCTCGCGCCTTTGTCTATCAGTTCACTGCAGCTGGCGGGAAGCCTTCCTGTCTTATCAGTAGGTCTTGTGAACCTGACAGCCGTGAGATCAGGTAATGAGGTGCGGCTGGATTTTTCTGTAGGCTACGTCGCAGGGGTAGCATCATTCGAGATTGAAAGAAGCGCCGATGGGGTATCGTTTGACAGCATCGGCTCCGTTGCAGCCACCGCCAGTTTACCTGGCGGCGCCGGTCCGCAAAAGAATTATTCGTTCTACGACACCCGGCCGCTGTCCCCTACAGACTACTACCGTTTGAAGATCATCGACCCCAATGGCGGCTATACCTACAGCAAGATCGTGGTGGTAACAATGGATCAGGCCGCCGGTGTAACAGTTTTTCCCAACCCTGCAAACGACGTGCTTTACATTCAGCTGACTGCACAGGCGGGACCCATCGGCCTGGAATTACACGACAGTGCGGGAAAGCTCGTCAGGTCGATGCAATTGCAGTCGGCGGGCGGCGTCCTGTCTACGTCAATGGATGTCAAAGGTCTTGCCAGGGGAGTATATTATCTGAGCGCCGGCGGGAAGAATATCCCGGTCGTAAAACAGTAAGGGCCTTGCAAGGCCCTTCATCCAAAGTGCCCTTTGACTTTAACTTTACAGCTATGAAAATTTCGACCCTAATTGGCAGTATTTTTATTTTATGCCTGCAGGCACGTACCGGCTTTTCACAAATCGTTGCTCCCGCAGCCGGGCCGCCTGCACAGCGTGCTCCAAAGACAGAAATGGGCATTTCCCAGCAGGCCAATGACAAAATGAAATGGCTGCTGGACGCGAAATTCGGGATGTTTATCCATTGGGGGCTTTATGCGGGTCCCGGCAGGGGCGAATGGTACCGGGAAAATGCAGGAATGTCCGAGGAGGCTTATCGTCAACTGGCTTATCCTGCCAGCGGCGAACGGTACTTTGCCGCGGATAGCTTCAACGCCAATGACTGGGCGGCGCTGGCCAAAGCAGCGGGTATGAAATACATGGTAATGGTCACCCAGCATCACGATGGATATGCGCTGTTCGACAGCAAATATATGGGAGTGTTTACAAGCAAGCAGACCCATAATCGCGATTTTGTAAAAGAATATGTGGATGCCTGCCGGAGCAACGGGCTTAGGGTAGGTCTGTACAAAACCCTCATCAACTGGCGCTATCCTGGTTATTATGACGTAACGGGGAAGGATTGCAAGCCCAATAGATTCGGTTACACCACTGACATCGCTCATAAGGAAAATGCTCGTTTGCTGAAAGAAGAGCTGTATTGTCTTACCAAAGAGCTGGTCACGAAATACGGGAAAATAGACGAGATCTTTTGGGATGGCGGGTGGCTGGGTCAACAGGGCACAGATGCCGACGGCGCCTATTTTTGGGAGCCGGGTAAATACCTCGATAGCCTCAATCAATGGCCGGTGAACCCTTATTTCCAGGATAAGGACCCCGTTACGGGAAGGGCGCTCGGCCTGGTAGGCATGGTGCGAAAATACCAGCCCGACATTATTATGAATCCGCGCAGCGGCTGGTGCGGCGATTATAATTCAGAAGAAGGGGGCGCTCCGGTGACGGGCCCGGTGCGAACCAAACAGCTATACGAAAAATGTATGTCTATTACGCCTGTCTGGGGCTATACCCCTGACCTGGAAGACCCGGCAAAACTGATGAGCCTGGCTGCCTTAAAGAGAATGCTGGCCGACTGCGTCGTAAGGAATATGGCGCTGGTTTTGAATGTAGGACCCGACCGGCATGGAAGAATTACAAAAGCTGAGACGGATCTGTTGCTGCATATGGGTGGATGGCTGCAGCAGGTAGGTGATGCTGTTTATGGTACCCGCGGTGGGCCATGGGACCCCAAGGACGGGCAATACGGGTTTGCCTGGAAAGACAGTACCATTTATGTATACCTGTTGGGGCACTACGACAATGCCACCCTCACCTTGCCTGCCATAAAGAAAGGACAACACTTCGTCCGGGCATATACGGTGGCCGGGAGCAAGCCTGTCAAGGCGAGGCAGGATGGGAGAGGACAAATAACGCTATCGGGGCTTGACAACCGTGACGGGGATGTCGACATCATTGCCGTTCAGCTGAATAAGAAGATAGCGGAGTAATACAAAGAACAGGTGCATTTTAACAATTTTTACCGTATAAATAACAGAAACATACCCAATCCGGGAACATACTGATACCGTAATATGCCAGTTAGCCTACCCTGGCATCTGACGTGCATAGCTAATTTTGAGTTGTTTACAACCGATTGCAATGCACTCTAAAAAACTGCTTTTTTTTCTTCTATCATTTTCTCTAACCGCGACCCACGCACAGACAATTGAAAAGTACACCCGCACTTCGGATGGGGTCATCGTCTACCCGGACATGCGCTGGTCCGGTAATACCGCCGCGGTCAAGTTATCCGTCATTGCAGACAATATCATACGGGTGTTGTCGAGCCCGGTAAAGGGGGAAGGGGAGG
>Ga0105237_10006047_pt1 | contig 13544 bp, 7 predicted proteins | sample KBSC24metaG_FD_81520 | JGI IMG/M metagenome (GOLD analysis project Ga0105237, IMG submission 81520) | Corn rhizosphere microbial communities from Kellogg Biological Station, Michigan, USA - KBS C2-4 metaG | ecosystem: Host-associated > Plants > Roots > Rhizosphere > Soil | place: Michigan, USA...
TAATTTTCCAGCGCATGCTTTGTTCGGTGTGAGGAGAATCGCTGTCAGGAGGGCCAAACATCATAAGACTTGGCCACCACCACCTGTTAACAGCATCCTGCGCCATGTCACGCTGAGGCTCACTGCCGCGGCAAAGTGTAAATAGAATATCGTAACCCTGCCGCTGGTGAAAACTTTCTTCTCTGCATACGCGCACCATTGCCCGCGCATAAGGGCCATATGAAGTCCGGCACAGGGGAACCTGGTTCATAATGGCGGCACCGTCTACCAGCCATCCAATAGCGCCAATATCGGCCCAGGTTAAGGTGGGATAATTAAAAATAGAAGAATATTTTGCCTTGCCACTGTGCAGTTGATCATACATTTCGTCTCTCGTAATGCCAAGGGTTTCTGTAGCCGAATACAGGTATAAACCGTGGCCCGCTTCATCTTGTACCTTGGCAAGTAATATCGCTTTACGCTTTAAAGAAGGGGCACGTGTAATCCAGTTTCCTTCCGGCAACATGCCTACAATTTCGCTATGCGCATGCTGACTTATCTGTCTTATTAATGTCTGGCGATATTTATCCGGCATCCAGTCTTTAGGCTCAATTTTAATTTCCTGGTCAATTTTATGTTGGAAAATTTCTTCCATTAAAAATTAATTTATGAAGGTGATAGTGAATAAATAAGCTTTAAATCTTGTTGAATATTGATCTTCTCCTAGTCTTAGTCTTATCATCACCTCAAATCAAAAATAACGAAAATTGCTTCTTTTGCTAACAAATGTTAGTGCTTATGTTTTAACTTCAAAAAAATATTTTTTCTATGCGTTATTAATTTTCTCATTTTTGTCTATTAACTGCGTCTTCGCCATTGGAAATTATGTCTTACGAATTACTGCTTATACAAAAACGGATTGCTGAAAGTGAGGAACAGGCTCTCGCCGAACTTTACCAGCAATTTCATAAGAAGCTTCAGCTTTTTTCTAAGGCTATTGTAAGAAATGATGAACTAGCGGAAGAGCTGGTGGAAGATGTTTTTGTTAAGCTTTGGTGTAACAGGAGCAGGATAACAGAGATCGAGAATATCACTGTTTACCTGTACGTAGCGGTAAAAAACAAATCACTCAACACACTTTCACGTAAGGCCACAGAACTGGTTACCAGCGGTTTTGATTTTCTTGATATTGATGTTAATGATGAAGCCCCCGGCCCGCAGGACTTAATGATTACAGCAGAAATGATGCAGCGGATGCATAAAGCGATTGAAGCACTTCCACCACGGTGCAAAATGATTTTTAAATTGATACGGGAAGATGGGCTGAAGTATAAAGAAGTGGCCGAAATACTAAACATTTCAGTTAATACCATCGATGCCCAGATGGCTATCGCAGTTAAACGAATATGCATGGCTCTAAACCTGAATCCGGCCAATAAATCTTTCTTTATAGAGACATCTCTCAAAAAAAGTTAAAATTTTTTTACAAATCTTTAGTAGAACTTTCACAATTGGCTGTCCTTAAGAGTTGTAAGGATTGCTTGCATGGAATCAACTAATCGCATATGGATTTTAATGGCCCGCTCTTTAAGCGGCGAAATCTCCATTGAAGAAAAAGAGGAATTGCTTGAATTTCTTGGCAAGAATGTAGAATTACAACAGCAGTACGAATTAATGGTAAGGTTGTGGAAGCACGAAAAACCACATACAGCCGCAGACGAGCATGCCAGCGAAGAAGACCGCGAGCATGTTGCACGCATTTTACAAATAGCAAAAAAAAAGCAAGCTGAGTTCCAGGTAGAAGAGCAGTTTGAAGGATCATATGATGATTCTACTCGCGAAGAGAGATCACAAACAAAGGCAAGGCGCAACAGGAGAATAAAGCGTTATGCCATATCACTCATACTCATTCCAATCGTTTTTTCCTTCATTTATTTCTGGCCCAAAACCGGTAGTACCGACACTGTAAAACCTTTAACGCCTAATCAAATCACCGCTCAAAAAGGAAGCAGAACAAGAAGCATTTTACCAGATGGTTCAACAGTATGGGTAAATGCGGGTTCTTCCATTTCGTATGAAGGAGATTTTACCGGGAAACTTAGAGAAGTGAAGCTTGAAGGCGAAGCCTATTTTGATGTAGTTAAAAATCCCAGTAAACCATTCGTTGTTCATACTGGCGGCATAAGCATAAAAGTGCTAGGTACATCTTTTAATGTTAAGTCTTATGCATCAGACAAAACTGTGGAAACAACACTTATACGCGGTCTGGTGCAGGTTACAAGAGAAAGTGATCCTAAGCAAAAACCTATCTTTCTTCATCCGAATGAAAAACTTACGCTTGAAAAGATTGCAGCGAATACAGACAATTCACTGTCTGATATAAATCCTGACACTCAAAAAAAGCCTGGGCCAACCTTTGCCATCACCAGGCTTGATACAACGATTGCTGTAACGGATCAAATTGAAACTGCATGGCTCTATAACCGCCTGGCCTTTCGCGGGGATAATTTTGAAACACTTGCACAAAAACTGGAACGCTGGTATAATATCAACATCATTTTTGAAGACGAGAAAGTAAAACATCTCAACTTCAACGGTTCATTTGAAAACGAAACTGTGGAACAGGCTTTTGAGGCATTAAAAGCTGCTGTGCCCTTCAACTTTAAAATAAATACCCATGAAGTATCTGTTAGTTCAGCAAAATAACGGATCGGCGCCAGGTCCGTCGCCTCCGTTTCAGAAGTCCTCAAACCCGTCCCTTCCCCATAATATGAAGAAGGGCACGAGAAGGAGGTGATGAGAAATGTTGGCGCATTTTTCATCGTCTGCAGGTTAAACGGTAAGAATAGAAATTGCCATTTACTAAATCTTAGAAATGGATTATTTAACCCACAATTCTAATGTATGAAATCTTTTCTAACGGTTTTAAAAAAATCGTTGTCTTACAAATTATTGCTTGTTATGAAACTGTCCCTTGCATTCATACTGCTGTTTACGTTGAATGTGTCGGCTAAAGGCTATGGCCAGAAGAAAGTAACACTAAAAATGAACAATGCGGAGATTGCCAATATTCTTACGGCAATTGAGAAGAAAACCTCGTACCGCTTTTTGTACAACAACAACTTAACTGCTTTAAAATTAAAAGCTTCAGTAAGCGTTGAAGACGCTGAAATTAAACAGGTGCTGGAAACACTGTTTGAAAATACCAGCCTTTCTTACCAGTTAATGGATAACAACCTGATTGTTATAAAAGGCACAGAACAGGGTGGTACCGGCGATGAGTCGGTTTTGGCTGTAATAACAGGTACCATAACAGGCGACAATGGAAAAACAATGTCGGGTGTATCTGTGCAGGTTAAAGGAACAACAAGAGGTACAACTACAGATGCAAATGGAAAATTTTCTATCAACGTATCTGAATCAGATGTGCTTGTTATTTCTTATGTAGGATATGAAACCCAGGAAATAAGTGTAGCCGGCAAAGTAGAAATAAATGTAACGTTGAAAGACGCCAACTCAACGCTTACAGATGTTGTGGTTATTGGTTATGGTACAGCCAATAAGAGAGACTTAACCGGTTCTATCGTAAAAATTTCAGGAAAGGATATTGCTGATAAGCCAAATCCTAACCCTGTAGCATCATTACAAGGTAAGGTTGCAGGCCTGTCTGTTGTAAATGACGGAACCCCGGGACATGCTCCTGATATTCGTATTCGCGGTACAGTAAGTATTGGCCAGGTACATCCGCTTTATGTAGTTGACGGAATCTTAAACGACAACATAGATTATGTAAACCCCAATGACATTGAGTCAATAGAAGTATTAAAAGACCCTTCTTCACTGGCTATCTTTGGAGTAAAAGGTGCAACTGGTGTTATTGCTATTACTACCAAGAAAGCTAAAGCAGGTACAACTGTTATTAATTTTAATACAACGTATGGCTTTAAAAAACTGGTGGATAAAATCAAACTGGCCAATGCAGACCAGTTTAATACACTTTTTAAGGAAGAGAATGATAATAATGGCGTCCCCACTCCTGATTACTCTGCATTAACTGCAAACACTGACTGGATTGATGCTGTAACCAGGACAGGAAAATTTAATACAAATAACCTAAGCATTTCAGGTGGTACAGACAAGAACAAATTCAACTTTGGCCTTGGCTATATTTCTGATGAAGGCATTATTAAACATGAGAAGCTACAGAGACTGCTTGTCTCATTAAGTGATGAATTTAAAGTAAGCAAGGCAATTAAGATTGGTGCAAACTTTAATGCTTCAAGACAGAATAATCCTTATGATGCAACATGGGTATTAGATGCTGCAAGAAAAACAATGCCACAGATTTCTGCAGGCACAAAACCATTTAGAGTTCAGAATCCCTATGGCCCGGATAGCGTTACAATGAACCTTTATTCAGGCCTTGACGTAGCATTACAAAATTCTGGTGTAATCAATCCATTGCTTCAATTGGAAAATGAATGGAACAAAACCATCAATATTGAATATAGAACGGTTGGTAATGTTTACGCGGATATCACCTTTTTAAAGTATTTCAATTTGAGAACTACTTTTTACGCTGATATAAGCAATGTAAACGATCGTCAATACACACCTATCTATTATGCATACGATCCTTTATCAAATGCTCCATATCTATATAGCCAGAGAACACAGGTGAGTGAAAATGATAACACCTGGAGAAAATTTCAGCAGGACTATATTCTTAATTTCAAAAAGGAGTTTGGAGATCATAGCTTAACAGCTACAGCAGGTTTTACAACTTATTATTTCAGTAACTTCAATAGGTCTGGTGTTGCAAAACAATTTACTTCAGGTAATGCATTACCCATACCAGATGATAAACGCTTCTGGTATATGACCAGCGGATTTGAAGATCCAAGCAACACGCTGGCTACTTCTTCTCAAACTGAAAATGCTACTGTATCCGTTTTAGGCAGAATACTCTATAACTACCAGAGCAAATACTATGTAAATGCATCCATACGCGATGATGGGTCTTCCCAAATTCCTACTAAAAACAGGCATCAGAGATTTTGGGCAGTTGGTGCTGCATGGGAAATTACCAAAGAAAACTTCATGCGTGACCAACACATTTTTGATTTCTTAAAGCTTAAAGGGTCAATTGGTGTGTTAGGTAATCAGACTGCTACATACCTTGATGGTACTCCTATCCCTTATCCGTTCTATCCCAGGCTCAATACTGGCATAGTAGCTGTTTTTGGAAACAACATTTATTCTGCCGCGCAGCCTTCTTATCAGCCTAACCCTAATTTGAAATGGGAAACTGTAGCTGCCCGTGAAATTGGAATAGAATTAAGTGCGTTAAAGAACAAGCTACATTTTGAGTTTAACTATTTTAATAAGACCACTAAGAACCTGATGACTTATGTAAGCAGGGCAGAATTAGGTTTACCAGATGAATTGATTAACGGAGGCAGCATAAGAAACTGGGGTGAAGAATTTTCTGCAAGCTATTCTCACAATCTTACAAATGACCTTGTGTTAAATGTAGGCGGTAACATTACCTTCCTCAAAAACAAAGTACTGAGCTTAAGTGAAGACCTTCCAACCGGTGTATTGATCAGAGGATTTCAAAACAATGGTTCTGCCGAGAGTAGAACACTTCCTGGTTATCCTATTGGTTCTTTCTTTGGTTACCAGGTTGAAGGAATTTACCAGAGCTATGCTGATATCTTAAAGTCTCCTGTAGCTTCATCTTTAGGTGCTTACAGGCCTGGTGATTTCAAGTTTAAAGATGTAAATGGTGACGGAAAAATTACTTCTGATGACAGAAGAGTGATTGGTAATCCAACACCTGACTTTACCTATGGCGGTAATATAACACTTTCCTACAAAGGCTTTAGCCTTGGTGTTGATGTGTATGGTGTTTATGGTAATGAAATCTTTAGAACATGGGGGTCTCTCGAATCTCCTTTCCAAAGAGTGAATTACTCTGCTGACAAAATTAACAGATGGCATGGTGCGGGCACATCTAACTGGGTGCCTCTTGTAAGCCAGGCAGACAGGTTTAACTACAACGGCTCTACTTATAATATTGAAGATGGAAGTTATTTCAGGCTCAGAAACATTCAGCTAGGTTATAGCTTCAATAGAAATCTTATATCAAAATTTCATATCAATGGTTTAAGATTGTTTGCAAACGTCCAAAACCTGAAAACCTGGAAGCATAACTATGGTTATACAGCAGAGTTTGGTGGAGATGCTACTGCTTTTGGATATGATAATGCTGGCGGAGCAATACCTGTGGTAGGTACATTAGGACTGAATGTGACTTTTTAAACACTTAAAGAGATTTGTATGAAAAAAAGCAAAAAAATATTCTGGAGTATTTGTTTAATAGCTCCGGTTGTTATATTAGGTTTTGGCTGTAAAAAGTTTTTGGATAGAAAACCGCTTACCGCCACACTGGATGATTTGAACCAGGGTGCCCTTGAATCACAAAGTTCTGGTTTGTATAATACTTTGAGATCGTATGCAGGTTTTTCAACACTACCCTGGATAGATTTTAACAGCATTCGTGATGATGATGCGCAGAAAGGCAGCAGCTTAACAGATGGTGCAGAAGTTAATACAGAGTTTGAAACCTTCCAGTACACGAAAGATGATTGGGCAACCAACACTTACTGGAACGATCACTACTATATGATTAACCTTGCCAACAAAGAGTTATTTTATGCGGACTCGCTCAAAGTATCAGATGAATCATCTCTTCGTAATGTTGGGGAAGCGCATTTCTTCAGGGCATATTCCTATTTTGATTTGGTAAAAGCTTATGGTGAAGTACCCAAGATAGATTTCTATTATACTGATCCCGCACAAGGTATCAAACCTAAAGCGCCGGTTGATAGCATTTATGCTTTAATTGACAGAGATTTGAGAATAGCTCAGCAATTACTTCCGTTAAATTGGGAATTGAATGGCATCAATACTTATCCGGGACGTTTAACAAGTGGTGCTGCGCACACCTTGGCTGCGCAGGCATTTTTATTCCGCAAACAATGGGACTCTGTAAAAACACATTGCCAGGCAGTAATCTCTTCAGGCCAATATACTTTGACTACCAAGTTTACAGATGTATGGAAAGATGGTTTGAATGGAGAAGGTAAAAATGGCCCTGAATCTATTTTTGAAATGCAGGCAATCGTTGGTGAAAACGGCAAGAATAACTACGGTGTGCAATGGGGAACCAGCCAAAACGTAAGACAGGGTGGTGCAAGCATAGAATGGAACCTCGGATGGGGATGGAACACACCAACACAAAAGCTTGTAAGTGACTGGGATGAAACCGATCCGCGTAAGGCTGCCACTGTTTTATATTCAGGAAAATATGATGGTGGCTCAGCGCAAGGTGGTTATGGCGCTACTTTACCTCCTTACAATAAAGATTCTCTCGGCAAACCAGGCTTCCTTGATCAACCTTACTGGAGCAAGAAAGTTTATTCAGATCCTCAAATGAGAAAATACACAGGACAGATAAATAGTTCTGGTGGTGCAGATTGGATCAACCACCGCATTCTTCGCTATGCAGATGTACTGCTGATGATGGCAGAAGCATCTAACGAAACAGGTGACGGAGGTACGGCTCAAACTATGCTTGAAATGGTAAGGGCAAGAGCACGTGATGGAGACAATTCTGTATTGCCTATGATTACTTTCTCAAGCCAGTCTCAAATGCGCACGGCAATTAAAAATGAAAGACGATGGGAGTTTGCAATGGAAGGCTACCGTTTTTATGATCTTGTTCGCTGGGGTGATGCGGTAAGTATTCTTGGCAGCCTTGGTTATACCAACCGTTGCAGGTATTATCCTATACCACAAAAAGTAATAGATCTTTCCAATGGTGTTTTAATACAAAACCCCGAATGGTAAGCGTACGTATTAATAACTGATGATTGTGTAGTTATCTGTTAATTATTATTTCAAAAAAATCAGTCATGAAAATTACATTGAATAAAACTGCTGTACTGGCCTTGGCGCTGGCGTATGGCATAACAAGCTGTCAGAAAATGGCAAAGCCACCTTTGGGTGATTATCCAAAAGATGCTAACCCTCCCGGTGGCCCCCTTAAATTTTTCGCTGCTTATGATGGAGGAAGTGTTGATAGCATAAGAGCAAATTATGGGGTTGATAACGGCGTATCATTTGTTGATGGGGTAAATGGTAAAGCACTTGATGGTACGGCAAATGGATATGTTGTATATCCGTCAGCCAATGACTTTAAAAAGGCCACTAGCTTTTCGTTGTCTTTCTGGATAAAGAAAGATGGCCCTAATGCTGCAGGTAAAGGAACCGCATTTGCATTTGGGTTGGCAACAACAACTGATATCTGGACAAGGCAGGATATGTTTTTGGAATTTGAAGATGCAGGCAATCCAAGCTCTGCAGATTTAGCCGCAGCCAAGTTTTACCTGAAAGATCAATGGTTTGAATTTACCGGTGCTAAAAGGCTACCTAAAGTATTGGATGGTCAATGGCATCACCTGGTATTCAGCTTTGATCAAACTACTTCTATTCTTACTCCTTACCTCGACGGTAAAGCAGTAGCGGGTTTACCTGCCGGATTTGGCAAGTTTAACAACAATGGGGGTATAGTTGATTTCTCGCCAATTGCAGGACTTGTAGTTGGTGGTGCTGGACATTATGCCATTGGTAAAACACCCGATGACTGGATGGGCAATTTCAACGGGCAGATAGACCAATTTCGAATGTATGGAGAAGCTTTATCGGCTGACGATGTTGCTAAGCTTTATGCAGATAAAGAATAAGAACAAACATTTCTTATAATAAGGGGCTGCTAAATGCAGCCTCTTTTTTACTTATTAATTTGACCATTTGTATTCTTTGCCTGGTTAATGAAAAATGTTCTACAATATCGCCGCTCTTTGTTTACACTTTTGATAATTGTATTAAGTGTGTTTCTCTTTACAAAATGTGTAAATAAAGAAAGCGAAAAGGAAGCTGTGACTGATACAACTACGAACGAAAATTTAAATGTATTACCCGCTGAAAAGAAATTTGCAGGCTCTGCTTCATGCGCTGGTTGCCATAAAGATATTTACAATACACATATTCATACGGCGCATTACTTAACCTCAAGATCTGCATCAGCGAAATCTATTATGGGTAGTTTTAAAGAGGGCCATAATACTTTTGCTTTCAGCCAGGCAGTATCAATTGTAATGGAGAAAAAAGACAGTAGTTTTTACCAGGTAGAATATATTAACGGAACGGAGAAAAAGAAAAAGCGTTTTGATGTAGTGATTGGATCAGGCACAAGAGGACAAACTTATTTATACTGGGAAAATAATAATCTATTTCAGCTTCCGATTTTTTATTTTACCGGAAAAGATGAATGGGCCAATAGTCCGGGTTATTCGGGAAGAGTAATTTTCAATCGTCCCATTACATCACGCTGTCTTGAATGTCATAGTACATATGCACGAAAATTACAGCCAGGTGAAAAAATGCCGGAGGCTTTCTCTCATGTAAATATGGTGCTTGGTGTTGATTGTGAAAAATGTCACGGCTCCGCTATTGAACATATAGCTTTTCATACAAAAAATCCAAAGGATAGTATTGGCAGGTTTATCATCAATCCGGCAAAATTTAGTCGGCAGCAGAAGTTGGATATGTGTGCGCTTTGTCATGGAGGAAGGTTAAGTAAAACAAAACCTTCTTTTACTTTTGAGCCAGGCGATACTTTAGCCAACTTCTTTACGCATAATACAAACGCACCAGATGCTACAAGTATAGATGTACACGGCAATCAATATGGATTGCTTTCTGTAAGTAAATGCTTTCGTAATAGTGATATGACTTGCAACAACTGCCACAGTTCACATGCAAATGAAAAAGGGAAAACAGAATTGTATTCGCAACGTTGCATGAGCTGCCATAACACGGCTCATGGAAAAATATGCAAGCTGACAGCTACCGAGGGAAATGTAATTAACAGGCGCTGCATTGATTGCCACATGCCGGAGCAAAGTTCCCGCAGTATTATCTTTCTTGAACAAGGGAAAGATGTGCCGGCGTCTGCATCAATGAGAACTCATTTTATAACAATGTATCCTGAAGAAACTAAGAAAGTACTCGCGTTAATCAAATCGCAAATCAATCATAAATAAGAACAAAAGCCAGCTCATTTTCAAACAGCTTGTGTGTAACTTAACATGGTAAGTAATATAATTAAAAGACTAAGTATGTTGTTGAACAAAAACGCTTTTGTCTATTTGTTGCTTTTATCATTCACGATTGTTTCCTGCCGTCAGTCAAATACAATGTTTGAGAAAATGTCATCATCCAAAACAAATATTGATTTTGAAAACAGGCTTCAGAAACAAAAACTTTTTGGCATTTTATATTACCTGTATTATTACAACGGCGGTGGCGTAGCAACAGGTGACATCAACAATGACGGGCTCCCCGATATTTATTTTACAGCAAACAGTTTTAATAACAATAAGCTATACCTGAACAAAGGAAATTTTCAATTTGAAGATATTACAGACAAAGCAGGTGTTGGCGGCAATGCAGAGTGGTGCAGTGGTGTAACAATGGCAGATGTTAATGGCGACGGTTATCTTGATATTTATGTTTGTGCCGTTAACATAAAAGGGAAGATACAAGGTAAAAACATGTTGTTTATTAACAATCGCAACAACACATTTACAGAAAGTGCTGCTGCTTATGGCCTGGATTTTTCCGGTTTTTCTGCACAGGCTGCCTTCTTTGATTATGACCATGATGGAGATTTGGATTGCTACCTGCTTAATCAATCACATTATCCAAATCAGAACATTGTAGATACTTCTCATCGTAGAAAATTTGATGCAGAGGCAGGCGATAAATTTTATCGTAACGATCTTATCTCACAAGGAGTAAAAGGCCAGACACATTTTACTGATGTTTCTGCACAGGTTGGCATATATCAAAGCAACCTTGGTTACGGGCTTGGACTTGCGGTTGCTGACTTTAATAACGATGGTTGGGAAGATATTTATGTGGGAAATGATTTTCATGAAAATGATTATTACTACGTGAATAATGGCAATGGAAGTTTTACAGAAAGTGGGTCTGATCATTTCAGGCATTACAGTCGCTTTAGCATGGGTAACGATGCTGCTGATTACAACAATGACGGGCAGCTTGATTTAATTACAGTTGATATGCTTCCGCAGGATGAAAAAGTACTAAAGACTTATGGCAGCGATGAAAACCCTGATATCTACAAGTTTAAATTGCTTCACAATGGATATCAATACCAGTATTCAAAAAACTGTTTGCAACGCAACAATGGCAATGGTAGCAGCTTTAGCGAAACAGCTTTGCTAAGTGGTGTGTCTGCCACCGATTGGAGCTGGGCGCCTTTGTTTGCTGATTTTGATAACGATGGTAACAAAGATTTGCTTATCACCAGCGGCATAGTAAAAAGACCGGTGGATCTTGATTATGTAAGATTTATTTCAGACCTGGCAATGAAGAAAGCATTGAACACCTCAGATAAGTATGATGATATGGCGCTGGATAAAATACCTGACGGTGCATCTCATCCTTATCTATACAAAGGAGATGGACAACTTTCATTTAAAGATGTTAGTGAAGACTGGGGAACTGCTGGTTTAAAAGGGTATTCCAATGGTGCAGCCTATGCAGATCTTGACAATGATGGAGATCTTGATTTGGTAATGAATTGTATTGATGAGAAGGCATTGGTCTTAAAGAACAATTCGCCTGCAAAAAATTATCTCTCCATTTCATTTAAAGGAGAAGGCGCCAACACTTTCGGCATAGGGGCAAAGGCTTATGTTTTTGAAAAAGAGAAAATGCAATACCAGCAGTTGATGCTCACAAGAGGTTTTCAGTCATCGGTAGATACACGCCTGCATTTCGGCTTGCACACATCTGCTACAATAGACAGTCTTTTAATCGTCTGGCCAGATCAGCGGTACCAGGTGGTTAAGAATGTTACAGCAAATAAGCAATTAATCGTTGAGCAAAAAAATGCTTCAGGTATGTTTAAGCAGGATGCTTTTTTCAAACCATCAAAAGAACTTTTTACCGACATAACAACTAATATAAATCTTAACTGGAAACACCAGGAAGATAGTTTTGATGATTTTAATGTGCAGTACTTAATCCCTCATGCAGAATCTACCCGCGGCCCGAAGCTTGCTGTTGCCGATGTTAATGGTGATGGACTTGATGATTTTTATGTATGTGGCGCAAGAGGTCAGGCTGGTGCTTTAATGATACAGCAACAGGATGGCACATTTGTTTCTGTTGATAACAATATATTTAATGCTGATGCAAGGTGTGAAGATGTAGACGCTATTTTCTTTGATGCAAATGGCGATGCAAAACCTGACTTATATGTGGTAAGTGGTGGTAATGAAACATCAGGTAAAGACAGTGCTCTTTTAGACAGGTTATACCTTAATGATGGTAAGGGACATTTCTTTAAATCTATGGATGCGTTGTCTGCCATCTTCGAAAATAAATCATGTGTTGCTGCTGCGGACGTGGACCATGATGGTGACATGGATATTTTCACCGGCACACTTGCTGATGCTAATGCGTATGGCATTCCCCAAACATCTTATTTATTGATAAATGATGGCAAGGCTCATTTTACCACTGCCGGTTCAAATATTATTTCTCTCAATGAAATTGGCATTGTTACTGCTGCATCTTTTACAGATGTTAATAAAGATGGCTGGGCCGATCTGTTAGTAACCGGTGAATGGATGCCCATGACGGTTTTTATTAATAATAAAGGACATTTCAATGCTTCAGGCATTGCAAACTCAACCGGCTGGTGGCAGTCCGTTTTTGTTGATGATATTAATGGCGACGGTAATCCTGATATACTTGCCGGTAACTGGGGATGGAACAACAAGTTTTATAGTGGTAAAAACGGGCTAGTAAAGTTGTATGTAAAAGACTTTGATAAGAATGGCAAGTTTGATCAATTGATGTCTTACACACTTAATGGAAAAGAGTACCCGTTTCTTGCTAAGGATGAGATGGAAAGACAGTTGCCAGTCTTGAAAAAGCATTACCTCTTGTATAAAGATTATGCGGGTCTTGAAATGAGGGATGCCTTCTATGGCTTTGTGGATACCATTCATCCGCTGATGGCAGAAAGGCTTGGCTCTGCAGTATTCTACGGCGATGGAAAAGGTGGTTTTACAGTTGCCGACTTGCCTGCAAACCTTCAATTGGCACCACTTTTTTCGTTTGAAAAAATGAAGGACTCCGCAAACAACAACCTGTATTTAACCGGTGGTAATTTTTATGATGTTATTCCTTATGAAGGTAGATATGATGCATTACCTATAGCATGCTTTGCTGCCAGTAACAAACAGGTTAATTATATCAGCCAGACGGAATTGCTAAACATTAAAGGACAGGTAAGAGATATTAAAATGCTACGAACAAAGAAGTACGGAAATATACTTGTTGTTGCAAGAAACAATGATGGATTATTGTTCTTCAAAAGAAACTAATTCAACAGCATA
>Ga0105237_10006048_pt1 | contig 13542 bp, 10 predicted proteins | sample KBSC24metaG_FD_81520 | JGI IMG/M metagenome (GOLD analysis project Ga0105237, IMG submission 81520) | Corn rhizosphere microbial communities from Kellogg Biological Station, Michigan, USA - KBS C2-4 metaG | ecosystem: Host-associated > Plants > Roots > Rhizosphere > Soil | place: Michigan, USA...
GAGGTTTTCCGCGTCACGACGATTCGGTGATCCGATGCCGAATTATCGTTATCGCGCACTCAACAGCAATGGCGAATTGGTCAGCGGTGCGGTCGCGGCGGCTGCACCGGGCGATGTCGCGCAGCGGATCGAGCGCCTCGGTCTCGTGCTGGTCGACAACGTTACGCTCGAGGAAGGTGGCGGTTCGGCGCGCGGCGTCTTCAGCATCTTCAATAAGCCCAAGGCCGAAGACGTCACGATCTTCACGCGCGATCTCGCGCTATTGCTGCGCGCCGGCGCGCGGATCAATGACGGCCTCGAGCTGCTCGCCGCCGACCGCGATTTCGGCCGGCTACGGCCGGTGGTCGCCGATATCAGATCGCACGTTGTCGCCGGCGAAAGCTTCGCCGAGGCGCTGTCGCTGCACGAGGCGTTGTTTCCGGCCATGTATGTGGCGCTGATCCGCGTCGGCGAGGCGTCCGGGTCTTTGGATCAGGTGCTCGAAGTGCTCGCCGACGAACGAACCCGCACCGAGACGCTGAAACGCCGTCTCGGAGAGGCTATCCGCTATCCGCTGTTCGTCCTCGGCGCAGCCGGCTGCGTGCTGTTGTTCTTTCTCACATTCGTGCTGCCGCAATTCGCGAGCGTGCTGCAGGATTTCGGCGCCAAGGTCGATCCTATCATTCTCACCTTTCTGAATTTTTCGACCTTGCTTCGCAACAATTCCGACGTGGTGCTGGCGATGGTCGCAGCCGTCATTGCCGGAAGCTGGCTTTCGCTGCGCCAGCAGGGCGTTCGCCGCGGCATCTCAAACGCGCTGACCCGGCTGCCGGCGATCCGGCAGGTGATGATGTTCCACCGCACCTCGCTGTTTTGCCGGAATCTCGGGGTTTTGCTGGGAAGTGGCGTAAATCTCACGACCACGCTTCGGATTCTCGTCGACATGATGTCATCGGTGGGGCCATCCGCCGTATGGATCGACGCCGCCGACCGCGTCCGCCATGGCGCAAAACTGTCGGATGCGCTATCCGATACAAAGGCACTCCCGGCCATGGCGGTGCGGATGCTGCGGCTGGGCGATGAAACCGGGCAACTGCCGATGCTGGCGGGCCGTGTCGCCGAATTCTACGAGGCAAAGCTGCAACGTACGCTCGATCGCGTGGTTGGAATTGCCGGACCCGCGGCGATCATCGTCATCAGCATCGTCGTCGGTGGATTGATCGTGTCGGTCATGACGGCGCTGATGTCCGTGAGCCAGATTGTCGGCTAGCGGGGGTAAATGCCCGCAAACGAGTGAAGTTCGAGGAGACGACTGAGGTGGGCCGAACCGTTTTGACTTCCGCAATACGCCGGCGCCGGTCGCGACGTCGGCAGGCCGGCTTCACGCTGGTCGAAATTCTCGTGGTGATTACGATCATCGGGTTGATCATGGCGCTGGTGGGACCGCGGGTGCTCGGCTATCTCGGTGAATCCAAGGCCAAGGCCGCGAAAATCCAGATCGAAAGTTTTTCCAGCGCGCTCGATCTTTATTATCTTGACCTCGGGCGTTATCCCAACACCAACGAAGGCCTTACCGCATTGACGCGCAGCAACAACGCGCCGGGATGGAACGGGCCCTATCTCCGGGGCGGCGTGGTGCCCAACGATCCCTGGGGACACAGCTATATCTATCATTCGCCGGGCGAGCGCGCGCCCTACGAAATCATCTCTCTCGGGTCTGACGGTCAAGAGGGCGGCAGTGGAACGGCAGCCGACATTGCCAGCGGCACGCGCTGAAGACGGCGGCGAGCGGGGTTTCGCGCTGATCGAGATCCTGTGCGTGCTTGCCATCATCGGTTTGCTTGCGGCCATCATCCTGCCGGCGATTCCGCGAACGACTACGCGCGCAAAGCTCGAGAGTTATGCGGTAGAGACCGCGGCCTTGCTGAAAGCAGATCGCAACGCGGCGCTGCGTCGGCAGATACAGGTGACGACGCAGATCGACGCCGCGGCGCGATCGATCCGCTCCGGCGTGACCGGCCGCACCCTGCGTTTGCCCAACGATGTGACAGTGGACGCGATGCTGGCAGCACGGTGTGCGGATCGAGACGTCGGCAGGTCGATCGACTTCTTTCCGTCGGGAATGTCGTGTGGCGGCGTTATCGCGCTGGTGCGCCCGGGGATGGGATATGAGGTTCGCGTCAACTGGCTGACCGGAGGCGTCGACATTGTCCCGCAAAAGCTGCTCTGACGGCACTGCCGGGTTTACCCTGATCGAAGCGCTGGTGGCGCTGGCGATCGTCGCCGCCGTGCTGTCGTCGATCGGTGCGGTGATCGCCACCACCGTGAAGGGCACACGCTCGATCGACCAGCGCCTCGCCCTGACCGGAGCGGCCGAGACGTTGCTCGCGGCGTTGCCGGCGCGCAATCTGCTGAAGCCCGGCCGCCAGTCCGGTGAACTGGCCGGCCATCGCTGGCGCATCGATGTCTCCCCGCTGAGTGCCGCGGTGACGGGCGAAGCGCCGCAAACCCAGCGCTTCGTTCCGCTCGCCGTCAACATGCGGCTGCAGGCGCCCGGCGGTCCAGCCATACAAATGACCACAGTGCGGCTTGTGCCAAAGGCCGCCGAATGAGCGTGACCCCGCGCCGCGCGTTGGCCGATGAAGCGGGCTTCACGCTAATTGAAGTCTTGATGGCGACGCTGCTGATGACGGTGATCCTCGCCGCATTGGCGACGGTGACGTCGCAGTGGCTGCCGAACTGGAACAGGGGCATGGCGCGCGTCCAGCGCGCCGAGCGGCTTGCGATGGGCCTCGATCGCATCGTAGCCGACCTGTCGGTCGCGGAGATGATCCCGATCAACGGCGATACCAGAGCGCCGCTGTTCGAGGGTTCCGAATTGGCCGTTACTTTCGTGCGGACCGCCGTCGGCCCTAACGCGCATCCGGGTCTTGAAATCGTCAGGCTCGTCGAGAAGGCCGACAATCAGGGCCTTGCGATGGTGCGTGAGCGCGCGCGGTTCACGCCGATGCCAACGGACGCCCAAATCCGGTTTGCCGATCAGGTCGTGCTGATCCGCTCGCCGTTTCGCGTGACGTTTTCCTATGCGGGTCCGGACCAGGTCTGGCAGCCGACCTGGCGCGGCCAGATGCAGCTTCCGGATATGGTCCGTATCGCGGTGCGCGATAGCGCAACCGGGCGGGTGCTTGCGGTCTCCAGCGCCGCTATTGTTCACATTACGGCACCGGCCGAATGCGCGCGGGCAAAAAATGCGTCGGCATGCCTGACCGCGAGGTTGAAGCCGGACGCTCAAAAAAAGGAGGAGCAGCTCTGAGGGCAGCACCTGACGGCACGGAGTTTGGTTCCATATCCCGCGGTGAACAGCAGAACACGCGGGGTTTCATCGTCGTCGCCGTGCTCTGGATACTTGCGGCGCTGTCGGCGCTGGTGCTGATCTACCTGACCTATGTCACCAACACCGCGGTGGTGGTAGCCGGAAGCACCGACCGGGTCCAGACTGACGCGCTGGTGACGGCGGCAGTCGAACTTGCGGCGTATCGGTTGACGAACGTCATCGAGGCTCTCCGCCCGACCAGCGGGACCTTCAATGCCAAGGTAGGCGCGGGCAAGCTGTCCGTGACGTTCCGGTCCGAAGCCGCGCGCATCGATCTCAATGCCGCGCCAAAAGGCCTGATCAGCAGGCTTATGATCGGCCTTGGCGTCAATCCATCGAATGCGGCAGACTATGCCGATCGTATCCTGGCGTGGCGCGCGGCAACAGAGGCGGGCGAAGATGATCCCGAGAATTCCCTTTATCGCACGTCTGGGGCTGCCTACATCCCGCGTCACGCCCCGTTCCCGGAGGCCGAAGAACTGTGGCTGGTGCGCGGGATTCCGTCGCTGGTCGTCGAAAAGATGCTTCCGTTCGTAACGGTGTTCAGCAATCTGGCCGCGGTCAATGTTCTCGACGCTGCGCCGCAGGTAGTGGCGGCGCTGCCGGGAATGACGCCGGAGAATTTGCAGGAGGTGCTGGCACAGCGCGACGATCCGGCGCTGGATCCGCGTTCCCTGCTGGCGATGACCGGCAGCGAAGGAGCCACACTGGCGGGTTCCAAAGCCTATCGGATCACGATCGGCGTGGAGTTGAGCGGTGGACGACGGAGCGCGGCGGAAGTCGTGATCCTGCTTCTCGAAAGCGGTGACGAGCCTTATCGTGTATTGTCGTGGCGCAACGCCTCCGACGACGGCGCGGCATCGCAAAAGGCCTCTCCGAGATGAAGCTGTTTCAAACCATCGGCGCGATCCTCAACGGATGGACCAGCAGCGTGGCGGCCGCGATCATCGCGGCCTTCGATCGCGTGGTGTCGCCCCGCGTGGTCAGGCTGATTGAAGATGACAAGGGCGACTTCGTGGTCGAAACGGCGGCCAAATCGGAGAATTTCCCGGCGCATATTGCATTCGCTGACGGGACGCTGTCCGCACCCAATCTTGCACCGGTGTTCAGGGGAAGCCGGGTTGAGATCGTTCTTCAACCCAAACGTTTCCTGTTTCGCCCGCTTGAACTGCCGGCGCGCGCTGCGGATTTCCTCGACGGCATCATACGGGCGCAGATCGATCGCCTGACGCCGTGGAGCGCGAGCGAGGCGGTGTTCGGCTGCAGCGCCCCGGTCGAGAGCGGCACGGAGAGCATCACCACGGTGATCGCGGCAACCACGCGCAAAGTAGCGTTGGTTTATGTGCAGGCGGTGTCTCACTTCCATCCTGCCGCCGTCGCGGTCTGCACCGATGTGGCCGAGCGCAACGCAGGTCGCGTCAAGGTATTCGAGCAGAAGGCCCGCGGCCACCTCGACGCCGCGCGTTTGAGCCGCTCACTGCTGGTCGCGCTCGGCGTCGTCGCTGTGGCCGCGCTGCTCTCGGTGATCGTTGCAGCCTATATGGCGGATCATCTCGGCGCGCAGGAGAGCGAGCTCGCGCGGCAGATTTCACAACGGCGCGCTGCCATTCGCGCCGGCAGCGCCGGCAGCGACCGCTCGCCTATCGCAGCGCTGGAGCGGCGCAAATACGAGACGCCGGCGAGCGTGATCGTGCTCGATGCGCTGAGCCAAGTGCTGCCCGACCACACTTATGTGACCGAACTGCATCTAGCCGGCAGCAAGCTGCAGATCGTCGGCATCACTCGTGACGCGCCGTCGCTGATCCCGCTGATCGAGCAATCCCAGCATTTTACCCGCGCCACGTTCTATGCCCCGACGACGCGCTCCCCCTCCGATCCCGGCGAGCGCTTCCATATCGAGGCTCGGATCGAACCGAAGAACACGGCGAACCCATGACAACAGGCCATGCCATCACAGGCCATGCCATCACGCGCACGCTGACGCATTCGCCGCTGATTGCGGTCGTGCTCTATGTCGCGGTAGCCGGCGGTCTGCTGACGACGGCCGGCCTGGCGGTCGCGAACATCCTTGATCATCAGCGTGCGCTTGCGCAAACGTCGGACTTGCTGGACCAGTTGCAGGGGCGGAAGGGGCGAGGCGCATCGACATCGCCGCTCGCAGCCGAGCATCCGGGTACGCCGTTTCTGGAGGGGCCGACGGTGACCGTCGCCGGCGCCACGCTGCTGCAGCGCGTCGCAGCGGCGATCGGCAATGTCGGCGGCACGATCCAGTCCTCGCAGGTCGACGTATCAGGCACCCAGGCTAAAGATGGCTTCGTCGGCCTGGTTGTCAGTTGCGAAATGGAACAGCCGAGCTTGCAGAAACTGCTCTACGATCTCGAGGCCGGCATGCCCTATCTGTTCGTCGATCAGCTAGATGTGCAGGTGCCGCAGACAACCGCCGTGAATGAAAGCGGGACCGGGCGGATCAGGGTCGTTCTCGGCGTTTCCGGGCAATGGCAGGGCAACAAATAGGTGGCGCAGCCTTAAGCTTCGTCGCCAGCCGTTCGCAGCATTTCATCGGCTGCAATTACCAGGTGTAACGAGCGACTCCCTTGCCGGAATAGCTCGCGGTATTGCCGGAGAATTCGCCCTCGAAGGTCGCCGCGAGCGAGAAGCCGCTCAGCCACTTCATTTCGGCGCCGGCGCTGACCAGAGCACCATCCGGATCGCCGCGCGCCCCGTTCACGACGAAGCTCGCGCCCGGTAGCGCCTGGAACACTGCCGTGACCGCGCGGTCCGGATTGTAGTCGTGCGCCCATGCGGCGCGGCCGCGCAACGTCAGCACGGCATCCTGCATGGCAAATGATTTGTCGCTGCGCAGGCCGAGTTCGGTGCGGGTCGCGGTCGTGGTCTGCGCTGCGTAGTTCAGCGCGAACAGGCTGCTGCCGAGCAGCGACTGCTCGGCATAGGCCGGCAGGTTAAAGCTGATCACCTGCGCCGCTGCATAGGGCGTGATGCCAATCATCGGCGTCGCGAAGCGGTAGCCACCTTCGAACCGGGCCGAGAAAGTCTCGGCCTTGAAACGCGCCTGCAGCTGGTCGATACCGGCCAGCGCCACCGTGCGGTTGGTGGTGACGTCGTGCCATCCATAGGCCAGCGCGGCCGAGATATAGGCCGGGCCGAAATTATGCCGACCGAACGCGCCGGCCTGGAACAGGTCTGACGAACCGCGGCCCAACGCGTTAGCCAGTGTAAAGCCGGTGCCGCCGCCCGCGACCGCGAAGCCGAGCAGGGTGTCCGGCGAGACCTTGTAGTCCGCGCCGGCGACAACGCCCCAGACTCGCGCCGTGGTGTCCTGCGATCCGACCACCGCATTTCCCCCGATGCTCTCAGAACCGCCATAGGCCGCGCCCCAGACGCTCCAGCGATTGACCGGCTGGGCACTCAGCAGCGGCGCTTTGGTCGCCATCGCATAGGCATCGCGCTCGCTGGGCGAGGCCTTGCGCTTGGCGGTATAGGCCGAGGCCTCATCGTCAGCAGCGAATTGTGAAGCACCGCCGCCCGACGCGAAGCCGCCGGCACGCCCGGCTACCGACGGATCGAGCAGCAGATTGAGAAACAAATCATCCGCCTTGATCGAAGACTGGATGACGCCGGTGCCGAGTTCACCCGATGCGATCGTCAGGCCCGCGGCATTGAGCCCGGCAAACGCCGCGGGAATGCTGCCGGTCGAGTTGAAGAAGTTGGTCACCGCATTGGCGACGTTCTGCTGGTTGACGCTGAGGGTGACTCCCGGCGGCGGAACGAACTTCAGTTCTATATTCAGGAAAGCATCGTGAGCGTCGTAACTCAGGGTCGATTGAATATTCGCCATGTTGGAGGTGACAGCCGGATTGAAGGTGCCGCTGACGCCGCCTGTCGCGTTGACGATGGTGTATTGCCGGTTGACGTAGCTGCCTGGCAGGAAGACCGCGTTCACGGTCGCGCCGCCCAAGGTCGCGGTGCCCGAAACGTTGGTGCGGCCGGCATTGGCCGGCGAGACCTGGATCATGTAGGTCGAAGCCGCCGTGAACGACAGGTTGCCCTGCACGGCCAGCGGGCCGAAGGCACTGCCGGCCGCGCTGCCGGGCGCCAGCGTGCCGCCCGCGATCGCCGTACTACCGACCGTACCAATGCCGGCTAGCGTGGCACCGGTATTCACTGTTGTCAGCGATGACGCCGCGATCGAGCCGTCGACGATCAGCGTGCCGGCATTCACCGTGGTCGCGCTAGTGTAGGTGTTGATACCTGACAAGGTCAGCGTACCGGCGCCGACTTTGGTGAGCGAGCCGCCGATGCCGGAGATTACGCCGCTTACGATGGTCGAAAGATTGTTGTTGCCGGCCGCTAGATTCTTGGCGCCGAGCACGTAGCTGCCGGCGCCCTCGATCGAACCGGCGGTCATGCCTGCCGAAGACAGGCCCGACATGTCGAAGCTGCCGCCGGCGTTGGTGATGAAGCGCGCGCTGCCGCCGGTAGAGGTGTCGAAGAAGAAAACGTTGCCGCCGCTGTTGGTCGTGATGGTGGAGCTGCCCGCGGTGGTGCTGGCATTGAAGCTCGTCGTGCCGTTGTTGGTGATCGTGGAGTTGCCGGCGGTGGCGGTACCTGTTCCTCCCCCGGAGTCGCCGAATTGAAGAAAGCCTCCGCTATTGTTCAAGATCGTCGCATTGCCGGCCGTCGTCGCAGCCAGGAATTCCGTGCTGCCTCCGCTGTTATTGGTAATGTTCGCACTCCCGGCCGTCGCGGTATCGATGCCGACAATAGGAACTCCGAAAGTCGTTGTCCCACCATTGTTGTTGATGATGGTGGCGCTGCCGGCCGTGCTCTGATCCTGGAAATTGGTATTACCGCCGTTGTTGTTGGTAATCGTCGCGTTCGCCGCCGAGGTGTTGGCGAGAAAGCTCGTGGAGCCCAAATTGTTGTTGGTGATATGGGCGGTCCCGGCATTGCTGGTATCGGTGCCGCCGAGTATTCCGAAAATGGTTGAGCCGCCGCTGCCGATGCCGGGGTTGTTGGCGATGGTCGCATTGCCGGCCGTGCTGGTGTCGAAGAAAGTAAGCGTTCCAAGGCCGGCGCCCGAAGAACCGATAATGGCAAAATTTCCGTTCCCGGCGGTACTGGTGTCGTGGAACTCCACCGCGCCCGGGAACAAAACATTCGACATCGTCACGGTTGCGTTGCCGGCCGTGCTCGAGTTGCTAAAACTCAAGGCGGCAGCAACCAGGTCGATGTGCGCGGCGCTGGCCGTGCTTGTGTCGTTGAAGGTGATGGTTGCGCCCGAAGTCGTGGTGATCGCAGCGCTGCCCGCCGTACTCGAATTGTTGAATTGCAGCGCTCCGCTATTGCCGATAGTCGCCGTGCCGGCCGTGCTCGTGCTGTTGAAGGTCAGCGTACCAGTGACGGCATTGGTGATATGGGCGCTACTTGCCGAGGCCGAATCCTGGAAGTTTATGACGGCCTGGTTGCTGAACGTCGCTGTGCCTGCCGTGCTGTTGTCGTTGAATTCCACGTCGCCATTGTTGTTGACGGTAGCGCTGCCGGCCGTGCTGCTAGCTGTAAACGAGATGGCGCCGTTGTTGTTATAGGTGACCGCCCCGGGGCCAGTGCTGGCCGAACTGCTGTTCTGAAAGACCAGCGAAGAGGCGACGTTGAATGTTTGCGTGACCGCGCCGTTATTGGTAACGCCAGTGCCATTGATGAGAAAAATATCATTGGTCGTGATCGTGTAGGCCGGCGCCGCCGCGGTGAAACTGACGGTACCGATGTTGACGAGCCCGTTTGCGTCGACCGTCGTTGACGCGCCGTTGTTGGTGAATGTACCGGTCCCATCCGGCAAATTCGGATTGGACGTCCAGTTTGCCGGATCGATCCACTCGGTGGGATCGCCAGCATTGTTTCCCAGCCAGGTGCCATCAACTGCATGTGCCGACACGACGCCCAGCGCCGTGGTTGCGAGCAATACCGCAAGCGATTGCCGCGTTGCTGACCGCAATCTGCGTCCGGTATCGGGAAACCGAATTTTCGGATCGACCATGGAGACTTCTCAAGTCGCATCGAAAGTGGAATTCAACGCACGCCTGTAGCTCGTGGCCGGCGGGAGACCCGGCTGGCCGGATTCCATGCCCTTTTTTCAAACCGCGCCTGAAAAAACCGGAAAACCGGGTCCGAAAGGCCATTTGCCATGTTCTCACGGCCCAGCCGCCGTATGCAACGAGCGGCGGCGGGTTTTGTCGCGAGACCGCGTTGGGCAGTTTTTTATTTCTGAAGGCGTGCCAGTTTGGCAACATTTCCGGGCCAACGGGCCCGGAAAGTTCCCAAAAAGCCTTCTTGCAACGACGGTGGGACGGCAGCTCAACCTCGATTCGCATTATGTTGATGGACGCGGCCGTTGCAGGTAGGCTGAATTTCAATCGGCGCTGGCTTTCCCTGGCGGCAGTCGGCGGCTGGCAACAGGACTGACATGGTCAAATGGCGAAAAATTCTCGGTTTGGCTCTGCTTTCCGGCGCAGCACTGATGACCGGGCCGGGGCCGGAAGCGCTCGCGGCGACGTCCGCCGCATTGGATATCCTGTCCAGCGACAGAGCCGGAGAAGCCGCCGATACCGTGGATATTGGTAGCCTGAAGCCACTAGCGAGACCTCTCCGAACGGGGAGCAAACCGCTTCCGAGTGGAAACCCGCTGTGGTCTGTCCCGCTTTCAGTCCTGACCGCGACCCAGGAGCGCCCGATTTTCTCGGCTTCCCGGCGTCCGCCGCAGCGCGCGGTGGTTGCACCGCCCGTGGATCAGGTCCCTGCAGTCGTGCCCCAGAAGGCGGCGGAGCCGGAAAGTCCGCCCTTGGCGTTGATCGGAGCCGTCGTCGGCGACAGCGACGCCATCGCTGTTTTCTTCGATCGGACCAACCAGAAGATTGTCCGCCTGCGGCCGGGCGAATCGCACGCCGGCTGGCTGCTCAGCTCGGTCCTTCCACGCGAAGTAACGCTCGAGAAGGCCGATCGCGCCGAGGTTCTTGTGCTCAAAAGTCCTGACGTCTCACCCGGGGTGGCCGGAGTGCCTGGTTTGCCGGTCCTGCCGGCGCAGACCATCGGCGGAACGACGACCGATGCATCTTATGCACCCTACGTTCCCCGTTCGACACCAAAGAACGGCGAGGCCGACGGGCTTTGAAACAGCTCCGGCGGGTGGTCCCACATCCGGTGAACGGGAAGTTCGCCTTCTCTCGCACCGCGATCGCCAGAATCTTCGACCGGCCGTGCGCGGACTTAGGGATTGAATCGCCCTAGAACTCGATTTGATCAGGTCCGGCAGATTCGTTTGGCATCCGATCTCCCGCGGAATGGTTTGGCTCGATACTTAGAGTTTTTCGCTGCATTCCTGTCCATGGGCTCGTTGAAGCACTGCTCGAAAAGCAGCACTCCTCGTCTTCCCGACGCACCGAATTCCGTGGTCGTCCGACTATCGACAACCGGGCGGCTGGCTGGTAGCCCGTTTGCGATGCGCGAGAGAATGTGACCTTCGCTCCTGTCATGGACGCGACGATTGGGAGGCCTCGGTGAGCGTTTCGGGCCCAAGCCGCGCGCGAAGACTTTTTGAAGGATGGTCCGCGAACCTTTTCCAAATGGTGCTGGGGATTACGCAGCAAGTCGCGCTGGTCCCCGTCTTTCTGCACTTCTGGACGAGCGAGGTGCTCGCGGCCTGGCTTGCCATTTACGCGGCGGGCAACCTTGTTCTTGTCGCGGATGCCGGCCTTCAGCTTCGCGCCATCAACCGCTTTCTGGCATTCAAATCGAGCCGCGACTGCAACGGCCGAACCGCCCAGTTCTACGCGGCGATGTTGCGGATCTATTTGGGATTGGCCGGATTGCTCGTGGTTTCGGTGCTGATCATAACGCAGCTTGTCCGCCCGTCCTATGTGCTGGGATTTCAAGCGACGTCGAATTTCGATGCTGCCTTTATCCTGATGACCGTGGGCATGCTGGTCACACTGCCATCCAATCTGGCGGCTGGGCTATATCGCGCGCGGGGCCGGTACGGCCGCGCGGTATGGCTGCAGTGCGCAGCGATGCTGATTGCACAGCTTGGGCAGTTGGTTGCGATCGTCACGACGGCAAGCTTATTGGCGGTCACCGTCGCGTACGTGGCAACGCAGCTGTCGATCCAGATCTACTTCGTGACAATCGATGCGCTCCGCCTGTTTCCGTTTTTGCGCGGCGTGCGCGCACGACTGTCGTGGCGCTGGATTGCCGGCCAGTTTCGCATGGCATTTCCGTTTGCGATCGCGGGCAGTACCGAGATCGCACTGCAGAACCTGCCGGTGCTATTGGTCAGCGCTTTCGTAACTGACCGCGTGGCCGTCGCGCAATGGGGCCTCACTCGCGTCGTGGCGGGTCTTTTGCGCGGCCTATGCACGCAGGCGACGCTTCCCCTGGCGGCCGAGCTTGGCCACGATTACACCGTTGGCGCAAGGGAGCGCTTGCGACGCCTGTATGCCCATGGGTCGGTATTCGTGACGTTGCTGGCGAGCCTTGTGGTCTCGGGGCTGTTGCCGTTTTGGCCGGATTTCTTCGCACTCTGGACCCACGGCGCCATCCCCTACGATCCGCTTCTCACGATGACGCTGGTGATCGGCACCGGCGTCATTGCGCCGTCGATCCTGGCGCTGGGCTACGCCAATTACAGCAATCGCGGAGACCTTTTGGTGCGGACGAAAGGGCTTCAGCTCGCCGTTTTCCTGATACTGTCGATCGTGCTGACGCCGCAGATGGGGCCGCTCGGAGCGGCTATTGCCGTTGTCGCCAGCGATCTGCTGGTTCAATTCGGGCTGCTGGCGCTCATCGTGATCAGGCAAACGCTCCAGCAGCCGGCTCGGCACGTCGCTTTCCTGGCTGCGGTGATGGTGGTTGTGACGCTTTGCGGTTGGGGCCTGGGAACGATCATCCGGTCGGCGGTGCCCTGGACCGGGCTGACGCGGTTTGTGTTCGAATGCGCGCTCTGGCTTGCCGCTGTCGCGCTCATCGCCAGTCCGCTGGCGAGCAAGCATATCCGTGCCAGATTGTCTGACGCGATTCCGCACTAGTCTAGTGTCTTATGACTGCGCGTCGGCCTGGCGAATGAGGTATTGCCGATAAGTCGTGGCCTTCATCGACTCGGCAAGCCGCAGAAGCTTAAGGTAAGATTTGGAAAACCACATATTTCTTGTTGCCGTATATCTTCTTCCAGGCCAGCGGAACGACTCGTGATGCCGCAACGACTGCAAACACATTCTCGTAGTGGGAACGGGTCGGGACCTCAACCGGGCTCTTTATGCCGCGCAAGACCGACTCGTTGAGAGACAGAATCTCACGCAGCTTAGCTTTATCGGGTCGCAGATCAACCGACGAGTAATATGATGACAGATAGACTTGCCGTTGGCCGATCAGGGCAAAAGTATTCCACCCGCCAATTACGTAGATTGTTTCATCGACCTGATCGGTGAAGATCAACGCATCGGATGGAGTATACCGGCGCAACGCCAACCAAATGTCTCTCAATTCTGGGGAGAGCTCCGATCCCTGACGATGAAAACCTGAATCCGCGATGATGTATCCTCGGGCGACTCCAATGAGGCCAAGTCCTCCAATCGAGAGTGTTACCAACGAGACGACCGCGGGCACCTTGAATGTCTGGATGGATAAGACGCCGATCCGGAATACGCTCGATACTGCCGCCAGGACCGCGCCCCCCAAGCAGACAATCCATAAGACGCTGCTCGAAACGCCCGCGGGATCCGACATCATCACCGCTGGCACTGCCGCCCCAAATGCCACGAAAGCGAGGGCGCGCGATTGAGGAAATTTCGTCGGGCTCGTAAACACCAGAAGGCCCAGTATAAGCGTGACACAAACAAAATTGATCTGGAATGCGTACGAGAACGATAGAAACATTGCGATTCCAGTGGTTAGCGCAATAGCAACGGGACCATCGGCGACAAGCCAGGTAAGCAGCACAAGCATCAGCGCACCTATATCGCGGCTTGCGAACCACCACTGTGGGCTCCGAAAGCTTTCGGGGCCAACATCAGATACGCTGATCCATATGGGCAAAAAATACGACAGCATCGCAATGCAATAGATGCCAAATATACTTCCGACAGCAAACGCCCCTATACGTAGTGACCTTGGAAGAATCCAAA
>Ga0105237_10006054_pt1 | contig 13528 bp, 11 predicted proteins | sample KBSC24metaG_FD_81520 | JGI IMG/M metagenome (GOLD analysis project Ga0105237, IMG submission 81520) | Corn rhizosphere microbial communities from Kellogg Biological Station, Michigan, USA - KBS C2-4 metaG | ecosystem: Host-associated > Plants > Roots > Rhizosphere > Soil | place: Michigan, USA...
ATCTTCCGCCACAACGACGTCGCCCATCTGGAAAGCCTCTTGCAGGCGGCAGGCCGCGAGCGCGCCAAGCTGATCGTGTTCGAAAGCGTCTATTCGATGGATGGCGACATCGCCCCGATCAAGCAGATCGTCGAGCTGGCCGAACGCTACAACGCCATGACCTATATCGACGAGGTCCATGCGGTGGGCATGTACGGACCGCGCGGCGGCGGCATCACCGAGCGCGAAGGCCTGGCCGACCGCATCGACATCATCCAGGGCACGCTGGCCAAGGCGTTCGGCACGCTGGGCGGCTACATCACCGGCACGAGTGCGGTGATCGATGCGGTTCGCTCCTATGCGCCGGGCTTCATCTTCACCACCGCGCTGCCGCCGGCGATCGCGGCCGCCACCACCGCCTCCATCCGCCACCTCAAGCGCTCGCAGGCCGAGCGCGACGCGCAGCAGCGCCAGGCGGCGCGCACCAAGCAGGTGCTTGCCGCCGCCGGCCTGCCGGTGATGGAATCGGCCACCCATATCGTGCCGGTGCTGGTCGGCGATCCCGAGCTCTGCAAGATGGCGAGCGACCGGCTGCTCGGCGTGCACGGCATCTACATCCAGCCGATCAACTATCCGACCGTGCCGCGCGGCACCGAGCGACTGCGCATCACGCCGACGCCGTTCCATTCGGACGCGCTGATCGCCGAGCTGCAGGATGCGCTGGTCGAGACCTGGGATGCGCTGGGCATTCCCTATGCCAGTTCCGGCCGTCCGGCCGTCGCCAAGACCGACCGGATCATTCCCTTGCTGACGGCAAAGGCGGGCGGCTGACACCAAGGACAACCAATCTTGATCCCGCACAATTCGTGCATCTCTCATTGACGGGTCTCACAACCGTCTGCGCAGGACAATCGGAATTGACCAGCATCAACGCCTCGTCCCTCGCGACCCGCATCGCAGCTTTGACCCAGATCAAGGCGGACGGAAGCATTGGCCGTAACAAGTCGTTTGGAAACAAATGCTGCGGATGCGTGGCGAGGGACGAAGATGAAGGAACTGCCGCTTGCCGAAGTGTATCGGCTGATCGAACCAGGCCCGGTGGTTCTGCTGACGACCAGATCCAGGCAGGGTCGCGCGAACGTGATGGCCATGTCCTGGCACATGATGTTGGAAATTGCGCCACCGACGATCGCCTGCGTCGTGTCGAGCGACGACCTTTCGTTCTTCCCTTTGCGTCAGACGAAGGAATGCGTGATCGCAATCCCTGCCGTTGGCCTTGCGGAGAAGGTCGTGAAGGTCGGCAACTGTTCTGGCCGGGATACGGACAAGTTCGCAACGGCATGGTTTACGCCGCTTCCCGCCGAACGGGTATCGGCGCCGCTGGTGGCCGAGTGTTTCGCCAACCTCGAATGCCGCGTGGTCGATACGCGCCTGGCCAACAGATACAATCTGTTCGTGCTCGAAGTCCTTAAGGCTTGGATCGATCCGGACCAGCCGAAGCCTAAAACCATCCATCACATCGGGAACGGCGCCTTCATTGTTGACGGCGAAGTAGTCCATTTCGAATCCCGTATACCGTAGTAGCCGGGATGCGCATTTTGATCGGCATCAAACGTGAAGTCCTCTCCATGAGGTAGCGTTTGGTGCAACTTGCAAATCGAAGGCACCTGCGATGGCGTACAGATCCATTCTCTTGAACCTTGGCATCGACGGCCCGATCGAACCGCTGACGCGTGTCGCTGTCGACCTTGCCAGACGTTTTGACGCGCGTCTGATCGGCTTCTGCGCTGCTGATGCCCCGTTGCCGGTGACGATGGCGCCCGAGGGCGCGGCCATCGCGGCCGAACTCTGGGAGCAGTCGAGGGATGAAATCCGGCAAAGGCTTGCAAGCGTCCGGGGCGAGTTCGAGAGTCTCGTCGCCGGAGCGGTCAAGACAGATTGGCACGGCGCGATCGAGAACCCGGATCATGCCGTGGCCAGGAGTTCTCGTCTCGCCGACCTCGTGGTCACCGGCGCCTCGCAGGGCGCATCCACCGGCGACTCCTACCGGACGGCCGATCCGGGCAGCCTGATTTTGCGTGCCGGCAGACCGGTGCTGGTTGCGGCCCGTGGCGCCGCGGATCTGCCGATCGGCAAGGTCGTGATCGCCTGGAAGGACACACGCGAAGCACGGCGTGCGGTGGCGGATGCGTTGCCGCTGTTGGCCATGGCTGACGAGGTCACCATCGTGGCGATCGATCGTAATCCGGATGATTGGATCAGGGATGGGGTCAAGGACGCGGCAAGCTTCCTGGCGGGCCACGGCATCAAGGCGCGGACCGAAGTCATCAAGACCGACGACGATGACGGCAACCGCCTTGTTGATTTCCTCGCCTCGGTCAGCGCGGAACTGATCGTGTCGGGGGCCTACGGACACAGCCGCTTGCGGGAATGGGTATTCGGCGGCGTTACGCGTTCTCTGCTCGACGAGGTTTGGCTCAATCGGCTCATGTCGAGCTGATGACCGATTTCTCAGGTGATCGAAATGGCGAACTTGATCGCCTCCACCGAATGCTTGACGAAGTCCTTGCCGATTTCGCCGATCAGTTTCGTGCTCAATGGAGGCCGGTAATGCTTGCGCATTTCACCAAGCGTGCGGGGATCGGCGATCACCAATATATGCTCGCAGGCTTGCTCGAGGGCCTGATGGTTGAGATAGCTCGCGATCGATGCAGCAAAATCGTCTTCACGCAGCCGGGACTGGTCCGGATTGGCGGTTGAACTGCGATGCCTGCCGCCGGATCCGGCGTGGGCCACTTCAACGACGGGATCCTCGACTTCGATCAGATCGAGATGAGGCTCGTGTCCCCTGTTGCGAAACAGCCGCAGGCTCTTGCCATCCGTGATCGCGATAAGAGTGCCATTGTTCAGGATCATGTCTTTTCTCCGCAGTCAGATTACGCGGACATTCGTCCGTCCGGTAGATCGATGCAGGAAACTGCAGACCCGTTCTCAATGCCTTGATGTGGATCAAGGTTGAGAATGATCCTCTTAAAACACTCTCAAGTCCTAGAGAAAATACGAGTCGGCCCTTCTGATTTTTGGGGGCAGCGGGATCTCTGACTCGTCCCTGCGACCATCCGACATAAAGTCCCAGGTGGAGCAGCATCGGACGGATGGCACAATTTCCGAAGACCCCTAACCAATCCGCAGAAATATCTTTCTGAGATCCTTGTTAGATGGCCCTGGTATTGCAGGAGACACAACAATTTGAAAGTCAGATTTCTTCTGCATGGATCTGCTTCTAGCACCATTTCCTCTTCTTTCCACACTCCTTTTCGCCGAAGTTTATACGCCTTGGTATCCACAAATCATTGAATTTTCTCATGCCTGGCGCATCTCGCTCGTTCCCCTTGCCAGCCAAGGAGCGACTGAAGTCCTAGAGCTGTCGGCATTGGTCGGATGCCCCTTCCAGAGGGGCGCATGATGAGATCAAACCGTTGCGCGGCGAATTGATATGTCGGTGACACGCCAATGCGATTTTACTTCGATACGTATGAGGGTGATTGTCTCATTAGAGATGAGGAAGGCTTGGAATTTGTAGACTTTGACGCCGCCAAATTGGGAGCTGCAAAAACGGTGGTTGATACCGCGAAGGAGCTGTTCCCGGATTCGCATATGGGGACGGTGGCAATCCACGTGAGAGATGGCGAAGGACAAATCGTCTTGGTCACCAAGGTGGAGTTCGAGGCGCGCATCATCCTGAATCCCGACGGCTACCGGCCAGCAACAGGCCACCAAGCCGAAGCACCGGCGCAGCCAATCCGGACCTCATAAATCTTGGACTGAGAGAACTCGTCGAGTAGTGCCGCTAACCGACTTGGCGCCACACTCCGCGCCAACATGGTGCTAAAGCGAGGCTGGCTTCAGGGCCGCAACTGAAACATCCGATAAGCTTAGATACATACTGTCCTTTTTGTTGAGCCTCAAACCCACGTATTCCGTTGACGAAAGGCAACGTACCGATAGGTTTTTGGGATGAAACGGAACCTGCGGTGATTTCTTCCATTCGAAGGTAGCCGCTGACGGTTCTGGCGCTAAGGGCCGGGTGAAAAATTTGCTGCATCTTACCAAGAGGCAGGGCCTTGGAGAGCCGGCAAGTAGCGTACCGGGTCGTTCAACGCCGCCCGCGGGCGTAGCCGTCGGTCGTCGTCCACTCTTTGAGAACTCGCTATCGATATTGAACAGGACTGGTGCTTGGCACATCGCCAAGGACCTTTGCCAAGAGTTCGTACCAGAACACGCCCAGGTACGGTATTGGCGACTTGGCGCGAGATCTCCCGAAGGCCTGGCTCGAAAGATCGCGGCCAGGCTGATGATGCTGGAAATCAGCTGGCTCAAGGACAGTCGACGTTGCTTGATCCGTAGCAAAGCCGCTGACGGCGACACGCGCGTCTTTCTCGATCCACTCTTTGTGCTGAGATCAGAGCTGACTGACAGAGATATCGTCCTTTGCCACGACGTCGGCCCTTTGAGTCACAGCTTCCTCTATGATCCGGTGACTGTTGAGAACTATCGTGTTGCATATGAAAAAATACGCAGACACAGGCCTGGGATTGTTTTCGTCAGTGATTGGTCGAAGGATAACTTCGTTTCGATCTACGGGTCGAACTTCCGATTCCTGACCACCATTCCGCTATATGTGCGTGCGGGCCTGTTTGACGGCCCCCTGGAGGCCCTTCCTGGCATCGACGGCCGGTTCTTCCTGACGGTCGGCGCGTTCGAAACACGCAAGAATCAGATCGCCGCGCTTGCGGCATATCGGGACGGCGGATTCTGCGAGCAAGGTATCAAATACGTGCTCTGCGGTCCAAGAGGCGAGGGCCGCGACAAGATCATTGATTTCGCGAAATCGGTGCCAGGCGTGGTGATGCCGGGATATGTGCCGGACAGCCAGTTGCGCTGGCTCTATACGCGCGCCGAGGCGTTCGTTCTGCCGAGCCTCCTGGAGGGGTTCGGCATGCCTGCCTTGGAGGCGGCCTATATGGGTCTGTTGCCGATCGTATCCGAAGGAAGCGCATTGGTGGAAGCCGTGGAGGGCGTCTGCGCGCAAGTACCGCCAAAGGACGTGGCCGCTATCGGACAGGCGATGCGGCGCGCCCTTTCAAGGAATTCAGCCGAAAGGGCAAGGACCAGCCGCGAACTGCGCGAAGTGGCCTCACGTGCCTCGAAAGAGCGCTTTCTGCAGGGTTGGAGACGCGTGCTGCTGGCGCAGTAGCGACAAAATTCACCTGATTGGCCAAGGCATGTCTACCGAAGCCCTGATGTTTCGAGGACGTGAAATACCTCGCATATTCAGCAGTACCCAAAAGGGGTAGGCCGTTCTGCATCAGAATGGGCAGATAGCCGACAACCTGACCACGCTCTTACAATGGGGTCGACACAAGTTCCAGGGCGCCTGTCTGCGCCGCAGCGTTCGATGCATGTCGGGCAACATGCGTCACGGCCAAGACATGAAGAGTGCCGCCTGAACCTCTTTCGGCGCGAAGTGCCTTGAGAGTTTCGCACCAACGGAATCCAGATGAGCACAGGCGCCGACATCCACGTAGACGACCTGGCGGCAACGCCGTCCGCTGCCACGCAGGGTTGGTTGGCGCGCAAGGAAGGTCCGACAAGCAAGACTTCCACAATTGCCCTCTTCGGGAATTTTGGAAGCAACAATTTCGGCAATGAAGGATCGCTCCTTGCAATGGTGGAGTTCCTCCGCCGCGAGCGGCCCGAGGCGCAACTTTTTTGCATATGCACCGATCCCTCTACCGTCAGGAACTCACTTGGAATGCCCGCCATTCCAATCCGGCGCTCCGGGCGCTTTGGCGAGCTGTCGCACAGGGTTGTCAGGATCCCTCTCAAGGTATTGGGCAGGGTTCGCAACCTCGCCAAGGCATTCCTCGATATCCGGCGCGCCGACGTCATGATCATTCCCGGAACGGGAATTCTTGACGACTTCGGTGAACCGCCGCATGGGATGCCTCTTGATATCTTGATGTGGTGTTTCGCTGCACGGATGTCAGGCACGAAGGTAGCCTTTGCCAGCATAGGAGCCGGTCCGATTGGCCATCCCGTCAGCCGATGGCTGATGGTGTCCGCCGCGAAGCTGGCCCATTATCGATCCTACCGCGATACCCGCTCGAAGGAATTCATGCGGAATGCGGGTTTGAATGTGGAGAACGACGCGGTGTATCCCGATGTCGTTTTCAAACTGCCTACCCCGAAGCCGGCCAGTTCGGCGGAGTCGACTTCGGTCACTTCAAGAACCGGCGTCCTGACCGTCGGTCTCGGGGTGATGAAATACGATGGCTGGTACGGCTTTGCCCACGACGGCGGGGCAATCTTCGATCTTTATCTGGATAAGCTGGCACGGTTCGTCACCCATCTGCTGGAACGCGGGCATCGCGTCAAATTGCTGACGGGAGAAACTACCGACATGGAGGCCGTGGATGCACTGCTTGCACGGCTGCGCGTGGTTGCCGCCGGCTCTGTGACGGAACGCGTATCCACCGGCTTGGTGAGCTCGCTGCATGATCTGATGGAAGAGATTTCGGAGACAGATATCGTCATCGCCACACGCTTTCACAACATCGTCTGCGCGTTGAAGATGGAAAAACCCGTTATCTCCCTCGGATATTCGGCGAAGAACGACGTGCTGTTGGCAGAGATGGGCCTCGATGAATACTGCCAGCATGTGGACACATTCGACGTCGAGGTGCTTATCGCCCAGTTTGAGAAGAGCATCATCGAGACCCAGAAGATCAAAAAGGCGATCCATGCGGGCAATCTCGCTTTCATGGAGCAACTCAATCTGCAGGACAAGCGACTTCTGTCGGAAATTTTCCCGTGAACATGCTGCTGGCTAGCAGTTTCTGGAGACTCTGGGATGCCAAGTGTGGACGTCATAATCCCCTGCTACAACTACGCGCATTATCTGCCTCAATGCGTCGACAGCGTGCTGTCCCAAGATGTCTCTGAGGTTAGAATTGTCATCATCGACAATGCCTCGACTGACAACAGCGTCGAGGTTGCAAGACATCTGGCCGAGTCCGATCCGAGAATAGAGCTCGTCTGCCATCCGGAAAATCTCGGCCCGCATGCCTCATTCAATGAAGGGATCGACTTGGCACGCGCGGATTATTTTCTCATCCTGTGCGCCGATGACCTCATGCAGGCAGGATCTCTGAAGCGTGGAATCGAGACTCTCGAACAAAACCCTGGTGCGATTTTTGTTGTTGGCGCCAGCGCGCCGTGGGCGGGCCAAATGCCACCCGAACCGACGGAGCAGCCTGAAGGCTGGGACGTGCAATCCGGGCTGGACTATATAGAGCGTTGCTGCCAGGCAATCGGAAAGAATCCCGGGGTGCACGCAATACTGGTGAGGACTTCGGCACAAAAAGCAGCAGGCCATTACCGAGCTTCGCTGAAGCACATGGACGACTTGGAGATGGCCCTCAGACTCGGTTGCATGGGATCGGTGGTATGCCTTCACGCGGCCTTGGCAATTCAGCGCACGCACGCTGCGAATTTGAGCAATGTTCTGTGGGAAGATCGTCTCAAGGATCTTCGGGAGCAACAGGCAGCCTTCGATAGCTTCTTTCGTCGGGAAGGGCGAAATATTCCGCGTTCGTTCGAACTACATCGCGTAGCAACGCGGCGAACGGCTGAAACTGCATTTTGGTCGGCGGCTTCGCACATCTACAGAGGCAAAACCGCCGTTGGCCTTGGTCTGTTCAAATACAGCCTCAGCCTAAGACCATCATTGGCACTGATACCGCCGGTAAGCCACCTGTTTCGCACGAATGGTGCTCTCAAGCGGGTAGCCGAACTCTTATCGGCCGGAATTCGCTGAACTCGCAAGTCGCTGAGAGTTACTGCTCGCTTCGGTGGCTGCAAATGCCTGCCAGCTACGCCGTTTCCCAAGGAAATTGCCGCAGGACCCGCAAGACAAGGCGCAATGTGCCGTAAGCAGCGGAAGCTGTCTTGTCGGACGGGCAGCAAACAGCCAGGGCCACCAAAAAATAGGCGTGCCAGAGCCGGTTGCGAAAACATGCAGCCTCTTTGAACAGCGCTATGGCTTTGTTTCGAAATCCCGATCTCAGTGCGAGACAGGCCGTCTCGTAAACATAATGCTTCCGCAACAGCGAGAGTTCGGGATCACTGCGATTTTGGTTCCAATGAAGCTGGTCAAAATACTGCAGACGATTGACGCGAAAAGCATAGGCGTTCGGCCCCGTCGCAAGGTGATCTTCCTTGAGGGGATCGGAATGCAAACCATGTTCATGTTTGCGTGCGGAAGGTAACGAGATGAAATTCGTGCGGAAATGACGAGCGAGCAATGCCTGGAAGGGATAGTCTTCCGCGCTGCGCTTGGAGGCGTCGAAGCGGCCGACGAGCTCCAGCGCCTGGCGAGTCATCACCGTGGCCGGAAGCCAGGCGAAATACCCCCAACGCGTGTAACGAAAGATGTGCCCCTGGTAAAGAAAAGCTTCGGACGCTTCCCTGTCGGTCGAGCATCCCGTCGCCCAAGTTCCGAGCGCGTGCTTCGTGTGAAAAACGCGCAGATAGTCATCGGTTTGGCCATCCGGGAGTTCGAACGCATCAGAGCCAATCACACGGGCTATGCTCTGATAACAATTGACGATCGTCCCCTTGATCATCCGATGGTCGGTATCGTCCTGAAAAAACTCGAAAGTAAGGTACTGATCGTCCGGAAATTCGTTGAAGAAGGCAACGGATAGGGACAGGAAATGCGGAAGCCACTCGTCATCAGAATCGAGGAAAGCAATCAGTCGACCAGTGCTGGCTGCGATCCCGGTGTTGCGCGCGGCGGCCACGCCCTGATTGCTTTGCCGAATTAAACGGATACGCGAATCGAAATCAAAGGTCAGTTGCGAGGTATAATCAGTCGACCCGTCGTCAACGACGATAAGTTCCCAATCTTCGAAAGTTTGTCCAATTATACTATCTATCGCGCGCATGACTGTATCAGCGCGATTGTAGGTAGGCAGTATAATAGATACTTCAGCGCGGGGTCGATACATCAAAAATCACTCTCGAATGTTGCCTGCACCCCCCGGCATTGCGGCATGTTCGAAACAGAGTAAGTCACCGTCTACTGTGGCAATGCGCCTGGTGTTGTCCAGGACAACACCTCCTCATGCCGGACCCTAGGTTCGACAGGGAATGCGGCATCGACATAACTGTAAGCTCTCATTTCACCTCGCTCGGCAGGACCGCAGCCTGGCCAGGCTCGACGATCGCCAAAAAATCCGGATGGGGCTGCCGCCGTGTCCGCAGCATCCGGGCCAGCCATTCGGCGACGTGATCGAGCTCATGCATTGCCGGATGTTTGACCAGCCAGATCGCCAGCACCCAGCCTAGCCCCGAAAGGACGGCTGCAACCGCTGCGGCAGCCAGGTGGATCTGCGCGGGGTAGCACGCAAGGGCGACCACGGCGGGACCAATGGCGCTGCCGATCGTCACCGCCGCACTCTTCCACAAGGCAAGGACGAACTCTGTCCAAGTCATGCTTATGTGGCGTCGTACGAAAAGTAGCGAAACCAGAGCTTGGAAAGGAACCGTCAGAAGCAGGCTGAGCACCATGCCGCGCAGACCGAAAGGAGCAGCCATCAAAAGCAGGATGGCGCAAACCGGCCATATGATGAGCGAACGCAAAAAAGCATCGCGAATGGCGCCAACCGCCAGGAGGACGCAGTAGTTCAATGCGTAGCTGAACGAGAAAAAGGCGGCAATCGCAGCGATCCGGACCAGCGGCACTATCTCGAGCCACTGGTCTCCATAGAGGAACGTCACGATTGGGTGAGCCAGGATAGCAAGCACGCCGAGCGCTGGCCAGTGGACCGCTGTGGTGTAGGTCAGTGCGGTCAGGTAGTGGTTTTTGAGGTCCCCACCTTTCCTTGCCTCCGATGAGAATCCGGAGAAAACAACGGAGATTGAACTGGCCAGAAAGATCTTGTCGGGCAGTTGGGCAACCGTAAGCGTGCGGTTGAAAAGCCCCGCTGCATTGAATGAGAGAAATCGTCCCAGCACCAGATATGGGATCTGGTCGTACATCCGGGCAAGCATCACGATAAGGCCATTGTAATAACCGAAGGCGATCACGCCGCGCCAATTGCTGAACAGCGGCTTGAATATCCAGAACTCTCTTCGGAGCAGGAGCGCGAGGATGCTGCCGAAAGTGGCCGAGACGAGCCACGCCACGGCAAAGCTCATATAGCTGAACCCGAGCGACGTGAGCGTGATCACGGTGACCGCGCTGGAGACAGCAATCGCAATGTTCACCAAGGCAACCTGTCCGAATGCCATCTCGCGCCGCATGATCGCCAGTATGGGAGCGGCCACCACCTCGATGACAAGAGCCGCCGATATCAGACGCAGATACGGCCCAAGACCATCCTCGCCGTAGACATGGGCGATCACCGGGGCAAGCAGAAGGAGCCCTCCTGAGATCAAGGACGTAAGCGCCAACATCACAGTAAATGCCGCGCGCACGTCTTCTTTCGAAAGATTGGGCCGCTGAACTATGAACGCAGTGCTGGAGAACTCCCGCAGCGACAACGCAAGACCGACAACAGCCGATCCAGTCACCGATATACCGATTTCGCTTGGCGTAAGAAGCCTCGATACGACCATCGTCAGGCCAAAATTGACGGCAAGACCGAAGTATCGATCAGCAGTGGTATAGATGAGCGCTCGTCTAACTGAATTCATTGATCGACTTCACACGTTTGGAGTGTCTGGCGAAGGGTATTGACCTCCGATTATTCCGCAGGCCGATTGGTATTTGTCGCCCTACGCAGCTTTCGCATTGCCCGGCCGAACTGGTATCTCATGATGTTGCTGCAGATTCGCATTTCGTGCTTGACTCCTTTAACCGGAGCAAAACGTTGCTTGTAGGCATGGCCCCCGCCCAAATCGATACCTCGCAGATTTAATCTGCCAACCATCTCGAACGTCAGATATATCAAATATGTTCCTATATCAAAGCGATCATATTCATGATCTCTGAAATATACTTGGGCAACTAGTTCGTTTTCATGTATTAGGCAAGTCGCGCCCCCAATTCGACGGTCACCGTCGCTGAGCAGGATGGACACAAGACGGCCGGTGGCCTCCATGTACTCCGCAGCCGCGATACGGTCCGCGATCTCAGCGCCATCGATCCCCCAGGTCTTACCCCACTCTTTGACAATCAATCTGGCCGCACCCGGCTGATTGATCCCAACGGAGAAGTCACTGCATTTTCTGCGGGACTTTCGTATTGCGTCCCATCGCCCAGTCTTGCGCCAGTACGCTTCAAAGTCGTCCGTGGCATCCATTCCGAAGGTTGGTTCAGACCACAGCGCCCGGACAGCGCCGTGGCTTTGCGGCTCCTTTTCCGGACGCCAGAAGCCAAGCTCGACAGTAACGCCCACGCTTGCCACGGCATCCAGAAGCCGGCCAGGTTGCGACGGGAAGACAAATCCGGGAACGATATAGCGGGTTACAGGCACCCAAGATGCATCAGGTGTCCGGCGCAAGGCCACTATTGCGACAGGCGCGTCCCGCTCACGGACAAGCGCGATGAGCTTTCTATTGTCGATCGAACTCGTGGCCAGTATCCGGAACAGCTCACGCGGGCACGCTTCGGATTCGGGCAGCCGCGACAATGCATCATCCAGTTGCGAATTCCATTGCCTGAACGAGGTGACGTGCGGGCGGGACCGATGGGTGCGCGCCGGGTGGTTCTCCTCAACGATCGGCTGGATTGGCCTGGTCCCTGTCGCTTCGGATTGCACCTGCCTCATGCGACTACTCCGGATTCAAATGTCGCGTTCACACTACGGGCGGGCGGATGGCCTGCAAACCTCCCAAAAAGGCTGCGATTGCGTACGAAAGCAGTAGTTCAAATTTCTGCGATCGTTTGCCTCAACGGTTCACTTGAACCTCGCAGCACAACTGGCGTCGTTGCGGAGTGTCATCTAACCTGCACGGCGTCGATGGCGCGTGCAGCAGGCGCCGTTTCCGGATACCGGCCGCTGGCTCGATCAAACGGCCCCATGGCACCCAATGCGCGCACCCGTGCGACCGAAACAACGGCCAGCGCGACGAAGAAGAGAATGCCTGGATCGGCATTGCCACCTGATATCGAGGTGGCGACTATACCGGCAAGAGCGGAATTCCTGACACTCGTCACCACAGCGTCCGTCTCAGGGTCCAACCACTGCCGCACCCCGCCCACGCCTCGAGCCAAGACACCAAGCAGCATCGCCATCATCAATGATCCGAAAAACCCAAGCTGGGACAGGACCGCGATCGGCCAGCTCGATGTCCTCGAACTGCCGAAACCAACGCCGAGGCCGTTGGTGTCGATGAAGGACTGCAGGCTTTTCAGGTTCCAATAGGTTCGCTCATGGCCTGACCCGGAATTCGCTTTGTTGACGATGGTGCTGTTGATAAGCCCCACAAAGGAATCCAGGACATTGGCCTTGTAGAGGCTTATGCCCAATATCGCAGCCGTGCCGACCACCATGAGAGCAGCGATCAGTATCTCCTCGCGCTCAATTCTCCCCTTGAAGACCGAGGCCAACATCGAGAAGGCGACGGGAATGCACAGCACCATAAGCCCGACATAGGCGGTCGACGACGTCGACAGAATGGTCAGGAAGAGCAAGATGCCCGACAGCCATTGGGCAACGGGCGACTTGGTCTTTCTCCAGTAGGTATAGCAGAACGCCAGGCAAGCCAGAGAAGCAGCGGCGAAGGAAGATGCCTCGGAAAAAGGCCCCGTGATGCGGGCGAATCCAGCCTCGTACGCACCCGTTATGATCGCATAATTGGCAGTTCTGATGGGGGCGAGGACATCGCCCAGTCCTGCGGTTTTGCCGACAAAGTCAATCAGCCCCATCCCCGCGTGCAAGCCGCATAAAAGGAAGAAGCCGCGGCGAATCTGATCGATACGGTCAGAGCGCAGCATCAGGGTGCAAAGCGCGATGGCAGCAAGCCCGCCAAGGATAAAGTAGCCCGTCTGCGAGATGTTGCCTGAAACTGGCGCCAAGGATGCTTCCACCACCGCTCCCCTGGTCTTCGACTGAACGAAGACGACGGTCTGCCCCGCGAAGAACCTGGGAAACAGCCACGATCCGATGATCGCGTAGACCATGAGACTTGTGAGGATCCAGACCGGGCGGATGCTGCCGAACACGCTTCCGAGGTCGAACCAAATACGGCGTCTCGCAGCAACGGCAGCCACGAGCAGAGCCTCGAATATGGTATAGATCAGCGGAGACGACCCGCCCAGGAAGGTAAGGGTCATGACGGCCGTGGCGCCGAACGCCTGGGAAGCAATCAGCCCGACAATCAGCATTCCCCGGGAATAGTATGCAATGGCCAGAATAGCCGCGCACACCAGCAGACCCGGCAAAGAAACCTGCATCGCTGATCGACCCTCTCGCTCAGTTGGTCGCGGTGATGTCGACGAAAGACGCTACTCGATGATGCATCTTTCGACAGCGGCATA
>Ga0105237_10006056_pt1 | contig 13526 bp, 14 predicted proteins | sample KBSC24metaG_FD_81520 | JGI IMG/M metagenome (GOLD analysis project Ga0105237, IMG submission 81520) | Corn rhizosphere microbial communities from Kellogg Biological Station, Michigan, USA - KBS C2-4 metaG | ecosystem: Host-associated > Plants > Roots > Rhizosphere > Soil | place: Michigan, USA...
AGGCCCGCCGGCGCGAGCACGGCGATCGCGGTGCCGACGACGACCAATGCGCACGGAATCAGCACGACCAGGCTCGCCATCTTCATTTCGTACGCTTCGATCTTCTTGCCGAGGTACTCCGGCGTGCGTCCGACCATGAGGCCGGCGATGAAGACCGCGACCACGGCGAACGCGAGCATGCCGTACAGACCCGAGCCGATGCCGCCGAAGATGACTTCGCCGAGCTGCATCAGCCACATCGGGATCATGCCGCCGAGCGGGGTGAACGAGTCGTGCGTCGCGTTGACCGAACCGTTGGAGGCGGCGGTCGTCGCCGTCGCCCACAGCGTCGAATTGACGATGCCGAAGCGCGTTTCCTTGCCTTCCATGTTGCCGCCTGCCTGCACGGCCGACGCCAGTTGATCCGCACCCAAGGAGGAGAAGGCGGGATTTCCGGCTTGTTCTGCAGCCGTGCAGGCGAGCAGCAAGGGCACGAAGATGACCAGCATCGTGGCGAGCAGCGCCCAACCTTGGCGGCGGTCGCCGACCATCGCGCCGAAGGTGTAGCAAAGCGCGGCCGGCAGCAGCAGGATCGCCAGCACTTCGAGGAAATTGCTGAGCGGCGTGGGGTTCTCGTAGGGATGGGCCGAGTTGGCGTTGTAGTAGCCGCCGCCGTTGGTGCCGAGCTGCTTGATCGCGATCTGTGAAGCGGCCGGGCCGAGCGGCAACGATTGTTCGCTGACAGTCGATTCCTTCGTCACGTCCTTGCCGGCAGCGTCCTTCTGCGTGTTGCCGTCGGCGTCCTTGACCGTTTCGGTCGCGGTCGTCGTCTGCAGCAGCGGCACCGTCTCGTACGGCTTGAAGTTCTGCGGCACGCCCTGCGAGGTCAGCACGAGCGCGAGCAGCAGCGACAGCGGCAGCAGCACGTACAGCGTGCAGCGCGTCATGTCGACCCAGAAGTTGCCGATGCCATTCGCGGTCTTGCGCACGAAACCGCGGATCAGCGCGATCAGCACGGCGACGCCGGTCGCGGCGGAAAGGAAGTTCTGCACCGCCAGGCCCAGCATCTGGGTCAGGTAGCTCATCGTCGACTCGCCGCCGTAGCCTTGCCAGTTCGTGTTCGAGGCGAAGCTGATCGCGGTGTTCATCGCCGAATCGGCGCTCACGGCGCCGAAGCCTTGCGGATTCAGCGGCAGCCACTGCTGCACGCGCTGCAGGAGGTAGACGACCAGCAGGCCGAGAACGTTGAACACGAGCATTGCCAGCGCGTAGCGCTTCCAGCTCATGTCTTCGTCGGGGCGAACGCCCGCGATGCGATAGAGCACGCGTTCGACCGGCGCGCCGAAGCGCGTCACGCGATTGGGCGCATCGGAGAACGCCAGGGCCATGTAGGCACCCAGCGGCTTCACCAGCAGCACCAGTACGACCAGGAAGAGGCCGAGTTGCAGGTAATCGTTGGCGGTCATTCGAACCACTCCGGCTTCAACAGGGCGACGGTCAGGTAGACGCAGAGAGCCAGCGCGATGAGCGCGGCCAGGCCTTGGATGAGGCTCATGAGCGGGTCCTGTTGCGGAGGCAGACGAAGTAGAGCGCGACGGCGATCGGCACGAGCACCGCTTCGACCAGCAAAAAGTCGGTCATTTGCGTTCCTCCAGGCTTCCGCACAGCCACAGATAGCCGGCGGTGAGCCCGACGAGGACGAAAAGGAAGATCAGATAGACGATGTCCATGGCCCGAGATCGTTGCGGTACAGGACCGCTACATTAGGCGTCGCCTCATAAGCGCCGTGTAGGAATCGGCGGGGGAGGTATAAAAATCCCATAAAGATCGGGCCAAGCTTGGCGATGGCTTGTTGGAGCGACTTCAGTCGCGATGCTGCAGCGCCTCGGCTTCGAAATCACGATTGCTGTCCCTTCCCCCGCTGCGCAGGGGAAGGATTCGATAGGGAAGGCTATGGCTGTTCCTTCCCCCGCTCGCGGGGGAAGGTGGCCGAAGGCCGGAAGGGGGCGGCGTTGCGTTCGGAGAGCGCCCCCTTCCGCCTACCGGCACCTTCCCCCGCTGCGCAGGGGAAGGATTCGATAGGAAGTGCCGACGCTAGAAAGCGCCGACGCTGTTCCTTCCCCCGCTTGCGGGGGAAGGTGGCCGAAGGCCGGAAGGGGGCGGCGTTGCGTTCGAAGAGCGCCCCCTACCGCCTGCCGGCACCTTCCCCCGCTGCGCAGGGGAAGGATTCGGTAGGGGTGGTCGTTGCGGTTCGTTCCACCGACGGTTGCGCAGGCAACGGGCGATGAGGAGCGCTTTGCGGCTTCCGCTTCCATACCGTAGAGGGAGGATGCGTCGTGAGCGCTTTGCCCTAAGCCGAGCGAGTATCGAGACTCCAACTCCCCTTGGACGTCATTCCCGCGGAAGCGGGAATCCAAGTGCTTCCGCTCCCAACGGCCAAAATGGATTCCCGCTTAACCAGCTTCGCTGTTGAGAAGCGCCTCGTGGGAATGACGGCAACAAGGGCGTTCCGCAGAAATGACGAAGCGGAGGTACTCTGCAAGAACGACGGCTACGAAGGCAGATTGGCCAGTGCAGCGCCGAACGTCGAACGCCGTCGCCGAGCCATCACTGCTCCTCGGTCGACTCGGTCTTCGCCGCCGGCACGAACGGCACCGGCGCGCCTGCCTTGAGCGTGCGCTGCCATGCGGCCAGCTTCGCCTCGATGCTGCGCGAGGTTGCGATCTGCGGCTCGGAATGCTCTTCCTTGTCCGCGGTTTCCCAGCCGTCGACCGACTTCTTCGCGAGGTCGAACGCATCGCGGATCGAGGTTGTCTGATTCAGTCCCTCGACGAGGAAGGCCTTGCCGAAATACGTGATGTCCGAGTCCGCGCCGCAGCCGAACGAAGTGCGGTCCTCGCGTGCGGAGGCGATCACCATCGTCGAGTCGTCGCGCAGCGCATCGACGAAGCCGCCGGAGTAGCAGGCGTTCACGACGAGCACCTTCCAGCGGATGCGTGGCGAGGTCTTCAGCGCGTCGACCAAGTCGTCGGGCTCGATCTGGTTCAAGGGCAGCGGGTCGAGGTCGACCAGCAACTGGTGATCGTGCGAGCCGTGCGTGGTGAGGTACACCAGCAGGATGTCCTCGGCCGGATCCATCTTCTTCGCGATCGCATCGAGCGCGCGCTGGAGGTTGGTCCAGGTCGCCAGCGGGCGCGTCGCGATCGTCGCGGCATTGTTTTCCAACACGAGCACGTGGCCGGCCGCGTCGAAACGTTGCGCGAACAGGCTTTCGGCGTACTCGGCCTCGTTGCGGAAGACGTCTTCGCCGGCGTCGCCGGCGAAGGCGACGACGTACAGGTCGGCCTTGCCCGGCGTCTGCGGCGTCAGCTTCGACAAGGCGGCTTCGAGCAGCGCCGGCTGGTCGTACATCAGCTTCTCGGCGTCGAAGTCCGGCGCGGCGGCGTCGTCGTCCGAACTCGTATCGGGTGCCGCGTCGGGCGTTTTCGGCGTCGAGGCCGTCGCCTGCGCAGTATCGTCGGCATCGTCGTCGCTGCTCTGGACGATGGAAGGCGTCAGCAGCGAAGACGCCGGCAGCCACCACCACGCGGCGGCAGACACAGCGTAGGCGAGCACGGCAGCACCGACTACGCGGCCGAGGCTGCGCGGTGCCAGCCAGTGGGCGAACACCAGCAGTACCAGGAACCACCACAGGCGCGAGACGAGATCGAGCAGCAGCGCGAGCCAGACGTGGTCGTGCGCGCTCAGCGCGGAGACGATGTGATCGAGCGGCCAGTGCACGACGAGCGCCGTCATGATCGTCGCCGCGAGCAGGATGCCGGCCGCGCCCCATGTCGCTCCGTGGCCTGCCAGGCGGACCAAGAGCCAGGCCGCCAGCAAGGTCAGCAGCGCGTCGGCCAGCACGGTCGTGATGCCGGCCGGGTCGAAATCGACGGCGGTGCCGGCATCGAATGCGGCAATGCCGAATGCGACGCATAGATAGACCGCGATCAGTGCGATGAAGACGCCGGGACCGGCATCGATCGCGCTGCCGCGCGGCGAGCGCAGCAGGACGACGCGCAGGCCGTCGAGCAGGGTCGAGAGGATGGGTTTCAAGGAAATCCGTCGTGGAAGGTTCGCATCGACGCGTGCTGCGATCGAGCGCGGCAACGGCCGCCGCGCGCATTATCGATGCTGCGGGCGGGGGAGCGGAAGCCGGGGGGCTACATTATTGGGCGGGAAACAGCGAAGACCTCGCGCGAAGCGACTTCCCCCACGCAATCGGCAAAGGCGTCAAACCTCGATCGCGTCGAAATCGGCGACGCAGCGATGCGCCGAATCGGCCGGGCATGTGGAAGGCGAGCGCGCCAGCAAGGTCGTCCGCATTCCCGCGGAGCGCGCCGCATCGAGTTCCTGCACGATGTCCGACAGGAAAAGGATTTCCCCCGGCGCCGCGCCGATCGCGGCGGCGATGCGCCGGTACGACTCGGTTTCGCGCTTGCCGCCGGTCTCGGTATCGAAGTAGCCGTCGAACAAGGGCGTCAGGTCGCCCGCGTCGGTGTGCCCGAACAGCAGCTTCTGCGCCGGCACCGAACCGGACGAATAGACATAGAGGTTCTTGCCGGCCGCCTTCCACGCGCGCAATCGCGCCGGCACTTCCGGATAGATATGCGAGCGATACTCGCCGCTCGCGTAGCCGTCCTTCCAGATCATCCCTTGCAGCGCCTTCAGCGCGGTCGACTTGCGATCGGCGTCGATCCACGACACCAGCAGCTCGATCAGCTCCTGCTGCGTCGCCGAGACCAGGCCCGCTTCCTTCGCCGCTTCGTGCAGCCAGTGCTGCACCTCGGCATCGTCCACGTGCGTGGCGACGAACGCCGGCAGCCGCTCGCGCGCGTACGGGAACAGCACGTCCTTGACGAAGCTGATCGAGCTGGTGGTGCCTTCGATGTCGGTGAGGATGATGCGGGTCATGGACGTCGTATCTCAATGCGAGAAAGGAGCAACGATTGCGGCGTGCACTGGGCGAACTAGTCTTCGTGCGAGTAAAACACGTAGCCTGCACGCTTTCGCCCAAGAAAGCCTTTCAGGAAACGTATTCTTTCGGAACGATCGACTTCGAGCGATGGCGGCCCGCCTTGATTCTTTGAAGCGTAGCGGCCTTGGATCCATTCTTGGGCGACTTGGCGAGTCGCCGTTCGAGCCGCTTCTTCCTCGCCGTTTGCCTGGACGATCCGGGTAGTGATGAAGCCGACGATCGCTTCAGCGTGCTGCCCGTTGGAGATACGTATGCCTCGACCCGACAGCATGATTTGAAAGTAGGGCACTACAGCACGCCTACTTATGCTGCTCGACACTCGCCGCATACGCCCCTTCGATCGCGCGCTTGGCCTCGATCGGCGCTGCCAGCCGCGTGAATACCATTGCGCTTTCGCCGCGTCCGGTCAGCACGACGTCGCCGAAGCCGAGCAGGCGGCCCCAGGCGCTCTGGTGCAGGTCGATCGTTTCGATCGAGGCGAGGCGCAGCTCTTCGGTCGTGCGGCTGACGATGCCCGTCTTGCGCACCACGCGGCGGTTCGTCACCCCTTGTTCGATCGAGCGCAGGCGGATCCACTCGTACAACGCCGCGAGCAGGGCGATGCCGAGGGTCGGGATCGCCAGCAGCAGGAACACGATCAACCGCCATTTCGCGGTCCAATGCAGCTCGAAGCGCGCGACGATGTTCTCGCCGGGGGCCAGGGATTCGTCGAGGTAGGACATCCGGCCGGTCGCGCTCAGGCGGCCTTGGCCGAAACGTGTGGCGCCATGCGCGGAAAGCGCTCGGCGATGTCCTCGCCGGTGAACTTGGCGACCCAGCCTTCCTGGTTGGTGAACAGGCGGATCGCGACGAAGTACGGCGATTCGCTCATGTCGAACCAGTGGCGCGTATTGTCCGGCACGCCGATCAGGTCGCCCTGTTCGCACAGCACCTCGTAGACCTTGTCGCCGATGTGCAGCGTGAATTGGCCGGCGCCGGCGACGAAGAAGCGCACCTCGTCCTCGTCGTGGCGATGCTCGTTGAGGAATTTCTGCCGGAACGCCGCGCGATCGGGGTGGTCCGGCTTCAGGCTGATCACGTCGACGGCTTGATAGCCTTCTTCGCGCATCAGGCGATCGATGTCGCTGCGATAGGCGGCGATCACTTCGTCCTGGCTCGCGCCCGGCGCAATCGGCTGCGTCGCCGCCCATTCCTCGAAGCGCACGCCGACCGCGGCGAGTTCGCGTTCGATGTCGGCGTGATCGGTATGCACGGACAGCGGCGGATCGGAATGCTTTTCGTCGTAGATGCGCAGACGGCTCATGATGGTTCACCTCGCAGGGGCTTGCCGCGCAGTTGCAGCAGGTCGAGCTCGCAGCCGAGCAGGAATTCGAACGCCTCCAGATGGCGTTGCGTTTCGGCCATGTCACGTCCCCACGTGTAGATGCCGTGGCCGTCTATCAAGTAGCCGGACAGCGGCTTGCCGGCGTCGAGCCAGGCGTCGACCTGGGCGACGAGCACGGCCATGTCCTGCGTGTTCGGGAACACCGGCAGGTCCAGCGTGCTTTCGTGGGTGGTGTAGCCGGCGATCGCCTTCTGCAGTTCCCAGCCTTCGAAGCGCACGAGCCCTGCATCGGCATAGAAACGCGACGCGACCGTCTGCGTGCGCGAATGCGTGTGCAGCACCGCGCCGGCGTCGGCATAGCGGCGGTAGATCTGCGTATGCAGCGCGGTCTCGGCCGAAGGGCGCGCCTGCGTGCCGACCGGTCGGCCGGCCAGGTCGACGACCATGATGTCGTCGACGCCGAGGCGGCCCTTGTCGCGGCCCGAGATCGTCACGGCCGCGTGTTCGGCGTCGAGCCGCATCGAGAAATTGCTGCTGGTCGCCGGCGTCCAGCCGCGTGCGCCAAGCGTGCGCCCGGCGTCGGCGATCTGCCGCGCGCATTCTTCCAGGCGGCTGCGTTCGATGACTACGGTGTCGATCGGTCTTCTCCGGCGATGGACGGCCAAACGGGCATCTACTATACCGGAGCCGGATGACTGGCAGCCTTCATCGGCGAGTCATCGACGCGAGGCTAGGGTGACCGCGCATGCGCCTGCGGCAAAGCTGCGCAGCCGCGTGCGATCGGCGCCGCTGCGCGCTAAGCTCGGAGGGCTGTCCGCCAGCAGGAACCCGTGCCACGAAAAGGGCGATCCGCCCACCCCAGAATCCACTCGAGGAGTCACCATGTCGAACCCAGCCGAAAGCCAGGCCAGACGCCGTTTCCTGAAGCTCGCCGCGACCGGCGCCGTTGCCGCTCCGATTGCCGCCGTCGTTCTGCCGCAGCTCGCCTTTGCCGACGATCCGCACCTGGATCCGAACGACGCGACCGCCAAGGCGCTGCACTACACCGAAGACGCGTCCACCGCGTCGGCCAACCCGACTTACAAAGCCGGCTCGATGTGCGGCAACTGCCAGTTCTTCCAGGGCAAGGCCGGCGACGAGTACGGCCCGTGCATGCTGTTCCCGGCCAAGCAGGTGCATTCGAAGGGCTGGTGCGCGAGCTACAACAAGAAAGCCTGAACGCCGCGGCGCTCCTGCCGCAACCAGAAAGCCCGCGCCGGTTTTCCGCGCGGGTTTTTCTTTGGGCGAAGGTCCAGGCGCCGGCGTGGCGGGCTTTTGAGCCGCGGAGGGTGCCTGGCACGACCGGCACGCGTCTCTGCAACTGAGAATCCACGCTGCCACAATGACGGCTTGTCGCCTTGCCGGAATCGCGCGTGCCCAATCTTCCTCCCGCTGTCCTGTTGCTCCTCGCCGCCCTCGCTGGCCTGCTCGCCGGCTTGCTGCTGCTCTATCTCATCGCGCGGGGTTGGATCGCGCGCGCGCAGCTGGCCGGCCGCGCCAGCCGGGACGCCGAGGTCGCGACGCTGGCCGAGCAGCGCGAGGCGGCCGTCACGCGCGGCAGCGAACTGGCCGCGCGGATCGAACGCTACGAGCGTGACTGGAACAGCGCCGAGCAGAACCTGCGCAAGCTATCCGCCCATGCTGCTTCGCAGCAGACGCAGGCCGAACAGCTCGGCCACCAGCTGGCCGATGCCGTCGCGGACGCGACGAAGCGCAGGTGCGTCTGGTCGAACTGACCCGCCAGCACGCCGCGCTGGAAGCCGGCGCGAAGGAACACGCGCAGGCCGCCGCCGAAAAGCTGCAGCTGTTGGAGCAAGCCGAACAACGCCTGCGCGAGGCGTTCCAGAACCTCGCCAACATGATCCTCGACGACAAGGCCGAGCGCTTCCGCGAGCAGAGTTCGCAGCAGCTCGGCGGTTTGCTCGACCCGTTGAAGCTGCAGCTGAAGGAGTTTCGGGAAACGATCAACACCACGCATGCGAGCGAGCAGCGCGAGCGCGGCATGCTCGCGCAGGAAATCCAGACGCTGAAGCAGCTCAACCAGCGCATCAGCGAAGACGCGATCAACCTGACGCGCGCGCTCAAGGGCGACACGCGCACGCAGGGCGCCTGGGGCGAACTCGTGCTGGAGCGCGTGCTCGAAGCGTCGGGCCTGCAGGCGGGGCGCGAGTACGAGACGCAGGCGAGCTACAGCGACGCCGAGGGCGGCCGCCAGCGTCCGGACGTGATCGTGCGCCTGCCCGAGGACAAGGACATCGTCATCGACGCGAAAGTGTCCCTGGTCGGCTACGAACGGTTCACCGCGGCGGTCGACGATGGCGAGCGTGCGAGCGCGCTCGCCGAACACGTCGGTTCGCTGCGCCGGCACATCGACGGCCTGTCGGCGCGCAACTACAGCGACATCGAAGGCTTGCGCACGCTCGATTTCGTGCTGCTGTTCGTGCCGGTCGAGGCAGCCTTCATCGAGGCGGTACGCGCCGACGAGCGCCTGTACCTGCAGGCGCTCGCGAAGAACATCTGCCTGGTCAGCCCGAGCACCCTGCTGGCGACTCTGCGCACCGTCGCGCACCTGTGGCGCATCGAGCGGCGCAACGTCAATGCGATGGAGATCGCCAAGCGCGCCGCGCTGCTGCACGACAATTTCGCGCTGCTGGTCGACGAACTCGAGGCGCTCGGCGGCCAGCTCGACAAGGCGCAGCGCGCGCACGCGAGCGCGCTGCGCCGCCTCACCGAAGGCGGCCGCGGCAGCGTGCTGCTGCAGGTGCAGAGCCTGGCCGAGATGGGCGCGCCGGTGAAGAAGACCTTGCCGGCAGGATTGCTGAATACGGCGGGGGCGGGCGAGGCGGCGACTGGAGAGGGCGGCTCCGAGGCCGGATGAAGTCGGCCCTGTCCTGAGGGTCCCGGCGCCGGCGACGGAACCAGGCACGCGTCAGTGGACGATGAGAGCGCCTCTCCATTCCGTGCCGAGCGGCGACAGCAAGACGCCGAGCAAGATGCAGTTGATGACTACGGTCGCCCAGAAGACGCGCCGGAACGAAATTTTCGACGTCTTGTGGCGGAAAAGACGCTGTGCGACCCATGCACCCGGCCAGCCGCCAGCAATCGCCAAGAGATGAAGCGTCTGCTCGGGCGTTCGCCAACGTTGGTTTTGTGCGGCCGATTTGTCGAGGGCGTAGGCGACGAAAGTCACCGCGCTTGCCACGCAATAAAGCGCAAGCACAGCGAGCGGCAATAGGCCGACTAGCGCGCTTGCCGCAAGAAACAGCATGAAGACTGCGGTAAAGGCCAGAGCGAGACCGCCGGGGGCCGAGGATGCCGAAGGCGGCGAGGCTGGGCGCGGCGCGACGAATGCGACGCGTTGTGCCTGCGCGCGCGCTTGCGGATCCATGCGAACCTCATAGGTGACGATGTCGCCTACGACAGGCCGGCGACGCTGGCTTGTGAAAGCCTTGATGTGGACGAAGGCACTGGGGCCGCCATCGTTGCGCACGATGAAGCCGAACCCCCGATCGTCGTTCCATTCGACGATTTTTCCTTGGTAGCGCATTTCGTCCTTTCGCGATTCCGATTGACCGCACGCCTTGCGGCGCACGCGTATGCCGATCATCGTCGGTCGCAGCGCTCCGCCCGTCAACGATTCACATCGATGGCACTCCGCGCCGGTGTTTCGTCGGCCCGCCCGTCTTCACCGCAACGCGGCCAATGCCGGTTCGGTTTGCTCGATCAGCTTCGCGACGACCGGAGCCTCGTCGAGCAGCATGAAGCCTTCGAACTCGAAACCCGGCGCGACGCTGCAGCCGACCAGGGCATAGGCGCCGAGCGGACGCGCAGCCTGCCAGCGGTGTGCCGGGACGACGACGAGCGGGTTCGCGTCGCTGGCGCCGTCATGGCGGCCCAGCAGGTGGCGCTCCAGCGATCCGGTCGCAGCGTCGAACACGAACAGTTCGAGCGGGTCGCCTTCGGCATGATGCCAACTCTCGTCGGCGTCGACGCGGTGCCAGCGGCTGACTTCGCCGGCGGCGAGCAGGAAGTGGATCGCGCTCAGGATGGCGCGGCCGCCGCCAGCTGTCTGCACGTGCGTCGCCGATTCGTAGACGCGCCGGTAGTGGCCGCCCTCCGGATGCGGCAGCAACGCGAGCGCATCGATCAGTTCGCGGGCGCGCGGATGCATGTCGAGGGCGGCCAGGAACGGGGCAGGGTGCGGATCAGTGCCGGGTCGGCGGAATCGCCGGCGACACCGTCGCGGCGAACACCGCAGCGACGTCGACTGCGTCGAGCACGTAGCGGCGGTTGCAGAATTCACAGGTCACGTCGATCGAGCCCTGCTCGGCGAGCACCGATTCGTTCTCCTCGCGGCCGAGCGAGCGCAGCATGTCTTCGACGCGGGTGCGCGAGCAGGTGCACGAGAATTCGAGCGGCAGCGCCGGCTGCAGGCGCACGTTCTCCTCGTGGAACAGGCGCAGCAGGACCTGCTCCGGCGGCAGTTCCAGCAGTTCTTCCGGCGTCAGCGTCGCGAGCAGGTGGCCGACGCGGTTCCAGCCGTCTTCGTCGCCGGCAGCGGCGCCGCCGCTGGTGGCGACCTGCTGCAGCATGAGACCGCCGCACCGGCCGCCGGCCTGGGCCAGGACGATGCGCGTCGGCAACTGCTCGGAGCGTTCGAAGTAGCCCTCGAACGCTTTCGCCAGGTCGTCGTGCTCGACCGGAACGAGGCCCTGGTAGCGCGTTTCGGTGGCCGCGTTCTCGATCGTGATCGCGAGGCGGGCGCCCGGTTCGAGGCGCAAGGCGGCGGGCGTGGCCTCGTCGTCCCAGCGCGCGACGCCGCGCAACTGGCCGTCGTGCGTGCATTCGGCGAACAAGAGGCGCAGCGCGCCGCTGTCCCTCAGATGGATGGAGAGACGGCCGTCGAACTTGATCGTGCTGGTGAACAGCGCGCTGGCCGCCAGCGTCTGGCCGAGCAGATCGGCCATCGACCCGGCGTAGTGGCCGTTGCTGCGCACACGTTGCCAGCTTTGTTCGAGGCGAACGATCGCGCCGCGCACGCCGGCGCGTTCGAGTTGGAATCGGTGCAGGAAATCGTTGGACATGGATGGTTTTCAGTTGCCCTGAGTCGTCAATGCGGAGCGCCTGGCGCTGTCAAAACGAGGCGGGAATACCGAGCGGCTCGACGATTCCCCAATTCCCCATTCCCAATTCCCTTCCAAGATCACGCCGCCTTGCGCGCCCCGAGCGTCGCCAGCAGATCGTTCGCCGCGCGCAAACGCTCGGTCGCTCCGGCCAGTTCCATCTTGAAGCGCAGCTTGTCCTGTCCGTCGAGCGCATACACGCGGGGCTGCGACTGGATCAGGCGGATCACGGTCAACGGTTCGATCGACGGCTTCGGACGGAAGATCACGCGGCCGCCGTTCGGTCCGATCTCGAGCTTGCGGATGCCGAGCGGCGTCGCCACGAGTTTCAGCGCGGTCGTGGCGAACAGGTGCTTGACCTGATCCGGCAGGAGGCCGAAGCGGTCGATCATCTCGACCTGCAGCTCGCGCAGTTCTTCTTCGTTGCGCGCACTGGCGATGCGCTTGTATAGCGTCAGGCGCGCATTGACGTCGGGCAGGTAATCGTCCGGTATCAGCGCGGGCACGTGCAGTTCGATGTCGGCTTCGTGCTCCTGGGTCAGGTCGAAGTCCGGCACCTTGCCGCTCTTGAGCGCGCGTACGGCGCGGTCGAGCATCTCGGTGTAGAGCGAAAAACCGACTTCCTCGATCTGGCCGCTCTGCTCTTCGCCGAGCAGTTCGCCTGCGCCGCGAATCTCCAGGTCGTGCGTCGCCAGCGTGAAGCCGGCGCCGAGTTCTTCCAGCGAGGCGAGTGCCTCCAGGCGCTTCTCCGCATCGGCCGTGATCGAGCGATTGTCCGGCACGATCAGGTAAGCGTAGGCGCGGTGGTGCGAGCGGCCGACGCGGCCGCGCAGCTGGTGCAGCTGGGCGAGGCCGAAGCGGTCCGCACGGTTGATGATGATCGTGTTCGCGCTCGGCACGTCGATGCCCGATTCGATGATCGTCGTGGCGACCAGCACGTTGAAGCGCTGCCGGTAGAAGTCGAGCATCACCTGTTCGAGTTCGCGTTCCGGCATCTGGCCGTGCGCGACGCGCAGGCGTGCCTCGGGCATCAGCTCGCCGAGTTCGCGCGCGGTCTTCTCGATCGTCTCGACTTCGTTGTGCAGGAAGTACACCTGGCCGCCGCGCGCGAGTTCGCGCTGCAGCGCTTCGCGGATCAGGGCCGGATCGTGCCGGCCGATGAAGGTCTTCACCGCAAGGCGATGCTGCGGCGGCGTCGCGATGATCGACAGGTCGCGCAGGCCGGCCATCGCCATGTTCAGCGTGCGCGGGATCGGCGTCGCCGTCAGCGTCAGCAGGTCGACCTCGGCACGCAGCTTCTTCAAGGCTTCCTTCTGGCGCACGCCGAAGCGCTGTTCCTCGTCGACGATGACCAGGCCGAGATCCTTGAACTTGACATCGGACTGCAGCAGCTTGTGCGTGCCGATCATCACGTCGACTTGCCCCGCGGCGAGCTTGGCCAGCGCCTCGGCGATCTCCTTCTTCGACTTGAAGCGCGAAAGCACCTCGACGCGGATCGGCCAATCGGCGTAGCGGTCGCGGAAATTCTGGTAGTGCTGCTGCGCGAGCAGCGTGGTCGGCACCAGCACGGCGACCTGCTTGCCCGCGGTCGCGGCGACGAAGGCGGCGCGCAGCGCGACTTCGGTCTTGCCGAAACCGACGTCGCCGCAGACCACGCGATCCATCGGCTTGGGCGCGGCGAGGTCGCGGATGACCGCCTCGATCGCCTGCTCCTGGTCCGGCGTTTCCTCGAACGGGAACGCCGCGGCAAACTGCTCGGCCATCTCGCGATCGACCGGCATGGCGGTGCCCTGGCGCGCTTCGCGCTGCGCATAGATCGCGAGCAGCTCGGCGGCGACGTCGCGCACCTTCTCGGCGGCTTTCCGCTTCGCGCGCTCCCACGCATCGCCGCCGAGCGCGTGCAGCGGCGCGAGTTCCGGAGCGGTGCCGGAGTAGCGCGAGACCAGGTGCAACTGGGCGACGGGAACGTAGAGCTTGTCGCCCTTGGCGTACTCGATCGACAGGAATTCGGCGTTCTCGCCACCGACATCGAGCTTGAGCAGCC
>Ga0105237_10006058_pt1 | contig 13524 bp, 8 predicted proteins | sample KBSC24metaG_FD_81520 | JGI IMG/M metagenome (GOLD analysis project Ga0105237, IMG submission 81520) | Corn rhizosphere microbial communities from Kellogg Biological Station, Michigan, USA - KBS C2-4 metaG | ecosystem: Host-associated > Plants > Roots > Rhizosphere > Soil | place: Michigan, USA...
GGAGGCAAGGTGTGGGAGAGCCTTCGCGGCGCCCCGGGCGGCGATGACTACCAGAATTTGTGGATCAATCCTGATAATCCCAACATTATTCTTCTTGTTTCCGACCAAGGTGCGCTGGTTAGCGTCAATGGCGGCCAAAGTTGGAGTTCCTGGTACAACCAGCCCACAGCCCAGCTGTATCACGCGATAACCACCAATGATTTTCCTTACAAAGTCTGCGGCGGCCAACAGGAGAGCGGCTCCGTTTGCATCTCCAGCCGCGGCAACGACGGCGCAATCACGTTCCGCGACTGGCATCCGGTGGGCACAATTGAGTACGGCTATGTGGCACCCGATCCTTTTGATCCCGACACTGTTTTCGGTGCTGGCCGCAGTGAAGTTTCCCGGTTTCATTGGAGCACCGGGCAGGTGGAGAATGTCACGCCGATTCCAATCGGATTTGCGGGAACTGACCGAGGCGAAACAGCGCAGAAACAACAGTCACCAAAAGAAAAGGGCGAGGCTGATCGATACCGGACGGATCGCACGGAACCGATTGTCTTTTCGCCCGCAGATCCCCGCGCATTGTTTTACGCGACCATTGTCCTATTTGAAACCAATGATCGCGGCCAATCGTGGCGGCAAGTCAGTCCCGACCTGACCCGCAAGGAACCCGCAGTTCCTGCAAGTGTCGGCGATCAGGCCAAATTAAATCCCGACGCGGCGAAGCAGCGCGGCGCAATTTACGCTGTCGCTCCATCATTCCACAGCACTAAAGTCATTTGGGCGGGAACCGACGACGGTCTTATCTGGATTACGCGCGATGGCGGCGCGAACTGGACAGAGATCACTCCTCCTGCGGTCACGCCTTGGAGCAAGATCTCCCAGATCAGCGCGTCCCACTTTGATGACCAATCGGCATATGTGGCTGTGAATCGTTTCCGCATTGACGATCTGCGGCCGCATATTTTCCGCACCCACGACGGTGGAAAGACCTGGCAAGACATTAGCGGCGGCTTGTCCGAAAACTCCTCTGTAAACACTGTGCGCGAAGATCCTGTTCGCAAGGGACTGTTGTTTGCCGGAACAGAGACATCCGTTTCGGTATCCTTTGATGATGGCGATCACTGGCAATCACTGCAATTGAATCTTCCGCATAGCTCGATGCGCGATCTCTGGATTCACGATGATGATCTCATCGTGGCGACACATGGCCGGTCATTTTGGATTCTCGACGACATCACGCCCCTGCGACAAATCAACTCGGAGATCGCCGCTTCTGATGTGCATTTGTTCGCTCCTGCGCCAGCCATTCGGGTTCGACGCGACACTAATACTGATACACCACTTCCAGCCGATGAACCCGTCGGCGAAAATCCACCGGATGGCGCAGTGATTGACTACTATTTATCCAAATCAGGCTCCGGACCGCTCGCCCTCGAAATCCGCGACGCTCAGGGCAAGCTCGTGAGGCGGTATTCGAGCGACGACAAGCCGGAGCAAACGCAGGCTGAGCTTGAGAAACAACTCATCCCGCTTTACTGGCTCAAACCGGAGCAGGTCCTTTCTGCCGAGTCCGGCATGCATCGCTGGATCTGGGACTTACGCCACGCTCCGCCGACATCAACCCTGCACGAGTATCCGATTTCCGCCGTTCCTCATCGGACTCCTCGCTATCCGGTCGGTCCATTGGTTTTGCCGGGAACGTATACCGTTCGGCTGATAGCAAACGGCCAGACCCAAACCGCAGAGATCAGCGTGAAGATGGATCCTAGGATCAAAACTACGACCGCCCGGCTGAGTGCCCAATTCGATCTAGCCATGCAACTCGCGACAGATGTGTCGCGAAGTTCGCAAGCGGTGTCGCAGGCGCGCTCGGTGCAGGAACAATTGACCAATCTGTCGAAAACACGGGAGTCTTCCAGTGGCGATTCTGCCAAGAAACTGGCTCAAAGTGTCACAGCCATTCTGGAGGGTGCAGATAAAGAAACCGATGCAACCACGCTCAAAACCGCAAATCAAAATGCAATTGATCTCTACAAAGATGTTGAAAAATCCGATGCAGCGCCCACCGCGGCCCAGCGAAACGCATCTGCCATAGTCGCGCGCCAACTTTCGCTGGCGACCGGCGAGTGGGAAAGCTTCAAGAAAAAACAGTTAGCAGGTTTCAACCGGCAGTTGCACTTATCTGGCAAGCCGGAAATCCGTCTCGACTTGCCTCCTCGCCAACAAGAGACAGGTGAAAACGAAGAATAAGCTTCTATCAGTCCGTAAATGACGAACACTTCTAGTCATCCCACTGAGAAGGCGCCGTGCCGCAACGACGATATAGAGAACTCATCCCGTGATGCCTCGAACGGAGGAGAGTTCGATGATGGGCTCGTTGGGCAGTCACGGCCTTCAGAGTAGACTCGCATTCATTCTGAGTATGGAAAACAATTCCAAGGAGAACATATGAAACGCCGCTCTTTTTTGAAGACCGCCGGCGCAGCTGGCGTGATGGCGGGGGCCATCCCCGCGTGGAGTGTGCCGCAAGATGCAAATCACCAGGCCTCCACCAGCAAGGCATCCACAACATCTTCCCCTGAAAACATTCTGCTGAAAGACTACAGGCCGAAATCCATTTACAAGATTCCCATTACAGAGGTCCCCAAGGCGAAGTTTCCCGCCATAGACATGCACTCCCATCCCTACGCCAAAACGTCGCAGGAAATCGCCGAGTGGGTCAGGAATATGGACGAGGTCGGCATCGAGAAGACGATCATTCTGGCGATGGCCACAGGAGAGAACTTCTCTGAGATCTATCGAAAATATTCCGCGCACCCTGACCGTTTCGAGATCTGGTGCGGCTTTGACTACAGGGGTTACGACCAGCCTGGATTCGATTCCCGTGCCGTCAAGGCCCTGGAGCAGTGTTATGACATCGGCGCGCGCGGCGTTGGAGAGCTTCATGACAAAGGAAAGGGGCTCACTTCAAGTACGGTGCAGGCTCTTGGCATGCATCCTGACGATGCTCGCATGGATCCGCTGTTTGAGCGCTGCGGCCAGTTGGGCATGCCGGTAAACATTCACGTGGCCGACCCGATCTGGATGTATCAACCTATGGACAACACCAATGATGGCCTTATGAATGCCTACGATTGGCGGTTGGACAACCAACCCGGGATCGTCAAGCTTTCCGGGATGGTTGACATCCTGGAGCGCACCGTCCAGAAACATAGGAATACAACTTTCATCGCTTGCCACTTCGCCAACCTCGACTATGATCTGAAACGCTTAGGGCAAGTACTCGATGCTCATCCCAATCTACATGCCGATATTGCCGCGCGGTATGCCGAAACCGCGCCCATCCCACGCTTCGCCGCCAAATTTTATGAAAAGTACGGCGACCGCTTGGTTTACGGCACCGACATGGGATTTGACAAGCCCATGTATCGAATTACTTTCAGAGTTCTCGAGACCCAGGACGAGCACTTCTATGAGACGGAGCAGTTTGGCTACCACTGGAGCCTAAATGGCTTCGGACTTTCGGACGAAACCTTGCGCAAAGTATATCGCGATAACGCGGCGAGACTCTTGGCTTCGCGGCGAACGTAAATTCAACTTTGCCGGGCTCGTGGTCGGGGTTGGAACTCCGGCCTTCTGTGATTACTTGGTTCTTTTTTCTGTCTCTGCGACGCTCACACCAAGGCAAGGAGCGTAAGTGTGAAATTCTTAACCGTTTTGGTTTTGTTTGTATGGATCTCGGCCGCCGCGGCCCAAGCCAATACCTCTTATTATGTGGCCACGACTGGCAACGATTCCGGACCGGGCTCTCAATCCGAGCCATGGAAAACGATTCAACATGCAGCCGACACTGCCCGCGCCGGCAGCACGGTGAACATACGCGGTGGGACTTACGGGGAACGGGTGCGCATCAATGTTTCCGGAAACGCAAACCACGGTTTTATTACGTTCAGAAGCTACCCGGGCGAAGTAGCTGTAATGGACGCCTCCAGGTTCCCCCCGCAAGGCAGACAAGGCGTGCTCACGATTCAGGATCAGTCCTACGTCCGTATCGAGAGGCTTGAAATCCGCAATTTCCGCACGGCCGAACATCACCTCACCCCGATGGGTATCAACGTCATCGGCTCGGGCTCGCATATCGAATTGCTTAACAACAACGTCCATGACATACAGCAGACCTTCCCAGGCCGCGATAAGCCGGGAAGCGGCGGCAACGGATTTGGCATCGCCGTTTATGGCACGAACGCACAAGCTCCCATCACAGACCTGATCATTGATGGCAATGAGGTGCACCACCTCAAGACCGGATCAAGCGAGTCGCTGGTCGTAAACGGGAACGTCACGAATTTTCGTATCACCCACAACAAGGTTCACGACAATAACAATATCGGGATCGATGTCATCGGCTTTGAGCGTACTGCGTCCGATCCCGCAGTGGACCAGGCCCGCGATGGAGTTGTGAGTCACAATCTGGTTTACAACATCACCTCACGCGGGAATCCCGCATACGGAAACGATCAATCATCCGACGGAATTTACGTGGATGGTGGGACCAGAATTCTGATTGAGCAGAACACGCTTCATGATGTGGATTTCGGGATCGAACTGGCCAGTGAGCACAAGGACCGGGCGACCAGCTACATCACCGCCCGCAATAATCTCATTTATCACTGTCACACCGCTGGTGTTTCGATCGGCGGTTATGCCCCCGACCGTGGACATACCGAGCACGCGACGGTGATCAACAATACGCTGTTTGAAAACGATACCTCGTCGACCGGCAGCGGCGAATTCCAGATGCAATGGAATATGTCTGACAACGTCTTTGCCAATAACATCGTTTACGCCGGCCCGCACTGCCTGATTTCACTGACCAAAACCGAGGTGAAGGAGAATCAACCGCCGGCCCTCATTGACCACAACCTTTATTACTGCGCGGGCGGTGCTGAGGCCAGCACATGGGCAGAAGTTTCCGGCACAATCAAAGGGTTCAAGACTTACGTGAAGTCCACGGGGAATGATCAGCATTCACGCTTCCTCGATCCGAAATTTGTGGATGCAGCCGGACACAATTTTCATCTGCAATCTGGTTCGCCCGCCCTCGCCGCCGCCACCGTCGATGAATTGCCGACGGGAGACCTCGACCTGGACGACTCGCCGCGAATTAATTCCGGAAAAATCGATCTCGGCTGCTATCAGAGGCAGGAGCGATCATGCACAATTCAGAAGTAGGCCGCCGCACATTCATGAAGCTCGCCGCTGGAGCCGGCGCAGCTCTCGCCATGCCATCGCTCTCAGAGGGTGCCATTACTCCGGGCGACAAAATGGTCGGCATTCAAATCGGAGCGATTTCATTCGTGGATGAGGGCACAGAACAAGTGCTCGACATCCTCCAGGAACGGGCGGGTGTGAATACGCTCTTCCTTGCCGTGTTCACTTATGGTCGCGGCATCGCGGGCAGGCAAATTCCCGGCTACCCGCTGCCCGATCACGGCAAACAGGTTTACGATTTGAACTTTCACGGCGGGAACTTCGCCACACCTCATCCTCAGTACTACAAGAACACGGTTATCCAGCCTCAGCACGCTCCCGACCACGGCAATCTCGACATCCTCGAAGAAGTCCTTCCGGCGGCGAAAAAGCGCGGCATCAAAGTCATCTGTTGGATGGAGGATGTGTTCCGCAAAGATCTCCCCAACATCGAACAAGTGCAGGAGCGGGACTTGTACGGGCGGAATCAGGAAACGCTCTGCGTCAATAATCCGAATTACGGGAATTTCCTGTCAGGCTTGGTTGAAGACTTTGCGCGTTCGTACGATGTCGACGGCATCATGTGGGGATCGGAGCGGCAAGGTGCACTTGGCGATAGCCTTGGCGCTACGCATGACACTCCGCCGATTGATCCTGGCGAGGTGACCTGCTTCTGCGAGTTTTGTTACAAGAAGGCGAGGGAACGTGGAATCAACCCTGATCGCGCCAAGCAGGGGTTGCTTGAATTAGAAACATTCGTGCGCGCCTCGCGCAGCGGCAAACGTCCGTCGGACGGATATTTTGTTCAGTTCTGGCGAATTCTCTTGCGCTATCCCGAACTCGCCGCTTGGGAAATGATGTTTACCGACGGATTGCGCGAGACTTATGCACGCCTCTACAAGACCGTGAAAACCGCTAAGGCGACAATCCCGGTCGGCTGGCATATCTGGCATAACGACTCCTTCAATCCGATCTATCGTGCGGAACAAGATTGGCAGGAGCTCTCGAAATACTCTGATTTCATCAAAGTCGTGATGTACAACAACTGCGGCGGAGAGCGCATGGCGTTATATATCGACAACATTGGCTCAACGCTCTACGCCGATCTCACCAAACAGCAATTGACCGATTTCACATACGAGGTGATGGGGTACCACGAAGCCGGATATCAGCAACTGCCGCGCACGGGCCTCTCGCCTGATTATGTCTATCGGGAAACGAAGCGCGCCCTGGAAGGAGTCGCCGGAAGCAGGACGCAGATTTGGCCGGGCATCGACATTGACATCCCAACCGAGCCAGGTCACAGCAAGTGCACACCGCAAAGCGTGAAAGAAGCGGTTGCGGCCGCGTTTCGCGCAGGCGCACCCGGCGTAATTCTGTCTCGCAAATATTCCGAAATGAAGCTGGCAAATCTCGGCGGCGCGGGTGAAGCCGTACGAGAGTTCAAGTTATCGAGTTGAAGTCCAGACCCGCAATTCACATGGGCTGTCAGTAACGGAGTAGTTCTAAAGTCCCTTGACGCGATACAGCACAACTCCATGCGCTGGAACATCACCACTGATGGTGCCGTTTGTTTTCTTGGTCACGCCGGTCCACAAGTCCTGTAAGGAATAGCCGCTTTTGTTTTCAGCCAAGGATACGGCGGAGGCTGGAACGGAGACCTCCTCTGCCTTGTCGCCCGTGTTGAACAAACCGACGATTGCGTCCCCGTTCGGTTCCCTCTTGGCAAAGACTTGCTGGTTGCCGGAATTGAGCACTCGTTTTGCCGCGATTGAATCCTGATCAACAGCAAGGACGTCGGTGTTCTTCAGGTACTTCTGCACATCCGTTTCGTCGAGGTGAGTAAGATCGACACCCAGGAGGAGGGGTGAGGCTCCAAGCGCCCAAAGGCTGATCTGAGTTTGTCGTTCCGCCGCAGTCAGCCCGTCGTTGCTGCCATTTCCTATCTCGATGGAATCATAGTCGTTGAAGCCGCCTGGACCAGCGTAAGGCTGCCACTCCGCCACGTAGTTGAACCGGTTGGAAACGTCGGCCCAACTGGTCAGCGGATAGCTGCTGCCGCCCTTTTCGCAGCGATAGCATTCAACATCGGGCGCGAATTCCCATTGATTGGCATACTTCATCAACGTAGGAGCGAGAGCGGTTGTATAGTCTCCCTGCGTGACGTCGAGAACCATGGGCCGCCCGCTTTGCCGTATCGCATCCGACCACGCCTTTACGTCGGCGGCGTTGCTGTCTTGCATGCCGTCGATCTTGATGTAATCGACACCCCAGGACGCAAGCATTTCGACCCATGAATTCGTATACTCCTGCGCTCCCGGTTTGTTGTAATCAATGCGGACCATGCCCTTGCAGTTGTAGTTGTTCTCCTTTACAGACGCTTCCGCAATCTGGGCAGCCGTGTACGATGTGCCCTTAATGGGCGTGTTCTGATTGACAGCCTGCTTCGAGAGGCCCGGCGTCACGTAAATTCCGAATTTCATCCCGAGACTGTGGATGTAGTCGGCGACCACCTTCATGCCGTCGGAATCTCCTTGAGGCGGAAATATCGACGAGTCTGTTATCCAGCGGCCATAACGGTCGACGTTGGGACCTTGGGGTCCCGGACACTGATACCAAAAGTCGTCGAGGTTTATATATTCGTACCCGAGCTTCTGCAATCCGGAATTATGCAGCGCGAGCGCCTGGGCTTTCATTTTGTCCGCCGTGGGCTGTTTGCGAAGAAAGCTCCAACTACTCCAGCCGAGAACCGGCGTGCGCTCGACACCATTGTCTTCTGCGCTGGCGTTCTGCAAGGCTCCGCCCGCAAAGAACGCGATTAACAGTGCTGCCCATAAACCGTGGGTCCATTCTCTCAAGGAAATCATTCCCTTCATCTACCACAAGCGGGCGACAAGAACAATCGGTGTGTTCTGACGCATGCCTGTATTGAATTGCACCACTGAAGAAATCGTTGGGACTCATGATCGTTTTTTGATCCCCGCGGCGAGGGAAGGGCGGAATGCCCAAATCTGTAAGCTGGGCACTTGAAAGGAGTTATTATGGAGCCGACGAGCGGACTTGAACCGATGACCTGCCGATTACGAATCGCATAGAACATCCCAGCGAGTTTTATGAAAATAAAGTACTTGTATTGATCCCGGCGAATTTGTTTCCCGCGCCAATGACTAAAGAAAACCAATTAGTTACAAAGGCTGCCAAAATCGTTGGACTCCCATTTGGGCACACTTTCCTAGCCTTGTTTGATTTCCTTACGCTACTTCGGCAACTTGTTCTTTGGCCTTCGCTTACACGCAATCGCATTGCGGTTTGCTACGAAAAGCTGGTTGGCGAACGCTGAGAGCAGATGATTCAAAGGTAATCCATTGAGAAATAACGGCGCGGATCGCCCGATTTAGCGCTTAAAGTAAGCTTCAGGAAGTCTTATTGCAGCCTAATTGCACCCAGATTGGAACGCTGCATTCTCGGGGCAGAGGCCTAGAATTTCGACTGACGGCCCGTTTAGCCAACTTCTCCGCAATCAAGGGCCGATGAAGCTTTCGCATTCAGCGTACCTATGAAAGTTCTACCTGGCCTGCTCGCGACGCTTCTGGTGGCAAGAGAAAGGATAGTCTTTTACAGCTCTTATTCGTCATCCGAGTATCCTTTTGTCGGTCTCAACACGCCGTCGCGCTGCCTGGTCGTTACGATACTTCAATTCGTCTTTCAAGCCCTGTCCCACGTCCATTAGCCGCAGTCCTGCGAAAACCAGGTTGATTCTCACCAATGGGCCACCATACAACCTCAGCACCCGCCCGCCACGCATAAACGAAGAATGGCAAGGCGGCAATAACGAAACGGCTCCCCAGTGAATGATTCGTCATGCACGTGCTTCCGTATCGATGTTGTGCTCATGGGCTGCTCGTTCACAAAGATCGCTACGGGAGCATTGACGCGTCCGGCGCTATCGAAGACTTCGCATTTCAAACTTGGTACTTTGCTCACCGCCTCACGACAGTAAAACTCAGCGTTGGCAAGTGAGTCGAAAACCAAGCAATAATGGCTGGCGGCTGACTTGATTGATGTTCCATCCGCGTGAATGGGCGCCGATGTTTCTACGTCTGTGAGAAAGACGGAGTACTGCCGAGGACGTACCAGTGCAGTCCAATACGCGGGATTCCTTCCTGGATGGTAAAGCAGAATTTCCCGCATATTCTGAAGGAGAGTATCTCAACAAACCTGCTAGCGCAGAGTGTCGGTTGACGGTGCAATCTATTGCCGAGGTTGGCCTGACAGTGGGAATGACCGGTCCCGCGACGTCCGGCTCGCTCTAATCCATTCCCACTATTGCCCCTGTCAAATCTGAATACGTATTCTTTCTGGCACGTATTCGTCGGGTTCTCAACTTATTAAACCGAGGGACAATTATGGATCGGCGGTATTTCCTGCAATCAAGCGGCGCATTATGCGCTGGTTTGGCATTGACAAAACCGGCCTCACTACTGGGGGAAGCGTTAAGCACCCCGTGGCGCACTTTTGAGGTTACGACGCGGGTAGAAGTTTTGAAGACCGCCGGTGGGACCCACATCTGGTTACCCGCTGCGCTGATCCGAGATACGACGTATCAACGAACGCTTTCGAACCGGTTTGCCGCCGAAGGAGGAAGCGCCAAACTGACTACGAACAAGCCCAGTGCGCTCGGGATCGTCTCAGCCAGCTATCCGGCAAACGCGAAGGCCGTTCTCACTCTCACGACCCGCGTCTCGTTGAGGAACTATGCCGTTGATCTCTCCTCGCCTTCGCAACCACATGTGTCACATGCCGAACTCGATTATTTCCTTCAACCGAGCAAGTACGTGCCAACCGATGGCATCGTGAGGGAAACCGCGCTTAAGGCCACCGCCGGCGCGAACACAGACGTCGAGAAAGCCCGCGCGATCTACGAGTGGGTAGTTGAGAACACATTCCGCGACCCGAAGGTGCGCGGGTGTGGACGCGGCGACATCCGCGCCATGCTCGAAACTGGCGACTTAGGCGGTAAATGCGCTGATCTCAACGCGCTCTACGTTGGCCTTGCGCGCTCAGTCGGTGTGCCCGCTCGACACATTTACGGCTTGCGAATTGCGAAATCGGAACAGGGCTACAAGAGCCTCGGCGTGAACAGCAATAACGCGACCCATGGCCAACATTGCCGAGTCGAGGTTTATCTTCGCCAGTACGGCTGGGTCCCAGTCGATCCCGCCGACGTTCGCAAAGTCGTTCTCGAAGAGCCGCCTGGGAATCTGGCACTCAGCAATGAGATGGTTGCCCGGGCCCGTCAGCGCCTCTTCGGATCATGGGAAATGAACTGGATGGCATTCAACTATGCCCATGATGTCGAGTTGCCCGCTTCCGTAAAGCAGCCGCTTGTGTATTTCATGTATCCGCAAGCCGAAACCGCAGACGGGCGGGTGGATCCCTTCGACGCCGACAACTTCAGGTACGAAATTCTTGTGAAGGAAGTCAGCTAGTCGTTCTCAGGCCGTCGAAAATCGTGGCTTCACCGCCAGAGAAATTCCCACCCAGAAGATCGGCGTGTGCAATCGTAACAATCCTTAGAAATCTTGTTTCACGCAGTCCATTCTCTTGTTCAGGAGACAATCGAATGAAGCTAATACTAGTGTTGGTGGCCCTGTTTACGTTCACTGTTGGGATTCAGTCACAGGAGAATGGTACGACAGGTAAGACGCGCGGTACCCGGGTCCCAAGAGCAAACGAGCAGGCTATCGCGGCTCAATTCAATGAGCTAAAGCAGGCTCTGGATTTACAGGGACAGCAAATTCACGAGTTGAGCGAACAGGTGCACAGTCGGGATCAGAAGATTGAGCAACTGCAGCAGAGATTAGAGGAGAGTCAGGCGATTCTCAAGACCCTTGAAACCAAAGCCGACGCGGATTCCCAAGCCGTCTCGCAAACACAAGTGGTTAGCACCTTGAAGAATGATGTTTCGGACTTGAAGACCACAGTTACAAATTCTTTACAAGAAACCAAGAAAGCGGTGAACGAAGCAAGCAGCCCTTTGGCGCTCCATTTCAAAGGCATCACCTTGACACCAGGCGGTTTCATGGAAGCAGCCACAGTATGGCGCCAGCATGCGCTTGCTGCAGACATAAACACGCCGTTCAACTCAGTTCCAATGCCTGGAGCAGCCCAGGACCGAATGAGCGAATTCTATGGTTCTGGCCGACAGTCGCGTATTTCCATGTTGGCTGAAGGAAAACTAAGTCTTACCAAATTAAGCGGCTACTTCGAAAGTGACTTCAACTCGGCCGGGATAACTTCGAATAACAACCAGAGCAACAGCTATTCGCTACGTGTCCGGCAAATCTGGGGACAGGCGGCCCTAAACGATGGTTTCACCTTCACCGGCGGACAGATGTGGAGCCTCGTTACCGAAACGAGAAAGGGTCTCGATAACCGATCTGAGGCATTGCCCATGGTTATCGATGCGCAATACCATGTTGGCTTCAGCTGGGAGCGTCAGTATGGATTCCGCGTAGCCAAAGTTTTTGCGAATAAGCTTTGGCTTGGAGCGGCGGTTGAGAACCCGCAAACCTTATTTGCGGCGAGTGGCCAAGCACAGAATTTCGTTCTCGGTTCGGCAGGCACGAGCGGCGGCTTATACAACCCGTCGGCCACTTATTCCTTCAATTCGTCTCCGGACTTCGTCTTTAAAGCAGCGGCAGAGCCCGGTTTCGGACACTACGAGGTCTTTGGGATTGTGCGTCGTTTCCGAGACCGCATTTACCCGAATGCAATTTCCGCATCTCCCTCGGAGGCCGGAGCTTACAACTTTGGAACTACCACTGGCGGCGTTGGCGCAAACGCGCGGATATCGCTTTTCAACAAACATTTCGATATCGCCGGGCACTTTTTGGGCGGCGATGGAATGGGACGGTACGGCAGTTCCCTACTGCCTGACGTAACAGTGAACCCCGATGGGACAGTAGTTCCGCTCAAGAGCGCTCAGGGATTGGCAACACTTGAGTACCATTCCGCCAAACTCGACATTTACGGAAATGCTGGCGTTGAGTTTGTGGGGCGCCACTTTGGATTCAACGGCGCTGGCAAGACGGTCGGCTACGGATCTCCAACCGCGAATAATTCAGGGTGCTATGCGGAAACTGTGCCTGGAAATCCGACCGGCGGGCAATTCCCAACCTCGTCAAGCGGGTTCCTGCCGGGTTCTCTTGCAAATTGCGCTGCGAATACTCGCAACCTGACCGAGGGCACGGTTGGCTTCTGGTACCGCTTCTACAAAGGACCCAAAGGGACCCTGCAATGGGGGCCCCAATACTCCTATCTTGTCCGGAACACTTGGTCGGGAGCAGCGGGCACGGGCCTTCTTGGACAGCCGAGCGGCATCGAGAACATGTTCTTGACGTCCTTCCGATACTACTTGCCGTAAATCAGATTACGTTGCGGCGAGGCGGCGGTGCATTCAGGATCCGTCGCCCCGTCGCGACATGTTGTGTCTGTTCTGCACGGCAATCATGGCAAAGCTTCATTCACATTACTTAGCGGTCGGAGCACGATTACGAAACGCCGACTCCTCTGCTCTTACCGCGCCCATCACTTTTGGTGAAATTCAATGGGATGTTCGGACAAGATCCCTTTCCCTTCTTGAATGATTAGCGTTCGATTACATTTCACACCCGAAAACGCTTCCTTGCGGCCGCTCGGCCACACGATGCTGATCGCGAGCCTCTTTTCTTGTCCGAGAGGTTTACCTAAACCGAACGTCAACGGAAACTCGCTCTGGGAAAGATAGCTTGACCCAGTTTTCACCATCAAGAACAGATGTTCACCGCCACTCGACGTGACCGAGACCTTCGCGCCAATCGCATTTCGGTTGGATTTCGTGCCAATTAGCTTCAGCCGCAGCACGTCGTTTTGATTGCCATTTTCATTTTTTAGCAAGCGCGCTTTCCCGCGATTGTCCATGACCAACAAGTCCAAGTCGCCGTCATTGTCATAATCGAGATAGGCCGCGCCACGGCCGACGATTGGCTGCTGCAAAGCATGGCTGACACGGGCAGTCACGTCTTCGAATTTGTTGCTTCCTACATTGCGGAAGAGTTGAGCCGGTTCGGCGTACTTAATCGCGGGTTGCAATTGGCCAATGTCGTCGGCAACGTGGCCGTTCACAGCGAGCACGTCCAGACGGCCGTCGAGGTCGTAGTCAAAGAACAGAGTTCCGAAAGTGAGCGACTGCATCGTCATTCGCGACAGGCCTGTCGCCGGAGCCTGATCGGTGTAGAGCCCTGACCC
>Ga0105237_10006061_pt1 | contig 13523 bp, 10 predicted proteins | sample KBSC24metaG_FD_81520 | JGI IMG/M metagenome (GOLD analysis project Ga0105237, IMG submission 81520) | Corn rhizosphere microbial communities from Kellogg Biological Station, Michigan, USA - KBS C2-4 metaG | ecosystem: Host-associated > Plants > Roots > Rhizosphere > Soil | place: Michigan, USA...
GCGCTGGGCTACGGCACGACGCAGGTGCAACAGCGCCTGCTGCAGTTGATTGCGATCGACCGCAGTTTACAGCCCGACCTGAATGTCACCGTAACGCGCGCGCAAGGGGAAGCCACACTTTCGTGCGAGCCGCCCAAGCCGAAACTGTTCTTACTCCGACAGACCACCAGCTTGACGCTGCGTTTTTTGGGGAACCTCACTGCGTTCTGAATGCTAGACTGAAGAAAGTTGTGAAGGGGCACTCCACAAAACTGATGGTGATGTTTCTCGTCGCGCTGATGGTGAGCGCGATGCCGTGCCTCGCAGCTTGTATTGCGCACTCCTTGCCCACGGTTCCAAGCTGTCATCACAAGCAATCCAACGAGGGTACGCAGTCGTGCCCGCACCAGTTTTTCCGCGCCGTCACGCCTGCGGCAAAACTCTCGCAGGTTTCGATCGTACTCAACTTCACCATATTCGATGCGGTGAGTACGCAGGTTCCGGAGTTGATGCCTTCGGAGGCATCCGTCGTCGCCGCGGACCCCTCGCCTCCGCCTGGACAGCTTAAGCACTTTACAATTCTTCGCGTTTAGTCCGCAATCTCCTAACCAACATTCATCTGCCAAATCGGCTGCCCGGGTTGGCAGGCGGAAGCGCCTGCCCCACTGAGCAGTCAATGCTGGCGGGCTTTTTATCGAGTTTTGGGCAGGCGGAAGCGCCTGCCCCACAAGAGCTCAAGGAGAATTGTATGAGAAGGATAGCAGTGTATCTGCTTGCCGTTGCTGCGGCGTGCGCACAGGACGCAGAACAGTCACCGAAAAAAGATCAGACCAAGCCCATGGACCACTCTCAGATGCAGGGGATGGACCATTCGAAAATGCAAGGGATGGACCACATGCAGATGGGCGACAACGCCGCCGGCATGATGCTGATGAACCAAGCCTCGGGAACCAGCGAGAACCCACAGGCGTGGCCCATGCCGATGCGCATGTTCAAGCTAGGCACGTGGCAAACGATGCTGATGGCGAACGCCTTCATCGTCGATACGCAGCAGTCGGGCCCCCGCGGCGGCGACAAATTTTATTCGCCCAACTGGTTCATGGCCGCGGCCGAGCATCAGGTGGGGAAAGGCGCATTTATGGTGAATTTGATGCTGAGCCTGGACCCCGCTACGGTCACCGATCGCCGCTTCCCCGAACTATTTCAAACCGGCGAGACGGCCTTCGGACGTCCGATTACGGACGGGCAGCATCCACACAATTTCATCATGGCACTGGGGTTCAACTACGCGCGACCGATTACCGAGAACACCACCCTGCAGTTCTATTTCGCGCCGGTCGGCGATCCCGCTCTTGGCCCGGTCGCCTTTCCGCATCGCGCCTCCGCATCCGAACTCGTGCAGGCCCCGCTCGGCCATCACTGGCAGGACTCCAGCCATATCGCCGATGAAGTCGTCACCGTGGGAGTCACGCATAAGATCGTCCGCCTGGAAGCGAGCGGATTCTATGGCAGCGAACCCGGCGAGAATCGCTGGATCATTCAAACGGGGCCGATCAACTCGTGGTCCACGCGCTTCTCGGTTTTCCCCACCAAGAACTGGCTGGCGCAAGTTTCGGTTGGGAGGCTAACCCAGCCCGAACGTCAAAGCCCCGGCGACGTGGTTCGGTCCACCGCCTCGCTGCACTACACCAGGCCCATGCCCGGCGGGACCTGGTCGTCGAGCTTCATCTGGGGACGCAATCACGACACGCTCACGCAGCGGAATCTGAATTCCTACCTGTTGGAATCGGAACTGCCCGTGACGCGCCGCAACTTCATCACGGGCCGCGCCGAACTGGTGGATAAGGACGAACTCTTCGCCAACAATCCCGATCTAGAGGAGCAACTGGACCGCACCTCCGGAAGCACCTTTCGCATCGGCGCTTATACGGTGGGCTACACGCGTGATTTCGAGGTATCGCGATACTGGCAGACGGGAGCCGGAGTCAACCTCACCGCCTTTACGCTTCCGGACGCAATCCGCCCCTACTATGGCGATCATCCCATCGGCGTCAGTGTATTTCTGCGCATCCGTTTGCGACCATAAGGCCGCTGGAGCATCACATGATAAACTCCCATCATGCCGGAACTCCGCGAGGTCCCCGATGAAGCTCCGCCGTTCCTTGGCACCTGGAAACGGGTCTACATCGGTGTGGCCATCTATCTGATCGCCGTGATTGCGGGAGCATACCTTTTCACTCGGGCCTATCGATGAGACCGCTCGACTGGATCGTCCTGGTAACCACCCTCTTCTCGATCGTCGCGTACGGCCTATACCGTAGCCGCGGCAGCAACACGGTGGATCGCTACCTGCTGGCCGGCAAGACCATGCCATGGTACGCCATGGCTCTCTCTATCATGGCGACGCAGGCCAGCGCCATCACCTTCATCTCCACCACAGGCCAAGCCTATACCGATGGTATGCGCTTCGTGCAGTTTTACTTCGGGCTGCCGATTGCGATGATCATCATCTGTGCCACGGTGGTCCCGGTCTTTCATCGCGCGAAAGTTTACACTGCTTACGAATATCTCGAGAAGCGCTTCGACAGCAAGACGCGCATCCTTGCGAGCCTGATCTTCCTTTTTCAGCGCGGGCTCTCCGCGGGCATGACGATCTACGCCCCCGCCATCGTCCTTTCGATCATCCTGGGCTGGCCGGAGCGCATGACCACGTCGATTATGGGAGCGATTGTCGTCACGTATACGGTGCTGGGCGGCATTAAGGCAGTCACCTGGTCAGACGTACAGCAGATGTGCGTGATCTTTCTCGGCCTGATTATCGCGCTGGTGACGGTGTTCGTGCTGTTGCCGAATTCCGTTTCGATCAGCGATGCCGTCTATCTGGCGGGCTCCGCGGGTCGACTGAACGCCGTCACCACTAACTTCACCTGGAATGACCGTTTCAACTTATGGAGCGGGCTGTTCGGTGGGACCTTCCTGTTCCTCTCATACTTTGGTTGCGATCAGTCGCAGGTGCAGCGCTATCTGACGGGCAAATCGATTTCCGAAAGCCGCCTCAGCCTGCTCTTCAACGCGGTAGCCAAAATCCCGATGCAGTTCTTCATCCTCTTCATCGGGGCGATGGTATTCGTCTTCTACCTGTTCGCCCAGCCGCCGGTGATCTTTCACCGGGCCGAGCTGGCGCGGATTCAGACGCGGCCGGAATATGCAGGACTCGAACAGCGCTACAACCGCGCCTTCGAACATCGCCGCGATGCCGCCCTCGCTATCGCTCAAGCACGTCACGCCTCAGACGATGCGACACTGGAACGCACGCGCCAGGAATATCGCGTCGCCGAATCGGAACTGAACGAAGTACACAGCGAAGCACAAACCCTGGTCGGGGTCGCGGGGGGCGAGAAGGGCTTCACCGATACCAACTACATTTTTCTCTCGTTCGTAACGCGATATCTGCCAGTGGGGATCGTGGGCCTGGTGATCGCAGTGATCTTCGCCGCCACCATGTCTGCCAGTTCGGGTGAGATCAATTCCCTGGCCACTGTTGCCATCGTGGACATCTACCGCCGCTACGTCAAGCAGGGCGCCAGCGATCATCATTACCTGGTGGCGTCGCGTTGGGCCACGCTATTCTGGGGAGTCTACGCAGTGCTGTTTGCAGGACTGGCCGGGCGGATGGGGTCGTTGATCGTAGCCGTCAATAAGATCGGTTCTCTGTTCTATGGCACGCTGTTGGGCTGCTTCGTGCTGGCCTTTGTGTTCCGCAGAGTACGCGGGACTGCCACCTTTTTCGGCATGTTGGTGGGCGAAGCGGCAATTCTGTCGACCGCCGCATTCACGGATGTTTCGTGGCTTTGGTACAACCCGATCGGGTGCGCGGTGGTGGTGATCACCGCGCTGGGAATCACTTATTTGCTGCCTGGCGACGCTTCCACAGCACCAGGTACGCTGCCAGCATAACCGCCAGTGCAATTGCCAGGGTGAGAATGTAGCGATGAATATCGCGGCTCACCGTCTCCCAACGGTCGCCGAGGAAGTAGCCGAGCGTGAGAAACGTCGATACCCAGAGGACCGCCCCAGTGTAAGCAAACAGCATGAACGCCGGCGCCTTGAGTTCCGCGATGCCTGCGGCGTATGCCGTAAAGTGACGGACCCCGGGGACGAAGTATCCGAACGTCAGGCTCCAATGCCCGGCGCGCTCGAACCAGGCGTGGGCCTTCGACAGGTGCTCGTCTTTGATGCGCAGGTATTTTCCATAACGGTGAATCAGCTTCATGCCGAAAACGCGGCCCAGGCCATAGCTGATGCTGATGCCGCAGACACTACCCGCCAACGCCGAGAGAAAGGCCAGCGGCAATTCCATCTTGTGGCGAAAAATCAGGTAGCCGACGAAAGTCAGCAGCGTTTCATCCGGGACCGGCAGGCCGACGATCCCCAACACCAGCAGGGCGAAGATGGCTACATAGCCGTACTGCGTGATCCACGCTAGAACGTGCTGTTCCATGGCACGGAAGTCAACTGGGGCGGAGACGTCGCAGGTGGGCAAGTCGAAAACGAGGAGCTTGCCAAAATAATCGAATCGAACCTCCCGGGTTGGCAGGCGAAAACGCCTGCCCTACTAAGCAGGCGTGCCCGTTCCAGCTCTCCATTACAGCTTTCTTGGTTTGCCATATGTCGATTCGGTTTGTGATGCTCAGTGGGGCAGGCGTTTCCGCCTGACAACCCGTGCGGCAAGGATCTCGTCGCGCATCAAACGACCAGTTCCGTAATTCCCACGGCGGTGCGATTGCCGCTCACCACAACAATGCCCGTCTCGGTGACATGGTGGTGAAGCTTGTCGCGTTCCAGATCCCAGCCAATCACGGCATCCTCGGGGATCCTCACATTCTTATCCAGGATCGCCCGACGCACTTTGGAGCGGCGTCCGATATCGCAGTTGTCGAGGATCACGCAATCCTCCACGACCGCTCCGGAATGGACACGAACATTGCGTCCCAGAATGGAATTGCGGACCATGCCGCCCGACAGAATACTGCCGCCCGAGACGATCGAATCAATCGCCTGGCCGCGCCGGTTCTCCTCGTCGAAGGTAAATTTCGCGGGAGGATCGGGGTAGCTGGTGGTGCGCACGGGCCATTCGCGGTTATACAAGTTCAATTCCGGACTGACGCAGCGCAAGTCCATGTTGGCTTCGTAGTAGGCGTCGATGGTTCCGACGTCGCGCCAGTAGGGCGCCGCGTCCAGGGGCTCGCCCAAAATCCGATTGCTCTGGAAGTTGTAAGCGAACATTTCACTCTTGCCCGCGAGGCGAGGCAGAATGTCGCGGCCGAAATCGTGACTGCTGTTCTCATCGGCGGCGTCATCATGCAGCAGCCGGAGCAGCGTGCGCGTCGAGAAGACATAATTCCCCATCGACGCGTAGACCCGCTGATCGTCGCCCGGCATAGTCGGAGCGTTGGGATTCTTCTCGTGAAAGCCGAGAATGTGTCCGTCCTCTGACGATTCAATCACGCCGAACTCGTGGGAGTGCTTTTTGTCCACCGGAATCGCCGCGACCGTTACCTCGGCGCTCTTCTGCACGTGGTATTCGATCATGTTGGTGATGTTCATGCGGTAGATGTGATCGCCACCGAAGATCGCGACAACGTGCGGATCGGACTGCTCCACCAGGTTGATGTTCTGGAAGATCGCGTCCGCCGTGCCCTGGTACCAGGTCTCTCCGGCGGAACGCATCTGCGCCGGGACGGGGATGACAAACTGGCTCTTCAGCAAGCTGCCGAACTGCCATCCCTCACTCAGGTGCTGCAAGAGGGATTGACTTCGGAACTGCGTCAGAACGTACACCGAATAAATGCCGGAGTTAATAAAATTACTCAGGACAAAGTCGATGATCCGGTACTTGCCGCCAAACGGTACTGCCGGTTTGGCGCGTTCCTTCGTGAGCGGATGAAGGCGGGTGCCCTTCCCGCCGGCCAGCACGATGCCCAGCACGCGTATGCGCATAGCTTGTGACCAAGCACTTATTGTTCCAGTCAACTGGCTGAATTGGCAAGACCTTTTTGCGGAAAAGCAAACCTGGTGCACTAGAATGGTGCCTTGACGACTAATCATGGGATTCGAAACGCGGTCGTAATCGGGTCCGGGATGATGGGTCCGGGGATCGCCTTGACCTTCGCGCTGGGCGGACTGTCCGTCACGGTTCTGAGCCGGACTGCCGGCGGGGCCGATGAAGCGGTCCGGAAAGCGCGGTCTCTGGCAGGCGTTCTCGGGGAAAATGGACTGATCACGCCGGATGAGGCGGACCATGCCGTGGAGCTACTCACAGGTTCCAGCCATTTCGAGTCAGTGGTGGGGGCCGCCGGACTGGTGGTGGAGTCCACCCCTGAGAGTCTGGCCTTCAAGCAGGAACTTTTCCAACGACTGGATCGGCTCGCGCCGCAGGACGCTGTCCTCGCGTCCAATACTTCCGGCTTGAGCATTACCGCAATTGCTGCCCGATGCACGCGCCCGGAGCGAGTCCTTACGATGCATTTTTGGAATCCGGCGCATCTGATTCCGCTGGTCGAGATCGTGCAGGGGGATAGGACTTCTGTCGAGGTCGTGGAGCGAGTGCGTCTGTTCCTGGTGCAATGCGGCAAGATTCCGGTAGTGGTTCGCAAGGACCGGCCCGGACAACTCGGGAATCGTCTGCAGATGGCGCTGATGCGCGAGGCGGTCCACATCGTCGGCGAAGGGATTGCCAGTGCGGAAGATGTCGATTCGGTTATCAGGAATGGACTCGGGATTCGCATGCCGGCATACGGTACCTTGGAGCATATGGACATTACCGGCGTCGATTTGGGTGCGTCGGTAATGGATTACGTCACGCCTGATTTGTATAACGACGCGCGTGCGCCTGAATCTGTGCGCGAGATGGTCCGCCGCGGCGATCTGGGAGCCAAGACTGGGAAAGGCTTTTATGACTGGTCGGTGAAGAATGCTGACTCGGTACGGGCGGAGCGCGATGCTTTCGTGATCGAAGTGCTTCGGTATCGACGGCGGCGATAGTGGCAGGGCATCGCTCCTGAGGAACCTCAGTTTGCCGAAGCATCTGTAATTTGCGGAGTGGCGGGTAAGTTGAAGCATGGGCCGATTTCCAAGCAGCGCAATGCGTATCTGCAAAGCGTCATCATCGAAACGGCCAAACTGGCGCCCTCAAATAGCGAGACGTTAAGACCGGTTTATCAGAAGCAGCGGCACTGATGGGGTATCTGGTGGCGACCAACCTGGTTCTAATCGCCCCTTGACCACATCAAGAGCCCGGCACCGAGTAGCGCCATCGATGTCCAGCGGCCTCGTTGCTGGAAGTCACGGGATCTCCTATCCCCTTGCACGCGAGTCTACGGAGTGATCCAGACCGGGATGACAGGCGCGGCGATTCCGCCAACGGTCAATTGGAGGCTGGCCTGTCCGGGCGTGATGCCCGTCGGAATGCGAGCGGAGATCTGCAGGATCCCCACCACGCCAGGGGCACTGGAAGCGTCGATCATTTGCGCCGCGACTCCGCCGATGTTCAGAGACACCGCGAGTCTGGGGTGGGGGTAAGGAGACTGCGCAGTGCGTCCTGAAACGTTGGCGCCATCGCTCAGCCCCTCTCCGGTGGCATAGAGAGTGATGCGCGAACCTGCCGAAGCGCGTTGCGATGCGGAGTTGGCGGAGCCGTCCGCGTTGGCTACGACCGGATAGAGTGCGGGTGCGGCCGGGGCGACGGACAAATCCGCCGACGCTATCGATTTGCCCTGGAACCACACCTCGATATGGGTCGAGGTTTTGCCGGCCAGTTCGTAAGGCGCCTGCAGATTGATTTGACTCGCCTGCGCGTAAAGCAGTGCAGCGCGCACACCATCGAAGCGAACTTCCACCTCGCCCAAAGTAGTGGGCAGTTGGCCGGATTCGAACGTCGCGCCTACACCGCTGGTTGGACCGAGGCCGGAACCGCTCAACACCACGATCTCGCCGGGCGCGATGGGGCCGGGCCGGAGGCTCGCTCCGTTCAAGGCGGTCAGAGTCGATGCGCCTGGCAGGCTCGTCAGCACGGTGTTCGAGGTCCATGGCACAAGGCGCCGCACGCGATCGTTGCCGGTGTCCGCCAAGTAAAGCGCTCCCGCCCCGTCGAGAAAAAGACCTCTCGGCGAAGCGAGTAAAGCCTGGAGCCCCGGGCCGCCATCGCCTTGAAAGCCTGCCGTTCCCTGCCCCGCGATGGTGTGGATCATGCCGTCGGGCGTGACCAGCGCGATGCGGTGATTGCCGGTGTCGGCAATGAAAATATCGCCGCTGTCATCCACCGCGACGCCGTGCGGCGTCTGAAGTTGGGCTTTCGTGGCTGCGTCCTCGTCTCCCGACAGCCCGGCGGTCGCAGAGCCAGCGACGGTGGAAATGACGCCGGCCGGATTCACCTTTCGCACGCGGTGATTCATGGTGTCCGTGATAAACAGGTTGCCGAGCGAATCGAGCGCGCAAGCGGCCGGCATGTTCAACTGCGCCGATTTGGCGGGGCCGCCATCGCCGCTATCGCCCGGAACGCCATTGCCCGCGACGACCTGGACATACGCGGTCGTCATACGCAGAACCCGATGATTCGCGCTGTCCACTACGTAGAGCGTACCCGCGCGGTCAAAGCAGACGGACTGGGGTCCGCTGAGTTGCGTCTGAAGAGGAGACTGCAGATCGGGGCCGCGTCCTCCCTCGGATATGCCGGCTACGGTCGCAATCAATCCGTCACTGCCGACCTTGCGAATGTTGTGATTGTAGGTATCGGCGATGTAGAGGGAGCCTTGCGGATCGATTGCGACACCGAGCGGTGAGTTGAGTCCGCTCGTGATGGCGGGCACGTAGTCGGGAGTTGCCCCCCAGACTGCGATACCGGTGCCGGCAATCGTACCGATCGTCTGCGCTGCCGATACTTGCCGGACGCGTTGGGTGCCCGGATCGGCGATGTAGAGATTGCCGGCGCGGTCCAGCGCCACCGAAGCAGGCCGCAGCAGAATCGCATTAACGGCCGCGCCGCCATCGCCAAGAGCATGGAGATAGGCGTCTCCAGCGATCGTCTCAACGTTGCCGAGTGCGTCCACTTTGCGCAGGTGAACATCATCCGCGAGTACCACATTCCCGTTCGCGTCTAGCGCCAAATCCAGGATGTTGGCGAGGACTCCATCGCCCTCGATCACCGAGGTGCCGCCCGCTGCCGTATACCCATACACACCGGCCGCGCTGTCCGCGATATAGAGAGTGCCAACGGCGTCAACCGCTACGGCACGAGGCGTTGGGATGTCGGCTGCGGCAGTAGTGATCATTCCGTTTGCCGTGATCTTTCGAATGCGATTGTTCTGCGAATCCGCTACATAGATTGTTCCCGATCCATCGATCGCCAAGCCCGCCGGGCAATTGAGCTGCGCGTCGACGGCCCGTCCCCCATCTCCAGACGACCCGGCCACTCCAGTTCCCGCGAATGTCGCGAGCTTTCCATCCGCCGTGATGCGACGAACGCGATGCCCATCGAACTCGGAGACGTACAGTACGCCCGCCGTATCGACCACGATATTTCTCGGCGTGGCTAATTGGGCCGCGAAGGTCGAAATTGTGCCGCTCGAATCGACGCGCCGTACGCGGTTATTCCCTAGATCGGCAATATACAGAGATCCCGATAGGTCTACCGCAAGTCCATAGGGAAGATTGAGTTGTGCGGAGGCTGCTGCGCCGCCGTCGCCCGAGAATCCCGCTACACCGGTTCCCGCGATGGTCGTGATGATGCCGGCGGGACTGATCTTCCGCACGCGATGGTGGTCCGTATCGGAGAGATAGATATTGCCGCTGCGGTCCAGGGCAATACCCTGGATCGCGCCGATCTGGGCCAGGGTGGCGGGCCCGCCATCGCCGTTGCCGCCGCTTCCAGCGACCGTTTCGATTCGATAGGCAGGAGGGCCATCGGCGGCACCGAAAGCAAGTGCCGCCCAGACGAGGACTGGCAGCAGACACCGTAAGGGAATCATCCTGTTGGAAAATAGGTGCCCGCAACTTCATACTTTTCTCACCTGGCTCGAAAAGGAATTTGAGAGTTCGAAATATGAAATTGCTGCTTACGGGACTCGCGCTGATTGGGGCGGCGACCGCCCAGAACGCCATCCATTTGAAGAGCCGGACGATCCTGGCGGAAAGGACAGCCCAAACCCTCGAAATAAGAGGGGAAGGCTCTCACTATCTCCTTCAGTTCAAGGCTTATCCAGGACCGGAAGTCCGGAGCGAACTGGCACGCCGAAGAGTACGGATTCTCGGATATGTCCCGGATTTCACCTTGTTGGTAACGAGCGAAAACCCGCCCACGCTGCGCGGTCTGGACGTTACGTGGGTCGGGAGACTCGAAGGTGCCGACAAGACCAGCCCGGGTCTGGAAGCGGCGACCGCCGGAGTCTATCTGGTCCTCTTTCATGCCGATGTTTCAGAACAGGCGCGGCGCGAAGTTCTAGCGGCGAATCGTTTCGAGATCCTGCCGAGTCCGCACCTCCTACCCGGGCAATTGCTGGTTTTCGGCGATCCTGCCACACTCCCGAAACTGGCTGAGGCCGACCAGGTAGCGTACCTGTTTCCAGCGTCCGTGGATTTGTTTACTGGCCAGTCCGTCATGGGCTGCAGTGGACCGCTTAGCGAAGCCGGGCCGATCGCCGAGTATGTCCAGATCGGGACGGGATGGCCCAGGGACAATTTGGGCAATGTCGCGTTGCAATACTCCTTCCGGTCAATCACTACCAAGATCGACGAAAGCACCGTTAAAGGTGAGATCGAGCGGGCGTTCCGGGAGTGGCAGAGGTATGGCAATTTCACGCTGTCTGAGGGCGCAAAGGCCGATGCCGTTCGCACTATCGCGATCCAGTTTGCCCGTGGAGTGCATGGAGACGCTTATCCCTTCGATGGCCTGCACGGCGTTCTGGCCCACACCTTCTATCCCGCACCAATGAACTCCGAGCCGGTCGCCGGCGACATGCATCTGGATGCCGACGAGGACTGGCACGCCGGGAACGACACTGACCTGTTCTCGGTGGTGCTACACGAAACCGGGCATGCCCTCGGGTTGGGACACTCCAGTGTGCCGGGAGCGGTGATGTATCCTTATTACCGCTTCTCGTCGGGACTGACGGATGACGATATCGCGGGCATCCGCAATTTATACAGCGCGGCGGGAATGCCGCCCATTGCGCCTCCGGTCGCACCACCGGTAACTCCCGTTACGCCGCCCGCCAAACCGCCACTGAGCGATACGACGCCGCCGGCCCTGCGGATCACTTCACCGGCCACGACCATCGTCTCAACGACCTCGTCGTTCTTCCACGTCGCCGGCACCTCCAGCGACAACGTGGCAGTGAGCGTCGTCAAATGGAGCACCTCGAATGGCGATACGGGGGTCGCTTCAGGAATTACGGCATGGTCGGCCGACATTCCGATTTTGATCGGTACCACGGCGGTAACGATTCGCGCCTACGATGCCGCAGGAAATTCCGGATGGAGATCCATTACAATCACCCGGCATTAAGGATTTTCGCCTGAGACCCTACTGTTTCCGAAATGCGAGCCGATATATCCAGCAGTAGCATGATGGAAGCCACCGTTCAGCAGACAGCGAAGGGCGTGAGACGCTCATCCGCGGAGCACGACACCGAACAGATCCTTTTCGCCTTGGCGCTGGCGGTGGAGCAGCGCGATAACCAGACTGGCGGCCACTGCGCGCGGTTGGCGTTTCTTGCTGTCGCGTTGGGAATCGCTCTAGGCCTCCGCCGTCCGCAACTGGTGACACTTTACCGCGGCGGCTATCTCCATGACGTCGGCAAAGTGGGAATTCCCGATTCAATTCTGTTCAAACCAGGTGCATTGACCGCTGAAGAGTGGTTGATCATGCGGAGCCACGCGGTGCGCGGTGAGGAAATCTGCCGCCACGTGAAATCCTTCGCGCCTGTGTTGCCGATCATTCGCCATCACCACGAACGCTGGGATGGTTCGGGTTACCCCGATGGCCTTCGGGGGGAACAGATTCCGCAACTGGCGCGGATTTTGCAGATCGTCGATATTTACGACGCTCTCGCCAGTCCTCGGCCGTATAAACTGGCCTTCACTCCCGAGCGGGCGCTCGCTATTCTCCAGGAGGAGACTGATCGGGGGTGGCGTGATCCCGTGATCGTCAAAGCCTTCCTGCAACTGCACCAACACCTGCTTTCGAAGATGGAGCACGACGAACTCGGACCGAAACGGGGCGTCAATGGTGTTTGGGCATCCCTCGCTAACCTGCAACGAATGCTGACAGCCCGAGAGCTGTCCGTCGTTGCCTCATAAGACCGAAGAATCCATAGAACGTGCGCTTTCGCCCCACGCTTGGCCCTTTGTTTTCTGCGGCGCTGCAATACATTCTGTGTGCTACTATTCAAGTTGACTCCGTTTGGCTGCGGAGGCACGTCTTTTCCCTGAAGTAAACACCTTCATAAATGAATTTACGCTCTCTTTTTAGTCTGTTTTCGTCGGACCTCGCAATCGATCTGGGCACTGCCAATACCCTCGTCTATGCCAAGGGCAAGGGCATCGTAGTCAACGAACCATCCATCGTCGCGATCAACAAGAACACGGGTGAGGTCGAGGCCGTCGGTAAGGAAGCCAAGGAGATGCTGGGCCGCACACCCGGCAATATCGTGGCCATCAAGCCGATGAAGGACGGCGTCATTGCCGACTTCAAAGTGACTGAGCGCATGCTCAATTACTTCATTCAGAAGGCGCATGGCCGGAAAATGCTGGTCCACCCGCGCATCGTGATCGGTGTGCCGAGCGAAATCACCCAAGTGGAAAAGCGCGCGGTCATGGACTCGGCCTATCGAGCCAAGGCGAGCGAAGTTCACCTGGTGGAACAGGCAATGGTCGCTGCCATCGGCGCCGGGCTGCCGATCACCGAACCCTCGGGCAACATGGTGGTGGATATCGGCGGCGGCACCACCGACGTCGCGGTCATTTCCCTTTCTGGTATCGTCTACTCGCGCTCAGTGCGAGTGGCGGGCAACGAGATGGACGATGCCGTGATGCAGTACCTGAAACGCAAATACAACCTCCTGATCGGCGAGCGTACCGCCGAAGCGATCAAGATGGAAGTCGGATCGGCCTATCCGCTGGACAAGCCGATCACGATGGAAATCAAGGGCCGGAACCTCATCGAGGGAGTTCCCCGAACCATCACCATCAACGACTCGGAGATTCGCGAGTCCCTTTCCGAGTGCGTGGCCACCATCGTCAACGCAATTCGAGTGGCCCTCGAACGCACCCCTCCCGAACTTAGCGCCGACATCAGCGACCGCGGCATCGTCCTCACAGGGGGCGGTGCGCTGCTAAAAAATCTCGACAAACGCATCCGGGAGGAGACCGGACTCCCCGTCTCGATCGCCGACGACCCACTAGCCTCGGTCGTTCTCGGTACAGGTCGCATGCTCAGCGATTTCCGGCTGCTCCGCAAGATTTCGATAGACTAAAAACAGGGCGGGCGA
>Ga0105237_10006065_pt1 | contig 13516 bp, 8 predicted proteins | sample KBSC24metaG_FD_81520 | JGI IMG/M metagenome (GOLD analysis project Ga0105237, IMG submission 81520) | Corn rhizosphere microbial communities from Kellogg Biological Station, Michigan, USA - KBS C2-4 metaG | ecosystem: Host-associated > Plants > Roots > Rhizosphere > Soil | place: Michigan, USA...
AGGAACCACGCTTTGTCAGGATGGGAGAGAACGTCGAGAGCAGCGTGGGCTTGATCCAGGCGCTTACCGTGAAGTCACCGGTACCGAAGTTTCCGAGGTTCGTATTGTTAGCCTGAGCGTAACCCGTGGAAGTGCCGTTGAAACTGAGGCTGCTGCCCGAATGACCAATAGACCACGTTGCGCCAGTGCCAAGAGCCAAGGTATTGCCGTATCCTGACGCATCCGCCGACGTCGTCCCGGTCTTCTCATTGAGCAGCCAGTGGCTGACATAAATGGGTAGCTTCTGGCTGTAAGCATCCGATGCGATACCGTTGGCAACCACAGAGACCTGAAATGTCGGAGCGCTTCCGGTATTCAGAGTAGCCAGGCTGGCAGGCAAGACGAAATCGACGGACACGGGGCGATTTCCGGTGGCAACCCCACATGAGCTCCAGTTATACGTTCGCGCGTAGTAAACTGCTCCGGTTGAGGAATTCGTCAGTCTAACAAGTGGATAATTTGTGGACATGGAGGCATCATCGCCATAAGATGCTCCTTCCGTCACACCGTTCAACTGTGTGCCGACAAGGTGGTAGCTACCGTCTGCGTTTGCCGAGATGCTACTAATCGTGGGCTTCCAGGCCGCCTGCGGAACACCCGCCGGATGATATACCCACAGCCCGCTAGACTGACAGTCGTACAAAATGTCGCCACTCGGCAGAGCCAGCATTCTCGCCTTGTAGCATGCGCTAGTTACATCTGGTGCATTTGACAGCGATGAGACAAGGGTCACGCTATTTGTAGCAGGATCTATCTCATAGATGTGGCTTGGACCATAATAGTTCTCTGCCGTTTGCGTCGGTGAGGAATTTGGCGTTGCCGCGGCCGAGGGAGCTCCCACTGTAACGAGCACTTTTCCATTTGGCTCTACACACGATGGGGCATCCATTGCCTGCTCCGGCTCCTGCATACCGTTATCGGTATCCAGAGCGAGCGGGAAAGTAGGTCCAGCCACCCATGATCCTGCTAAGTCGACATTCGACGATGGAGTGTAGTAGGCTGTATGTCCAGTTGCGCCAATGCAGAGGACACGGCCGTCGGGAAGAAGCGAAAATGGCCCGATCTCCGCCTCGTTTACCAACTGGCTGCCTACTACCGTTTTGGTGAGAGAAGTGGGTACTGTTCCATCGCTTACCCATCTCTTCTCTGATGGAATATAATGAAGGCCGACATTCATGTTATCCAAAGATGACATCGGCGTCGATGATCCTGAGCAAGTCACAGTGAGGACGGAACCGTTTGGCAGAAGAGCCCAACTTTCTTCCGTGCTGGACCAGTTCGGCTTTTGCTCGTAGTCCTCCCAGGCATTCGTCACCGGATTATAAACTGCGGTTGTGTCTGCTGGGCCGGTTTGTGGGCTAGCAGTTAAGACCTGGCCAAGTAAGAATCGCCCGTCGGGGAGCAGCTTGCAGGGAGCGTCTCCGATAAAATTCCATCCTGTTGGCGGGGAGATGGTAGTCCAGGTATTTGCTACCGGATCGTAGATCTCTGAGGCGTTCGTTTCTTCGCTACCGCTCGGAGTCGTATCCTCTCCACCGGCAATGATGACACGACCGTCCCTGAGTATTGCACTCGCGAAGTACTGACGCGTTAAGGACATCGAGCTGGTCGAAGCCCACAGAGCTCCACTACTTGTGTATGAGCCCGTCGAATCAGGCGTCAGAGTCCGCCATGCAGCGGAGACTCCGCTCCCCTGGATCATCACTCGCCCATCCGGCAGCAACAGCATGGTTCCACCAGTGAAACCGGTTGGGGTATTTGTTAATTTTGTCCACGTGCCCGTCTGCGCATGGACTTGAGAGGCGCCGCAAATTAAAAATGCAGCTAAGAGGGCAGGCATTAATCCGCGAGGATTATTGGGAGGACGAATCATAGATAATTTCCTTTGTACGATTACCGACACAATCAGACGCAACATTGTCTTCGTAGTGATAAGGAGAGGTTCTAGTTATGCGAAACACATGATTCAAAATCTTACAGGCGATTTCACAGGCTTTAGAATTTGATTGAGGTTCGCTCTTCATCAAAGGCTTAACTGAGATGAATTACAATCTGAGAGGAATCTGAACATGCATTACTTCATCGAGTTGAATGCAACATTTTAAGCGCTTAGGCAGAGATCTTACACGCAGCGAGTAATACTTTCAGACCGTATGATTATGTCGGAGCTACAACGTTTTGTCAATAAAAAATACCTTGGCAATGAGCTACATTATTAAGATCTAATATTTCGGTATGCAAGCCGAAGACCGTATTCACAATAAAACTCTATCTAGGTTTCAGTGAAACAATTGCCTCAACACTGCGTACTGGCGGAAAACGGATAAGGAGTTTCCCGCTATGTTTCTACGAACATTGATTGCCATTGGCCTTGCATTGGCCATTACCACCCCAAGCGACGCCGCGCCAAAATCCCCAACTCCACGTCAAAAAACGGTCTGCCATGTGGGCATCTCTCTGAACATTACAGAGGGCGGCAACATTCAAGGATTTATTAAGGATGTGCTGGCTGTGAAGGCAATGGGTACGGACTTGCAGTTTGTCAGTGTATCCTGGCGGGACCTTGAGCCAAAGCCGGGTGAGTACAACTGGAAGCCCATTCTCGACAGCGCACAGGGGCTGGCTAAGGTTGGCTACCATGAGATCGTCACGATCAAGACGATCGACACCAATCAGCGCAACCTGCCCGATGATCTCAAGACGAAAGCCTTCGACGATCCCAAGGTAATCAGCCGCTTTCGAGCATTGCTTGCGGCGCTGATCCCGCAGCTTCCCAAGCAGGTCCATCAGATCAGCCTTGGGAACGAGGTCGATGCCTATCTCGCGGAACATCCGGCCGAAACAGAGGCTTTTGCCAGGCTGATGGCCATAGGAGAAAAAGAAGGGCGCCGGTTGCGGCCCGGATTGGGTGTGGGTGTCACGACGACATTCAACGGCATGCGCGACCGGCCGGACATCGTACGCCGCGTCAATGCCGGAACGGACTGTATGTTTATCACGTACTATCCGCTCAAGCCCGATTTCACCGTACAGCCCGTCTCGGTCGTTCCGGCAGACTTTGCCGGCATGCTCCATACGGCAGGCGCAAAACCGCTGGTGCTGCAGGAGATCGGCTATCCCGCAGACACTCTCCTGAACAGTTCAGATGCGCTGCAGGCTCAGTTCATTGACGCTGTATTCGCGCAGATCGCCAAACACCGCGCGAAGATAGCCGTTGCGAACTTCTTTATCCTTTACGACCTCAACAAGTCCCAGCTCGAAACGTTTACCGCCTACTACGGCCTGCCCGATGCGCGCTTTCGCGCCTATCTGGGAACGCTGGGGCTGAAACGGGCAAACGGCACGCCGCGCCCCGCATGGGCAAGGTTCGAGAAGGGTGTTAAGGAGATGACTGCACATTAAGGCCATAGCAGGAAAACGGGTGTTCGTGGCGAACTTATGTATGCTTTGCGGGGTGGCCTGCATCGTCATGCACTATGAAAGTCCTCTGCACCGGAGATATCCATATCGGGCGACGGCCCAGTCATGCGCCACGAGACACATCAAGGTCATCTTCAGGACGCGCATTTGAGCAGTTATGCGACTTTGCGATTCGTTCGCAGGTGGATATCGTCGCCATCAGCGGGGACATCATCGACAAGGGCAACCGTTTCTTTGAGGCATCCGCGCCGCTTGAGAACGGACTGCTTCGACTGGCCGAACAGGGGATCGATACGGTTGCCGTGGCCGGCAATCACGATTTCGATGCCCTGCCGCGCTTTGTCGATGCCGTACGGCCGCCACGGTTTCACCTTCTCGGACGAGGCGGGGCCTGGGAAAGTGTCACGATTGAACGTGCGCAACGCGGCGCAGTGCGATTTGACGGCTGGTCGTTCCCGGCGGAGCATATTCGAACAAATCCCCTTCATGATTACAACCTGCTCCCTGCGCCGTTTCCCACTATCGGATTACTTCATGCCGACTTTGAGATCGGCGATAGCGTCTACGCGCCCATACGCGGTATCGATCTGGATATCGGTCATCTTTCCGGTTGGATACTCGGTCATATTCACCGTCCCGGTTTTGTGAAGTGGACGCGCCCCTGGGCCATTTATCCCGGCTCGCCGCAAGGCCTTGATCCCGGAGAGCATGGCGCGCACGGACCATGGATGCTGGATCTGTCGGAGACCACTCCTTCCCCCCTTCACGTTCATCTGGCCGCGATGCGCTATGAGCGCATCCCCTTCGATGTAACGGATGTCACTACCGATACCGAGTTCCAGGCGCGTTTAATGTTGGCAGTGCGGGCACATGTTGCGGCAGTGCGCGCCGGCGCAATAAATCCGGTGGACCATCTGGTGTTCCGGCTGTCGGGGATCGGACGGACTGCGCAGCGCCGTGTCCTGGAAAAGTGCGCGGCGGATTTACTGGCGCAGGACCAGATTATCGATCTGGATGGATGCACAGTCGCGATCGAATCGATTGACCTCTCTACGGCGGGACCGGTGTATGACCTCAGTGAGATATCCCGAAGCGTAGGACCGCCTGGTGTCCTTGCTCGAATGCTGATCGCCATCGAATCCGGCGACGATACAGATGAGACCAGCGAACTGATGCGACTGGCGACGGCCAAAACCGATCAGGTTGCATCGCAGCCCGTCTATGCAAGCTTGGGCGCAGGTGTCGATCACGCTAATCTAAGGGCTATGCTGCTCCGGCAGGGTTACCGCGCGCTGGATTCCTTGCTGGCTCAAAAGGAGCAGCCCTGATGTCGGCTCCGCTCATTGTAAAGCGGCTGGAAGTCGGCCGCATGCCTGGGTTCTCAAGACAGGGCTTTACGCTCGATAGGCTTTGCAGTGGCATCAATATCGTGCATGGGCCAAACGGAGCCGGGAAGACCACAGCGGGACGCGCAATCCAGGCTCTGTTCTGGACTCCGAACGATCTGTCGACGGCGCGGGTCACGGCAGACGTGATCCTGGACGGCGCGCCCATCACGCTCGATCTCGACGACGGGCAGTGCCGTTCACGGCATGACGGCAGATCTCCCTCCGCGCTTGGCATACCTACGGCCGACGCTCGCGACCGTTACTGGCTCGCATTCCATGACCTCCTACACGGAGAGGACACCGGGTTTGCCGAGCACATCCTCCGTGAATCGATCGGTGGCTACGACCTGTCTGCCACGGCGCGATCGCTTGGTTTTCGTGCAGAGCCGGTTCGTCCCGACAAAAAGCGCGCGGCAGTGAGAACTGCCCAGGAAGAATACCGCCAGGCTCTGGCGGAGCAGCAGCTACTCGACCGGCGATTTGCCCGTTTGCGCCCCCTGGAAGAAGAGCTTGCGCATACTGTTGCGCGAATTGAATGGCTGCGCATTCAGGCGGAGCGCGCGAGACAGGCAGCCGAATACCGGAGCATCCAAGCCGCCGAAGGTGAAGCAGCGACGGCAGTCCGTGACTTTCCATTGCGAATGCGGCGCTTCCGCGGAACAGAGATGTCTGATCTAAGCCGCCTGAGGAATCAGGAGGATGAATCTCGAACAGCGCTTCATGCGGCACGGCAAAACCGCCAAGCGGCCCGCACGAGACATCGCGCGGTCGGACTGTCGCCAAATCGAGATTTGCACGGAGAGCTAACTCTGCTGCGCGCACATGCCGAAACGTACTGCGCGGCAGTTTTGCGTCTTGCGGAAGAGGAAAAGACGCTGGCTCAAGCCGAGGCGCGCGAGCGAGAAGCCCGGCGGCGGCGCGGTTCGGAGATCACATACGAGCAGCTTAACCGCATTGATCCGGCCGCTATCGCCGAGATCGCCCAATATATGCGGCGCAGCGAAGCTCTCATAGGACGGCAGTCAGCATACGATACTCTCCAGGCATGGACAGGCGCTCCTGAGCGTCCCGATAATCTTGACATATTGCGTCTCGCGTGCGATAGGCTGTCGGGGTGGCTTGCCGCGCCCCAAAGTAGTGATTTTACGCCCACGCCAAGGGTTCCATTGTATGTCATGGCCGCTGCGGCAATCGCCGGCGCGATAGCATTGACGATCCTCGTACATCCTGCCGGGCTTACTCTCATTGTTCCCATTCTCGCCGCACTCTGGATGGCACGGCCGCGCGCGCAAAAGGCCGGCGAAACATCCGTACTGCAGCAGCAATTCGCGGAACTCAAGATCGCAGGGCCTCGAAACTGGACTTCGGACGATGTAGGTGCGCGACTCAGGGAGTTGCGCGGCCAGCTTGCCGATGCGGAAGTGATGGACCGCATGGCACAGCAGTGGGAGGCTTTCGGGCGGCAGTCAGCCGGGCTTGCCGGAGAGACCAAGAGCCTCGACGAGGAGGCAGATTGCCTGCGCCGGAAGTACGGGATTGCCATTGACCAAGAAGGCGGACGTGACGCCTCAGTCCTCTACACAATCGAAGCCGTTGTGCACTGGCATTCAGTGGCGGAGGATGCGGCAGCTGCGCGCGCATCACTGGCCACACAGGAAACGCGATGCGCCGCATGTCTTCGGGCAATAAATGACAGGCTGCGAGACCTGGACATTGCCCCTGTTGATGACGTGGATGAGGCCAGAGCAGCATGTGACAGCCTTGGTGAACGAATACGCGCACATGATACAGCCGCCATGGCGGCCAACGCCGCAACGAATGCCGTTATGGAAGCGCTGCTCGTTTTGAGGAAAGTTCGCCGGGCTCGCGCCAATCTGCTGCACCCGCGCGGCTTCGCTGAGAGTGATATCGAGGCGTTCTTAAAGCATGCGCAGCTGTATGGAGAATATGAGAGCGCCCGGTCGAAGTGGAGAGCGTTGCGGGTGCAACGTCTGCACTTGCGCCGCAGGGCAGTGCAGGAAAACGGATTATCGCCAAGAGATCTTCGCGCTCTGCCTGCTGCCGGGCAAGAATCAGAAATGACGGCAGCGCAGGAAACCGCGCGCGCTCTGCAGAGGGACATCACGGAGATTAACACACTTGTAGAACATGCAAAGAAACGTACCGATGTTGAAGCGGCATACAGCGCAGTGCAGTGGGCGCAGACAGAACTGGCGTCTGCCCGTGACGGCGAATGCGCGGCAGTGGCAGGACAGGCGCTGCTGGACTTTGTGGGTTTGCAGAGCCGGGATTTAGGCCGTCCACGCGTATTCCGGCGTGCCGGCGATCTGTTCGAACAGATCACACAGGGGCGCTATACACTGGAATTCCATGACGGCAATCCGCCGGCTTTCCGCGCACTTGACCGGCAGCATGGCGAGCCACGCAATCTTGACCAGCTTTCCAGTGGAACGCGCGTACAGCTTCTGATCGCGGTCCGGCTGGCTTTTCTTCAGGAGATGGAGACGGGAGTGCGGCTACCCATTATTGTAGATGAAGCTCTGGCAAACAGCGACGACGAGCGAGCCGCCGCGATTGTCTCTGCCCTCTTCGCTCTATGCCGCGATGGCCGGCAGTTGTTCTACCTAACCGCGCAGGCCGACGAAGTGGACAAATGGCGCACGATGTTGCGGGAGCACGGCGAGATACCGTTTGCGGTTATCGAGATGGGTGAGCTTTAGTGCCGGAAGCGGGGCATTCGGTGGGGCAGACAAAACGAAACCGCCGGTCACGGCGCGCTCGTGACCGGCGGTGAGAGCTTTCATTCGCGTCGCCCAGTAGAGGGGTCCGCGAATTCAAACTGCGCTCGACTAGCGCAGGCCCGCTCCCGAGGCAAATAAACTCTTCATTGTTGGGTTTAGCCTCCTTTCGAGCGACGTTAGCGACGTCCCTCACAGACACTATCGCCTAAACCACCTCTGGCGCTAAATACGTGCCAGAGGATTTTTTGCTGCCGTACAGATGACACGCAAACGGATTGCCGTGATCCGAATTGGGATGCTCTTCCCGATGCATGTGCGTCCCTGCAAGCGCCTTGCGCACTCGGACCTCAGGGAATTGTGGAACTTCCCACCTCCTTCTACCGTCTATGTAATTAGAAGACTGTAATGTCGGCGAAATGATGCTGTTATAGGCGCGGTCAATATATCAGATATCGAATCGATAAGGGTTATTTGCCCATTGATTACCTTTGAGGCAATGCGAATCGCGTGAATCGCAGGATTTCTGCTTGGAGCATCGGAATGCGTGGTATACTCCCAAGACGGACTCTCCACTCTTAGGAAACAGATTCGCAATATTTTTGTATACCCAAGACTTGATTCTGCACCCTCAAATATCGTCTGCACTCCCTCAACGGTCGATACCGCAGACAGCCGATATGGCCCGTGTGATGAGAACAGGTCAACCTGCGTCGATCTTGTTAGTGCGCCACATAAGTGACGAAGGCTGCAACGATCGTACACGATCCATGATGCTGATTGCTGGTATTCCGCCGTGCGCTTCCGGCTCGGCGGCCAAAGCCATCTAGAATCCATACAACAAGAAAAGTCACAAATGCGGATATTACCGCGTATGTGGTAAAATAGCTTTATACGGCATGAGAACGCTTTCTGCGACATGCCGACAGTGCTGCAGCCTCATGCGCTCAAAACTTATGAGGCAGCCACAGCCCGTTTGGCAGGAGCCCTTTCATGACGAATGTTGCGAAGTTTCGATATAAGTCGATGACCGACCGTCCGCCCGTAATTGGCGAGTTACCGCGTCTGATACAGGCCGGTATGGGAGTGCGCATATCCAGCTCGAAACTCGCAAATGCCACGTCGCGTCTGGGCGCTCTCGGCGTTGTATCGTCGGTCGGTTTACGTCACATTATCATAGATGAGATCCGTGCCGGAAATCCCGAGACGGTGGCTCTGGCGAAGTCGTTCCCCGTGGCGCGGTATGTGGATGAGCTGATGGAGTTTGCTCCGGACGGCCCGAAGCATAAGACCCCCGCTCCGATGGACTTGCCTGGTCCGAAGGGCGAGCTGCCGAAACGCCTGAGCGTTATCACGTCGTATATCGAAGTGAAGAAGGCTCAACTGGGGCATAAGGGCAAAATCGGCGTCAACGTGATGTGGAAGTGCTCCCTGACAGTACTGCCGTCGATTTACGGCGCGATGCTTGCAGGTGTTGATGCGCTCCTTTGCGGCGCAGGCGTCCCGATGGAGTTGCCCGACATTATTCGCCGTGTCCGTTCCGGTTCGGATCTCCAGTACCAGCCGCTGCACGGCACCGGCACCAATGTCCAGCTTTCCATCGCCCAGGACGAAACCGCTTCCCTCTTCCGCCGCATGGCTCCTCCGCACCTGATGCCGATCATCTCCAATTTTGCATTCTGCAAGCGCATCCTTGATGTCTGGCATCGGGAATACGACGGCGCAAAGCCATATGCATTTATCCTTGAGAACCACGAAGCCGGGGGACATAACGCTCCGCCGCGCAATCGTGTCTCTTTCGGCGAGCAGGACGATCTGACAACCTACTTTGACAAGGTGCGCAATCTTGGCGTGAATGTTTATGTTGCCGGAGACGGTAGTTCGCGCGAGGAGTATCAAAGCTGGATCGACCAGGGCGCATATGGTGTCCAGGTTGGGTCCAGGTTCGCTCTGTGCACCGATTCAGGAATGCGCGACGACCTGCGGGATAAGATTATCGAGCGCAATGCAAACGGTGAGACGATCGTCCAGACCAGTAACCGCCTGTCGCCCACCGGATACCCGTTCAAGCAAGTGCCGTTGGCCGGCACATTATCGGATGCGGGCGTATATGAGGCTAGGAAGAGGATCTGCAACAAAGGATACTTGCTGCAGTCGCATGTTGAGGCTCTTCCCGACGGCACGGAGAAGGAAACATACATCTGCCCCGCCATGCCGGCAAAGCAATATGCGAAGCTCGGAGGCGACAACGCCGATCTTACAGATCGAGTATGCCTCTGCAATGCGCTATTCTCGACCGCAGGACTGGGCGAGACGATTGAGCCAGCCCTTGTAACTCTCGGCAAGTTTGGCGCATCGGTTACGGTGAAGCGATCTGCGAGAGAGATCATTGAAGATCTTCTCACTCCTGCATTCGTGGCAGCTGCAGAGCGGCGTCTTACGCAGACCTTAGACAAACAACGACAGCCTGCGCGGCGTGTCGTGATGCTGCCTTCTCGACGGCTTGTGGAAGCGGTAGCCTAACCGCATCCGTTCTTTACGATTTGGTTTGTACCGAAGCGCAATATCAGAAATTGAGCCGCATCGCAAGGTGCGGCTTTCCTGATTCCATGAACTGCTCCCCTTCCGCTCGATATCCCAGCGTCTTGTAGAAGTCGATCGCCGTGGCCTCCGCGTGCAGATAGGCAGACACAAAACCTTGCGCCGTCGCCCATTCTCCTGCCACCCACATCAAATCGCGCCCGATCCCGCGGCCTCGAAGGTTGCGATCGACCGCCACACGTCCAATCTTGATGTCCCGATCTCCGGGCGTCAGGGTATAAAGCCTCAGCGTCCCGATAACACGCCCGGCAAGCACGCCAACGACATGCTGCGCTGTTTCATCGTACTCATCTGTCTCTACTGTTCGATCGCGTCCCACTTCTTCCAGAAATACCCGGTGACGCAGCGCAAACGCCTGATCCAGGAGATCCGGCCGTGATGTCGTGGTTACGATCAGTATCTCGGCTGCGGTTCGCGTGGAGCGCTTGCCGACAGAATCAAGCAATGACCAGGCTTCTTCCTCAGTGAGACCGCGAATAGTCAAATTACCGCCGGAGCGCACAGCTTCCATCACACGCCCTTCTTCAATGGCCAGCTCCGCCAATATTTCGGCCGAGACTTCTGTAGTCGATTGCAGCAATGCGGTCATGACATGATCCTTGAGTTTAGTTCCGTAAAGAATTTCCATTGCGCCGATGAGTGTAAACTTGACAAACAAAAGCCCCTTCGATATCGAAGGGGCTTTGCGGAGTTACGTCTCGCCAGGAGCGGACGAAATCGTTAGTGAGCGACGGTTGTCGACTTAAGTTGATAGTGCAGCACCTGCTGGCCGGTAGACACAGTTTCCGTCGTGTCCATCTTTACAAATGAACCAAGCTGCGGCGCCCACCATGCGGTAGCGTTGACAGTCTTGTTTTGCCCCTGGAAGCCTTTGATGATATTAACTTTATATGTTTCAAAGGTGCCTGCAGGCACAGTCACCGTTTCCTTGGCAAGATACGAAATACCGATATGCTCATGGTTTTTAACGCTTGGCGATATTGATCCATCTGCATTACCAGCTATTCCTGTGTAGCTGTCATCAGACGCAAAAGCACTGCCGGAGCCCCATGTACCTGGCAATAAAGGCTGACTGCCGATTGTTCTGACGTCTACCGGTATATCCGTGACCGTTACAATCGGATTTCCGTCTTTATCCAACACAGTAGTCGTTATGGTCTTATAAATATACGTGAGACCGTCGGCATATTCTATGTTGCCAGCGGTTCCAAATACGGTGTTATCCAGGGTGTCAGCAAATTTATTTACACTACCATCACTATTTTGAACGAAATCCTCAAGATAGTTTTGAGTCAGTGAGGTATTGTTGTTCCACTTAACTTCCAGGGAATGCGTAAACGACTTAGATGGACCGCCAAATGCACTGGGGTCTATTTGTACACCGAGGGTGTACGCCCCCGCAGTTACATACAGGTTTGGCGTACCGCTTCGATATTCCCAACCGTCCACAGCGTAGGTCCAGGTGTCACCGGCTTGGAAAGTGCGAAGTTGGCTGGCAACCGGAGTCGATGGGCCGGGTGAGCTACCGCCACCACCGCCACCACAACCTGAAAGCATCACTGTGGCAACGGCTAGCGCGGGCACGGCCACAGCATATTTTTTATTCATACGGAACTGCAAGGTGTCCTCCTTGGCAAGACTGCCTACATTATATCATATAAACGGGCACACACCTTAAGGAGTCGACCAAGATTCACTCTCGTCAACCAGTGATTCAAAAAAGATCATCTTAACCTACAAACAATCGGCTGGATATGCTGCGAAGAAGCCTCAAAATTCTCCATTGCATTTATTGAAGCTGTTCCGTATTTGAGGCATCTCAACAGAACACAAGCCGCAGCGGTTTAACCGAATTATAATGGCGGCAAATCATGGAGATATAAATGCGCTCACTGCAATACAGAGAGATCGTTCGCGCACTTGCGTCGGGAGTCTGCCTTTCATCAATGTTAGCGATGACAGGATGCGGCGGATCAGGTTCAAGTTCCGGGTCAGGTTCAGGTCCAATACCAAGCGGTCATATCCTGATCAGCAGCCATGGCAATACACCTGTATTAGGCGAATACACAATCAACGCATCCGGCTCGCTGACTTTGACCGGCGGAGTGTTGACGGCAGCGCCGTTTATTACAACAGTAAGCAAAACCACGCATAGCAAGAAGTATGTCTATGTGGGATCGCGCGATGATGCGAAGATCGCTCAGTATGCAGTTTCGCCGTCCGGCAGGATTGCAGCGCTCTCTCCGGCATATGTAACGGCAACAGGACCGGTCTATCCACCTGCAAATGATAGCATGGCTGTTGATGCCACGGATAACGTGCTTATCTACGCGCGAAGTTCAGCAGACTCAGAGGGGAAGTCATTCCTTTCGACATTCAAGATCGCCTCCGACGGCAGCCTTCACGAGGCGCAGGTTATTAGCGGCAAAACGGTATTTGCCATTGCCGCAAGCAAGTCCGGTAATAACGTCTATACAGTCACCAAAGCTAGTTCCGGGACAAACATCACACATTACACTGTAGACACGTCGACAGGCAATTTAACCCGTGTAAGCGATGTTCTGGTACGCGGGTTATCGAGCCCATCGGATATACAGATCGATCCTACCGATCAGTATCTGTATCTGATTGAGACCGGCACGCAATTTCCCGCAGAAGGTGGAACGCCGACATACAGCGGATCGGTCGCTGCCTTCCGTCTCAGCGGCGACGGCACGCCGACCCCAATAGGCTCCCCTCTGGCTCTCGTCGGATCTGCGCCGTCTTTCGGATTGGCAGAAGCAGGGGGGCGCCTCTATATTTCGGACTTCAACAAGAATTTGGTATTCCTCCTGGGAGTGAGCGGAGGGCTTCATACATTAAAAAGCTACAGCGTGGCGCCAAATCCCGGCCAAATGACGCTCGATTCTACAGGCGCATTCCTTTACGTAGCGAATAACCTATCAGGCCAGATCTCTGAATTCAAAATCGCTTCAGACGGTTCTCTCACCGAAGCCGGAACGATCCGGACAGTACAATTCCCAAGTGGGATATCTCTGCTGCCATAGCTGATCATTGGCTTTCGCCAATGTTGGATACGGCGGTCCGACTTATATCCTGAGTGCCAGACAAGACAAAACGCCCACGATCATCAATTTGATTGTGGGCGTTTATCGTACTCACATAAGACATGAGGCCGGATCACAATTGTGATCCGGCCTCTTGTCGTTGCCCTTTCGGGCTCTTAATTAATCTGGCGGCGACCTATTTTCCCGGGCAGTTGCCCACCGAGTATCGTCGGCGCAGGAGAGCTTAACTTCCGTGTTCGGAATGGGAACGGGTGGACCCCTC
>Ga0105237_10006067_pt1 | contig 13516 bp, 11 predicted proteins | sample KBSC24metaG_FD_81520 | JGI IMG/M metagenome (GOLD analysis project Ga0105237, IMG submission 81520) | Corn rhizosphere microbial communities from Kellogg Biological Station, Michigan, USA - KBS C2-4 metaG | ecosystem: Host-associated > Plants > Roots > Rhizosphere > Soil | place: Michigan, USA...
GCCGCGAGATCGTAAAAGTATTAACAGCTTTAACTGATGAACTAAGGCCATATGTGCCGTTGTTGTTATCATACCACAGTTTGTTGACCAAGCTGGATTTTGTAAGGGCCAAGGCATTGTTTGCCATCGACATTGAGGCGGAAATGCCCATCGTGGTCAATGAGGCGACAACCAAGCTGTATAATGCCAGGCACCCCTTATTGCTCCTGAGCTTTAAGGCGGAAAAGAAGACCGTGGTACCGCTTAATGTCACGATTGATGAAAGTGTACGGATCGTGGTAGTTTCAGGGCCGAATGCAGGCGGTAAATCGGTGTGTATGAAAACAGTGGGACTGCTACAAATGATGGCGCAGGCGGGTTTGCTGATCCCGGCGTCGGATGCGAGTACTGTTGGTGTTTACAAGCAGATATTTGTGGACATCGGTGATGATCAGTCGATAGAAAGCGACCTGAGTACTTACAGTGCGCACCTTTCGAAAATGAAGAACTTTGTGGAGCAGGCCAATGGAAAAACATTGATCCTGATCGATGAATTTGGTACGGGTACCGACCCTCAATTTGGTGGGCCCATTGCTGAAGCAGTGCTGGAAACATTGAACCACAAAAAGGTAAAGGGTATGGTGACCACCCACTATTCAAACCTAAAACTATTTGCCGGGAATACTGAAGGGATTGAAAATGCCTCGATGCTGTTTGACAATGTAGAGATGCGGCCATTATACAGGCTTGAGGTAGGTAAGCCCGGCAGCTCCTATGCATTTGAGATCGCGCAGAAAATAGGCCTGCCCCAAAATGTGCTTAACCTGGCTAAGAATAAGATCGGCACCAGCCAAAAAAAGGTAGATACCTTACTGGTTGACCTGGAACGGGATAAGAAGGAAATATTTGATACAAAGCTCAGCCTTGAAAAGCAGCAAAGAAAAGTAAATGAATTGCTTGCCGAAAATGAGCAATTGAAAAGTTATCTTGAAGAAAATAAGAAGGCGCTTATCCGTGACGCTAAGCAAGAGGCGAAGAATATCATCCTGAATGCCAATAAGCTGGTTGAAAATACCATTGCCGATATTAAAAGCAGTAATGCAGATAAGGAGAAGACGAAGAACCTGCGCGAAAACCTGAACCGTGAACTGCAAAAAAATACGGTTAAACCTGAAGTAGTGAAGCAAGCCGTTTCTGATGAATTAAAACCCGGCGATTGGGTGAAGCTAAATGATTCGGACACTACAGGGCAGGTGATGGAAATAGCCAGGGATAATGTGATCATTGCTATTGGCGACCTGCGGACTGTTGCCAAGAAAAATAAGGTTCAAAAGGTATCCAGGAAAGAAGTGCCGAAGGAAGTCAGGAAAAGTTATAACTCACAAACCAATGATTATGCAAACTTTAGTCCTGAAATTGATGTGCGTGGCAAACGGGGTGATGAAGCGGTTTATGAAATAGAGAAAATGCTGGACAGGGCACTGATGATGGGAGTTAATAACCTTAAGATATTACATGGTAAGGGTGACGGTATTTTGCGTAAATTGATCCGTGAATATTTGAAAAAGTATGACGCGGTAAGCCGGATAGAGGATGAGCATGCCGACCGTGGCGGGGATGGAATAACTTATGTATATTTGAAATAGGATAACCTAAAACATGAAGCACAAATACCTTTTCCTATTGCTGCTTTCGGCAGCCAGTTTATCTTGTAATGCGCAGAATGTTGTTGTGAAATCGCACGACACGCATATTCACTATATGGGCCGGGTAATTATGCAGGATGATGCGGCGGAGCTTTCATGGTCGGGAACTTCGGTGAAGATCAATTTCAAAGGTACGGGTGTAAAAGCAACTTTGCGGGATGAGCATGGTTATGATTATTTTAACGTGATCGTGGATGGTAATGTGATTTCGGTTATTCAGCCGGACAGTGTTCAAAAAGAGTATACGTTAGCATCGGGTTTGCCGGACGGGAACCATTCTGTCGAGTTATTTAAACGTACCGAATGGGCTATGGGGAAAACCTGGTTTTATCACTTCAGCTTGGATAAAAGCGCAGTTATATTGCCTGCGCCGCTTACAAAGAAGCGAAAGATCGAATTCTTCGGGAACTCGATCACCTGCGGATACGCGATTGAAGATACAACAGGTAAAGACAGGGGAACAGCTCCTTATGAAAATGGTTATCTGAGCTACGCGGCAATTGCAGCCCGGCATTTTGACGCGGAGTTTTATAACACCTCACGCAGCGGGATCGGGATCATGGTAAGTTGGGACCCACTCATCATGCCTGAACTCTATTACCGTGCCGATGCAACTGATGCCGAAAGCAAGTGGGATTTTTCAAAATATACTCCCGACCTCGTGGTGATCAATTTGTTTCAGAACGATTCTTGGATAGTTAAGTTGCCTGACAACGGCCAGTTTAAAGCAAGATTTGGAACGAAAGCACCGACTGACGACCAGATCATCAAGGCCTATAAAGACTTTGTTAAAACCATCCGGAGCAAATATCCTAAAGCACAGATCATTTGCGCTTTAGGGAGTATGGATGCAACTAAACAGGGTGCACCTTGGCCGGGTTATATCGAAAAAGCTGTTGCACAGATCGGTGATAAAAACATCTATACGCACTTTTTTCCTTATAAGAACACACCTGGTCACCCAAGCAAAAAAGAACAGCAGGCCATGGCAGATGACCTGATCGCTTTTATTGACGGGCATGTTAAGTGGTAGTTTTTTAAGTCCATGGTCGATAGTCAATAGACCATAGCCCTATTTATTTCATATCCAACAATAAAACCATGGCCCATCGACTATGGTCTATCGACAGTTATGTTTCCACATGATATTTCTCGCCATCGGAACGCTTTCCATCGTTGTCTTCGCCCACCTTTTGCTGATCTGGTAATTCATTAGGGCCGGGGATGTTAGTTTCGCCGTTATTGTCCGCAGTGCCTTCCTGGTATTTATTTACATCTTTTTCACCTTCTTTTTGCGGTGACGGGCTATCAGCATTTCCTTTTGGTTGCGCCTGGGCGTAATCCGGCTGGCCGGATTGGTTGGCATTTTTAAAATTCGTATTCTCAGGATGTTCCTCGGATGGTTCCGTCCGTTTAAAATAACCATTATTGTTACCCGCGTTTTGTGACGGGTTGGCCTTGTCGTCCCCAGAGGGAGTCAAATTGTTCTGCCCAAACTTTTCGCCACCGGTTCCCTGGCCCTCCATATTTGGGCCATCGGCCCTTTTTTCTTTGCTATCACCAAATAAAAAACTTCTTTTCAGGTCCTTTTCTTCCAGGTTATCATCGTCATCCACCCGGTAGCCGCGTGGCTTATTGTCTTCATCATGCTCAGAATGACTATCCCCGTCGTTCCAAAGCTCACTGTTACTTGCTGTCATAGGATTTCGTTTTTGATGTATAGTATTAATCATTCAAAGTTTTAATTGTTTTCTAAAATTGTTGATTGGTCGTTTCCTGATAAAGCAGTTTCTAATTGTTATTTTTACCGCAACCAATTATATACTATGAATAAAGTTGTTAGCGGGGCCGATGAAGCGATCCATGATATTGAGGATGGCATGACTTTGATGCTGGGTGGGTTCGGCTTATGCGGATTGCCCGAAAAATGTATTGCTGCGCTGGTGAAGAAAGGAGTGAAGGACCTCACTTGTATTTCCAACAATGCAGGGGTGGATGATTTTGGCATCGGCCTGATGCTGAAACAACGGCAGGTTAAAAAGATGATCTCTTCTTATGTGGGCGAAAACGCTGAATTTGAGCGGCAATTACTTAGCGGCGAACTGGAAGTTGAGCTGATACCCCAGGGGACATTAGCCACCCGTTGCATGGCCGCTGGTTATGGCATGCCTGCTATTTTTACGCCTGCGGGTATCGGAACGGAAGTAGCTGAAGGCAAGGAAGTCAGGAATTTTAAGGGCAAAGATTATTTGATGGAGATGGCCTTTGAAGCTGATTTCGCCATAGTAAAAGCCTGGAAGGGTGATACGATGGGTAACTTGATTTACCGCTCCACAGCACGCAACTTTAACGCTGTAATGGCGATGGCAGGTAAAGTAACCATAGCCGAAGTGGAAGAACTGGTTGAAGCCGGAGAAATAGATCCCGATCATGTGCATACTCCGGGAATATATGTGCACAGGATATTTCAGGGTGAAAATTATGAGAAGAGGATTGAACAACGAACGGTTAGAAAGAAATAATCACTTTGTCATTGCGAGCGCAGCGTGGCAATCTCATCGCGTTTATAAACTCCTGAGGAGATTGCTTCGTCGTTTCTCCTCGCAATGACAATTAGATAAAAATATTATGCTTGACAAAGACGGAATCGCAAAGCGAATAGCCAAAGAAATAAAGGACGGGTACTACGTAAACCTGGGTATTGGAATACCGACATTGGTAGCCAATTACATTCCCGAGGGTATGGATGTAGTACTACAATCAGAAAACGGATTATTAGGTATCGGCCCGTTCCCATTTGAAGGAGAAGAAGATCCTGATAGCATTAATGCAGGCAAGCAAACCATTACTATATTGCCGGGGTCGGCTATTTTTGATTCTGCGATGAGTTTTGGGATGATCCGGGCAAAAAAAGTGAACCTGACCATATTAGGTGCAATGGAAGTATCAGAAAATGGCGATATAGCCAGCTGGAAGATACCCGGCAAAATGGTAAAAGGCATGGGCGGCGCAATGGACCTGGTGGCCTCAGCAGAAAATATCATTGTGGCTATGCAGCATGTAAACAAAGCAGGTGAATCAAAGCTATTATCCAAATGCAGCCTGCCGCTTACCGGGGTTAATTGTGTAAAAAAGATCGTAACAGAATTAGCTGTTTTAGATGTATTGCCCGACGGCGGCTTTAAATTGCTGGAGCGTGCGCCAGGTGTAAGTATTGAAGAGATAAAAAATGCTACCGCAGGGAAATTGGTTATTGAGGGGGCTATTCCTGAAATGAGTTTGATTTGAAAATTTGAAGATGTGCCAATTTGAAAATGCCTAAGAATTTTCAAATCTTCAAATTAGCGAATTTTCAAATTAAAATCTTCTCTCTCAATTCCTTCGATATCGCCTCAGTCACATAAATAATATCATCCGCGATGTGGGTGTTATTGACGATCACCTGTTCGCATTCGTTTTTATAGGGTAATAAATACTCCTGGTAGGCTGGGACAACATGGTTTTCCCATTTATACATCACATCATCATGTGAATAGCCGCGCTCTTCCAGGTCGCGTTTAAGGCGTCTTTTTAGGGCGACGTTATCATCTGCCTCTATAAATATCCTGAGGTCGAGCAGGTTTGCGATCTCAGTGAAATGAAAAATAAACAGGCCCTCTACGATCAGTATAGGGGCCGGCTTGATCTCAAGAATTTTGGGGACAGTATTCGGATTGTTGAAAGTATATTCTTTTTTGTAGATCGTTTCCTGGTTGATCAGCTTGGTAATGTCGTTATAGAACTCTTCACGATCTATTGTTCCAGGCACATCAAAATTATAAAGCTTATTTTCCTCCGGCGTCATATTATGCGCTACGGGGAAATAGTAGTCGTCCTGCGATACCAGGCATACTTCCGCATCGGTAAAATGCTCCAAAAAACACTTTAAAAAAAAGGTCTTCCCGGAGCCACTTCCACCGGCAATACCGATGATAAATGGTTTATTCATTCGGGGCGCCGTAACTTAAATTTACCTGGAAACGCTTGTCTAAAGCGCCTAACGATTGGGCCACATTCTTGGTCATCACAATGATAACATCTTTGGTTTGCTCGGTATCAGTAAAGCGGCCAACTACCTTTGCAAACGTAGTACGGTTAGTCATGATATTGGTGATCTTGATTACGGTACCAATTGGGGCTGTACGGTGCAGTACCAGCATTTTATTAGGATCTAAACCATCATCATCCATCCAGGTAGCAACACCTTTTTCGTCTTTCTCGTAAATGCCGAATTTGTTGGCATTCATATGATGGCTGCTATCCACAGCGGTTACCACATTAGTGGAGTCACGCTTGGCAACGATGCTATCCGATGGATGGGTCACGGGAGGAACCGTTGGCGTTTGGGCCGGTACTCCGGGCGTCACTGCTTTTACATTTAATACCTGCCCCGGTTGAATATTATTGGATGACAGGTTGTTGAGTTTCATGATATCATCAACCGTCGTGTTAAACCGCTTTGCTATGCTGTACAATGTTTCATGGGCGGACACTTTGTATTGTGTGGGCGGCGTATTGTCAACTACGGGTTGAGCTGGCTGAGGTTGGGGAGGAGGAGGAGCCTGTTGCTGAACTGCCTGTTTCTCCACTGGTGGTTCTTCCTCCGCAACTTCTTCTTTTTCCTTACCTTTCTTTTTGTGCTCTTTGTGTGCAACGGTTTTTTCGTGCTTTGATTCGGAGAAAGGCCTGTTTGTAGGAACTTTTATGACATGGCCGATAGTCATCTTGGCGTTGTCATTATATTCGATGATCTCTTTGGAGTTCACATGGTAGTGGCGCCCTATAGCGTAGTAAGTATCTTTTTTCTTGATCTTGTGCAGGATAACCATCTTTCCCTTGTGGTTTTCCACACCAATCGAATCCGGTAAAATTTTGGCGAAAAGAGAGGTAGAAAAGCTCAGTAAAAAAACGGTTAACAATAATAATCTAAATTTCATCTTAAGTTTAAACAGTATTTATAGATTTAAAACTTTCAATTGTGACTGATTTTTAAGGTAGATCAACTGATCTTTGTGCATTAGGAACGCCTCGGGCTGCAATTTTTGTATGTTGGTGTTCAACAAATCTTCGTAAACAATATCTCCGTCACTCATCACATACAATAGTTGCTGCAGTGTCCCATCTGCAAACGCGTGCAAAGATACAATTCTTAAATTATTGTGTTCAAGATAATGTATTGAATTTCCAAAGGGCTCAACAGGCAAGCGAATTGCATTTAAAAGATCAGCTGAAACGATATCCGGTAGAACGATGTAGTTTACAGGTTCTGTATCAATTGACGGTTCATAAGCCCTTTTTATTGTGCCGGTTTTAATATCCGCTAAAAATAATTTACGGGGTTGTATGCGGGTATCATAAATCACAGGTCCATTTATAGAGAGATGATCGAAAGCATGGGTATAATTATTCCAGAGCGTATTGCCTGACACCGCATCGACCGCAATGATCCCTTTATGCACGGGGCCGGCTTCAGATTGATAATTGTGTAGAAGCAAAATCCCATCGTATCCCGCTTCAATGCCGGTAAGCCATCTTTCTTCGGTTTGCAGGTAGTTAAAATTTACGCTGCCATTTTTTAGGTTGATGGACGCAAAGGAAACTTGCTTGTCATCCGGTTCGCGTATTTCGGTAAAGATCGTTTCGCTGATGGGGTCGATCTCCATTCGCCAAACGGCTGATTTGAACTGGTAACTGATATGTGGCTGCAACATCCTGAAAAAGTTTACAAATATGCGGATTTCAACCGGATAGGTTTGTGTAGCGAAATTCGGCATGAGGTAACGTTTAAATTTATAAATTTGGCGACTGTTAAAATTTGAAATAGATACTACACAATTATATGAGCAAAGGGATCGTCAGTAAAGAAGAAGATTATTCACAATGGTATAACGACCTGGTAATTAAGGCCGACATGGCTGAATATTCGCCGGTAAGGGGTTGCATGATCATTAAGCCCTATGGATATTCCATTTGGGAGAAAATGCAGGCCACGCTGGATAAAATGTTTAAAGAAACCGGTCATAGCAACGCTTATTTCCCTTTATTCATACCCAAATCCTTTTTCTCGAAAGAAGCAAGTCACGTTGAGGGCTTTGCTAAGGAGTGCGCTGTGGTTACCCATTATCGCCTCAAAAATGATGAGAATGGAAATATTGTGGTGGACGAAGATGCCAAACTGGAAGAAGAACTGATCGTAAGGCCGACTTCGGAAACCATTATCTGGAATACATACAAAGGCTGGATACAATCCTACCGCGATCTGCCTATCCTGGTTAACCAGTGGGCCAATGTAGTGAGGTGGGAAATGCGTACGCGCTTGTTTTTGCGTACCAGCGAATTTTTATGGCAGGAGGGACACACCGCCCACGCAACTGCCGATAAAGCTATTGCTGAAACCGAGCAAATGCTGGAAGTATATGCCGATTTTGTAGAAAACTGGCTGGCGCTTCCTGTGATAAAAGGCAGAAAGACACCAAACGAGCGTTTTGCCGGCGCACTGGACACTTATTGTATTGAAGCGTTGATGCAGGATGGTAAGGCGCTTCAGGCCGGTACGTCACATTTTCTTGGGCAGAATTTTGCTAAAGCCTTTGATGTGAAGTTCACCAACCGCGAAAACAAACTGGATTACGTTTGGGCAACCTCATGGGGCGTATCCACCCGACTGATCGGTGCGCTGATCATGTCGCACTCAGATGATGCCGGGTTGGTGTTACCTCCAAAACTGGCGCCAATACAAGTGGTTGTTGTGCCGATTTATAAGCATGACGAAGAACTGGAAAACATCACCGCTTACGTTAAAGCGCTGACCAAAGAATTGAAAGCAAAGGATATATCTGTAAAATTTGATAACCGTGATACTCATCGTCCGGGCGCTAAGTTTGCGGAGTATGAATTGAAGGGGGTGCCTCTGCGTGTAGCCATCGGAAGTCGTGATATGCAAAATGGAACTGTTGAGCTAGCCCGTCGTGATACTAAAACCAAAGAAACGGTTGCACAGGAAGGTTTGGCTGATCACATCGAAAAATTGCTGGAAGATATCCAAACGAACATTTATCAGAAGGCATTTAACTTCAGGGCCGAGAATACAAAAGAAGTAGACACTTACGAAGAATTTAAGCGCCTGCTGGATGAAGAACCTGGCTTTTTATCAGCCCATTGGGACGGTACGCCAGAAACAGAACAAAAGATAAAGGAAGAAACCAAAGCAACTATCCGCTGCATCCCATTGGATAATAAACAGGAAGAAGGCAAGTGTATTTTAACAGGCAAACCTTCAAGCCAGCGGGTGTTGTTTGCAAGGGCATACTAATTTGTTGAAAGGTTGGAATGTTGTAAAGTTGAAACGTTAAATGATTCAACTTTATAAAAACATTACAACCTTAAAACTTTACAACATTACAACGGACTATGAAATTCGCTACTAAAGCTATACATGCAGGGCAGGAGCCCGATCCAACTACCGGCGCTATCATGACGCCGATCTACCAGACATCAACTTACTGGCAAAAATCGCCGGGGGATAACAAAGGATATGAGTATTCGCGTGGCACCAACCCGACCCGTAAGGCTTTGGAAGGTTGTTTGGCGGCGTTGGAAAATGCCAAATTCGGATTGGCTTTTTCAAGTGGTATGGGTGCGACGGATGCTGTAATGAAACTGCTTCGCCCGGGTGATGAGGTAATTACAGGCAATGACCTGTATGGTGGCTCATACCGTATCTTCACCAAGATATTTGCTAACTATGGTATCAAGTTTCATTTTCTTGATCTTTCCAAACCGGAGATCATCAATGAATATGTGAACGAAAATACGAAGCTGGTTTGGATAGAAACACCTACCAATCCGACCATGCAGATAATTGATATAGAAGCTATTGCAAAGATCACCAAAACAAAAAGTTTACTATTGGTAGTGGATAATACTTTCGCTTCGCCATACCTGCAAAACCCGATTGACCTGGGCGCTGATATTGTAATGCACTCAGTAACCAAATATATTGGTGGTCACAGTGATGTGGTGATGGGCGCCCTGATGCTGAATGATGAAGTACTGTACAAACAGCTTTGGTTCATCTATAATGCATGTGGCGCAACACCGGGCCCGATGGACAGTTTTTTGGTTTTACGCGGAATCAAAACCCTGCATCTGCGCATGAAGGCACATTGTGAAAACGGCCGTGTGATCGCTGAGTTTTTGAAGACGCATCCCCGTGTGGATAAAATATACTGGCCGGGATTTGAAGATCACCCCAACCATGATGTCGCCAAAAGACAGATGCGCGATTTTGGCGGGATGATCTCGATCACCCTAAAAGGTGCTGATCTGCAGGAAACCTTCAAGGTGGCCTCGTCCTTTAAAGTATTCTCATTAGCTGAATCATTAGGTGGAGTGGAATCATTGATCAACCACCCGGTAACGATGACACATGCTTCGATACCAAAAGAAGAACGTGAAAAGGCCGGCGTTGTGGATAGCCTGCTGCGTTTCAGCGTAGGGGTGGAGGATGTGGATGATCTGCTGGAGGATTTGAAACAAGCGTTAAGCCCCCCGACCCCCTAAAGGGGGAGGCAAAATGGAAGAGATATGCAATTTCACGATGCTGATCAATTACTCCCCCTCCAGGGGGCTGGGGGGATAAAAGCTTTCCTCGATTCCAAAGTCATTCAATACAATCAGCCCGATTTTATAAAGAACGACCCGGTATCTATACCGCACCTGTTCACTAAAAAGCAGGATATCGAGATTATGGGTTTTTGGGCGGCTACATTGGCCTGGGGACAACGGATCACTATTATCAATAAATGTAAGGAACTGATCGCCCTGATGGACGATGCGCCTTATGATTTTATTGTTAATCACGAAGAACCCGACCTGAAAAAGCTACTGCATTTCAAACACCGCACCTTTAATGACATTGACACCTTATATTTTATTTCTTTTTTCAGGTATCACTATTCGAATCATGAATCATTGGAAGATGCATTTATGCCCCCCGGCCCCATGGATGGGGTGGAACAATCGCTTAATCATTTCCGTTCTTATTTCTTCTCGCTGCCGGATTATCCGCATCGCACTAAAAAACACGTATCATCTCCCTCCCAAAAATCAACCTGCAAACGGTTGAATATGTTTCTGCGCTGGATGGTGCGAAAGGATGATTGCGGTGTTGATTTCGGTATCTGGAATAAATTAAAACCCGCTGATCTTGTAATGCCTTGCGACCTGCATGTGGATAGGGTAGCCCGTAAATTGCAATTGATCACTCGTAAACAAACCGATTGGCAAACGGCTGTTGAATTGACAGAACGCTTGCGTGAATTCGATCCGCTTGACCCGGTTAAATACGATTTTGCCTTATTTGCGTTGGGTATAGAGGAAAAGTTTTAGATCATATGAGCAAGAATAACTGGCCAAAATGGGCGACTGAGGAAATCGTAATTGAAAGTTATAATCCTGAATGGCCTATCATCGCGGTCAAGCTTATAAATGAACTCAGAGATATGTATGATTTTGGTGAAGTTGATTTTAAACATATTGGAAGCACCGCTGTGCCCGGTTTGTCTGCTAAACCAGTTATCGACCTGATTGCTCCTGTAGAAAACTTTGATCATATCGACATAATAACAAAGGCTCTTGCAATCAATGATTGGAACCTGATCCCGCCTGAGCTGGATAATAAGACATATAGAAGAACCTTCGTAAAAGTGGTGAATGATAAGCGTTATGCTCATTTTCATACGGTATTGAGTGGAAGTGATGAATTAATTCGCCAGGTTATATTTAGGGATGTTCTAAAACAACATCCTGGCATGGTACAGGCTTATTCCAAATTGAAATTGGACCTTGCCAATAAATATAAAGATGACAGAGAAAGGTACACAGATGGCAAATCAGACTTTATAAAAGCAGTTTTAGATAAACATTTATCCTAAATTAAGGTAAATCATATCACATATCATTTTGATAAATCCTATCATTTTGATAGCGCCCTTTAACGCCGAAATTTCTTTTCATTTTTTACTCTTCATTGTAAAACAAGCAGTTATTGCAGATACAAGCTTCCCGGCACGTGCTTGGCGGTAGGGTTTTCAATAATAAAATATTGATTGATGGTATTGTCCCCCCTTTTATAGAAAGTCGTAATAAATTGAAAGCAGATCAACACCTCTTCACAAATCCCCTAATCTTTTCTTTCATTAATGAATTCGCACGTTAAGCAGCTCACTTTCGCGGGCATGATTGTTACCCTCGGTATTATTTTTGGCGATATTGGTACTTCACCTTTATATGTTTTTCAAACTTTATTGGTGGAAGGCGGCAAAATAAACACCGCGCTCGTTTTGGGATCTATCTCCTGTATCTTCTGGACACTCACCCTGCAAACTACCTTTAAATACATTGTAATTACCCTGCAGGCCGATAACAAGGGCGAGGGCGGTATATTCTCGCTCTACGCCCTGGTGCGGCGTTACGGTAAATGGCTGGCTATCCCGGCCATCATCGGCGCCGGTACTTTGTTGGCCGATGGCATCATTACGCCACCCATATCGGTTACGTCAGCTATCGAGGGTTTAAATCTTGTGCCTGCATTATCAACCTATATTGTACCGGGTAACCAGCTTATTTTGCTGATAGTTATTGGTATCATCGTCTTGCTGTTCTTTTTCCAGCAATTTGGTACCAAGGTGGTGGGTTCTGCTTTCGGGCCTGTTATGCTGATGTGGTTTATCATGCTGGGGGTGTTAGGTGTCGCCCAGATCGCACATTCGCCAGGTATTTTTAAGGCGCTAAACCCTTACTATGGGGCGAGGTTGCTCATGGATCACCCAAAAGGTTTCTGGTTACTTGGCGCTGTTTTCCTGTGTACCACAGGAGCTGAAGCGCTCTATTCAGATTTGGGCCATTGCGGCCGAAAGAATATCCAGGTAAGCTGGATATTTGTAAAAGTTACGCTCGTTTTGAATTATTTGGGACAAGGCGCCTGGGTATTGGCGCAGGGGCCGGCAAAGGATTTTAAAGGGGTTAATCCTTTCTTTGAAATCGTTCCGCATCAATTTCTTATTCCAAGTATTGCGCTGGCTACATTAGCCACCATTATCGCCAGTCAGGCTTTGATCAGCGGGTCGTTCACCCTGATCAGTGAGGCCGTTAGCATGAACTTCTGGCCACGTATAACGATTAAATATCCTTCCAACATCCGCGGGCAAATTTATATACCAAGCATTAACTGGATATTGTGTATCGGCTGTATCGCCGTATCGCTTTACTTCCGTACTTCAAGCGCGATGACGGCTGCTTATGGCTTTTCCATCACAATCGCCATGCTGATGACTACCATTTTGATGTATTATTTTATGCGCTATGTTAAGCACTGGCCGGTATGGCTGGTTACCATCATCCTGTGCCTGTTCCTGACTGTTGAATTCTCATTTTTTGTAGCCAATGCTATTAAAATATTGAAGAGGTTGTTCTTTGTTGGATTTGAGGTCGCCTTAATATTCACCATGTATATTTGGTTTAAGGCCCGCAAGATCAATAACCGCTTTCTTCACTTTATCGATATCAAAGAGCAATTGCCTATGCTGAATGCCCTGAGTGCAGACACCTCGGTAAATAAATATTCTACCCACCTCATCTATCTTACCAAAGCAAACAATAGCAAGCAAATAGAAGAGAAGATCATTTACTCCATCATGAGCCGCAGGCCTAAGCGGGCCGATACGTACTGGTTTGTTCATATTGAACGAACTGATGAGCCCTACACCATGGAATACAGTGTCGACCAAATA
>Ga0105237_10006068_pt1 | contig 13516 bp, 11 predicted proteins | sample KBSC24metaG_FD_81520 | JGI IMG/M metagenome (GOLD analysis project Ga0105237, IMG submission 81520) | Corn rhizosphere microbial communities from Kellogg Biological Station, Michigan, USA - KBS C2-4 metaG | ecosystem: Host-associated > Plants > Roots > Rhizosphere > Soil | place: Michigan, USA...
ACCGATCGGGAAGTGAATCTGAATGCGGTGACGCCGGGGTTCTTTGCGACGCTCGGAATCAAGCTTGTGGCGGGCCGGGATTTTCAGGAGCGTGACTCGCGAACGGCGATTGTGAACGAGGCTTTTGCGAATCGATACCTAGGCGGGCGGAATGTGCTGGGCGCGCACATTGGCGAGGGCGACGGACCTGACGTAAAGCCTGACATCGAAGTGATCGGGGTGGTGGCGGACTTCAGTTATCGAGGAATTCGCGAGGAGTCGCCACAGGCGTATTTTCCGATTTCGGAAAGCGGCGCGGGGGGTGGGAGCTTTTACGTGAAGGTGCGGGGTACGCCGGAAGAGGCAGTTCAGTCGATTCGCGCAATCGTGCGCAAAGCCGATCCGGGATTGCCGATCAGCTACTTTCGGACGCTGAATGAACAGGTCAGCCGGTCATTGAATACGGAGCGCATGCTGGCGACGTTGTCGGCGGGATTCGGCATGCTGGCGCTATTGCTGTCCCTGGTGGGGCTGTACGGAGTGATGTCGTTTGTGGTGACGCAGCGCACCCGGGAGATCGGGATCAGGCTGGCGTTAGGGGCGACGCGAGGCTCGGCGATCTGGATGGTGTTGCGAGATGCGCTGATGATGATCGCGGCGGGCGCGGCGATTGCGCTGCCGTGCGCGGTGATGCTGGGGAGGCTGATCGAGTCGCAATTGTTCGGAGTGAAGCCGATGGATCCGGCGGCGATGATCGTGGCGACGGCGGTACTGACGGTGGCAGCGGTACTGGCAGCATTGATCCCGGCGTATCGCGCGTCGGCGGTGGACCCTACGGTGGCGCTGCGATTTGAGTAGGCGGCTACAATGGCCAGATGCAGCCTGCAAGAGTCCGAACCGCCGAGTTAGCGGATCGGTTTGCCCTGTCGAGAATGCGAACGGAGCTGTGGCCTGAGGGATCTTTCGAAGAACATTCACTCGAGTTGGAAACGCTGTTGCGTGAGCGGATGTCCGGGAGCTTTCCGATGGCGATTCTAGTGGCGGAAGGCGCGGACGGATCGTTGATCGGATTTCTGGAAGTGGGCATGCGATCGCACGCAGATGGATGCGACACGTCACGGCCGGTGGGATTCGTGGAAGGCTGGTTCGTTGAGGAGGGCTTCCGCAAGGCTGGCATTGGCGCGCAGTTGATGCGCGGCGCGGAAGAATGGGCGCGGGCGCAGGGCTGCGTCGAGATGGCATCCGATACGTGGATCGACGCGGTGGAATCGCAGCGAGCGCATGAGGCGCTGGGATTCGAAGTGGTGGATCGATGCGTGAATTATCGAAAGAGATTGTGACGGGGCACCCTCCGGGTGGGTATGCGGAATGGGCAGGCGGAAGCGCCTGCCCCACAATTGGGTATGATTGGGCGAGCGATGAGTTTTCTCCGGTCCATACTCGTTTCCTCTCCGCTGATTGTGCTCTCGACGGTCGTATTGGGTACGCTGTCGATCCTCGCATCGCTGGTCGATAAGAGCGGGCGCACGCAGCACCGCCTGGCGCGGCTGTGGGGCAAGATTCTGCTGGCGGTAAGTTTCATACGTGTGCGTGCGGAGGGTTTGGAGAAGCTCGACCCTTCCGGTACGTATGTGTTCGTGGCGAATCACGGCAGCCTGATGGACATCCCTGCCCTACTGAAGACGCTGCGGTATGAGTTTCGCTTTTTCGCGAAGAAGGGTCTTTATAAGATTCCATTTCTGGGGACGCATTTACGGCGCGCGGGGCACCTGCCGGTGGACCGTTCGAGCGCGCGGGCGTCGTTAAAGAGCATGACGGAAGGAGCGCATATCATCGCGGAGAAGCAGATTTCGGTACTGCTGTTTCCGGAGGGTGGGCGCGTGTCGGAGGAGGAGGGCACGCGTGAGTATAAGGAGGGCGCGGCGTACATTGCCATCAAGGCAGGAGTACCGATCGTACCGATCGCGATCATCGGGATGCGGCCGCTGTTGCCGATGGGGTCGCTACATATTAAGAGCGGCCGCGTGACGGTGCGGGTGGGGGAGCCGATATCGACGGCGAATCTGAAGATCGGGGACCGGGTGGAGTTGACGCAGCGGCTGGCGGCTGAGATCGCAGGGATGCTCGGGGATCCGATACCGGCGGCACAGGCAGCGCCGCGGTAGGCCGAGATGAGGAATGCGATGCGCCCACTGCTGCTGATGCTGATTGCGGCGGGAACATTGCGAGCGGCTCCAGCGGACTCGTGGATTCGCATTCACTCCGCCAATTTCGAGCTGTTCACGACGGGAAGCGAACGGACGGGGCGCGACTTGATTCAGTATTTCGAACAGGTGCGCGGCTTCTTCCAGAAGGCGTTCGGCTTCGACGGAGCGGCGGTACATCCAGTGCGGATTGTTGCGTTCAACTCCGATCGCGAATACCTGCCGTACCGGCCAAGCGAAGTGGCGGACGCGTACTTCCAGCCCGGATTCGAACACGACTACATCGTGATGAAGAACCTGGCGGGCAACATCTACCCGATGGCGGTTCACGAATACACGCACCTGATTCTGCGGCAGACGCGGCTGGAGATTCCCAGATGGCTAGACGAGGGGTTGGCGGAGTTGTACTCGAGCCTGGAGCCCGCGGGCGGAAAGATGATCGTGGGCAAAGTGATCGAGGGGCGAAGGCGAACGCTGATGCGGGAGCCCTGGATCGACCTGAGGTCGCTGGTGAGTGCGGGTGCGACTTCTTCGCTCTACAACGGCAAGGCGCACGCGGAGATGTTTTATGCGGAGAGCTGGGCGTTGGTGCACATGCTGACGCTCGACGACCGGTATAGCGCCGGCTTGCGGGCGATGATGGAGGGCGTCGGCGATGGCGATTCGGTGACAGCGATCCAGAAGGCCTACGGCGTACCGCTTGAAAGAGTGCAGAGCGACCTGAAGGCGTACGTGTACGGGGAGCGCTTTAACGCGGCAGTGTTCGATGTGGCGATGCCAGCGGCGAATTTCGAGCCGTTGATCGAGAGGGAGGCGGCCATGCCCGCGCGTCTGGCGCTGGCGGAGATGCTGTCCGACGATCGCAACAAGATAAATCAGGCACTGGCGGCGTACAAGGCGCTGTCGCACGATTACGAGAATCGTTGGGAGATCGAGCGGGGCTGGGCGGAGTTTCTGGCGCGCGAGCGACGGAATAACGAGGCACTGCCGCACTTCGCGCGGGCGGCAGGTCTAGGCGCGGACGATCCACGGATGTACGTGGAGTATGCGCGGGTGTTGAACGCGGCGAATCGGAATGGCGATGCGATGACGGCGCTGAAGTCGGCGGTGCGGATTTCGCCGTCATTGGATGAGGCGCATTTCGAACTGGCGGTGATGATGGTGCGGAACGGCAGCTATCGAGAGGCGCTGGCCGAATTTCACACGATCAAACGCCTGGATCCGGAGTATGCGTATCGCTATTACTACTATCTGGCGGAGGCGCATTACCGGCTCGGCGATGTGAGGCAGGCGCGGCGGCTAGTGGAGCGCGGGCGGACGCAAACGCAGAGTCGGGAACAGATGGCGGCGTTCGATCAATTGCAGCAGGCGCTGGATCAGAATCGCTAACCTTCATAGTCGGTGAAAAGCTACTGTCCGCTCCCTTGCGGTCGCGGCTCGGTAGCGGCAATGAAGGTTCGACGTAGACAAGCTACACAATATTTAGTAGACTGCCTACATAATGGGCAATATACCTGCGCGCATGGAGTTTCTGCAAGGCACGTTGGACGTGCTGATTCTGAGGACGCTCGTGGCGGGGCCGAGTCACGGCCACGCGATCGCGAAACATATCCAGAGGACGTCGGAAGAGGCGTTGCAGGTGGAGACGGGGTCGTTGTATCCGGCCCTACACCGGCTGGAATTGAAAGGCTGGATCGCGGCGTCCTGGGACTTGTCGGAGAAGGGCAAGCGCGCGCGGTATTACAAACTGACGGCGAATGGACGGAAACAACTGGCGGCGGAGCAATCGAAGTGGGAGGCGTTTTCGCGTGCCATGACGCTGGTGTTGAATCCGTCGGAGCAGGAGGGGTAGCGATGTCTTTCTGGCGCAAGGTGAGTTGGGCAGCGCGGCGGCGGAGCAAGGAAGACGACCTTGCGGAGGAGCTGCGTTTCCATCTGGAAGAGGAAGCGGAAGGCCGCGAGGAGGATGGCCTGACGGCCGATCAGGCGCGGTGGGCGGCGCGGCGAGAGTTGGGCAATCTCGCCTCAGTCCATGAAACGACGCGAGCGGCATGGGGCTGGACTGTGGTGGAGCAGTTGGCGCAGGATGTGCGGTATGGAGCGCGCAATTTGCGATGCAACCCGGCATTCACGCTGATGGCGGCGCTGTCGTTGGCTCTGGGGATCGGCGCGAATACGGCGATCTACAGCTATATGGACGCGCTGCTGATGCGGCAACTTCCGGTGCCCGATCCGAAATCGCTGGTGGTCCTGAAGTGGCATCTCTCGGGGCAGAAAAACCGGCGCGATTCGGTGGTGCACGACGTGAGCGGCTTTTTCTATAACGATCCGAAGCTCGGGAAGACGACCGCGATCTTTCCCTATCCGGCATACGAACTGCTCCGCAAATCGAATGATGTATTGTCCGTGCTGTTCGCCTATCACCCCTCCGAGAAGCTGAATTTCCTGGCGCAGGGACAGGCGGAAGTAGTGGGCGGCGAGTATATATCGGGCGATTATTTTCGCGGGGTAACGATCGCGCCATTGGCTGGAAGGCTGGTTGCTCCCGACGACGATCGCGTAGGCGCACCGGCGGTGGCGGTATTGAGTTATGCCTTCGCACAGAGGCGATTCGGCGATGCCGCGCGCGCGGTAGGGCAAATGGTGCAAATCAACAATATGCCCTTCATGGCGATTGGTGTCACACCGCCGGGATTTTTCGGCGTCGATCCGGCGAGGGTTCCGGAGATCTATCTGCCGATGCAGGCGGAAACGCTGCTGGCCCCGGAATGGAAGGTGAAGGCGGACCCGAACAAACGTTACCTGGACGAACATTACTATTGGGCCGAAATGATGGGGCGTTTGCGGCCCGGCGTCACAATGGCGCAAGCGCAGGCTGTGTTGGGCGGCACGTTTGAAACTTGGGTGGCGACGACGGCGACCAAGGATTCGGAGCGGCAAAACCTGCCGGAGTTCGTGCTTCAAAGCGGAGCGAGTGGACTGGATAACCTTCGCCGAGCATATTCGGAGCCGGTTTATGTACTCCTGGCGATGGTCGGATTGATCCTGGCGATCGCGTGCGCGAATATTGCGAACCTGCTGTTGGCGCGGGCGACGGCACGAAGGCGGGAAATCGCGGTGCGGCTGAGTATGGGGGCCGGACGCTGGCGAGTGGTTCGACAGTTGTTGACGGAGAGCGTGATGCTCGCGTCAATTGGGGGATTGGCCGGCATCCTGCTGGCGATCTGGGGAGTGCAGGCGCTGAAGGCGCTGCTCGCGACGAGCGACGATCCCTTTCCATTGAGCGTAGATCTGAACTGGCATGTGCTGGCAGCGGCAATCGCGCTGACGATGCTGACGGGGCTGATCTTCGGGCTGGCTCCGGCACTGCGAGCGACGCAGATCGACGTGATGCCGGTGCTGAAGGAAGCGCGGACGGGCGAGGGTTCGACGGGGCCGCGGCGCTTCGGTTTGAGCCAGGCGCTGGTGGCGGCACAGATCGGGATCTCTCTATTGTTGTTAGTCGCGGCAGGACTGTTCGTGCGGACACTATCGAATTTGCGGTCGATCGAGATGGGCTTCCGCCACGAGAATCTCCTGGTCTTCAACGTGAATGCGCGACAAGCGGGGCATCACGATCCGGAGATTCTCTCGTTCTATGGCGGGCTGGAAGAACGGTTTCGGTCGATTCCGGGAGTGACCGGCGCGACAGTAACGAATTCACCGTTGATTGGCGAAGGTGCCTTCGGCTGGCCGATTGTGCCGGCCGGAAAACCCAAGCCGGCGGACGCTCCGAGCGGACATGGTTCCGGCATGGGAGCGACTACGACGCACGTGCTGGTGACGGGAACTGGATTCTTCAATGTGATGAGCATTCCAGTCCTAGCGGGGCGGGAGTTCGATAGCCGGGATCGCTTGGGCTCGGCTCCGGTGGCGATCGTGAATCAGGCGTGGCTGAAGGTGAATCTGGATGGCGTGAATCCAGTCGGGCAGAGGATTTTAAGTCTCGGCCCGGGCGAAAAGAAGATGGAGTTTGAGATTGTTGGAGTCGTGCGGAACGCCCGGTACGATGAGGTAAAGGGCGATTTTCCCGCGGTCGTGTATCTGCCGTATGAGCAGAATTTGAGCGTGCCGGCGGAAGAGATGACTTACCTGCTCCGAACAGCGGGCGATCCGCTGCGGCATGCGGCGGAAGTCAGAGCGATTGTGCGTGAGGCAGACTCGCGGATTCCGGTCACGAGCCTGACGACACAGGCGGCGCAGATCGAGCAGGGGATGAACGAGCAGATCCTCTTCGCACGATTGTGCACGGGCTTTGCACTGCTGGCGCTGGCGATTGCGTGCGTCGGTCTATACGGCACAATGTCGTATACGGTGGCACGGCGGACGGGAGAGATCGGGATTCGGCTGGCTCTCGGGGCGCAGCGGGATGCAGTGGTTTGGATGGTGCTGCGCGACGCATTATGGCTGGCTGTTGGCGGCCTGGCGATCAGCGTGCCCGCCTCGATGGCGGCATCGAGGCTCGTCGAATCCTATCTGTACGGAGTGAAAGCGAACGATGCGATATCGGTGGCTGGAGCGGCTGGGGTGTTAATTACTGCGGCGTTGATTGCGAGTTATGTGCCGGCGAGGAGAGCTTCCCGGATAGACCCGATGAGATCATTGCGACACGAGTGAAGGTGGCCTAGCGAGCTTCCGGAACTGGCGGCCTGGACGGCGGTTTTGATCGGGTCATTGCTAATTCCCGCGCTCACTTCGGTCGTTCCGGACCTCTCGTTTCGAGTCGCTGCACTTCCGGTTCCGGCGATGACGGCGTTGAACGTTTCAGCGGCATCACACTGACGCCGGGAGAATTTGAGCGGCCCCACGCATCGTTTCCCTGGACTTGGTTCGCGATTGGCACCTACCTGGCCGGCGCAAGCGTGTTGCTATCGCGCCTGATTACAGGCATGGTGCTGAGTTCACGGATTGTGGGCCGGAGCGTCGATACGGGGCGAAGGCTGGTTTCCGGTGCGGCGATTCGGGAATCGACGGAGATGGTGGCGCCGGCAACTCTGGGTGTGACCTCGCCCGTGGTGCTCGTGCCATCCGACTGGCAGGAGTGGGATGCGGCGAAATGGGCAGCCATTCTGGCGCATGAGGAGTCGCACATTCAGCGCGGGGATCCGCTCTGGCAGTTCCTGTCCGCGGTTCATCGCTCGCTGCTATGGTTCACTCCAGCGAGCTGGCTGCTGCACTCGCAACTCGTTCGTGTCGCGGAAGAGGCAAGCGACGATGCCGCATTGGCGGCGGCAGAGGATCGCTCGTCTTATGCCGAAATTCTGCTGCATTTCCTCGAACGCGCCGCAGAGCCTTCCCGCTGGGTGGGTGTGGCAATGGCTCGTTACGGCAAGGCCGAGCAGCGCATTCATCGGATCCTGGAAAGCACTCGGATTTCCTGCGGCATCACACGAATCGGTTGGGGCGTAACGGTAGCAGTCGCCGCTCCGGTGGTCCTGCTGTCTGCGGCGGTACATCCGGTGCGGACCCAAGGATTCATCTCCATCGCTCTGGCGGAGATGCCGTTGGTGCAGTCGTCTTCGGCATCGGCGTCAACAACTCAGAGTGCACGCGGCACGCGAAACGTACAGCGCAACAATCGATACCTGATCGTCAGCGGAAACTCGATGAGCGGATCGTTCAGCTCCGATGACCGTTTGCCGTTGGAACAACGGAAATCCAAATACGGTCCCAATTTCGTCTGGTTCCGCCAGGACGGCACCGATTATCTCATCACCGACGCGAGCGTGATGAACGAATTGAATGACGCGATGGCTCCCCAACGCGAAGTCAACCGCATGCAGTCGGAAGTCAACCAGCAACAGGGTGAGGTAAACCGGCACCAAAGTACGGTGAACGAGCATCAGGGCCGCCTCAACAAGGCACAAGGCGAAGTGAATCGCATGCAGCAGGAAGTGAATCGCGGCGCCTCGGGAGGGCAGGATCGCGTGAATGCAGCGCAGTCGGACGTCAACACGCAACAGCAGGAAGTGAATGGCGAGCAGGCCGTGGTGAACGCCGAACAGAGTTTGGTGAATAAAGAGCAAGACAAAGTAATGCAGAACAGCGCCGCATCGGACCTGGGGTAGAGGCTGCCATTCACAGTCTTCTGGATGGAGCAGTGTTAAAGGGTCTGGCGCACGGGATTCAGCGCTAGCAAAGGCGCAAAAGGCACCGCTCCTTCGCAGTCGCGGCTCGGTAGATTCCGTATGCTACCGAGCCGCGACCGCAAGGGAGCGGTGCCACTAAACAAGTCGGCGAGATTAGCGATCGAGAGCGATGACGCCCCACGGGCTGGAGCCTGCCTTGATCTTTTTGACCACCGTGTTGCTCGCGACGTCCACCACCGACACATCGTTCGAAGGGCCGTTGGCTGAGTAGAGCGTCTTGCCATCCGGCGAGAGTGCGATGCCCCAGGGACGCTGCCCCACTTCCACCGAACCCGCCACTTTATTCGTCGCGGTATCGACGGTGAAAACCTGGTGACCGCGTCCGGTACTCACGTAGAGCTTAGATCCATCAGGCGAAAGAATCACTGCCATTGGCTTGATCTCACCCGGCTTGCCGAGAGAAATCGTCTCCAGTAGCTTCTGCTTTACAGTGTCCACCAATACTACGGTGCCGTCGTTTTCGGCGTTGACATAAGCTTTCAAACCATCCGGCATGAAAGCGATGGAACGCGGACGGTGACCCACTTTGAATGTCTTGAGAACCTTCCCCGCCTCCGGATCGAAGACCGCAATGGTACCGGTCTCTTCAGAGGAGACGTAGACCTGCTTGCCGTCGGGCGAAGCCTTCACGCCTTCCGGCTGCTCGCCGACCTTTGCGGACTTCACCACATTGCCCGATTCAATATCGACAACACTCACTTCTGCGCTGTCTTCGTTCGAAATGTAGATCTGCTTGCCATCCTTGCTGATGTCGAAGTTCTCCGGGTCCGAGCCGCCTTTGATGACGCGCACGACCTTCATTTGCGCCACGTCGAAGACGCCGATGCCATCAGCGCTCTTGTCGGGAGGAGGCAGCGTGCTTTCATCCACGCCAGGCCCGGCGATCGGGGAGCCGCTCAAAGCGACGTAGATCGTCTTGCGGTCGGGGCTGGCATGAATGCCGCGCGGACGCTTGCCTAACGGCACGGTTGCAAGCACGTTGTAATTAGCCGAATCGATGATGGTCATGTCGCCCGAAGCTTCGTTGGTGACGTAGATTCGGAACGCACCGGAATCGACCGGCGTCAGTTTCTTTTCGGCGACTGGAGCTGATCCAGTCGGGCCGGAGCAGCCCGTATAGAGCACAACCGAGCAGGCGACGAGCAGCAGGTTCTTCGAACGGATCACGGGCTATTCTCCTTTGAAGCTGAAACTGGTTTCGACTTTACCACTCGGCGTAACAGTGATCTTTTGGTCCTGAGTGCCGAGCGTCTCGTGCCACGCCTCAACCACGTATTCCCCGGGCGGCACATTGCGCAGCTCAAACGTGCCGTTTGCTTTGGTCACGGCGAAGTAGGGATGCTCCACTACGCCGATGAAGGCGCGCATCCAACTGTGGATGTCACACTTCACGCGAATCATGATTTCCGGCTTGATGAACTTACGATCGAGCGGCGGATCACCGGGACCCTGGCTGTGAGCCCACTCGCGATTGGTATGGGCCTGCGGATGAACATTGTGCGTCACTTTGTCGGAGTTCGAAATCCGCATCGACTGACCCACCTGAACGCCGATGATCCGTGGTTCAAAGTAACAGCCGCGCTGATCGAAGATTACCGGGGTAGTGGGAACTTCGAAGCTCTTCCCTTCGAGTCCGCTTTTGATGTACACGAACACATTCGCAAGCTCGCCCTGGCTCGCCACTAGCGATTCGTCCACCGCCTTCCCCTGGTGCAGGGCAACGCACGCCGGGTCATTGCTCATATCGATGGGCTTCGGCGGCGGCACTTTACCGGTAAATTTGACAGTACCCGAGACCGCACCCGCGGTGGCGGGATCGACATGGAAAACTTCGCGAGCTGGTTCTTTTTTCGTTTCGGCGATGGGTTGATTGCTGGGGCTGCCGGAGCAGGCGGCCATCCAGAGCGCAGCGAACAGCAGGGCCGGAAATTGTATCTGTCGCATCGGCGAGGGCAAGTTCATAGTATATCGTCGGAGTTGCTACTGCACGCGCTGTTTCCAATGCGCGGCGAGCGGCTGGTCGGTATGGAAATATTTCTTGTACGCCGCGATCCAATCCGCGGCGATCTCATGCTGCGCTTCGCCTAAGTCCAGGCTGCCGTCACACACCATGTCGCGGAGACGGTCCTCGAGAGCATCCTTTACCTGCGCGTTCCAAATTGTGGAGGCGTAGGAATGGGGCCAAAGGTTATGGATGTCGTCGGCGCCACCGAGTGCGGGAGTGACCAGGTAGTCCACTTCGTAGGCACGGGGATCGGCGCCCTTGAGGCCGTACTCTTCAAAGACACGACGTTGGAGCGCCACCGGAACGGCCCGGTTCTTGGTGTTGGCCTGCGCACACACGGCGGGCCGGCTCACCAGTAATGTAGCCCCGGGAGTGAGACGCATATCCGGTAGGGTGACTACGGCGAATTGCTGTCGTGCGGTCTCGGCACGATAGATCAACGAACCCAGGATTGCGATCGCGAAGGCTGCGGCGACCATCGCGGTCGGCCTCCAGTTCCTCTTGCTGGTTGGCTTAGCGGAAAACTCAGCGAGGCGCGACCGCAGCAACGCACGGGCGTCGTGCCCGGGAGGAATGGTGCTGTCCCATTGAGCGCGGTGCGCGCCGGCATACTCCGCCATCGCGCATTCCAATTCGCGCAGGCGCGCCTGGCATTGCGTGCAGGCGTCGAGATGCGGGCGGACATCCGCGGACACCAACTCGCCGTCGAAGTTGCGGAGTAACTGGTCGTCCGACGGATGATTCATAGAAGGCTCCGGTCAGTCGCGCGAGCGAGGCGCGCGAGAGTCCTTGCTAGAGACATGGATACGGCGCCCAGCGACATTCCCAGAATCCCGGCGATTTCCCGGTAACGCAGGCCTTCCGCGCGCAAAAACAGGCAGCGCCGGTCCTGTTCCGCGAGAGCATTCGCCACCGCGATCAGGCGGCGGCGATCCTGACGGTAAACGGCTTGCGTCTCGGGGCTCGGCGCCGGGTCGGGGGCCCAGTCCGCGATCTCCGGATCGGCCCTGCCTTCCCAATCGCGCCTGCTCAGTTGGCGTCGCTTGAGTCCCAGATTGTGTGCAACACGGAAAAGCCAACCGCGCAGATTGTCTCGTGGCTTCGAATCGCGGAGGTGCTGGAAGAGGGCAAGGAATGTCTCTTGTACGATCTCTTCGGCGTCGTGAGACGGCAGTCCGATGCCGATTAAATAACGCAACAACGGACGCCGAAACTGATCGAAGAGCGTCACCACCTCGGCTTCCAACTCAGAAGTATTCCTGGCCACAGGGGTGACGAGAACGAGAGGGCCGGAGACGCGAGACGCCATGGATGCCTTCGATTCCAGTTTATGACGGGACTGGGCCACGTAGAATATTCCGCAAAGCGGCGCTCTGTTCAGGGAATTTACCCGGTGGGTTCCCGCATCTTACCGAACCGCGATTGGAAGGATGAAAAACCAGAATGTACCGCTCCTTCGCAGTCGCGGCTCGGTAGAAGTGCAACGCGAATATTTCCGAGCCGCGACCGCGAGGGAGCGGTACTCCCCTGACGCGTATGACATCCCCTACTCGAACCGGCGCCGGAAATTCTCAAAATCCTGCCGAAGTTGGGCCACTTCCGCTTCGAGCGCCGCAATCCGATCACGATCGCCGGAACCGCGCGAGACATGGACCTCAGACGCCGGGGCTTCGTCTGCGATCTCCACATCACCCGACAACAGATGGGTGTAACGAGGCTCCTTGAAGCCGATCTGGCGCGGCAATTGTTTGACGAAACCGATTTCCGCTAACCGGTGCAGGGTGCTCTCCACAGCCTCCAGATCGTCGAAGTTGTGAATTCGCTCGGTACGACCGCGCAGTTCGCCGACCGTCTGTGGACCGCGCACCATCAGAACGCACATCACGGCCGCCTCTCGACGCCCCATATTGAGTTTCTCGGTGAAGCTCTGGGCATGCTTCGGGACGCGCGAATCGCGGCCCGTAATCCGCTGCGCCAGTCCCTTTTCCCGAAGCGTCAGCAGCGCATCCTCCACCGTATCGTCGTCGTACGATACTACCGGATCGCGGTTCGACTTCTGATTGCACGCATTCACCAAAGCGTTCAGCGAGAGGGGGTAGTAGTCGGGCGTGGTGGCTTCCTTTTCGAGGAGGGAGCCTAAAACCCGTACTTCCACCGCATCTAATTGCCAGTCCATAATTCAGTTTACGTTGTTAACATAGAAGCGACCCCATGTCTTACGAATGGCTGCAATCGGCTGCGTCCCCTTCACGGCGCGAAGTTGGGCGTATGACAAGCGCTTCGCACCAGGCGCTGCATTCGGCGGTCGAAAAATCGACGCATGCCCTGATCGGCCAGCAGTCTCCCGAAGGTTTCTGGTGCGGAGAACTCACGGCCGATACGACGCTGGAATCCGATTACATTTTGCTGCAGCTCTGGCTCCACCAGCCCAAAGGGGCGATCTGGAATCCGCCGACGCGCGGCCGCATCGACCGTGCAGCCTCCTCCATCCTGGGCCGCCAGTTGCCGGACGGCGGCTTCAACACGTTCATCGGCGGACCGGCGGACGTCAGCGCCACGGTGAAAGCTTATTGCGCCCTGAAGCTGGCCGGCATCAGCACGGAATCCGATTCGCTGCGACGCGCCCGCGAGCGCATTCTGGCATTGGGCGGCTTGCAAGCCGCGAACAGTTACGTCAAGATCAACCTCAGCCTTTTCGGACTCTACCCGCGCCAGCATGTGCCCTCCGTCCCACCCGAAATCACAATGCTGCCGGGCAATGTGCTCTACGAAATGTCGTCGTGGACGCGCTCCATTCTGGTACCGCTTTCGATTGTGCAAGCTCGCGGCTCGAATCGCCTCGCGCCGGCGGGCTTCACTTTGGATGAGTTGCTGCTGCCCAACGTCAGCCTGGCCCTTCCCAAGCGTAAGGGCCTCGCGATCCTCTTTCATCATCTCGATCGCGTTTTCAAAGTGTGGGAGAAGCGAGGGTCGGAGCGTATCCGCGGCTCCGCCATCCGCGAGGCCGAGCATTGGATCCTCGATCGCACCCGCCATACGGAAGGCCTCGGAGCGATCTACCCAGCCATGATGTACTTCATCATGGCACTGGATGCGCTCGACTATCCCGAGGATCATCCCGACCTGGTAGAAGCCATCCG
>Ga0105237_10006069_pt1 | contig 13515 bp, 11 predicted proteins | sample KBSC24metaG_FD_81520 | JGI IMG/M metagenome (GOLD analysis project Ga0105237, IMG submission 81520) | Corn rhizosphere microbial communities from Kellogg Biological Station, Michigan, USA - KBS C2-4 metaG | ecosystem: Host-associated > Plants > Roots > Rhizosphere > Soil | place: Michigan, USA...
ATCTTAAACACTTCATTTAGCATTTCGGTGTCGGACCCGGCGAATTCATGTTGCCGCACCAAATGCTAATCAGCATATTACGCTGGGCTTCGATTTCGTGTCAAGGATAATAATCGCGGTCGATGTTAATCATGCGCTTAAGCCGAAGAGGTCATTTTGACCGTGTTTTTCCGCAGGCCAAGCGCGTCAGCCTTGGTCCGGGCCATCAGAAGTTTGGAAAATAGTGAACGAAGAGTAGCTTAAAATTTTGCGAACAAATCGGTCTGGGAATCGTACAAATGAACATGGAGGCGTTCTAAGAAAATGCGTGAACCCGTATTAGCAGGAATTTTAAGTCTATTAATACCAGGCCTGGGACAGATCTATAACGGCCGTGTGCTCGTTGGGATCCTCTGGCTTATTTTCACTGGGTTTTCGTGGATCGGGTCTGCAGGCTCACTAGGCTGGATCGTTCATTTGATCGCGGCTTGGTGCGCATACAGCTACGCAAAGGACAACCCGGTCCGTTAGAGCGCTTTCTTCATGCGATCCTCCTTTAGCCCGGTGTTTACCGACGCCGGGCTCTTTTGTGCTTCCGGTTCTTTCTCGGGAGCGCTTTCCGCAAATGACCTAAAATCCTGTATCCTTTTTCTTTATGCTTGCCCGAGAGGGGATTCCTTTCATCGTTGTACCGCTTATCGTCGCGGTCGTGTTTGCGCTGTTTTGGCTTTGGGCGCCCGCGGTGTTTTTTATTCTTGTTGCGGGATTCATGGCCTTTTTCTTTCGCGATCCCCGCCGGGTTCCGCCGACCGATCCTGATGTCATCGTTTCAGCGGCTGATGGGACCGTCACTCGCATCGACGAAAACGATGCCGGCAAACTGGTCAGTGTCTTTCTCTCGCCCTTGAATGTGCATATAAATCGTGCACCTATAGCTGGCCGTATCACCGATCTTGAATATGTTTCGGGGAAAAAATTGCCCGCCACCCGCAATGAGGCGAGTTTTCTGAATGAGCGAAATTCGCTGACGATCGAGAACGATAAGATGACAGTCGTTTGTACGCAGATCGCTGGGATCCTTGCTCGACGAATTGTTTGTCGCGCAAAAGCAGGCGATAATCTCACCGTCGGAGAGAAATTTGGATTGATAAAATTCAGCAGCCGAACTGACGTACTAATGCCGCCGGACGCAACGCTCGCCGTGAGGATCGGCGATAAGGTTAAAGGTGGTGAAACGATCCTCGGCCGGCTCGCTTCGTCCGAAGTCGGATCTAGGTGAGGCCCTCGCGCAAATCCATTACATGTCAGATGAATTGTCAGTCCAACCGGAACGCCCGCCCCACCGCGGTATAAAGAAAGGCCTATACGTCATTCCGACGATGTTCACTGCGGCGAACGTCGGGATGGGTTTCCTGGCGGTGCTCTATTCGATGCGTGGATTTCAGATAGCCGCGACCAACGTCGATCAATCGGGAAAATATTTCAACTACGCGGCTATAGCCATCGGTCTCGCGATCCTGTTCGACACTTTAGATGGCCGCGTAGCCCGCATGACTCGGACAGCCACCGAGATCGGCGTCCAGTTTGATTCGCTCGCGGACGTGCTGACATTCGGCATCGCGCCGGTCGCACTAGCATACAGCTGGGCGATCGCGCCTGTTTTGCCGGAAGGAAGCTCGGAGTATCGTTTCGGCGTTTTCCTGCTGTTCATGTATCTGATGTGCGGTACGTTCCGGCTCGCGCGGTTTAACATTCAGGCGACACGACCACGAGTGCTTAGCGAAGGCACACCAAAGATCGATAAGAAGAATTTTGTCGGATTACCGATACCGCCCGCAGCCGGCCTGCTCGCCGCCATGGTACATTTCTCGCCGCGCCCTTTGACGGCGTATGCCGACGAATGGCCGCGGTTTTACGCCATCATGATCATGACGCTGATCGCGGTGCTTGGCATCCTGATGGTAAGTACACTGAAGTACACAAGCTTTAAAAACCTCGGAACGGGCCGACGCAATTTTCACATTATTCTCTTGATCGCAGCGATCGGAATGTCAGTCTGGCTTTACTCGCGGTATGCCTTATTGATCCTCGCGGCGGCCTATGTTTCGCACGGGCTGGTCTGGTATCTCATCTCGATCCTTCGCCCTCGTCCGCGAGCGGTCTCTGCCGATACAGAGCCGGAACCACCTTTATAGATCGCGTTTCAGGGAGTGAAGGCTTCCCTTCCGGCCCGACCGACCAGGGCGAGACGTGTGTATATCGTCATCGTATTGACTGCCGGTAGCCACTAACAGAGCCGCGAGCAGGAGGAACAACAACGCAACGGCAGTCGTGTGCAGCACGAAGTCGAATATGCTGTGAACGAGCACGGCGAAGATCCCCGCCGCGGCACCGACTGCGACCCCTCGCCGAAACTTGTTATTTCGCCCAACGCTTTGGCGAGCGGTTTGAACCAGGAAGTATAAGAACGCTGCCCCAATGATAGCTCCGATGATCCCTGCGTCCGATAGTGCCTGCAGGTAATCGTTATGGGCCTGTTCAACGCGTTCGAGACCGCTGCGATCATCGGTCGGAGTGTAGGCAACGCCAAAAGCTCCAAGACCCCCGCCAAATGGAAAATTGTTCCTGATAACATCAAGCGACACCGCCCAGATGTGAGTCCGATTGGTTGTCACATCCTTCGACGTGGCCGTCTCCGCGAGACGCGTCAGCGATGACTCTCCACCGACAAAAAGAGTTCCTACGACAACTGCGATCAAGAGCGCCGCTCCCAGCGCGAAACGGACGATAAGATTTTTAGTCCCGCGAAATGGCGTCGCTATAACAATAACTAACAGGACCTCAGAGACAAGCGCCACCAACCCGCCGCGCGAGCCGCTTAGCAGAAGCGCAACAGCCATTAGCCCCATTGCTGTCAGACAAAGAAGACGTTGGTCGCGTTTTACGGCCCCCGCGGCCAGCAACCCTAACGGCAAGGCAACCGTCATCTCCATATAGGCCGCAAAATTGTGGCGGTTTACGAAGGAGCCGTAAGGCTGCGCGAACTGACTCTCATAGATCCCGTAGATCTTTGTCGGGCTAAGCACCCCTTGCAAAATCGCGAAAAAAGAAAAGATGAAACCAAAAATAACAATGACCATCACCACTCGCCGGATACGCGCCGCTCGATCAACGACCGCCAGCGTTAGCGAGAAGAAGAGGCCGAGCGCGAGAAAATGAAGCGCGCTCAGCTCGGTCGAAAAAGGATCAAGCGAGATCGTGCGGGGAATTTTGTCGAGGCCTGCTTCGCTGTACGTTCCGAACGGTAAGACCTGCAAAAAACCGTACGCGGCGATCGCGTATAAAGGCAGTTGTAGCGGCGTTGAATTAAATCGAACTATGCCGGTTCTATAGCAGTCGATCAGCCACAGCAATACGCCCGCCGCTGTTAAAACGTAAAATAGCGCGAGCACCGGCTCGTGAACCCCGCCATAGAGCAGCGTCGTCATAATAACGACGAAAAGGATCAGGAAAAATGCTGCCTTGTTGGCCCACGTCATAAACCGTCTACGACTTTCTTGTGAGGCTAAGATCATCGAGCCAGAGCAGACCGACGATAGGACATGCGTCACCGCAGTAAGCCCGACCAAGACGGACAACAAAGCCATCCACATCCGTCGGCGCATTGAAGTCTATCGCGATCTCCTGCCAGTCGTTCGTGCCCGTGGCGATCGCCGGCGAGACCGCGATAAGACGGTTATCCACAGGATCTACGATCTGGATCAGCGGCATACCGGCGGTGCGCAGATTCTCCGTGCGGATCCAAAAACGCAGCTCATATGATGCACCTGGCTCCGCCGCGACGATCTGCCATGGATCGGACAGTCCTGGCTTTATAAAAGTTCGAAAATTGACCCGAAGCGACCGATTGCCGTTATGCTTTACAGCCGAATCCGTCGATATCTCGAGTTTGCCGTCTCCCCGTTCAACCTTCCATCCATAGTAGTTTTCGTCAGGCGAACCCAGTGCTTTCTCAAAGCCGCCGTTTGTGACGCGTTCGGCTTCCGAATCGGCATCGATCCCGACCTGGCGTGAAAACTCGATTCCTTGCCGATAAAACCTTTTCTCGGTCAACGCCTGGGCTATCGTTCTTGCGGTCTGCGGATTTGCGGATTTCTGTTGGTCGGTCAGCGTATCCCAAACGCGAAGCGAATCCGCGGCCTGACCGCGCGAGGCATAAAATAATGCGAGGCTTACGCGAACTTCCGAATCGTCGGCCACAACAGCCTCAAGCTTCGCCGGGTCATGATCGTAGTAGTCCCAGGCCAACGAGAAGATCTGGTCGCGGTAAGCCAACGTGTTCTTTGACGCACGCCCAAACTCGGCGAAGGCCTCGTCAGGTCGACGTGTTCGCAATAAAAAATTTCCGAGTTGCCAATGTGGAAACGCATACGACGGCGCGAGGGTTATTGCCTGACGAAAGGCGTCTTCAGCGCCCGCCGTTTGCCCGGCTTGCTCCTTGATACGTCCGAGCTCGATCCACCAGCGATAGTCATTGGGGCCTGATCGTACCGTGGTCCCGAACCCGGAGATCGAGAACTCAACTTTATCGGGTTGAAGCAGGTCCATGTGAGTCTCCGCAGACAACCAAGCGGCGAGAGGGTCATGCGGCGACAGATCGACGGCCGTCTCTGAAATGTATTTCGCATCTGGGTTTGTCGGGTTCGTAAGTTCCGCCAGCATCGAACCGATCTGCCACCGAACGCCAAACCACATCAAGAGCAGTGCAACCACTGCCGCGGCAGCTAGTACGGCGCGACCGCGGACCGTGCGTGCGTTGATCATGAACGCGGGGTCATGCATGCGCTACTGAAAGAATCTGCTGATCGTCTCGACAACATACTCCTGCTGCTCCGGCCTTAATTCCGGATAGATCGGCAAGGCGAGCGTCTCGCGCGCAGCGCGCTCGGCTTCGGGGAGGTCGCCTTCACGATAGCCAAGGTATGCAAAACATTCCTGCAAATGCAGCGGGACGGGGTAATAAATATCAGACCCGATCTGATTGTCCGTTAGGAATGCGCGCAGATCGTCGCGGCGATTCGGAACCCGAATGACATATTGATTGTAAATATGACGACACTTCTCGCGTTCGAAAGGCAGCGTCACCTCCTCGGTCAAACCGGCATCCGTGAACAACGAACAATATCGGTCTGCATTTTCGCTGCGCTTAGCGGTCCACGTGTCGAGATGAGGCAATTTAACACGAAGCGTCGCCCCCTGAAATCCATCGAGACGAGAATTGAGACCGACGTATTTGTGATAATACTTTTCCTCCGCTCCGTGATTGCGAAGGCCAAGGAGCTTTTTGTTGAGAGCATCATCGCTCGTCGTCATCATGCCACCATCGCCAAGGCCGCCGAGGTTTTTCGACGGATAAAAACTAAAGCAGCCAATTGCCGAAATCGAGCCGGCTCGGCGGCCATTGTCTTCCGCCCCGATCGCCTGCGCCGCGTCCTCAACGACCGGAATATTCCTTGAGGATGCGATCTCGTTGATGGCGCTCATATCGGCGCACTGGCCGTAGAGATGGACGGGCTCAATTGCCTTCGTTCTCGACGTGATCTTGCATTCGATCTGCGACGGATCGAGATTGTAAGTGTTGGGCTCGATATCGACGAACACCGGCGTCGCTCCAAGACGTGTGATCGAACTGACAGTCGCAAAGAAGCTATACGGCGTGGTAATGACCTCATCCCCGGGACCCACGCCGAGAGCCATTAGAGCAAGTAGGATCGCGTCACTGCCCGAAGCGCAGCCGACCGCAAATTTTGTTGCACAATAGTCAGCGACTTCGCGTTCGAGAGCTGCAACTTCGCCGCCGAGGATAAATCCATTGGTGTCGAGCACTCTGCCGAGGGCTGCTTCGATCTCAGGTCTGAGGGACTCGTGCTGTTCTTTAAGATCGAGCAGAGGGACTTGCATTTGTGAAACCGCCTTCATCTGACTTTTAATATCCGAGGTGATTCTAACCAACTATCCTTGAATTTGCATTTTGCTCGATTTGTTCTTAGCCTCGCTTCTATGATCGACGACCTTAAAAAGCGCACCGGCGACATCATTCGCCGTCTCAAAAAAGCTTACCCCGATGCTCACTGTGCGTTGAATCACTCGAACGCGTTTGAACTCCTCATCGCTACGATCCTTTCAGCGCAATGTACCGACGAACGCGTCAACATCGTGACTGCCGATCTGTTTCGAAAGTACCGCGGACCGGCCGATTACCTAAAGGTCGAACAAGCCGAGCTCGAGCAGGACATCCACTCCACCGGCTTCTTTCGCAATAAGTCAAAGAGCATCCAGGGGGCGTGCCGCCTCATAGTTGACCGATTTAAAGGCAAAGTGCCGGAAACGATCGACGAGATATTGTCACTGCCAGGTGTGGCACGCAAGACAGCAAACGTTGTCCTCGGCAATGCCTTTGGCATCGCGTCGGGCGTCGTGGTCGACACGCATGTCGCGCGGCTGTCGCAACGGCTCGGGCTTACGAAGAACGAGAACGCTGAAAAGATAGAGGCCGATCTAATGGAGCTGGTTCCCAAGAAACAATGGATAATGTTTCCGCATTGGCTCATCACCCACGGACGCCAGGTTTGCAACGCGCGCAAGCCACGCTGTCGCGAGTGTGTGCTTGCAAAGCTCTGCCCCTCGTACCCGGTGTTTATCAAAGACGGCACCGCGGCTGAGTGACCTTTCGCGGTCATCTCGATCATCAAGCGGCCTCTGAGCTAAACTGCGACAGAGGCCGTGATATCTTACTCGAATTACGCAAGCAAAGCGGCATAACTACGGCCGCGGTGCCGGCGGCTTTGGCATATCCTCCGCCTTGAAACGCGGCAGCATCTCGTCGCGCATAGCGAGCGTGTAAGCCGCGGCCGCAAAGATAATGGCTGAGGCTTTTACATCCGGTTCAATAATGCGTTCATAGGTATCGAGATTAGTGTGCCAGGTCACCTGGTTGTATTCGATCGGGTCCTGCATCGCACCGATACCCGGCAGTCCCCCGGCGTTGAACGACGTGCTGTCGGTCCCTCCGAGTCTTCGGCCGGTCGTCGCCGTGACGCCGGCAAAACCCAGATCGCTAAACGGAGCAAGCGCGTCACGGAGAACAGCGGCGGCCTCGGGCGGACCAAAAACGCTGAGTGCGCGAGCCCTGCCCGTTCCATCGTCGATATTCAAGTAACCATTAAACTTCGCAAACTCAGGAGTCGGGCTCTCAAAGCTACCGAAGTGTTTCTTCACGTACGCCTGAGAACCGAGAAGTCCTTCCTCTTCGCCGCCCCAGCATGCGACGCGGATAGTGCGACGCGGCTTGACGCCGATCGCTTTGAGGATGCGAGCGGCTTCCATCATCGTCGCACAGCCAATCGCATTGTCGGTGGCACCTGTAGCCGAATGCCATGAGTCAAGATGGCCGCCTAACATCACAACCTCGTCCTTCTTGTCGCTGCCCCAGATCTCACCGACGACGTTATAGCTGGTCGTGCCTTCGGGGACGATATGGCTGCGAAGATCGAATTCGACCTTGACGGGAACGTTATGCTGCAGCAAGCGGTAAATGCGGCCGAAATCTTCGTTCCGCATCACCACGGTCGGAACAACCCGCGTGATGTCGTATGTCGAATTATTGAACGCACGTACCGCTCCACGGTCGAGCTGAGATTCATTTATTCGGACCAGCACATTATTTTCCACCAGGAACTTATCCAACTGATCTCGGAGCTCCAGGTTCGTGAGAGCATTGGGCCTTGGAGTTACGGGCGGGCCGGCCGGGCCGCGATTGAACTGAGGCAAGCCGCTAAGCGCGGCACAGTCAGCCGGCGTCTTTGTCGGGTCAACACGGCATTTGAGCACGTTGTCCGGAATATGCTTCGGGGCGGGCTCGCGTGACTGGTCGATGAAGGTCGGCGTGCCGACGATAACGATCTTGCCGTTGACCTGCGGCGCCATCTTTGTCAGGTAGGCCGCAAGCTCCTCCTGTGTCGGATTTTGCATGACGCGCGGATTTTCCTTTGCCGGAAACTGCGGGATCACCATGCTTACGACGTCAGCGGAAACCTTGCCTTTTGTAGAAGGCGTCCATGCCAGTACCTCATATGTCAATGTATCGGCGACGGGCGTTAACATGACGCCGGCGTTGTAATCGTTTACCCAGCCTGGGTGCCCGAAATCCCACGGCTCAAGCCCCGTATAATCAAAGCCCCACTTCTTCATCTCTTCGGCGGCCCATTTTTCCGCGTTGACATGATTTGGGCTGCCGGTCAGACGCGGACCGTAGAGGTCCGTGAAGTAGAACATCGTGTTCATTATCTTCGAGTTGTCGTTCTCTTCCTTGCGGATAGCGGCGATGACGTCCGCGGGTATCTGCTGTGCCGGAACGACGGCCGGCAGGATCATTGTGAATAAGATAAGTAATACGACAGACAGGTGTGCGGTAGATGGTCTTGGCATATATGCAACGAACGAGCCGCCCCTTGAACGAGCGATCGTGATCCTCCGTAAGATGGATTGGAATAAATGAAACAGCGGTCTATAACGCAGCTAATATCGTACTATGAGGGCCCGCCTTTCAAAAAACAGAGTCGCGTGGCGACCCGGTCAAACGATCTCGCCAACCAGATCGTATTGGTGGGCCTCGCTTATCCGCACATTGTAAAGGCCTCCTATCTCGGGCACGAGATCTTCGGGCATATCGTTGATCAGAATATATCCGTCGATCTCTTGCGCCTGGCCCTGGAGACGGCCTTGAAAGAGCAGATCGGACTCCTGCGAGAGTCCTTCGAACATGACCTTGTAAGTTCGGCCGATCTTAGACTTGTTGAGCTGCTTGCTGATCTTGGCCTGCTCCTTCATTAGCCGCGTGCGGCGCTGTTTGGCGATCTTCGGATCGACCTTTTCCGGCAGATCATACGCCGGCGTACCTTCCTCATCCGAATAAGTGAAGACACCAACGTTGTCGAACCGGCAGTTGCGGACAAACGCCATCAGCTCCTCAAAATCTTCCTCGGTCTCACCGGGAAAGCCTGTGATAAACGTCGTGCGGATCGTGATTCCCGGCACGCGTTCACGGACACGTGCGATCAGGCGTTCGAGCGACTCGCGCGTGCCGCCGCGTTTCATGAGCTTCAATATATTTCGCGAGGCGTGCTGCAGCGGCATGTCGAGATATTTGACAGCCTTCCGCGTCTCCGCGATCGCGGCGAGAAACCCATCCGATATGTGCGTCGGATACGCATACATCACGCGAATCCATTCGAGTTCGTCGAATTCGCCGAGGGCTCGGATCAGAGCGGCCAACGCGTCCAACTCGCCGAGATCTTCGCCGTATCGCGACGAGTCCTGCGCGATGAGAACGACTTCTTTCACGCCCTGTTTTGCAAGGTTTCGCGCCTCTTCTATGATCGAACCAAACCTTCTTGATCTGAATGACCCTCGCATCGACGGTATCGAGCAAAACGCACAAGGCCGGTCACATCCTTCCGCGATCTTTATGAATGCAGTGTGAGATTGCGTAGCTCGATGCCGTGGCGTGTCAAAGTCATATAGATAGGTAGCAGATTTTTTGCCAATGGGCAGCATCGGCAACTCACGAAATTTTGTTTTCTCGTCGGCCGCCTCAACGATCCGCGTGATCTCGTTTGTCCCTATGAAGGCATCAACGTCCGGCAGCTCTTTCATCAGCTCGTCGCGATAACGTTCGACCAGACAGCCGGCAACGACGACACGCTTGGCCTTCCCTTCTTGTTTTAAACGCGTTGCTTCGAGGATGGCGTCGATCGATTCCTGCTTTGCGGACTCAATAAACCCGCACGTGTTCACGACGACCGTCTCGGCGTCTTCGGCGCTGTTCGTTATCTGATAGCCAGCCTGTTCGAGTGTACCCATCATCACCTCGCTATCAACGAGGTTCTTCGGGCATCCAAGACTGACGAATCCAACTTTTTTCATACCTGGCCGCGGATCTCCGCGGATACACGCTGATGATTTCTTGCTTCCTTTCTATCCGCGGTCTCCGCGCTTATCCGCGGCCGTAATCTCTCCTAACCAATATTCGATCTCATCGGACTCCGACGACGAAACATCTTTCTCGCCAAACCTCACCCGATTGTACTTTTCGGTGACACTCACCGCTTCCGGCATACCAACAGCGCAGGCAAACTCGAGAGGAGTCTGATGCGGCTCGCGGATAAATCCTTTGCTTGCCAATATCCGCAGCATGCGATCGTAAAACTCGACGATAGACGCGGGCCGTCGCCTACGGAAGAGATCTGCGACGCGACGCCAAACCTTTGATTTTACTACTTCACGGACGCCCCAAACAAATACGAGGATGCCGACGATCGCGATCGCGGCATAAAGCAATGCATAGCCGATGGCCGCGCCGCTGCGGGCTGCTCCGCGATCGCCGCGAGCTTCGACCCACCATTCGTTGATGACAATTTGCAGGCGGCTGAAATATGACGAGATGCCCTGCTGATATCCGGTAAAGCCCGATCGAACGGATTTTGCCAGCGATCGCTGTTCCTGATTGTCGTAGGCGACGAAATATTGGATCCAATATGTCTCGAGCGCATCAAGCCACTTGTTAAATTGACCCGTCATCCCGCTCGCAAAACCCGGTGCGACCTGATCGGCCGGCGGCGTCGGGTCAAATCGGACCCAGGCTTCCTCTTTCGGAAAGTAAACCTCGACCCACGAATGCGCATTCTTTTGCCGGACGACGTAGATGTCGGCCGTCTCGTTGTAGTCGCCCTGATGGAAGCCATTGACGACGCGCGTCGCGATGCCTTGTGTCCGCAGCATGATCGCCATCGCCGTCGCGAAGTACTCGCAGTGGCCCTGCCGGACGTTGAATAGAAAATCCGCCAATGGATCGCTGCCGGTGCCTCGAACCTCAAGCGAGTATCCAAAGTTTGTTTGCAGATACTGCTCGATCGCCTTTGCTTTTTCGTAGCGACCGGTTTTTCCTGCGGTGATCTGTGACGCAAGCTCGGACACGCGACCGTCAAGGTCATGCGGCAACTCAAGAAACCGGGCGACGGAATCGGGATATTTTTGATCATCGGCCCGCAGAGCCTCGACGGACGGAACGGAGCGGTCGGAAAATATCCGATAGCTGATGCGCTCAGCCGGCCGTTTTGAGCTGATGTCGCCGTCGGCGTCCTTGAACACACCCGGAAGCGTGGTTTGTATCCCGACTATGCGCGAGAGGCCAAACAAGACCGAAGTATCAAGCGGCTCAAGATAGATCGTTTGACTGATCAGGCTTTCGCGACTAGTAGCCAACTCGATCGGAATCAGCTCACGGTCACCGCGAGCATATATCTCTTGCGACGGTTCGGACCTTTCCCACGAATGCCCATCAAAATGGTCAAGCGCAAGACCACGCCAGTAGAGTCCCGTCTGCTCGCCTGTAACACCGTCAAGCCGGGCCCGCATCACGACCGCATCGTCCTGCTGGATCGTGCCAAATCTACCTAGCTCGACGTGATCGGAAAATCCCGTGCTTGTCGAAACGCCCTCGCCTCGCCCGCCGAAACCGGCTCCGCCAACGCGCGGCAGAAAGAAGAATAGCGGCAATCCGAGACCGACGATTCCTGCTATCAGAACAACGGCCATCGCCAGTAATCGACGCGTCGGGAGCGACCCGCTCTCAGATTCGACCGGCGGCCTGACCAAACCTGAAGTCGATTCGGAAACCCGTCGCGATGTCCGCCGGATCTCGTACGCGATGATCGTGCAGACCATCACAAGCAGGTAAAGGACGAACGACGCCAGGTAAAGAGCGCTGATCGAGAGCCCGGCTGCCAGCAGTACCTCGAAAAAGGCCATTAGGTAAAGAAAGATCCAGTCGCGATCTGACTTTTTCTGCAGCAGCTTGATCGCCGTTAACGTCAAGATCAATCGGCCCAGCATGCCGGCGATATCAATGGCCGAACCGCCAAGCGAGACGAGATCTAATCGGGAGCCGAGGTAATAAGCCGGTAACGAAAGGACGATCAGGGCGGTCCCGATCCGCTCACTTATCTGCCAACGCAAACCCTCGATCAGCCATGCAATGATCATCACAGTGACAAAGAGTCCTGTTCCGATCAGCCCGAACGTACCTGAAACCCACAGCGAGAGAAAACCGCAGAAGACGGCCGCATAAGAAATAAATTTGAAGAATTTTTCGAAATTCATTGAAATCCGGAACCACGAAAATACACGAACCAACACGAAAGAATTCCTGTATTTTCGCGTTAATTCGTGATTACTCTTCCTCTTTCCGTCTCACCTTCAGGCAATTCGACACAAGTTGAATCGCCTGCATCGGAGACACGGCAATGTGCACGTCGTCACCGCCAATATCGCTGAAGAATTGGCGAGCTGCGTCTGTGGTTCCAAGCAATATCACGGGCCTGCCATTCTTTAGCGCCAAGGCGACCTCCGATGTCGTTCCCGCATCCTCGACGCCGCTAGCTACCACCACATCGGCCGAGAGGACAATGATGTTATTCCTCGCCTCGCCGATGCCGGTCACGATCGCGACATCGACACCCGGCGACACCTCAGTACTTGCATCAGGTAAGATGCCGATCGTCAGGCTTTCTTTGGCCTGCTTAGCGCCCGCGTTGGCGGCTTTCATCACACCCGCATCGCGTCCACCTGTTATCAGCACCCAGCCCTGCTCGGCGATCAGCCGACCGAGCTCATGGGCGTTGGAAACGGCCGCCTCTGCCGCCATCCCGGAGCCAACGATGGCGATGACGGGTCTGCGTTGCACGCCTTGATTATAGCGAAGAGGAGATCATCTCTTTAGGGTGAGTGCATTGTCAAAGATCGAACGGCTCCGGTTACTTTTCTCGTCGCGATGCCGGGTTTCCGTGAGACAAACCTTTTCGCCATCTGCCCGTAACACGCTGACCCATATAGATTTACATCGATATCAAGGAATTATTGTCTCAACCTTGCATCGCCTCTGTCTCACCTCCCGAATGAGACACGGAACTTACTGACAATACAAGACTTACGGCGACAATTTGCTCCTTTTTCGATGATTTTCAAAAAAACCGCGCCACAATGTGCTACAGCCGAGAGAAAAATCGATGGTGCGGCCGAGACCGTCCCATCGCCGCAACATCATATCATAGATCGGTCATCAATTCAAGGGCTTTTTTTTGAGCCTCGAGCGCCAATTTCGACGCGTACTGGGAAATAGAGGCGCATCTTGCTTCAGCTATAGCCCGGGTCATGAGCGGATTGATCACAAAAAAGCGATGGTTGAAGCCAGGGATAAGGTCATCGACTTACCGCTCAAGCGTGCCTAAGATTGCTGGTCAGCTGCCACCACCAACGATCGATATGCCGATGAGCCACGCCTCGCCTTCTCGAAACGCGATCACGGCCATGCTTCGCGCATGGAGCGACGGCGAGCAACATGCTTCGGATGATCTCATCCGCGCGGTTTACGATGAGCTGCGTCGGCAGGCGCGGCGGCAGCTCCGTCGTGAGCGTCGC
>Ga0105237_10006070_pt1 | contig 13512 bp, 6 predicted proteins | sample KBSC24metaG_FD_81520 | JGI IMG/M metagenome (GOLD analysis project Ga0105237, IMG submission 81520) | Corn rhizosphere microbial communities from Kellogg Biological Station, Michigan, USA - KBS C2-4 metaG | ecosystem: Host-associated > Plants > Roots > Rhizosphere > Soil | place: Michigan, USA...
CGAGGTGAGGCTTTTCAACTCGCAGTCCGAGCGCCGTCACGTGTCGGGAAACGCACTCTTCGAGTGAACCGTGTCGGGCAAAGATGCGGACCGGGTAATGATTGCGCGGCGTGAGGGTCGAGACCCCGGTGGCTCGTGTTTTCAAAGGCACTTCGACCTGGAAGGTGGACCCGACGTCGACTTCACTTCGAACCGTAATGCCTCCCCCCATCAGTTGCGTGAGCTCGCGGCAGATGGCCAGTCCGAGCCCACTGCCTCCGAACCGGCGAGTGGTCGACTCATCGGCTTGAGTGAACGGAGTGAAGATTTTGCTCATTGTTTGAGGGTCCATGCCGATGCAGGTGTCGGAAACCGACAAACGCATGGTCACTGTCCCCGCTGACTCCGAGTCCAGGTCGGCACGAATCACAATCTCACCGCGAGCGGTAAATTTGACGGCATTGCCAATCAGGTTCATCACGATCTGCCGCAGGCGCAAAGGGTCACCCACGAGGTCGTCGCGATCCACTTCAGGCGGACAGACAATGATATCAACCTCTTTTGCCGCCACCGAGCCTGCAAAGAGGCTCGCGCAGTCTTCCAGGATGCTGAGCACGTCTACGGCCAACTCTTCCAGCGCTACCTTGCCCGCGTTGATTTTGGATAGATCGAGCAGATCATCGACAATCTGCAGAAGGACCCGTCCCGAGGAGCGAATCGTCTGCGCTATCCGCGCCTGGTTTGCGGACAGGTTTGTGCGCGCCAGCAACTCTGTCATTCCCAGGACTCCGTTCATGGGCGTTCGCAGCTCGTGACTCATGCGATCCATGAAGCGTCCTTTGACTTGGATCGCTTCAGCCAACTGTGCGTTGCTCTCGCTCAGTTCACGTGTCCGCAGCGCGACTTCGGACTCGAGTCGTTGCTGCTGTCTCACCACGCGCCGGAACTTCTCGCGCTGCGATCGGATCCGGTAGGCCACTATCGCGCAGATTGCCAATAGATAGGCGGCGTAAGCCCAATTCGAGCGCCAAGGGGCGGCATCGCGATGTATCCCGATACGCAGGGGCGGTTCGCTCCAGATCGAGTCTGCATTCGCAGCGCGCACTTCCAACAGGTGCTCGCCTGCATCGAGGTTGGTCAGAGTGACGCGCTGCTGTGTGCCCACATCGATCCAATGGTCAGTCAGTCCTGCCATGCGGTATGCGATGCGATTGCGTTTTGGCGAAGTAAAATCCAACACGCCGAAATCCAGCGTTACGATGTTCGCGCGGAAGTCGAGTGTGAGTCGATCGAGGAGCCACGTTGGTTTGGCGGTTGCCTTCGGCACACCCATCACTGACAGACCGGTCAACGCAATGCGCGGAGATCGATGCACCTGGGTGATGCGCAGGGGGTCTATGATGTTGAAGCCGCCGGGACCTCCGAAGCAGACACGTCCGTCGGCGAGTCGATGATAGGCGCCGGAATCGAACTCCTCCCCCTGCAGCCCATGTTGGCGATGATAGGTTTTGATGGCACGAGAATCCGGGTTGTACCGGAGCAGCCCTGCGTTGCTGCTGAGCCATATTTGTCCTGTGGCATCAGACAGCACGCCGTAAATCGTGTCGCTTGGGAGGCCTTCGTCGCGTGAAAGCACGTCGAAGGCGATAGCATCCGGTGCGCCGGGTGTTCCCACGACCCGGGCCAATCCCCCACCGTCGGTGCCAATCCAGACACGGTCCTTGGCATCGACCTCGAGCGACCACACAGTGTTAGCGGGCAAGCTGCGCCGGTCGTGGGCGTCGTGGCGGAAAGCTCGGATGACCGAGCCATCGGGCCTCGCAAGATCGAGCCCGCCACCATCGGTGCCCACCCACATGTTTCCGCGGGAATCTTCCGCGAAAGCGCTGACGTTTGCGAAGCTGACAGCACCTGCCTGGGATTCGTCATGTGGCAGTTGGCGTACGCTGTGCGTTGACGGGTCCAGAATGTTGGCACCGCCACCATGGGTGCCCACCCAGATCGCACCGTTGCGTGCCTGGAAAATAGCCATGATCCCTGGGGAACTGATGCTATGAGGGTCACCCAACTTTACCGGGATCGGTATGAGTGAGCCGCCCGCTGTGAACTCCAGGAGCCCATGAGACATCGTGCCGATCCAAAGATTGCCGTCGCGGTCCCGCCGTAAAGCCATGACCCTCTTATCCCCGAGCGCGTTGGCACGACCCAGGATCGAGTCAATTTCCGTCGCTTCACCGGAGCCCGTGTCGAACAGCACGAGCCCGCCGCCTAACGAGCTGACCCAGACTTTGCCTGGACCCGCATCCGCGAAGGCGGTGACTAATTTCCCGTCGAGCCATTGTGGGCGGTGACCACCCAATTCCCAGCTGCGGGGATTCCAGCGACTGACACCTCCCGATCGAGTGCCGATCCAGACCAGGCCGGTGGCATCCTCGTACAGAGACATGATGTACGAATCCCGTAGCGATTCCGCGTCGCTGGGATCCTGATGATAATGGCGAATCGTGCTGGTCTGGCGGTCCAGCAGGTCCAGGCCCTCCGCGGTTCCGACCCACAGGTGTCCGGCCTGATCTTCGAGGACTGCACGAATGTCATCACTTGCGAGGGAGCCCGCGTTTGCTGCTTCGTGACGGAAAGCGTGCACGACCCGGCCAGAGCGGTCCATCTGATCGAGGCCGCCGTCAAAAGTTGCGATCCACAGATCGCCGTTGACGTCCTCCAGGATGCGGGAAATCTGATTTCCGCTCAGTGTCCGTGAATCGGATGCGTCGTGCTGAAAGTGAGTGAATCCGCCGCTGCGCTCATTCCACCTGTCCAGGCCTTTCTCGGTGCCGACCCACACGTTGCCGGCCCGGTCCCGGGCCAACGTAAATATCCTGTCATCCGCCAGCGAGGTTGAGTCGTTGTCGCTGTGTCTCAGGTGCTCTATTACGCCTGAGGAGGGGTCCAACACGTCTACGCCCGCATCACTCGTCCCGATCCAGATGCGGCCCCGTTGACCGACCACGAGAGCTCTTACGCCATCACTCGCGAGCGAATTGGCGTCGCCGGCAATGTGCCGATAGGATTTGAAAGTGTCACTGTTGCGCCGCCAGCGCGCCACCCCGGCATCCTTGATTGCTATCCACAGGTCATGTTGGGGATCTTCCGCCGTCTGATAGATGAAGTTGCCGGGCAGTCCGTTGGAAGCGTTGCGGGAATAGGCGTAGCGGACGAGATCGTGCCCGTCATACCGAACGAGACCATCCTCCGTTCCGAGCCAGATGAAACCTTGTGAGTCCTGAAGCGTGGTCAACACGGTGCCCTGGGGTAACCCATCGGCAGTGGTGAGATGCTCGAGTATCAAGGGTGGCGCGTCCACGGCGATCGCTGTGCCCGACAACCCGAAGATTGCGGCAACCAGGCAGGCAGATCCACACGCGAACCTTTTGGCTTCCGAAAACATGTTGCAACGATGCACGAGCGACGAAGGCGGAGCGTTGATGCAATCCGCGCTGTTGGCGAATGATTCGCACACCGCCGCTCATGCACATCACACATTTGCTGTTTGTTGCGACGCGAAAAACGGATGTTGCTTCAAACATGTTTCGTCGTGCCAAACAGTCGGCGTTTCCCGCTAACATGGGTTGGGCAGTTTTCGATTTGACAGATAATTATGAGTTTCCTGTCACATTCGCGTTCGCGTCCCGTGGCGCTGTGTCCTCCTGCGCACGCCAGCGGGAGTCTGTAATGAGCGACACCAATTCTGCACACGAGCTTTCGCGAGAGGGGTGAAATGAATACTCGAAAACAAGCATTGAGAAGCGCCGCTGTAGTCCTGGCGGTGACCTCGGCACTGACAATCGCTCGAGCTGAGGACCGCGGAAGGGCAGCTTCTACCCGTGCGAACACCTGGGCGCCAACTCATTCGTATATTGTTCAATCCGCATCCACGCCGGTGGCCCGCGAGGAAGTGGCAAGCGTTGGGGCGAAGGTGAAGCAGGAGTTGCCCATCATTCACGGCGTGACTGCGGACCTGAATGATCAGCAAGCTGCGAAACTGCGTTTGTTTCCTGATGCGCATGTATTCGAGGATCGAGCTGTTGGAACCCGAGAGACGGCGCCGCCACCTCCACCACCTCCGAAGCCCTTGGCACCTCGGCCGCCCTCGAGTGGCCTGATTGACTGGCTGTCGATGGTTTTCACCGACGGCACGGCAGTTAACTGGAAAGCGAATCAATTTGTTACCAACTATCCATTCCTGGTAGGCGCCGATACTGTTCAGGCTCGCGGCATCACAGGCAAAGGTGTAACCATCGCGATCCTCGACACCGGAATATGGACCGGCGGCGGAGACGGTTTGCACGGGCGGATCGTGGCCAGCTATGACGTCATATCGAACGGAGCAAAGGTAAATGCCGACCCTTATGGCCACGGCACACATGTCGCCTCAATCGCAGCCGGCAGTGCTGTAACCAAGTTGGGTACTTCCTTCGGCATCGCGCCCGAGGCCAATCTCGTCATCGTTCGCGCCTTCGACGGGCAGGGGGCCGGCAGTTATTCCAATGTCATCAGCGGCCTGAATTGGATCGTCGAAAATCAACAGAAATACAAAATTCGTGTCCTGAATCTGTCCTTCGGCGCGCAGCCTCAGTCGAACTATTGGGACGATCCGCTGAATCAGGCAGTCATGGCGGCCTGGAAGGCTGGCATTGTCGTCGTGGTGTCCGCGGGCAATGAAGGTCCCGATCCCATGACGATCGGGGTGCCGGGCAACGTACCGTACGTGATCACGACCGGAGCGCTCAGCGATAATGGCACTCCCTACAACTCCGCGGATGACCGCCTGGCGTCGTTCTCGTCAACAGGTCCGACGTTCGAAGGGTTTGTGAAGCCGGAAGTCGTGGCTCCAGGCGGGCACATGGTCGGTTCGATGTGGTACCACAGCTACCTTGCCCAGATCGATCCGGGGTCCATGCACAAAGACCAGACTCTCTTCACGATGTCAGGAACCTCGCAAGCGGCGGCGGTGACATCGGGCGTCGTTGCCTTGATGTTGCAGGCTGACCCATTGCTGACGCCCGATGTGGTCAAGTGCCGCCTGCTCGCCTCGGCAAGCCCGGCCATCACGGCAAGCGGAACACTGGCCTACAGCGTGTTCCAACAAGGGGCAGGCCTCATCAACGCCTCAAACGCTATCAACAGCACGGCTTCGGGGTGTGCAAACCAAGGACTGGATATTTCAGCTGACCTGGCCGGCACGCAGCACTTCGGCGGGCCAGCGAACCAGGACACGGATGGTAACTACTATGTCATGGACATGTCCGGTTCTACGTGGGGAGAGCCAGTGTCCGGCGACGGGTACACCTGGACGAAGGGATACACGTGGACACAGGGCTACACGTGGACACAAGGCTACACGTGGACAAACGGATATACCTGGACGAAGGGATATACGTGGACCAAAGGGTACACATGGACGAAAGGCTACACTTGGAGCAAAGGCTATACCTGGACGAAGGATCTGCCTTGGTGGGGCAATACCAGTTCCATCAATGCCTCCGCTGCGCCGGCCTCTATTGAGAACTGGGTGCCCAACGAGTGAAGCTTCGGAAAGCTATCGCGGAACTTCAGAGCAGCTACCGGTTTTCAACTCGACCAAGCAGACTACCCGCTGCTCCCTGGGTTCCAACTACTGTTGGATTCACCTCGAGGACATAGCGTTCGATTCGCCCGACCAACAGCCAGTAGGCAGCGACGGCCGCCAGGACATGTAGGCAAACATAGAGCAGGGCCCCATCATAGGATCCGGTACGAGTGATGATCGCGCCGATCGCTATCGGGGTGATGATGCCCCCCACGCTCCCTGCTGCGTTGAAAAGGGCCCCGGTGACGCCGATGGCCTCCTTCGGCGCGGTATCGGCAATCACGGTCCAGCCCAGCGCGCCAAAGCCTTTGCCGAAAAATGCGGCGCACATGATGACGACGACGATCGCGTTGACTGCGGTGTAATTGCAAAGGACGATGGTGGCGCTCAGGCCGAGGCCGATTGTGACAGGCCACTTGCGGGCAATCGTTAGCGATCCGGTGCGCCGCAGAAGCCAATCGGAGAAGAAGCCGGTCGATATGCCGCCGAGGCATCCGCAAATCGCAGGGAGTGCCGCGACAAACCCCGCCTGCAGCATCGTGAAGTGACGGGCCTCGACCAGATAGCTGGGAAACCAGGAGATGAAGAAGGTCGACAAGGACGCGACGCAGTATTGGGCAAAGAAGATCCCGATCAGCATCCGGTTCGAAAGCAGGCGGCGGATCGTCGTTACACCTGGAGCCGTCGGCTCGCCGCCAACGGCAGACGCTGTGCTAGCCAGTTGCGTGAGCGCGCCGCGAGCTGTGATGTTGTCGAACTCTTCACGAGACAAGCGCGGGTCTCGATCCGGCGACTGATACTCCAGCTTCCACAACAGAGCCAGAGCGATGCCAAGCCCACCCATGACCGTGAAAATGTGCTGCCAGCCCGCATAGTGGAACAGAAATCCCATCAACGGCGTGAACAGGGCCAGCGACAGATACTGCGCAGAGTTGAAGATCGCACCGGCGACACCTCGCTCATCCGATGGGAACCAGGCGGCGATCACGCGAGCGCAGGCGGGCGTTACGGGAGACTCGAGCATGCCGAGGAGCAGCCGCAGCACATAGATGGCCAACACCGGCGCCGCGACATAGCCGACACCACTGGTGAGTAGGGTCGCCAGCGACCACCCCGCCAGTGCGAACAAGATCGCGATGCGGGCGCCGATGCGGTCGACAAGATAGCCCGCCGGTAACTGGCCTAGAAAGTAGCTCCAGGAGAACGCGGAAAAAAGCCAGCCCATTCCCAAGGGGTCGATACCCAGATCCCGCGACAACCCTGGAGCGGCTACTGACAGCGTCGCTCGGTCACCCGTGCTCAGTGCCAACACGGCGGTGATCAGTGCCAGAACCACGAACCGGCGATGGCGCCCACGGGGGCGACCGGCATCACTCGGCTCTGCCCCCGCGATGGGCGCTCGCTGTTGGTCCGGCATGAGCTCAGGCGAACGCGATTGAGCCGTCGGGACGCTTTGGCACCCGTCGCTCCCACCGGATATATCGGTCAGTCGCGAGGTGGGCCTCGTCAATCTCGACGCCCCAGCCCGCGCGGTCCGGCCGCAGTTCCAGGTACCCCTCACGCGGCAGGTAAGGGTCGTGGACGTAATGTGCGTCTCCGACGGCCTCGCCAACCATCTGCGCGCGCCCATGGGGAAGCACATCCGTGTTAGGCAACCGGTATTCCAGAATCTTGAAATTGGGCTGTGCGGCGCAGAATTGCAGATTCACCGCGGTGGCGAGGGGCCCCATCGGATTATGCGGCGCGACAGTCACATAATGCGCTTCGGCGATGGCCGCGATCTTGCGCATTTCGAGCAAGCCGCCGACCACGCAGATGTCAGGTTGGATGATGTCGCAGCCGCCGACCTGCAGCAGTCGCAGGAACTCAAATCGGCTGTAAAGCGACTCGCCGGTGGCAAGCGTGCAAGTGACGCTGCGATTCAATTCGCCCCACGCCGCGAAATTCTCGGGCCTGATCGGCTCCTCGAAGAATAGTGGATCGTACGGCGCGAGTGCATTGCCCAGCTGCGCGGCAAGCTTGGGTTCGAATATCCTGGCATGGGCATCGAACGCGATATCGAAGCCGGCATCGGCATGCTCGCGCAATTCTCTGAAATATTCGGCGCTGGTGCGGACCACCTCGCCCCACCGGTTCGCGTGGATGTCGATGCGATACGGGCTGAGCTTGAAGGCGCTAAAGCCCCAGTCCTCGTGAAGCATGTCCATCGTGTCAGCCGCTGCCTCGGGGTCCGGGGCTGTGTAGATCCCCGAATAGACGCGAACCCGATCACGGGCATGGCCGCCGAGCAGCCTGTAGACCGGTACGTTCAGCGCCTTGGCTGATATGTCCCAGAGACAGTGATCGATGGCGGAGATCGCCGCAAGCCCGAGTGCCCCGGGCGGGAAACGCGCCTGCTGCAACAACAACTGGAGGAGATGTTCGATACGGCGGGGATCATGCCCTGCGATGAAATCGGCCAGATAGTCGAGGAGGGGCGGGAGCGCACGGTCAGGCCCGTGGTTGTAGCATTCGCCCCAGCCGGTGATCCCTTCATCGGTATCGATCGCCACCAGCACACGTGGCCGTATCCCGTCGCGGGTCATGAAAGCGCGGAGCCGATCTATTTTCATACAGCCGTCTCTCCTAATCGTCGGCGCTTGCAGAAGCGACGTCTCATATTCTGCGTCCTACGTTCAAACCGGAGGTCAGGTCAGTTTCCGACCGGCGCAGGCTTTGGAGACGCGGTGGGAATTTCCGCCAACATGTTGGTCAGCATTTGCCACGTCCTATCGGGCAGGGGCCAGGCGGCCGGCGGGCGAGGCGGCCCGCAATCATTGCCCAACAGCTGCAGTGCCGCCTTGACGACCGAAACATTCGCGCCGTTTCTTTCTTCCGCGCGCAGCGCCTCGAAGCTCGCAATGCGTTCCACGAGTGCACGTGCGAGCTGGAAATGGCCGGCCTCCAGTGCGGCATTGATCGCGACGGAGCGTTCGGGCCAGATATTGATGAGCCCGGATGTGAAGCCCCTCGCACCCGCCGCATAGAGCACGGGCGCCCAGGTCTCCGCGAGTCCGCCGCTCCAAACAAGTCGCGGATCATTGGCCTTGATCGCCTCGGCCATTCGCAGTGGCGTAGGACAAGCCCACTTCACGCCGACAACGCCAGGAATGGCGCAGAGCTGAGCGATAGCGTCCAGGCCGATGCCATCGTCGCGCAGGTACAGGATCACTGGTAGCCCCTGCGCCTCGTCAACAATCCGCGAGACGTACGCGACTATGCCGCGAGGTGCTGCGAACGGGTCCGGTGGCTGGTGGACCAAAAGCGCCGCCGCACCTGCCTGGCGCGACGCGCGTGTAAGCGCAAGCGCATCGCCGATGCTGCGGCCGATCCCACCGATCAGAGGAACCCGATCACTGACGAGCTCGGCAGTGGCGTGAATCATGGCTTCCGCCTCGGCGGTGGTCAGCGCATAGAATTCGCCCGTATTGCCGTTGGCGACGAGAACGGCGACTCCAGCACTGACGGCCCGGTCGACCACCGGCGCAAGACGCGCTGGCGCAACCTGACCATCGGCGTCAAACGGGGTGACCAAAATGCCTGACACACCGCGCAACGCGCTTCGAAGCCGACTGTCCGGCTCACTCCCCATCCACGACTCCCTGCTTCGCCTGCCTTGAACCTGTTCTTAATATTGACAGGTGAGCCGCCGGTGTCAACAGCGCGTGATTATGCCGGCTATTCTTACCGGGATACTCCCGAGGTGTAATGACGTGACCAACCTGATCGTAATGCCGGAGAAGAAAGAACGGCTCGGCGATCGACTTTACGGACAGATCCTGGAGCAGATCGCCTCGGGCGTACTGCGGCCAGGCGACAAGCTTCCTTCCGAGAATCAACTCTGTCAGTTGTTCAACGTGTCCAGACCGATCGTGCGTCAGGCGCTGATACGGCTGCAGGCTGATGGGCTGGTGATCACCCGTAAAGGTCAAGGAACGCGGGTGCAGAACAGTCCGCCGGAAGGGCTTACGCGCTTTTCGCAGCCGAGCGACGTCGCGCACATGCTGCGCTGCCTCGAGCTACGGCTGGCGGTCGAGGGCGACGCCGCCGCATGGGCTGCAACGCGCCGCTCTTCGGCAGAACTCAAGCGCATAGGCCGTGCGCTGGAGGTGCTGGAGGCGCAAGTGCAAGAAGGCGCCATCACGGCAGCCGCCGACTTCGCCTTCCACCAGGCGGTGGCGGCCGCCAGCGGCAACATCCTGTTTGAGCAAGTTCTGCAGTCGCTCGATGAGGCAATCCGGCGCGGCATGGTGATCGCGCTGCGACTGACCCAGGAGCGAAGTCCCGAGCGTTCGCAGCGAGTCCTGGACGAGCACAGGGCCGTCTACGAGGCGATTGCACGAGGAGACGCACAGGGCGCGAGCCTCGCGATGCGCTACCACCTCGACCGCGTTCGGCAGCGTGTGACCGACCGGACACGCGACCAATAAATCCAGTTGACGCCCCGCAACTTGTTAATATAGTTTACAAGTCGCCGCAGGGGAGTGCCGTTTAGTCGAGTCCGCAAAATCGCGGCTCGGCGCGGTTTTCCCAAGCTGAGCCTCTCCGACGCGCGGTGCCAAACGACTGGCACTCGAAGGCGGCGTGCGCCTGTCAAATTGCGCGCAAAAAAATCGGATGGGCGAACGAAGCCACGAGAAAGGGGGAAGTGGATGAAGAAAAGTCTCATCGTTGCGTTACTCGCAGGCAGCGCAATCATTCCGACGATGTCGGTGCACGCTGAAGTCGCCGGTATGCCGGCCCCTCAGGCCACAACCGCGCCTTTGGATACCGCAACGGCGGCGCAGCCGGCTTCCCTCTCTGGTATGTCGATGTCGTCACACCCGGACGACGACGCCGCGGGCGTGCAGGAAGTCGTTGTTACAGGCACGCGCGTGGCGCGCGCCGGTTATTCGGCTCCAACACCGGTGACCATGCTCCGAACTGACAGCTTGAACGCAGAGGCGCCGAGCAACTTGTCGGACGGGCTCAACCAACTGCCGGTGTTCACCGGTTCGATCAGCAACGCGCAAGATCGTGGCTCGAACGCAGGCCGCATCCGCACCGGAAATTATCTGAACTTGCGGTCGCTCGGCCCCCAGCGCGTCCTCGTCCTGCAGGATGGCCTTCGGCTGCCCCCGACGGGCAATGCGGGCGGCACCGACGCGAACATGATCCCGCAACTTTTGATCGAGCGGATCGATGTTGTTACCGGCGGTGCTTCGGCCGCTTATGGTTCGGACGCAGTGTCAGGCGTAGTCAACTTCGTGATGGATAAGAAATTCACTGGCCTCAAGTTGCTGGCGCAGGGCGGTATCTCGTCTCGTGGGGACGATGGCTCGAACCGCTTCGGCGCGGCTTTCGGCCATAGCTTCCTCGACGGTCGTCTGCACGTCATTGGCAGCGCCGAGCGCTACCACTCAGACGGGATCGACCGGAGATCGTCGCGCGCGGGCGTTAATGAGAATTATGCGGTCATCGGTTCAGGCACCGCCGCCGATCCGTTCAGAAACGTGTCCAATGTGCGCTTTTCAACTTCATCGGACGGAAGTTACATCGTTGACGGTCCGCTTGCCGGCCACCAATTCCTGCCGAGCGGCCGCGTCGGCGCATTCAACGCCGGGACACCGACCGGCCGCGCTGGTCTGAGCTTCGGCGGCGATGGCGCCGTGTTCCCCGCCGACCGCAGTACGCTCAGCGCAGCCGCAACGACCGAGCAGTTCCTCGGCCGCCTGTCATACGATCTGGGTGGAGATGTAACGGCCTATGTCCAGGGCACCTACAATCACGCGATCAATTCCGATACGCAGCTGCCCGTGACGCGCAATGGCTCGACAGCCAACACACGGATCTACGCGGAGAACGCGTTTCTCGATCCCGCTGATCGCGCGTTGTTAGGCGCCACACCCAGCTTCACCACAGGCCGTTTCCTGTCTGATTTCCCTTTCTATTCGGCCAAGCAGGAAACACGTTCGGCAATCGGGAGCGCGGGTCTGAACGGTCTGATCGGCAACAGCAGCTTCAAATGGGACGTGAACTATACCTACGGTCGGACGCGCGTGGACGCGTCTGCGCTCGATCTTAATTTGCCACGCTATTACGCCGCGGTCGACGCAGTACGAAACCCCGCAGGACAGATCGTCTGTCGGATCACGATCACCAATCCGGGCGTGCAGGACGGCTGCATTCCGCTCGACGTGCTTGGCTACGGTGCCGCTTCTCCGGCGGCGATGTCCTATGTAATGAGTCCGACCACCTGGCGCGCCATTAACACAATGCATGACGTCCAAGGCAACATCTCGGGCGAGCCTTTCTCGACCTGGGCAGGTCCCGTGTCGGTCGTCATCGGCGCAGAATACCGCCACCAAACACTAGACCAGGTGAGCAACAGCAATCCTGCATCACCTCCCAACTTCACGGGCATCCGCGGTGTGCCGACCAACTCGGGCACCTTCTCGTTCACAAACGTTCCCTTTGCCAGCGGGGAGTATTCGATCAAGGAAGGCTTTAGTGAGACGGTGGTCCCTCTTGCCAAGGATTCGGTCATTGGCAAGTCGCTCGAGCTGAACGGCGCGTTTCGTTACACCGATTATTCCACCTCGGGGTCGGTGCAGACCTGGAAGGGCGGCGGAACCTATGAGCCCGGCGGCGGCCTGCGTGCGCGCGTTACGGTATCGCGCGATATCCGTGCGCCGACGCTATACGAGCTGTTCGCCGGCCCTTCGGTTCGCGTCCAGGGCTACTCCGACAAGCTGACCAACCAACTTGCCCAATATAACGAGGTGAATCAGGGAAATCCGAACCTCCAGCCCGAGATCGGATCGACCTACACCGGCGGTCTCGTGTTCCAGCCCTCGTTCCTGCCTGGGTTCGCGATCTCGGCTGATTATTATCAAATCAAGATTCGGGACGCGATCGGCAGCCAGTATGGCAGCCTTCAGGTGCTCGATCTGTGCGCGAACAGCAACTATACGAGCCCCGTGTGCGGTCAGATCGTCCGGCCACTCGGACCCACCAACACCTCGCCGGCCAATTTCCCGAGCCAGGTGAACATCTTCCAAACCAACGTGGCGAGCATCCGGAACAAGGGGCTCGACGTGGAAGCGTCGTATCAGAACTCGCTGTTTGACGGCACGTTTTCGAGCCGGCTGCTCGCCACACGATTGATCAGTTACACCGTGCAGGGCACTTCTACGGCGCCGGCGGTTGAATATGCGGGAAACGCCGATTTCTCCGACACCGGCAATCAGCCTTTCCCGATGCCGAAGTGGCGCGGGACGCTCGATGTGAGCTACGCGCGCGCTGGCTTCACGATCGGTGCACAGGAACGTTATATCGGCAGCTATCGCCGTTCGGATTTGTTCGTCTACACCGGAAACGAAATCGCGGCGGTTGGCTATACCGATCTCAACCTCAGCTATGATGTCAAATCATCATTCGGCACCTGGCAGGTTTTCGCCACCGTGAACAATCTGTTCGACCGTGCCTATCCGATCACGCCTATCGGCTCGAATCCCGGGCTGGCCATATCTACGTTCCGTTCGATTTATGACGTGACGGGTCGATACATCACCGCAGGTGTGCGTATGAGTCTCTGAACATTTTGATCTGTCGCACGCCCGATGCGGAACAGCCAACACGACGTGTCCCGCTCATAGCCAGGCCTGGTGATGCAGTTCAACCCACCAGATCCAGCAACGTCGTGCGAAGCTCACCGAGTCGCGGTGGCTTGCTCAGCACGCGATCTACGTTTTGCGGCCGATCACCTTGAGCCTGCAGACGTTGACCCCAACCCGTGAGCAGGACGACCGGCGTAGTCGGCCTCGCGGAGCGAATCGTCGCAGCGACCGTTCGACCGTCGACATTGGGCATTCCCAGGTCGCTGATTA
>Ga0105237_10006073_pt1 | contig 13509 bp, 13 predicted proteins | sample KBSC24metaG_FD_81520 | JGI IMG/M metagenome (GOLD analysis project Ga0105237, IMG submission 81520) | Corn rhizosphere microbial communities from Kellogg Biological Station, Michigan, USA - KBS C2-4 metaG | ecosystem: Host-associated > Plants > Roots > Rhizosphere > Soil | place: Michigan, USA...
ATCGAACAACTTTCCGCATTGGTCGGCCACGGTTTTAAATAACTGGCGTTTCATTTCTTTCTTGCGGCGGACAATCGCATCATCGTCATTCTTGCTCAGGGCATCTTCCAGTTGGTCGTCTTTCCAATATTTTTTATTTTGGGCATTGGTTATCGATGTTATTTCGCAGATGCCCTGGTTACTGCCCCACATTTGGCGGGCAACTTCGCCATGCAGCTTTGACACACCATTGGCTTTACGGGCAAATTTTAATGCGCCAAGCGTATAGTTAAACCGGTAGCCGTCAAGACCAAGCAGGCTTTTTACCTGGCCTTCATCCAGCCCGTAAAAAAACGACATCTTTTGCAGCAACCCAAAATCATGTTCCTCGTTACCGGCCATTTCGGGCGTGTGCGTGGTAAATACCACACGTTTTTTTACTTCATCGAGATTTTTGAACTTGTTGTATAAGTAAAAATTCAGTGGCAGGGAATGGCCCTCGTTCATGTGATACACCTCCGGCTCAATCTGCAAAGTATCAAGCAGCATAGCGCCGCCGATTCCTAATATGATGCTTTGTGCAATGCGGGTGGCTTCGTTTGGATGATACAATTGCCGGGTAATACTGCGCGATTGGTCGTCATTGCCATCAACATCCGTACTTAATAAAAATAGGGGAGCGGAGCCGAAAGTTTCCGGTTTAAGCAGGTAAGCCCTTACCTGTACGGGCGAATCATGAACAGGAACGGTAAATTGGATGCCGGTATCCTGCAGATAGGAGTATTGTTTCTCAATAAATTCAGGCTTCATCAGCGCATTGCCGTCGCGGCCCTGGTCGTAATAGCCGTATTTCCAAAGCATGCCTATACCCAGCAAGTTTTGTTTAAGCTCATAAGCGCTGCGCAGGTGCGAGCCTGCAAGGAAACCCAGGCCGCCACTGTATATTTTTAATGCCTGGTCGATAGCAAACTCCATGGAGAAGTAGGCTACGGATTTTTTATATTTTTCGTCCGGCTGAAAGCCGAAAATTTCATCTTTTGTAATCATATGGAAAGTTAACCATAAGCGGCGAACAAGGTTTTGAATATAGTAAAAATGACGAAAGTTTAATGATGAATTAACGGACTGCGATGGATCTGATAATAATTAATCGGTAATGGTAATTTTTACTTTTGTTTCGTTGGGCAAATCTTTTATTTGATGAAAAATTAGTCCTGTAAATTCGAAGTGAATATAAACATTAGCCGCTCTCATGTTTTCGGCTGAGTAGTCGCCTCCGAGCACGGGTAGTGAATAGTAGCTGTAAACCTGGTCGCTGCCTAATGTTATATTGGCATTTAAAAGCTGGTTAACTAAATTTGGCAGAAACCAATCGTCAACATGGGCTGCGTCACTTAATAACTGTTCAAAATTCGTTATGCTATCGGCAACATTCGTTAATTTGCCGGTATCGCATGCCAGCCAGTATGCCTGATTGTCTTTCCCTTCAAAGAACAGGTCACCTATTTTAGAGATTAACAATATCTTTTGAATATCGCCTACAAGCCAATCCCACGTGGCTATAATTCGTTTCGGATCTAAACGACTCACATTAATTGTTAGGTCGTCTAATTCAGGGCTCATCGTCTGGGGATAAAGTGATAGCGTAAATATAGCATTTCACGTAGATTACATAGTAGATGATGATTTATTTCCTTGTACCAACTTGTATCAACATGTACACCCGATGTATTTGTTTCCGGGTTTTCCGTCAACGACATTTGGGAAAACAGTTAATTCAACCTGGTTAATGGAAACACTTATCAAAATTGGGCGTATATTTTTCGCCATTATGCTCATCGGGCTTGCGGGCCAGCAAATTTATTATGCCGATTTCCGGCCGGTGCTATTGCCGGATTGGTCCTCGCACATTAAGGGGCTTAATTATACCTCTTACCTTGTTACGGTAATTTTGCTGGTAACCGGTGTTGCCATTATCCTGAATAAAAAGACGAGGGAATGGGCATTGATATCCGGTGGAATGTTCCTGTTGCTTTTTTTAATCGGCCACGTTACCTATGAGCTGATAGTCGACCCGTACAAGGCGCATTTGGGCGTATGGTCAAATGCTCTAAAGGAAACTGCCCTGGCGGGAGGTGCTTTTGCTGTGGCTGGCTCTTTACCAGTCTCACCCGGTTCATCGGGACTAATACTGTTTCTTGAAAAATTTATACCCTATAACCGCATTTTCTTCGCGCTGACAATGACGCTTTTCGGCCTCGACCATTTTCTCTATCCCGAATTTGTTGCCACTTTGGTACCCAATTGGGTGCCAGGCCATCTTTTCTGGTGCTATTTTGCAGGTGTGGCTTTAATGTTGTCAGGCATAGCAATCATCCTGAAAATTCAATTGAAAACGGCTGCGCTTTTATTGGGGCTGATGATTTTTCTTTGGCTGGTTATGCTGCATATACCCCGGGCTATAGTTGCGCCTGCAACAGATAAGGGTAATGAGTTAACCAGTGTGCTTGAAGCGCTGGGCTTTAGCGGAATTGCGATTTTGATAGCGTATGAACGAAAAAGAGATAAAGCCGAATAGGCTTCAGGTTTTCTTAGTTTTTAAAAGGATTAAAAATAGTTAAGCACTTATTTACAATGAGGCCGTGATGCATGTCTTCTGAGTATAATAAATCACATCCACCTTCAATTGCAGCGGCTACTACAACGGCATCAAATAATTGAAATTGGTATTTGATAACTAAAGAACCCGCTAATGATAATGTGCTGGCTCCTACTGGAATTACGTTACAGCCGGAAAAGAGGTTGGCCGTTTGTATTAGTAAATCCTCTTTTGATAAATTAAGTATTCTGCGCGTAGTATTTAAATATTCGGAAATTACCTGTGATGAGATAGAAGGATTTTCGACCAGTAAATTTTGTGCCAACCCTTTTTTCCCTGAACCCGAATTGTCGTGAAGAAATATTAAGATATTAGTATCCAGGCAAATATTTTACTCATCGTAATTGTTGGCTTCGTTCCTGTCGAACTTAAACCCGCTTAAATCTACCAGGCTTGGTTTAGTCAATTCCTCAATTTGTTTCAGCCGTTCAGCTTTTGTTAGAACTTTCTTATCAGCCTCAATTTCAAACGCAATTATTTCAACGGTTTTTCCAACCATCTCTTTGGGTAACTTTAGGACTATGCTGGGATTTGCCTCCGAAATAATTTCACGAACCATCATTTAATAAAATTAGTTATAAAAATGCAGTAACGCAAATCCCGGCAAGACAGGAAAAAGCAATAAAAGATATCGGAAGTATTACTCAGCTTTCTTCTCTGACTGTGCTACATAGAAAAATACGCAGCCTACGAAAGTAAAGATGATGCCGATAAATATCGGCCATTTAGCAACCATGTGACCGTCTGGTGCGATAGTCATTGAGTCAGAGTCAACCAGGTTTGGAACTGATTTGTAGTAAATTATCAAGGCAACGGTTATAATTATACCTGCAATAATCAAAAGGATGCTAATTTTTTTCATAATAAATTCTTGCTAAAACGCAGCTGTTGGTTAGCTGCGGTAAAGTTAGGATTATTTTGAATTTTTCGGTTCAAATTTTATTTAATTCATCAATTCCATCGTCCAAATAAGTAAAAACATACGTAACCATTACCGGGGGTATGCGTATAAAATGGCTGTATTGATAAATCATAACCAGCCATGTACACGCATACCGAAATAGAAGAGCTTTTGAACAGCGGCAGTCCGTTTTACTTTACGCCGAATGTCGTAATGTTGCAGAATGCCGAAACGCTTTTAAACTATATCGACGATATTAACCTGGAACGTACAGGCACTTTCGAGTTTACCCCGGCCGAAAGCCTTTACCTGGTATGGAATGCAGAAGACCTTGAATTTCACCTGGAGTGCCTGGCTGATGGCCGAATCCTGTACACTTTCCGCAAAGGCGGCTATGGCAGGGCAAACGGCTGTTTGGCTATCGATAAATTTATTCCTCTTTTACAGGATTATTTGCTGATGAGCATCTGGTAGATAGTCCCTGGTCATATTTTACTTGGTATTCCACTTAAACCACTTTATCCCCAAAAAAGCACAGATAGCCGCATAGCCTATGGTTGCTAATAATGCCATAGAGGCATCGTTATTCCATTTGGCAGGGTCCATGCCAGCGGCTAGTATCATGCGCACCGTTCCGTAGGGCGACCACTTGATAATATCTCCCAGCATTTTATATTTAGGGTCTTGAACAACGAGTAGTTCACCCAGCATGCCGCCCATAATAAACAAGAAATATACCAGTCTTACTGTAGCGTTTACTGTTTCCGGATTTTTTATGCGGCCAACAATCATTTGCCCCAGGCTAAGGTAAACTGTTCCGCCAACAATTGCAGTAAAGTAGGTTATTATATAACCTCCAGCCGTTAACGTAACCTGGTCGTACGAATTACCGATAACGAATACCGCGGTAGTCAGTATAACTATCATCGTTAACTGAACTAGTATTCGGCTTGTCATTATAGACCAGGCCGAAATTGGCGCTACACGCAGCCGCTGAAATATACCCTTGTCTCTATCGCGGGCTATGGAATTCGAATAACCCATTAAACCTGTAGCTATCAGTCCGAGGACAATACTGTTTGAGAGCACAAATGGGCCGCCTGTAATTTTTATCAGGGGCTTCCAGGTCATCAATATAATTACCGGCACAATAAGCGTTAATATAACCGCCCGGCGGTTACGCCATTGCGTTGTAAAATCGGCACGTAAAAGTGTTTTAAGTACAGTTGAGGTTTGAGGTATCGATGAAGTTTCCATTGCTAATTAGTGAATTAATGATTTGGCGAATTGTGATTGAACTATTCCCGTACGGCTTTTCCGGTTAATGCGATAAATACGTCTTCCAGCGTTATTTTTCCCCGGCGCGATACTGCAATAACTTCAGGATCATCCCTGTGCTTGTCAATCATATTTTGAGGAGTATCTATAGCGATAACTTTTCCATGGTCAATAATGGCGATGCGGTCGCAAACGGCTTCGGCCTCCTCCATCGAGTGAGTGGTCAGCAGTACCGCATGTCCGCGTTCGCGAATGGCTTCAATACGTTCCCATAACTGCCTGCGCGATTGTGGGTCGAGCCCGGTGGTCGGCTCATCCAGCAATACCAGTTTGGGGTTATGAATAGTGGCAATAACTAATGACACGCGTTGCTGTTGCCCCCCGGACAGCTCTCCATACTTTTTCATGGCGGAGTCTGCCAGGTTGATTTCCCGCAGGATGCCCATCAGTTGGTCTTTGCTTGCTGGCACGCCATAAACCCCCGCATAAAGCTGCAAAACTTCTATAACATATAATTCAGGCTGAAAGCTGGTTGATTGAAGCTGCACACCTAAGGATGCCCTTGCATGCAGCGGCTTCGAGAGGGCATCATATCCATCCACGGTAATGGCGCCAGCCTGTGGTTTTAAAAGTCCTTCAACGGCGCTCAAGGTACTGGTTTTGCCTGCGCCGTTAGGCCCAAGCAGCCCGAATATTTCGCCTTTTCGAACGTCAAACGACACATTTTGTACTGCGTTAAAATTGCCATAGCTTACGCTAACGCCTTCCACCGTTAAAATATTATCTGCTTTCATTAATTGTAAATATAGGGGAGTTTTACAAGATGGATATCTTAATAATCAAAATAAATTGATTATCAATTTTAGTTTCGGAAATGGCGTCAAAAGCTAAACGGCCGGTTCGTCTTTTACTTCTTCTGCCTCAGGTACTTCGCGCTCAACAGTGATGGTACATTCTGTAACCAATGCGGCAAGAGTGCCGATCGCGGCGAAAGCAGGGGCTATCAAAGCACCAACAACGCCTACAGTCAAGGGGAAATTCAGCAATTCCTTGCCCATGCGGTCGCTAATGATGATGCGGGTTACATTGCCTTCTTTAATTAACTCTTTTATTTTGTCCAGCAGGCCTTCGCCGTTTATAGAAAATGATTCTTTAGTGGTCATGACAGTATATGTTAATGAGTGATATGATCTTAATTTTATATGCTTTGGAGACACACAACTTGCCGAATGTTACATTAAAATTAAAAATATTTGGCTATTTGGCCCGGTTTGCAATAAAAAGAAAGTTTTCACATGCCATCGTATTGAACCGTTAGCCGTAAATTGCGTTTGATATTTATCGGGTTTAAATGATATCATAATCAGACAGAAACAGCCGGTTATACATTATTAAAAAGATATTTACCATGATAGCAAGAATGTGGCACGGCATGGTGCCGAAACCCAAAGCAGAGCAGTATCACCAGTTTTTATTACAAACCGGCTTGCACGATTATGAACAAACCGCCGGCAATCGGGGTGTTTTCCTGCTAAAAAAAGACGACCATGAAATAACGCACATCTATACGCTGACTTTCTGGGACGATTATGAATCGATAAAACTGTTTGCAGGGGAAGATTTTGAAAAGGCCAGGTATTATCCCGAGGATAAAGATTATTTATTGGAATTTGAACCGCTGGTTACTCATTTTGATGTGCTGGAGATGCCCGCGTATTTGCAAAAAGCAGGTGTTTCGCATTAGGCATTGTCAAACTTACGAAGTTTCAAAAACACTGTTGTCCGGTAAACTTTAAAGGAGCAAGAAAAGATAGGCTTATATTCAAAAAAGCTATATTTTATGAGTTTTATTAAAGTTAAGGGTATCAAAAAAGGGTATTTAGTTTTATTTCAGGAGGTTTGTAATTCAGCAAAGCCTTTTCCGGGTCAGCAAGAAAGGCCATTAGCTTAATATACGTCATCAGGTGATGTTTAACCATAGCGGCCAGATTAGCGTAAGACCATCGCCGTTTGCCTGCTTTGTTGACCTTAGAAAGCACGATCTGAACAAGGAGGTCGCATATAAGCATAGACCATATTTGTATTTGAATCGCGTTAACATTCTCTCCCAAAAAATACCGTAGGGGATAACGTTGTTTAATGCGTTTGAACAATAGCTCTATCTGCCACCGTTTTTTGTATAAAGCAGCGATTTGTTCGGGAGCAAGCTGCATTTCATTTGTAATGAATGCAAACTCTTTTTGAGTAGCCGGGTCTTTAAAAATGACTCTCCGGGCCTTTATAAGGGGGATTTTATATCGGTTGCTGTATCGCCCAAGCAGCAGGCACTGGTCGGCGACAACGCCATTGTGTAGCGAATCAGGCGAAACATGCTGTTCGGACAGCACCTGATAGTTCGCATCATTTTTCTGTCGGGTAACCCAGGTAATTCCTTGTGCATCCCATTTCTCAAATTGCTTATAGTTAGTGTAAGCACGGTCGAAAACAACTATAGAGCCGGACGGAACTTGCACTTTTTGCAGGAACACAAGGTCATGGTGCCTGGCTTCTGTCAATAAAGTAAAGCAAGGCAGGTTATGTTCAGCATCAATCATCATATGGGCTTTTATACCGCCTTTTCTTTTGCCATTACTTTTTGACATTCCCACTCCTTTCATAATATCCGAGAAAAGAGAGATGGTAGTCGAATCGATTATGAAAAGCTTTTTAAGCAGCGGACGGCTGTCCGGTAAACTAACGTGAAAATATTCATAAAGATGATGATAAACAGCAGCAAAGAAATCGGCTGAGCGCCTGCTATTGGCATCAGATAGCGTACTCCTGCGTGGCGTATTAATCAAGCCCAGATGTAGTAGCCGACTTTGATTCGCCTGTAACCCGGTAATAAGTTCCCGCAGGGAAAGACATTGAAAAAAGCCTTGATAAAGCATTGTTACCAGGTGATCATAACTCATAAATGACTTACAATACCGATTAGCTGAAAACTTTTGGCTTTCTCTGGAAATTATATGGCGGGGTATTAAACTAAGTATTTGCGTGAATACCGGCTGTCCGCTAAAAAAATTATATTTGGGCATAAAGAATAGTTTGGTGTGGTAACTAAAGCTACTCTTTTAAAAGGAGGTTACGCCTCCTTTTTTATGCCCTTTTTATTTTTACCCGGACAACAGTGTTTCAAAAACTTCGTAAGTTTTAATGGTCTACAACCTCACACCCCTCAAAAAAGCCTCAATATCCATTTGCTTTTTACCTTCCAGCTGTACTTCGGTTAGTACCACATAACCATCCTGCGCTGCAAATTTCAGGTAAGATTTGTTGTCGGTAATAAACCCACCGGGCTGTAGGCCTGGTTCAGTTATTTCATATTCGGCCCGGTATATTTTCAGCACTTTATCATTAAGCAAAGTATAGGCGGTAGGATAGGGGCTTAAACCACGAATTTTATTATAAATACTTTCGGCGGACTGATTCCAGTCGATAAGGCAATCCTCTTTAAAAATTTTCGGCGCATGTTTTAATTCGGCCGCCTCTGCCAAAGCCGATTGCGGATGTTCGTTATACCGGCCGCTTTCTACGCCTTTCACAGTTTTAACCAGCAAGCCGGCGCCTTTAGCCATCAAGCGGTCGTGCAGCTCGCCGGCGGTTTCATTACCGCTAAGGGTTACCTTTTCGGTAAATAAAACATCGCCAGTGTCAATTTCATGCTTCAGGAAGAATGTGGTAACGCCGCTTTCCTTTTCGCCGTTTATCAAAACCCAGTTTATAGGTGCTGCGCCACGGTACTGTGGCAGCAACGAGGCATGCAGGTTAATAGTACCACGTGGCGGCATATTCCATACCACCTCTGGCAACATACGGAATGCAACTACAACTTGCAGATCTGCTTCCAAAGCTTTTAGCTCCTCCAAAAACTCCGGATTTTTTAGCTTTTCAGGCTGCAATACTTTAATGCCGTTTTCCACAGCATATTGCTTCACGGCAGATTCACTTAGCTTTTTCCCGCGGCCGGCAGGTTTATCCGGGGCAGTAATTACGGCTACAATATTGCATCCTGCCTTTACAAGGGCGTCTAATGATGCTACCGCAAACTGGGGCGTGCCCATAAAAATTATTCTCATATATAGATAAATCGCTATGTATTAAGAGGAACTTAAAGCTAAAAGCAGAAAGACCAAAGCTTTAGTCTTTTCGCTTTCGGCTTTCAGCTATGGATAAAGCAAATATTTCGCCCTCATCGCTCTATACTTTGCCAGCCCCGGTTCCCAGCTTGCCCTTATCTGGGCTTCGGTTTTACCTGCTTCAATTTGCTTGCGCAGCTCGGTTGTCCCGGCAAGTTTGGTAAAGTAGGCGTTAAAAAAATGCTCCTTGTCAGGGAATGCTTTATACAGTTCAATTAACCATGCTAAATTAAGCTTCCCGGTGTTGTAAAAAGTATTTGTAGCGTAATTTTTAAGGTCGATGCCATAACAGGTTTTATTTTTTTGCGGAGGATCTTCGCTCATACCCTTGATGCTTACAGGAGTAAACGAATAAGTATACTTTCCCTGTAGCGATGGATGCCCAATCTCCAAAAACGGCGACATGGTGCCCCGGCCCAGGCTAAGCGTTGTCCCTTCAAACAAACACACGGATGGATACAGCAAAATAGATTGCGCGGTATTCAGGTTTGGCGACGGATTTACAGGCAGCGTGTACCGCGAGCTATGCGTATAGTTGGCCACTTTAATAATTTTCAATTTGCATCGCACGTGGTTTTTTAACCAGCCCTCGCCATTTAGCATTTGCGCATATTCCGCGGTGGTAAGGCCGTGGACTATCGGCACCGTATTCATGCCCACAAATGAGCGGTTAATGGTATCCAGTATGGGTCCGTCCATATAAAATCCGTTTGGATTAGGCCTGTCCAGTATCATCAGCTCGATATTATTTTCGGCGCAGGCTTCCATTACATATTGCAATGTGCTCAGGTAGGTATAAAACCGCACGCCAACATCTTGTATGTCATATATCATTATGTCGATGCCTTTTAAATCTTCAGGCGTTGGCTTATAATGTTTGTTGCCATAAATTGAAATTACAGGCACGCCGCTTTTGGTGTCGATACTGTTATTTACATCTGCGCCGTTGCTGGCATCGCCTCTGAAACCATGCTCTGGCCCGTAAATCTTTTTTACCGCCACGCCCAGCTTTAGCAAAGTATCAAGGCTAAGCGTTTTATTTTTGCCGATGACAGACGTTTGGTTGATAACCATCCCCACATTTTTGCCTTTCAGGTAATCAAGATAAAGATTGGTTTGATCGGCGCCGGTGATAATACCAGGTTTGTTAAAGTTTTTAGGAGAGGTAGCTGCGCACGATACCGAGCAGGCGATTAAGCAAATTTGTAGTACGATGAATATCTTTTTCATAGGCATGTCAATCAGTTTAACCACGGAGTTATACAGAGAATCCGCAGGGAAAACGGAGAATCTTATTTATAGTTTTAAAGTATTTATTACTCCGCTACCCCGTGTCTTCTTCGTGAACGTTGTGGTTAAATTTGGCGACCGGTCAAACAAATATTATTGCCGGTTTTTAACCTTAAAACCGCATATTTGCGAAGGTACAAAAAATCCGTGTCGCATTGAGTTTCGCCTATTTCATAGCCAACCGTATAACATTCAAGTCTAAACGCACCTTCTCTAAGCTGATAGTGCGCATAGCTATTGTCGGTATTATGCTTGGCTTAGGGGTGATGATTTTGACGCTGGCCATTGTGCGTGGCTTTAAAGAGGAGATAAGAACCAAAATCCGTGGTTTCTCCGGCGATATACAGGTGGTTAAATTTGACCTGAATAATTCCTACGAAAACTCGCCTTTTGCCGCCGATGCAGATTTTGTAAAAAAGGCAAAGGCAAAGCCGAATGTTAACTACATAGCCCCATTTGCCATAAAGCCCGGGATTATTAAAACCGCTGATGAGATAGAATTTGTGGTGCTGAAGGGAGTGGACAAAACCTATAATTGGCGATTTTTTAAAGATAACCTGGTATCGGGCCGTGTGCTTGATTTTACCGACACCACAAAATCCAAACAGCAGATCATGATCTCGCAGGTTACTGCAAACCGGTTGCGGCTGAAAGTTGGTGATAAAATAAAGATGTACTTTGTGAAGGAATCGCTACGCCGCCGTCCGTTTACTATAACCGGTATTTACAGTACTGGCGTGGAGGAGGTTGACAAAACGTATGCAGTGGGCGACCTTGCGCTGATTAACCGCCTTAACGACTGGAAGCCAGGCGAGATCGGCGGCTATGAAATACAGCTGAATAATTTCGACCTGATAAACTTTACAGCTGACGATATTGACAATGTGCTCCCTGCTCATCTTAAATCGTACACGGTGATGGAGAACTACGCTACCATTTTCAGCTGGCTCGATTTGCTCGATGGCAATACACTGGTGGTTTTAACCCTGATGATATTGGTGGCCATTATCAATATGATATCGGCGCTGTTGATAATGATAGTAGAACGTACAAGCATGATCGGCATACTGAAAGCCATGGGCGCAAATAACTGGACGATACAGAAAGTCTTTCTGTACAATGCTTTTTACCTCATCGGTTTAGGTATGCTGTTCGGCAACCTGTTTGGTTTTGGCATCGGAATCCTGCAAACACATACCCATATCTTCAAGCTCGACCAGGCATCGTATTCCATGAGCTTCGTTCCCATACAATTCAACTGGGTCGAAATGTTAGTGCTTAACATCGGCACGCTGGTAGTTTGCCTGCTGGTTATGGTTGTTCCTTCAATGCTGGTAACCCGTATCCAGCCTGTTAAGGCAATCCAATTTAAATAACCGAAAGGCTAAAGCTTAAAGCAAAAAGCTTTTCGGCTTTAGTCTTTCTGCTTTAAGTTTTTAGCTAAAATATCCGGTAGCTAAGCCCCAATCTTATCAATTCACTATGCGCTTCCGGTGAGCCTCCAATCATTTTGCTTTCATAATTTGTTATTCCATGCGCGTATGATGCAGTTAACCCAAATCTATTATAAATGGCTGCTGCACCAAATTTAAGCCGGACATCATCAGGTGTTTTGCCCCTGTCTACGTTTGTTTGGTAAGTTGTTTTACTGCCATCAGCAGTGGTAGCTTTGCCCTTTTCGCGCGAGCTGAGACTAAAACCAAAATCAAGCCCGGGCATCAGGTCAATCTTAATTTTAGCCGTTTTAATACGATAGCCGATGTATGGGCTAAAGTTTATAAACTCGCTCTTTAAATAAGTTTGGCCGTTTGCGCTTACAGGCTGAGGTGCTGTATAATTGGCGTAGGGCAAATATTCGATATTGTAAACAGGTACTACCCCGGTAATGTCAGCTTTACTTCTTAATACATCGTAACCGGCCTGTGCGCCTGCAATAAAGCCGCCTTTGCTTACAAACTGTGCCTGTAAATAGCCGCCATAGCTAAAACCATTATTGTTGCCATAAGGGTTGTTGGTGTAATTTCCGCTGTTCGGGTTCGTCGCCAGGATGAACGATTGCTTTGTTGCCGATTTGCCCGAGTAATGGAATAAACCGGAATTTGCCTGTACCGATAGCTCAATTTTTTGCGCAAAAAGTCCCGTTACCGCCAGCAGGCAGAGTAAAGTTAATGTAAAAGTTTTCATTTATGTGATGATAAGAAGTTGAATTTCAGGTTTAAACCGCCTGCTCCGAACTTAAGGTTTTGCGAACCAAGCCCGTCAAGCGGATATTTTAAGAATGGCTCAATAACCAGCCTGTTTTTACCGAACGGATACCCCACGCCAAATGCCACATTCAGTGTTTTGGCAAAGTAAAAGCTATTAAAGTTATTGCTGGTGGTCTCATTTCGCGTCTCTTTTAACGATGATGACTGGAACGGCGGATAGTTATACTTGTAGGTATATGACTCATCGATAAATGTTCCCGAACTTAAACCCAACGATAGGTAAGCATCGGTTTTATCAGGGTTAAACTCATATTTAAGGTTGATGGGAATATCGAGCCCCACCAGGTTGGCGTTATAATTCCTTATAGTTGGCGTAGATGCAAGCGTAGCGTACATATTAGTTGAAGTAACGGCCGCCGGAACCGCAAGATTGCTTCTTAATGACGCCGCCGTAGTTGGAATGGCCTGGTAGCTCATCGAGTTTTGGGCGATGGTAATACCGGTAACGAGTTTTAATTTACGGTTCAGTTTAATATCCGAAGTAACCCCGCCTCCAACGTTAACCTGGTTGTCGCTTCCTTTACCATAGTTAAAATAAGTGCCGGCGTATAAGCCGAAATTTACTTTTTTATTTTTTTGCTCATTCACATCTTTTGCCAGCTGCTTGTTGCCCTGGTCATGCTTAAACATATCCATAATATTTTTCTGCGGTTTGGGCTGCTGCACTGCAACAGGGTTGGTATTTGTTGCGGCCGCGTTGGCAGGAGCGGGTACCGTGGCAGTTGCTTGCTGGTCGGCAGGTTTCGTGGTTTGAGCAATAGCTGCCGAATTTGAACTTACCTGCTTGTCTCCAGGGATTATCTCCGTTTGGTTATTAGCAGGTATTTGTTTATTAACTGCAGTTAATTGGGCCAGGGTGCTCGTTTCGTCAGGCCTGCCTACATCCGAACTAAGACGTTTTTGATGTGTTGTTGCCAAATTTTGAGTATTCCTGTGAGTTGTTTTGCCCGTTAAAAC
>Ga0105237_10006079_pt1 | contig 13506 bp, 9 predicted proteins | sample KBSC24metaG_FD_81520 | JGI IMG/M metagenome (GOLD analysis project Ga0105237, IMG submission 81520) | Corn rhizosphere microbial communities from Kellogg Biological Station, Michigan, USA - KBS C2-4 metaG | ecosystem: Host-associated > Plants > Roots > Rhizosphere > Soil | place: Michigan, USA...
ATGCTTGGATGCGAAAAGCTCATATTTCGAGCGCAAAAATATATGTTCAAGGGCAAAATCTTTTGACCATCACAAAGTTTGACGGTGGTGATCCCGAAAGTTTACAATTTTTGCCACCATTACGCATGTACACACTTGGTTTTCAATTTACTTTATAATCGCAATTGTTATGAGAACAACAGATAACAAATCACTTACCACATATATACAAACTCTTATCTTTTTCTTTTGCATGGCAATTGGATTCACTGGTTGTAAGAAATTTATTGAGGTAGATGCGCCGGTAACAAGTGTTAATGCAGGTAATGTGTATCATGATAATAGTACAGCGTCAGCCGTAATCACTTCTTTATATGCCAATATGAGCAATACTTTTGGTAGTTCTGGTATTACAGAAGTTTCTTTAATTACGGATTTATCTGCTGATAATTTGAGCCTTTTTGATCTTTCGGATCAGTACTATACACAGTCTTATCAAAATGCATTAACATCAGATTATATTACAGGAATTAATTTTTGGAAAAGTATCTACCCCAATATTTACACATGTAATGCGGCCATCGAAGGTTTAACTTCATCTACTACGCTTACACCGGCAGTAAAGCAACGCTTATTAGGAGAAGCCTATTTTTTACGGGCTTTCCATTATTTTTATTTGGTCAATTTGTTTGGGGATGTACCACTGGTTTTAAAAACAGATTATAGTGTTAGCAACGTCACCTCACGTACTGCCGCAGGGATAGTTTACCAGCAGATCCTTTCAGATTTAAATCAAAGTAAAGATTTACTGGATGATCGCTATCTGGGAGCTGATGTATTAAGCACCACCACAGAAAGGATCAGACCCAATAGAGCGGCTGTTTATGCTATGATTGCTCGCGCACAATTATATCTTAAAAAATACGCGGAGGCAGAAGCGGCGACAAATACTGTGATTAGCCTTACCTCTTTGTATTCTTCCAATATTCCGCTAAATCAAGTTTTTCTGAGAAATAGTCAAGAAACCATATGGGCTTTACAACCTGTAAAAGCAACTTTTAATACTGATGAAGCCTACATCTTTGTTTTACCAGTAGGTGGGCCAAATAATATTGTTAACAAAGTGGTCGCGTCAAATCAGCTCATGAATAGTTTTGAGATAAGCGATCAGCGTAAAGTGCAGTGGACCAGCAGTGTTACAGCCGATGGAATTACTTACCCATATGTATCCAAGTATAAAGCCCTGCCAGGTTCTGCTTTAACAGAATATACCATCGTATTACGAATAGCAGAACAATACTTAATCCGGGCAGAAGCTAGGGCGCAACAATCCAACCTAACAGGAGCTATTGCCGATGTAGATGTAATAAGAAACCGCGCCGGTTTACCCTTAATTCATGATACCAATCCAGGTATTAGTCAAGCAGATTTGCTAACGGCCATAGCTAAAGAAAGGCGCGAAGAGTTATTTACAGAATGGGGTCACCGCTGGTTTGATTTAAAACGTACTGGTAAAATAGATAATGTAATGAGTACCGTTACTCCATTAAAAGGTGGTGGTGCATGGAGTAGTTATAAAGCACTCTATCCTGTGCCTGCATCAGAAATTAAAATTAATTCCGTTCTCACCCAAAATCAGGGTTACAATTAATGCTCTTAACTACAGGTTATTTGTAAATGGCCTGTAGTTTCAAATCAAAATTTTAAAAAATGAAAAGACTACTAACTGTATTGCTGTTTGCAATACCCAGCATGAGCTATGCCCAAAAAGGCGGTATAACCTTCTCCAATGCAAATAATTGGGAAGCATTAATTAAAGAGGCTAAAACGGCTCATAAAGCCATTTTTATAGACGTTATGGCTACTTGGTGTGGCCCATGCAAACAGATGGATAAAGACGTGTATAGCAATAATGAAATAGGCAGCTATATGGACGCAAATTTTATCTCCATTAAACTACAAATGGATAGCACCGGACATGATAATGACCAGGTAATCCAATGGAGAAAAGATGCTAAAAGCATAGCTGCAGCGTACCAGATCAATGCCTTTCCAAGTTTCTTGTTTTTTGATGAAAATGGGAATTTAATACATAAAGATTTGGCCTTTAAATCCGTACATGGCTTTTTGGCTTTAGCCAAACGTGCCACAGATCCTACACAGAATTATAGTGGCTTACAAAACACATTTGAGAATGGAAAACTCAATCAAAATCAATCTTTAGAGCTTATGGATTTACAAAAGAAGTTCAAAGAAGATAGCTTCGTCCTCTTAGTTGCCAAAGACTATAAAAGCCATTATATAGATCATTCAGACCCCGATTCTATACTTGGACCTCATTTGATTGATTTTTTAGACCAATACAGCAGCTTGTTTAGTTTCAAGGACCCATTAATCCGTCACCTATATTCACATCAACAGAAAGCCGATAAAGCGTTAAAGAATCCAGGTTATGCTAAGAGGTATACCGATTACATTATTAGCCGGGATATGATTACTACTAAAATATGGCCAAATGGTAAAAGTATTCCCGGTACCCCCAACTGGACTAAAATTCAAACAAGTATTGCTAAACAATACCCAAGTACCAATGCAGAAAAGTTAGTATTAAATGCCAAAGTTCGCTGGTACCGGGAAAAAAGGGATTGGGATGCGGTAGTGAAACATGAAATTAAGCTCGTAGATATTAATGGGATAGATACATCAGTGATGGGGTTAGCTATGGCCAATAACTTGGTATTTGGTACTATTTTTAAATATGGAACACAAAAGCCAGATCTGGAAAAGGGAATTAGCTATATGCAGATAATCTTAAAGAATACACCTGAAGATTATTTTGCAATGGATACTTATGCCAATATACTCTATAAAGCAGGACATAAAGATAGAGCCATCCAACAAGAGAATATTGCCTTAGAAAAAGCTAGAGAAAAAAAGGACGTAGGATCTATACAACTCTATGAAGAAACCATTACAAAAATGCAACAGAATTTGCCCACCTGGCAATGATAGATCTTAACTGCGGTGCTATTTAAAGTCAGTCTATGTAATTTAAATCGGATAAATAAGCGTATAAACCATTGTTAACCCAAAAATATAAAGAAATGTTACAAGAGTACACCGGAACCGAACAGGCCAGTTATTTTGAGGATGGTTTTGCGCCACCAGAAGTAGCGTATATCAACCGGCTCAAAGAATTGATCAATACGCATTATAAAAAACATAAGGATCAGGAGTTTTATGCAAAGCAGATGTGCATGAGTATTAAAATGATCAATGCCATGTTAAAATATTGCATGGGCAAAACGCTACATGAAATGATTCAACATAGACTATACAAAGAGGCTGCTAATTTGATTATACATTCCCGAATGCCTATGAAAGAAATTGCCTTTGTATTGGGCCTGTCTGAACCTGCTTATTTTTCCAGATGGTTTAAAAGCATATCTGGAATGGGGCCACGGGAGTATAGGCAAATCTATCAAAGTAAAAAACTATCTAAATAACAATTATGAGATACATTCTGTTTATTTTATTATCCTGTGCGGTACAATTTAGTTATGGACAAAAAAAAATGCTTCAATTAGATAGTTACCAGAGCTGGCCGCAGGCTGAAAGGGCAAGGATCTCTGGTAACGGTCAATTTGTATGGTACAAAGTAGATAACATGCCGGTTGGTGGTAGTACCTATTTTGTACATTCTGTACTAACAGGAAAGGAAATCCAATTTCAGGCAGTAGGAAACCCAGAATTTAGTGATAAGAGTAATTTTTTATTTGCCCAAGGGGCAAAGGATTCTATGATCATTATAGATTTAGATCTTTTCCTCTTAACAACCTCAGCTCATGTACATTCTTTCCAGTTGTTTACAAAAGGAAAGAATGAAAGTATAGCTATTCTTGATACTGGCAGCCTACTCACTTTTGGAAGCACTAAAGGACAGAAATTTTTTTCCTGCAAACAAGTCAGAGATTATAAAATTAGCCCAGACGGTTTATCTGCAATAGTTCAACAAAACATAGTGCCGAATGATCCTTTAAAGATAAATTTACTTTGGGTCGATTTTAAAACAGGAAAATCAAATTTAATTTATACAGACCAGCCAGTCAGTAACCTGCTTTTTGATAATTCTGGTAATCAGGTTGCTTTTATAGTCAATCATGATAATAAAAATGCAATCTGGTACTGTAAAAAGGGAGCTTTAAAGGCGGTGAAATTAATAGATCAAAATTCAACCGGGATCACAGATAGTATGAGTATTCAACCCGGCCAATTTTGGGCTTTTAATTGGGACGGTCAGCACCTATATTTTTCGCAAAGCCCTGCAATTATACCTTCTAAAGTTACTAATCCTAACTTAACGATATGGAGTTATAAAGACGCATTCTTACAAACCGATATATCTAACCCAAGTAATAGAGAGTATCAACTCCCAGAATATTTAAGTTCTGTAGATATTAAAAATGGTAGTATCAATCGTTTGGTTCAAAAGGGCCAAATAATTTCTGGGTCATTTTCTCCTACGAAAGATTATTACTTACTTACCGAAACCTTTAATGGACGCATGGATGATGCAGAATGGAATTTAAGTGCTAGAATATCCTATTGCGTATGTAATTTGCTTACTGGGAAAATTTATGTATTAAAAAGAGATAGTAAATTTGGGATATCTTATTTACATGTTTCTCCGACTTCTAAATATGTTGCATTCTATGATAAAGAATTTGGCCAGTATTTTAGTTATGATTTGACCACAGAAAAGAAGGTTGCCATCTTTACAGATAGTACGGCTGTATTGATGGGTATTGATACACGCAGATTGGGAGGGATTTGCGGTTGGTTACCGGAAGATAAAGGCGTAGTGGTTAACGATAGCTATGACTTGATTAGAGTAGATCCTAAAGGTTTGGAGCAACCAGTAAATTTGACTAAAGGGGTCGGGAGAAATAACAAAATTGTATTTTATCCAGTTAATGGATATGAGGAAAATACGGTAGGTGAACATGAAGAAATTTTGCTGTCAGTATATGATTTGAATACAAAAAAATGGGGATTATATAATTGGAAGCTGACTACAAAACCAGACTTAAATAAGACTAACTTAACCTCAAATTATATAGAAAATTTAGAACAACTTTACCATCCATTATTGTCAAGAAAAACGGACAATTTAGACGCATTTCAGAAGGCAAAGCAAGCGGCTACTTATTTGCTTAGGTTAGAAAAGTACAATGAACCGCCAAACTACTATGTAACCAGTGATTATAAAACTTATAAAGCTGTATCAAGCATCCATCCAGAAAAACAGTATAATTTTTTAACCGCAGAATTAAGTCAATATAAAGATAGCCTGGGCAACGATTATCAGGGTATATTATATAAACCTGAAAATTTTGATTCAACGCATATCTATCCGGTTGTTTTAAATTATTATGAGATTAGTAGTAACTTGTTAAATCATTTTATTTATGCGGGCAGGGGAACCGGTGATGTAGATGTGGCCTATTTGGTTAGCAATGGATATTTGGTGTTTAAGCCCGACATTAAAAGCCAGCCCGGTAAAGTTGGCGAAGGAGCTTTACATTCAGTTAATGCGGCAGCCGACTACCTTGCAAAATTTAAATGGATCAACCCTGAAAAAATGGCTATAGCTGGTCATAGTTTTGGCGGCTTTGAAACGAATTATATTGTAACTCATAGCCACCGTTATGTCGCAGCTATAACAGCAGCGGGTGTAAGTAATATGGTGACTTCTTATACTGACATCAATCTATGGCCTGGTTGGGGACGTCAAGGTTTTATTCGGTATAATTCTTATAAGATGAATAAAATACTTACAGATGACATTAAAGGATATACTGATAATTCGCCTATTTTATTTGCTGATAAGGTAACTACACCTCTTTTACTCATGCACAATCCAGAAGATGCCTCTGTAGATTTTAGACAGGGTAGATCTTTTTTTATTGAGCTTAGGAGCTTGCAAAAAAGAGTTTGGATGCTAAGTTATAAAGGCAATGGACACGGGATTGGTGAAGATAATCATGTTGATTATTATGGAAGGGTAAAAGAATATTTAGACCACTACTTATTAGATAAGCCAATTCCAGATTGGATGAAATAAATAGAATAAAAAAGCCGATCTATTTCAGATCGGCTTTTTTATTCTTGCTGGTAAATATTTACCGGCTGCTTTTTAAATTAGTCAGAAACATAAACAGTAGTCAAGTTACAAGTTGTGCTTGATGCAAGAGTAGCTGAACGTTGCGCACTTAATACTCCTGGAATTATATCTGTAGTTAATCCAGTTGATAGAAAGGTACATTGGCCACCAGCGATTGTAGGCACAAAAACAAAATGATTCTGTCTAGCCTTAGATGCGTATACACCTCCAGCAATAGCCATAACTGCTATAGCCATCAGTGCGATTTTTGCGCGTTTCATAGTTTAAAATTTATGTGATAAAAAAAAGGTTTGCCTACTCTGTTGCGTCGGGTTTTCGGCTACGCCCGTTTCTTTCGTACGAAAAAGTTGTGCTTTAATATATATCCTGTTTTCATATCTGGAAGGGTAATAGAAATTACCCAAACCAGTCTATGAAAAAAGCAAAATTTTATAGATTAATTATTTGGGTTAAGATGTAGAACTAAGGTTTTTCCATTAGCCGATTTTAACTTATTGTTGGGTTCAGTATAAAGGTACCAAGTACTGGTAATTTTTAATATAGGAGATAGAGAATATTATTTGATAGATCCGGTATTAGGATTAGCGGCACCAAGCATAAGAAAGGGCAATATAAATTGCCCCTGTTCTCATCTTAATTCACAAAATTTGTTAACCATATTTTAGGCATAGGCTATTACTGAAATTACAATAATCTACTTACCTGGCATTGCAGTGTGTAGATTTTTCATTAAATTACAGTAAAGATTGAAAATCTTACATCACTATTCCAGTATAAAAGTTGTTGCTACATAGTCTACTGTTTCCAACTACAAAGGCCAGGTAATTTTCCTTTACCTGGCCTTGTCAATTGAAAAAGAAAAAAGAGCAATAAACATTGCCCTTCTATTTCTTATATACCATTGTTTTGTAACTAAAGTTAGCATAGGAGATACTGTAAAGTTATAAAACCATAATGACCTCTTGCCGCAGTATAAACCTAATAATGCTCTAACCATTCTACTGCATCATGACGGACCAGGTACAAAAACAAATGCTGCCATCTAAAAAGATCAGGCACATACCAATGCCCAGAGCCATTAATCACATCGGGCGAAAAGTTAATCTCCTGCACTTTCTCCGGCGGCACCTTCATACACATTTCCCCATACCTGGTATTTCCCGTAGCCATACTGTAAGCCGCAAACCACGGATCATCCCGCAAGCCGTTCATCGGTTCCCAATTTCCCAATCTGAGGGTGAGATTTCCTGAAATAGGGGTAAGCGGCGTACCACTTACCCGGCTCAATTTATATATTCTAACCACAAATGAAAAAGGCCCATGTATCTCTTGGTAACCTTCGGCCACCGCTGATGTAATTCTGTAATATTGACCAACTTCCAAGTTCACGAAACAAATATGCTAAAAATATTAGTAAATAAGCATTGATAAAACAATAGAACACCTGGAAGCAAAAATTACAGACCACTATAAAAATTGATGATTTTTTCTAGCCAGTATACTATCCTATGACCTTAGTTTTTTTAATACAAGCCTTGTAACACCCTAATATGTACGGTGTAAACGATGTAACAACACTAAAAGTAACAACACCAAATCAGCTAATTAACGTCTTATTAACTGCATCTTATTTTTTTGAGTACTACTTTCGCAGCTCGTTACCTCATGTAGTTTGAATGTTATGCAAAAGATTTCATGTGAAAAACAACCCTCAAAGGTTAGTAGATGGCTGTGTCATGCCTCTAAACTAAAGGCTCTTTCAAAGCTATTTCCGGAAAAGATGTATTTCGTAAGGTGGAATAATGTTTGGGTAGTCTTGCTGTTCATATTTCCAGTACTTACTTATATCCTGTTCTGTTGTGATCAATTGAGGGATATCAAAAAAATAGACTTTAATCCATTGAATATGTCTTTAGAAATTATGGGCATTGGCTTACTGGCTACTCTTTATACCATACCATTGGCAGCGGGCTTCATAAATATGAAGATTATGGGTATGATACAGAATAGAAAGAAGAAAAGTGCAACCCGGATCATTTTTTTTCATGTCGTAGTGGTTGGTGCTATCTATTGGATTATATTAAACTATTCCCATTCGCATAGAGTAGCTATAGCGGGTGTTGTGGGCATGACAGCCATTATAGGCTTTGGCAGAGCGTTAGTAGCCTGTAAAAGCTATGTATATATTTTAGATCGATTTAAAATTAAGAAAGAAAAAATAGCGTATCTCAAATTAATGCGCGAAATCAAAATGAAAAAAAGAATAAGGAAAATATTAAGAGAGCGGCATAAGCTCTCAAAGATAAATATACCCAGTTTTTCATAAACAGGTGTATTTCGGTTGATAGGATATAACAGCTCTTTTTTTAGGGCTGTTATTTTTTTGCCCCACTGTGCTGCTCTTGTTCTTTGATTTTATTATGGTTAAATTAGTAGAACCCTATGAAAGCAAATGGATTTGTTTAGCCAGGAGTAATGAATGTGTACCGCAATCTTTCTGATCAAGAACTAGCTGTAAAGTTAGATGAACTAGATAGGGCCGCTTTAGAAGAAGTGTATTTACGTTATTGGGCCGTACTCTATGATCATGCCCGTAAAATGTTGAGGGATGATGAAGCCGCCGAAGATCTTGTACAAGATCTCTTTACCTATTTGCTTACCCATTTGGGAAACTTGAATATCAACAGCTCTCTTTCTTCTTATTTATACAGGGCCGTAAAGAACAGCGTTATTAATCGATTCCATAAAAACAGCAACCGGCAGAAGTATGTGGATTCTCTGAAAGATTTTTATAACCAGGGCAGTTATGCTACCGATGAAAAAGTACTGGAAAACGATCTTAAACAGCGCATAGAAAAAGCGGTAGCTAATTTTCCAACAAAAATGCGCGAAGTATTTGAACTGAGCCGTAAGGAGAACCTGAGCCGTAAAGAAATTGCTGCGGTAACACATACCTCAGAACATACGGTAAACGCGCAATTAGGCAGGGCTTTGAAGATCTTGAAGTCTAAATTGTCCATCTGGTTTTTCTAATAAAAAAATATTTTCATTTCATGTAGCTATCCTGTAACACTTACCTGTCTTACCGATATAGCAGCAAAGATATGACACCGGAAGAAGCCAGCGATTTGTTAGAAAAGTTTGAACAGGATAAGTGTAGCCCTGAAGAACTGACCTTGCTATCGGATTGGTACAACCATTTGGAGGGCATTGCTCCACAACCTGATCCGGTGCCTTATGCAATCATACAAAAAAGACTGTGGAATAAGGTAAATGGCCTGGGACATGCAACCTTTAAGCTAAAACCGGTACATAAATGGGCGTGTGCTGCCGCAATAGCTTTGGTTTTAGCCACCAGTGCCATTTACTTTATCTATTATAATCACCCTACAAGTACCTACGTTTACAATAAGGCCCATGATATACCTGCGGGTACAGATCGGGCCATATTAACGCTGGCCAATGGCAAACAAATACTACTTGATAGTAACCAGAAAGTTTACTCCACCCTCAAAGCACCAGTAAGTGCAACAGCAAAGCAAACGGATATAAACACCATTACAACCCCAAATGGAGGCCAATACCAGGTTATACTTCCTGATGGCACCAAAGTTTATCTGAATGCAGCCAGCAGCCTAAAATACCCCATTACATTTATTGGGGCTGAACGGAGGGTAACTTTAACCGGAGAAGGATATTTTGAGGTAGCCAAAAACCGGAGTAAACCTTTCTATGTAGTTTCTGGCAACCAGGTGGTGAAGGTATTGGGTACGCACTTCAATGTGGAGAGTTACCCGGACCAGCCCGTAAAAACTACACTGGCCGAAGGATCTGTACAAGTTAATCTACCAAATACCGGTTTAACATTAATTCCCGGCCAACAGGCCATAAACAACGGCTCCACCCTAGAAAAAATAAAGATCGATCCTGATCAGGCCATTGCCTGGAAAGACGGCCTGTTTGTCTTTAACCATACCCCTTTAATCAATGTTCTCCAACAAATTACCCGTTGGTACAATGTACAGGTAGATTTTACCGACATACCTGTTATCTATTTCGACGGCGAAATTTCCCGCAATCTTCCCTTATCAGAACTTTTAAAAGCCATTGAACAAAACAACCATATCATTTTCAAAATCGAAGAAAGGAGGATCAGCATTCAGAAATAAAAAAACTAACAAGAGGATGCTGTGAAGTATTAACCGGGAGTGCAACGAACACCCCCGGAAGTGTTAATGCTTTACAAGATCGACTATTCTACTAACCAACCAATTGTATCAACTAACCTTACAAAATTATGAATTATTGCAACTTATGCAATGATGGCTTTCCGTCTATTTTTAGACGGAAAGTAACCACCATCAACAGACTATTAAAATACATTGTAGTGATGAAACTCATTATTTTAATAACAGCCCTGAGCCTCCAAGTATCGGCAGCGGTATATGGACAGCAAGTAACCATCAATTACACCAATGCGCCACTGCGCGAAGTCATGACTGCGGTGCGCAAGCAAAGCGGTTATAACTTCTTATTTCAATCAGAATATTTAAAAAATGCCAAACCGGTAACCATTCACTTAAACAACGCCTCTATCGAAAAAACTTTACAAAGCATATTTCAAGATCAGCCATTCAATTATAAAATTGATGGGAAAATCATCAGCATCAGACCAAAAGAAAAAGATAAATCCTTTATTGAAAAGGTAAAGGATTTTTTTTCGGTGATCACTTTTAAGGGTAAGGTGACGGATGAAGATGGAACGCCTTTACCTGGTGCAACGGTGAGAGCTGGGAATAAAGCTACTTTAACCAATAATAGCGGAGAGTTTAGCTTATCTGGTGTGGAAGAAAATGCAGATGTTGAAGTGTCATATATAGGTTATGCACCGGTTACGGTTAAAGCCAGTTCCATATATCTGATTATTAGTTTAACCCGTAAAGTTGGTGAGTTGGAAGAGGTGAAAATCAATAAAGGATATTATAATACAACCAAAGAGCTGAACACGGGCAATGTAAGTAGTCTTAAAGCTGATGAAATAGCAAAACAGCCCGTGGGTAATCCTTTAGGAGCTTTGCAAGGTAAAATACCAGGGTTGTTTATTCAGCAAAACAGTGGAGCGCCTGGCCGGGAATATACAGTTTTATTAAGAGGTCAAAACAGCTTGGCGAATGGTAATGACCCCTTATACATCATTGATGGTGTACCTTTTACTTCCACGCCTTTGAGTACATTTATAGCCTCAGTTGGTTCTACTAGCCCATTAAATGACATTAATCCTAACGACATTGAAAGTATAGATGTTTTGAAGGATGCTGATGCTACTGCGATTTACGGGAGCCGGGGTGCCAATGGTGTAATTCTTATTACGACTAAAAAAGGAAAGTCAAATGGAACCGATATTACGTTAAATGGTTATGTAGGTGCTGGAAAGGTAACTAAGAAATTAGATTTGTTGAGTACATCTGATTACTTAGCCATGCGCAGGCAGGCATTTGCCAATGATAAGGCTTCTCCGGGGAAAACTGATTATGATTTGAATGGTACTTACGATCAAAATCGATCTACTGACTGGCAGAAAGTACTTATTGGAGGAACTGCTAAAGTTACAGACTTGCAAGGTGCGGTAAGTAGTGGTAGTGAATTTACTTCTTTTCGGATTGGTTTAGGTTATCGTAAGGAGGGTACAGTTTATCCGGGTGATTTTAGCAATAAAAAGGCTAGTGCTATGTTTGCGTTAAACCATTCTTCTATTAATCATAAATTTCAAATAGGGTTTACCGGCTTATATGTGAGCAATGTAACTACACTACCCACTACAGATTTAACGCAGTTTATTTTTCTAGCGCCAAACTCTCCAGCTTTATATAAGGATAATGGTACTCTGAATTGGGCAAATTCGACTTGGAATAATCCCCTTTTAGAGATTTCAAAACCTTATAAAGAAACCGGACATAACTTGCTTAGTAATTTAAACTTGTCATATCACCTTGTTGAAGGTTTAAAAATAGAAGGAAAATTTGGTTTTAACCAGGTAGAAATAGAACAGAATGTATTAACACCTTATAGTGTGCTTAATCCTATAACGCCTAATCCTCCATTAAGACGTAAAAACGTTGTCGCTGACAATAAAATCAATTCTTGGATTGTGGAACCTCAACTTTCTTATACCGCTAATATTTGGAGGGGAAAGCTGGACCTGTTAACGGGTGCAACATTTCAACAATTTGATCAACATATACTTTCGGAAATTGCTTCTGGATTTGCGAACGACGATTTAATTAAAACACTTTCTGCTGCTTCTACCGTAACCGTTAATAGAGATTCTGAAATAAAATATCGGTATAATGCGCTCTATTTTAGGGCTGGTTATTCGTTTGATGATAAATATATTTTGAATTTAACCGGACGTAGGGATGGCAGTAGTCGCTTTGGACCAGGTAAACAGTTTGGAAACTTTGGCGCTATTGGAGCGGCTTGGTTATTTGGCAAAGAAAAGTTTGTGGTCAACAACTTACCTTTCTTGAGTTTTGGAAAATTGCGGGGTAGCATTGGTGTAACTGGTAATGATAAGTTGCCAGATTATGAATATTTAAGTACGTATTCTTCTTACACCTCTGGCTATCAGGGAACAACAGGTTTGTATCCTACACAATTAACTAATCCTTACTTTGCTTGGGAGGTTGTCAATAAATTGGAGGGCGGATTGGATTTAGGCTTTTTGAAGGACAGAATTTTATTTAACATGAGCTGGTACAGAAATAGGACTAAGAACCAGCTTGTAGGTTATAGTTTGCCTTATACCACAGGTTTCACTTCGATACAGGCTAATTTTCCTGCGGTGGTACAAAATACAGGTGTAGAATTGGAATTAAATACTGTAAACATTGCCGGTGCTAATTTTAAGTGGCATACATCTTTTAACATGAGTTTTCCCCGTAATAAATTGATCTCTTATCCAGATATTGCTTCATCTGCTTATGCTACTACTTATGCTGTGGGTTATCCATTGCAAGTGAGATTCAGATATCATTATACAGGTATAGATCCAGCGACTGGTTTGTATACTTTTAAAGATCAAAATGGAGATGGAAACTATAGTAACGAAGATTTAGTTCCTTCCTTTGCGGGTCAAAATTTCTATGGCGGTTTTGGTAATACTTTTAATTATAAAGGCTGGCAATTGGATGTGTTTTTCTCTTATGCTAAGCAAAAAGGTTCAAATTTTTTATTTAATCTACAACCGGGTTTATTTGTTAAAGGGGCAAGCAATCAACCAAGTAGCGTTCTTAATAACGCAACTATTCAGCCTTTTTCACAAAGTTTTGGAGATGTGTTTACAC
>Ga0105237_10006081_pt1 | contig 13504 bp, 10 predicted proteins | sample KBSC24metaG_FD_81520 | JGI IMG/M metagenome (GOLD analysis project Ga0105237, IMG submission 81520) | Corn rhizosphere microbial communities from Kellogg Biological Station, Michigan, USA - KBS C2-4 metaG | ecosystem: Host-associated > Plants > Roots > Rhizosphere > Soil | place: Michigan, USA...
CGCGGTTAGCCCTACACCGTTCGCGGTTGTTGACGCACCGACGGTGAGCGACGAGGACATTCCGTAGGTCCACGTCGTGGTGGTCGTGGTCGCCTTACTGGTGAAGTACCCATACGTCGGCGCGTCGGTCATGTTGGCGACGCCACTGTTCTGGTGGACGGTGCCGACACATTGGGAGGCTCCGGGCGTAGACGGCAGGCTGGTCGTGCTGTAGGTGCAGTCGTTGTGGACTCCGCACTGGCCGGTGGCCTCGACGCCTGCTGTGTCCCAGAGCGCGTTTACGAGGCTCGGGTCGTTGAACGAGTCGTAGCCTCCGGGCTCGACCTTGCCGATGATGAAGTCGGACGAGAGGTCCCCGTTGTTGCAGTCCCATCCCGACGCCTTCGACTGCCCTAGCAACGACCAGAACGCGCTGTCGCCGCCGTACTGGTTGAGGCACTTGCCGTCGCTCGCGTTTCGGATCATGTACGCGTCCCGGGGCCTGAAGTTTTGCCTGACGAACTGCGTGCCGCCGATGTAGTTCGGATCGGGCTCCAGGTACCAGTAGTCATGCGTCGAGCTGCTGCAGCCCTCGGTGTAACTGGAGTTGCCATTCTGCGCGAGGCACGTTCCGGGGTTTCCGACATTGGTGATCTGAAACGAGCCGGGAGGGGGACTGGTCGTCGGATCCGACGACTTCCAGGCGGTGTTCGCCGTGAAACTAAGGCTCCACGCCTGATTGTCGCTCGGATAGTAGTTTCCCTTGTCATACGGGTAGAAGATCGGCGTCCCGCCGGTCACGCCCAGGCCGAAGTCGAAACTTGGCGCCTCGTCGAGAACCTGATAGCCCCATGGAATGGCGGATGTGTGGGGAACGGCGTCGACGTCGGCGGTGACCGGCTGAATCACCAGACAGTTCGTCACCACCGCGCAGTTCTTGGCGTTGTAGTCGATGGCAGACGCCGGCGCCGACTCGACGACGCTGAGACTTGTGAGCAACAGCGCCGACACGGTGCCTAATGCGGCCAGGGTTCCCAGCCGGTTGGGCGTTCCGCGGCGCGTGCGGCCCCGGAAGAGTTTCAAGTTCATTCTTGATGATCCCTTTTCTTGAAGGTTGGATGAACGATCGCTAAGCGGTGAGGACTGGCGGGGGGTGACCGCGCCGACGCTGTGGAATCTGCGCTCATACTCGGGTTCGCACTCGACCGCGAGAGCTCGAGGTCGCCGAGTTATGAAAACTTCGCGGGTGCGAAGGACGAGATCGTATTATCGGAGCGATTTGTCACGAAGACCCGATTGAGGTCGCTGACATACAACATTCCGTGTGGCCCAATCCCTACTGGAATGGTCCCGACCACATTGAGGGTATTGAGGTCGATTACCGACACGGTGTCGGAGTTGAAGTTGCCCACGAAAGCCTCGTTAAGCGCGGGAACCTGGATGACGTTGCGGGGGCCGACTCCAACCGTGAGGTACTTGGTGACGGTGTTAGTGCTCCTGTCGATCACCGCGACCCGATTCGACAGCGCAAGCGGAACGAGGAGTTGCGTCGACGTCCAGGTCATGCCCCAGGTGCCCGGTCCCACGTCTTGAATCGTCGCCTTGACCGTTGGAGTTGTGTTGGCCGACGACGGCAGGCTGATTACGGTGACTTGGCTGGAGCCGTAGTCGGTCACATACTCCGTAGCGGTCGTCGCGTCGATTCCGATTCCGGCCGGATTCACGCCGACGGGGACGCGCCAGGCCTGCACCACATGGGTGGTCGCGTCGAACGCTCCGATGACACCCTGATCCCAGCACGTGAAGAACACGAGGTTAGTGGGCGCGTAGTAGCCGACGTCGGCGGCGGCGCCGCCGGTGCAGGCCGCGACGTCGGTCTCGGCCCCCGTTGCCAGGTTCACGATAGCCACCGAGCCGTCGGCGCCGCTCGGCATATAGAACTCGCCGGTATTCGGATTGCGGCCCAACGACCAGGGTTGCGAGATTTTCAGGTTGATCGTTTTGACCACGCTGTTGCTCGTCGGGCTGTACGCCATCAACTGGTTCGACTCCACGTCGTCGAATACGATGTTGCCGCTCGTTGGATCGAACGACTCAACCTGTGGCTCGACGCCGGGCGCGACGGAGACGGTGGTCACCGCAGGCCCGACCGGGGGAGCAGGCGGAGTCGTTGTCGCCGGCGTCATAGAGATGTTGGTGGCGATACAGGGTGAGGCCGGCTGTTTGGTCGAGGCGAAGATCATCGGAGTGGGTCCGAGTGTCGTGGCCGTGATCGTCGCGAACGGGGTCCACGACCACGAATACCAGCTTCCGACCCGGAACGTGTATTTGCCCTGGATGGTCTCGGCGGTCGGTCGGGTCAGGATCCAGTAGTAGTCGTTTGCCGGCACAGTAGCCGACACCGTGTCCGACCACGCGCTGCTTTGCCACGTCATCGTCCCGAAGTTCGCCGAGCTTGTGTATTTGAAGCCGGCCGCCAATTGTGAGGTCAGCGCCGCGCTCGCGGTTGAGGTTCCCAGCTGGATTGGCCCGACTGTCCCGTAGGTGAGACTGGTCTGCAACAGCGTGGAGCTATCCGTCGAATACTGGTAGCGCCCACTAATGGTTTGGCTCTTGCCCGTCGTGTTTTGAGCGTAGGAGCCCACGCACTGCGCGCTGAGCGTGCTGCTTTCGGAAGTGGGGGTGTAGTAGCAATCCTTATTCACACCGCACTGCCCGACCGCCTCGACGCCAGCCTCGTCCCAGAGGGCATTGACGAGATTCATGTCGTTGAACGAGTCGTATCCGCCGGGCTCGACCTTTCCGATGAAGAAGTCGTTGGCCAGGGCTCCGTTTGTGCAGTCCCATCCGGCTGCTTGCGAGCGGCCACCATGGGCGCTTAGACCGCTTGTTCCACCGTATTGATTGAGGCATCTGCCGTCGCTGGCATTTCTGATCATGTACGCGTCGCGCGGCCGGAAGTTCCATTGGACGAAGCGGGTGCTGCTGATGTTGTTCGGGTCCGGCTCCAGATACCAGTAGTCATGAAGCGAGGAGTTGCACGCCTCCGAATACGTCGAGCTTCCGCTCTGCGCGAGGCAATACCCAGCGTTGCCAACGCTCGGAATCTGAAATGAGCCCGGTGGCGGGCTGATGGTTGCCTGAGCAGGATTCCAAGTCGAGTTTGTGGTGAAGCCAAAGCTCCATTGCTGATTGGCCGCCGGGTTGTACGTGCCTAGGCTTGTCGGGGTGAATATCGGAGTCATCGCATCGGTGCCCAGGGCCGAGTCCTTGGTCAGCGGAGCGGACAGCACCTGGTATCCGTACGGCAGCGATCCCGAAATGGTCGTGACGTCTGCAGTGACGGGTTGGATCACCAGACAATTGGTGACGACCGTGCAATCGTTCGGGTTATAGGCCGCCGCTGAGGCGGGGGTCGGATGGGCGCCTGTCACGCTGACAAGCGCAGCGGCCGCCAATCCAACTGTCAGACCCGCTGCGCCCACTCCATGGGTCAGCGAGCTACGAACGCGACGCCCGATCCATTTGCGCTCGCTGCGGCGGCTAAGCCTTGGAGCCCGATGCATTCCCACCTAAGAGCCTCCTAAGTATCGAAGATCGCTTAATGGTAGGTATCACCAGATAAAAAGTAAGTCGGAAAAATCACCTCAACCCAGGTGAGTGACGTCGCGTCTCTGAGTGGTCACGCAGCAGTGCTATGCGTGGCCGATGGCTTGGGACCCGGATTGACATAATGTCGATTATCGGCATCGCGACGCATCTCGCGCGTACCCGGTTCGGCCTCTAGCGACCGGTTGCGTCGCCGGTTCGCCTGCGCGTCGGAGGTTGTCGTTCGCAGAAACTTGAGCGCCATTCGTATGCCAACCACAGCTGGTTGCGTCTGACTGTGGCGTGCCGTGCGCCGTCGACTGTTCGGATCGTGCCCGGACCCGATTGCTTGGGCTCAACCGCCCGGCTTAGGCGCTGCGACCAGCCTCGTGCGGTGTATTCCGCTGAGGGGCTGTTCTGAGACGGATTGACATAACGTATGCCGGAAACTCCGCGGGGCTCAGCGCCGGCTTCGGCGACCGTCCGCGGCCACCGCGGCTCCTAATGCGGCCGCTGCAGCGGCCAAGACCACCATCGCGCCCGCCTTGGCGGCTGGCAGGCGGCGTGTGCGGACGGCGTCTGCGATGACGACGGCGTCAACGGCGTCGCTCACTGCTCCGCCGACGAGCCACAGGGCCGGGTCACGCCCGGTCCATGAGCTGACAACGGTCCCAGCGCCCAGCGCTACGTCGCGCGCAGCGGCCATCCGCGCCAACCAGGTGATTCGGCGCGCGGTTACCGCGTCCAGGCCGAGCAGGCGCGTCGACCCTTCTGGACGGATCAGAAACACGCCCCCGAGCACTAACCGGCCGACACCGAAAGCGAGTCCGGCGAGACGGGTATTGACACGCGGTAGCGGCACGAGAATCGTCCGATCGAGGTGGTTGGGAAGCGGGAAGCTGAGAATGCGCTGGCGGCCTGGCCTGCTCAGGCTAGCGCGCGCGGGATCGTAGATGGGTAGCCCGGCGGCAGGACTGGAGCGTGCCAGGGAATCTCCGTGGGCGATCGTTCGTTGTCACTCACAGTCGTCGGCTTCGCAGTCGGTGAATGAGGATCACAGGAGGTGCTAGCCATGGCAGATCGCACCCTTCGGGGAAGCCGTCTGGGCTCGGTCAGTTACGAGACGGAGTACGGAGCTGAGCCGGCACCCCGCAATATCGCCGAGTACAAGTGCCCGGCTGGGCATGTCTTTCGGGTGCCGTTCTCTGAGGAGGCCGAGATCCCGACCGTGTGGGAATGCCGATCCGATGGCAATGCCGCACGCCTGGTTGACGGTCCTGAGCCCGAGGCTAAGAAAGCCAAGCCGCCGCGAACCCACTGGGACATGTTGATGGAGCGGCGCACGGTCGCGGACCTGGAAGAGGTCCTCGCCGAGCGCCTGGACGTGCTGCGAGCCCGTCGCGGGACTACCAAGAGCGCGTAGCCGCCCAGCCCCGCGTGTCGTGTGGGCGGCTCAGCGCCGCCCTCTTGCGAGGGAACGTAACTGCTCCAACCGGTGGCCGACGCCCCACTGAGTCACACGGACGTAAGCCTCCCGGACGATGGCACCGCTCATCTTCGACTCCCCCTGTTCGCGTTCGACGAACCGAATAGGCGTTTCGACGACCCGGAAGCCGCTCTTGACCGCGCGCCAGGCGAGGTCGACCTGGAAGCAGTAACCCTCGGATGCCACCGCCGCGTAGTCGATGCCCTCCAGCACCTCCCGGCGATAGGCGCGATATCCGCCGGTGGCGTCTTGCAGCTTGATACCCAAGGCGAGCCGCGTGTACAGGTTGCCGCCCCGAGAAAGCAGCTCGCGGTGTTTGGGCCAGTCCACCACGGACCCGCCACGCACCCACCGCGAGCCGAGCACGAGATCCGCGTCGCGTAGCGCGGCGAGCAGCCTCGGAAGCTGCTCCGGAGCGTGCGATCCGTCGGCGTCCATCTCCACGAGGACGTCGTAACCCTGGGCCAGCCCCCAGTCGAATCCGGCGATGTAGGCCGCGCCCAGCCCGGATTTCGCCGCACGGTGCAGGACGCGTATCCGGTCGTTCGCGGCGACCAGTTTGTCGGCCAACTGACCCGTTCCGTCGGGGCTGCCGTCGTCGACGATGAGGACGTTCGCCCTAGGGACGCTGCGCAACGTTCGCTCGACGATATCCTCGATGTTGTCGAGCTCGTTGTACGTCGGGACGACGACCAGGACGCTCAGCGCGTCGACGTCCGCCGTCTCGCTCATCGAGCCGCCACCTCCTCGATCGGTTTCACGCTCTCGCGGTGCTGACGCCCGCGTGGGATCACCGCGGCGACGAGCAGCGCGACCGCAACCGCGGCGAGCGTGTACTCGGGCCAAGCCCCGAGCCGAACAGCCAGCGTAGTCGCCCCCGATAGTGGAACCCGCTCAGTCAGCACGTCGGCGGTATACAGCGCGCCCGACCGGCTCATCAGCCGCCCGTCCGGGCCGATCACCGCGCTCACTCCTGTGGTGGCGGCCTGCACGACCGTGCGTCCGGTCTCCACCGCGCGCAGGCGGCTCATGGCGAGTTGCTGATAGGTCTCAGGTGTGTGTCCGAACGTCGCGTTGTTGGTTTGCACCACGAGCAGCTTGGCGCCGGCCCGAACAGAGGACTGGACGAGGTCGTCGTAGGCGACCTCGAAGCAGATGACGTCTCCGATCGGGTACGGACCGCTCTTCAGCAGCCCGTCGCCGGTGCCGGCGACCATGTCGCGCTCGACCGTGGAAACGTCGGAGCTGACCAGCTTCGCGATGCTCCGCAGCGGGATGTACTCCGCGAACGGAACGGGATGGCGCTTGACGTACTGGCTTCCCGGGCCCGTGGTCGGCGACCAGAGGATGCCGACGTTGCGACGATGGGTCGGGCCGGGCCCGTCAAGGATCGCTCCGACGAGCACGGGGGCCCCCACCGCCTTCACCGCGTTGTCTATCTCGTTGTAGACGGCCGGATTGTCGAACGGGTCGAGGTCGGACGCGTTCTCCGGCCACACGACCAGGCTTGGTCTCGGGGTCCTGCCTGAATCGATGTCCGCAGCCAACTTCATGGTCTCGGCCACGTGATTGTCCAGCACCTGCCCAGCGCGCTCCTCGAAGTCGAGCCCGAGATCGGGGACGCTCCCCTGGATGACCGCGATGTTCTGGTAGTCGTCCGAGTGCACGCGCAAAGCCAGGCCGGACAGTCCACCGATGATCGGCAGGCCGACCGCGACGGCCACTCCCGCGGCGAGCGCCGGAAGCGGCGCGAACCAGCGCCGACGCGTGGCCCGCTCGGGCGCAGGGCCGTCGCTCGGCCGCAGCCGGACGACGCTGGCGAGCGCACCTCCGGCGACCGCGACCACGAACGTGACCATCGGCGCCCCAGCCACCGCCGCGAACCAGCGCAGCGGCGACGTCGACTGGCTGAACGCGAGACGCCCCCATGGGAATCCACCGAAGGGCAGACGATCGCGAAGCGCCTCTTGGAGCACCCATGCGGTCCCGATCCACAGCGGGGCGAGCCGCTGCCGCTGCAGGACTGCCAACGTGGCCCCCAGGCCCGCGAAGAACGCGCTCTCGGCGGCGGCCAGGATCAGCCAGGGCGCCGGCCCGACGTAAATGCCGGTCCACGACAAGAGCGGGATCATGAACGACAGTCCGTAGAGGTAGCCCAGCCACGCGGCGCGTCGCGGATGCCGCCCGTCGACGGCCACGCTCAACATGGCGACGCTGACGATCGCCAGCGGCCAGATGTTGAACCGCGGGAACGCCACAACGGCGAGGAGACCTCCCCCGACCGCCAGCAGCGTCGACCAGCGCGTCCTCACTCCGCTCCCCCGAGCTCGCCATAGACAGATGCGCCGCGAACGACGGTCCTTGCGCACGTCGGCAGTTCGACGCCCGGCCGCACGTCCGGAAGCCCCGGGACAGCCGCACGCGGGTCGGTGCTCCAACGCGCCACGCGATCGTCAGGACTGTCGACGGCAAGCTCGCCTGTCCGCCATACGGCAAAGGTCGCGGGCGCGCCGACGCGGAGCACGCCGTAGTCGGGTCGCCCCGCCGCACGCCAGCCGCCCTTGGTGTAAGCCGAGAAGGCGGCCCGGGGACTGATCGCCGACCGCGCTTCGTGCGGATACGCGGCCGCCCGGACGCCTCGCCACGGATCCATCGGCGTCACCGGAGCGTCCGAGCCGAACGCGAGCGGCACTCCGCCGGCCGCGAGCTGGGCGAACCGGTTCAGCTGCAGGGCCCGTAGCTCTCCCAGACGTTCCGCGTACATTCCGTCGGGCCCGCCCCACTCGGCGTCGAAAACCGGTTGCATGGACGCGGTGAGACCCGAGCGGGCGAACCGCTCTACGTCGTTGATCATCTCGGCGTGCTCGATCCGATTGCCGGGACCGGCGAGACGGCCGATCTGCTCGCTCGCCGCCTCCGTCGCAGCCAGGACCTGGTCGATCGCCGCGTCGCCGATCGCGTGGAAGCCTGATTGCAGGCCGGCGCGGGCGCAGGCGACGATATGAGTGGTGAGCTCGGCGGTCTCGAAGCGGAGCGCGCCCGAAGTGGAGATGTCCGAGTACGGGGCGGTCAGCGCCGCGGTGTGCGACCCCAGGGAGCCGTCGCAGAACAGGTCGCCGCCGGCCCCGATCGCGCCGATCTCACGCGCCTTGTCGATGGCGTGCAGTTCTCCCCAATACGGCACGACATCAGGACCTGGCTCCTCCTCCGCCAGCCCGACGAGCGCGAGCAGATCGTCGACGCTACTGACCTCCGGACCGGCCATTTCGTGCACGCTGCCGATGCCCAGCGAAGCCGCTCGCCTGCGGGCAGCTCGTTGCGCGTCGCGGACGCCCGCGACTGAGAGTGTCGAATACGCGACCTCGCGAACAGCGTGGTGGGCGTGCAGGGTAAGCACGTCCGGCGTGTAGCCGGTCATCCCGCTAACAGCCGGAACCGCGGCCACCAGTGCCGAAGACGCGACGGCTGAATGCGCGTCGACGCGGGCCAGATAGACCAAGCCGCCGTGGCCGGCCCGGTCAAGCTCCGGGCGCGACGGCGCCCGTTTCTCCGGCCAACGCTGTTCGTCCCAACCGCCGCCGAGCACCGGCCGGCCGCGGCGGGCTCGCGAATGCGCCTCGACCATGCTCAGCGCCTCGCTCAAGCTGCGGGCGGGCATCAGATCAAGAGAGGTCAGCGCCAACCCGGCGCCGGTCATGTGGACGTGGGCGTCGACGAAGGCGGGGGCGACGAATCCGTCCTCGAGGTCGACGATCTCGTCAGCGGACATCGAGCGCGCAGCCTCGTCGCTGCCGAGCCAGGCGATCGAGTCGCCGTCGACGAGCATCGCTGTCGCAAACGGGTCGGCAGGACTGTAAATCCGCCCATTGCGATAAAGCGTGCGCACGTTGATCAGTCTTGCATCGCTGCCTTTGGAGACCTGCGCTGCCGTCGCCGTGCTCTCAGCTGACTCGACGTCCCCGCGCAGACTCGCGTGGAAGGTCTGTGGCTCTGCGTGACCAAGTGCGTTAGGTTTCAGGCAGCCATGGCAGCGAGCATCGAAGACGTAGCGCGATTGGCGGGCGTGTCCATCGCGACCGTGTCCAGATCGCTGCGCGGTCTGCCCGATGTGGCGCAATCCACCCGCGATCGGGTGCTGGCCGCAGCTCGCGAGCTCGACTACGTCGCATCGCCCTTCGCGGCCCGGCTGGCCAGCGGCCGTTCGGCAACCGTCGGCGTCGTAGTTCCGTTCGTCAACCGCTGGTACTTCGCCGAGGTGCTGGGCTCGATCGAAGGCGTGCTCCACGACGCCAATATGGACCTGCTCCTGTATAACTTGGGCGATATGGCAGGAAGAGAGCGGTTTTTCCGCGACCTTCCGGTTCGCAAGCGGGTCGACGCGATCATCATCGCCACTCTGGTGTTGACCGAGGCCGAAATGGACGCCCTCCGTTCGCTCAAGGTGCCGATCGGGGTGATCGGCGTCGACCACGCGGGCTTTCACTCGACGCGAATCGACGATCGCGCTGGCGCCGCCACCGCCGTCGGGCACTTGATCGAACTCGGTCATCGACGGATCGGACACGTGGCGGGCGACCGAGCCGACCCCATGCGCTTCACTCCCCCGCATCATCGTCGACGCGGATACATCGACCGTCTTGCTGCCGCAGGCATTGATTACGACCCCAGCCTCGAAGTCCTCGGGTATTTCACGACCCACGGGGGACGTCTGGCCACCGAAGAACTGCTTGCGCGCCCGGACCGGCCTACCGCGCTCTTCGCCGAGTCCGACGAGATGGCATACGGAGCGCTGGTCGCCCTTCGGCGCGCGGGACTGCGCGTCCCACACGACATCGCCGTCGTCGGCTTCGACGATCACGCCAGCGCCGCGCTGATGGATTTGAGCACGATCAGACAACCGGTTCGTGATCAGGCCGAAGAGCTCACCACCCGCGTGCTGGCGGCGGCAGCCGGCGACTCGGCCGAACCTACCTCGCACGTGCTGCCTACGGAACTGATCGTTCGCGGGTCGACCGACCCGGCGCACACCATCTACTGACGGGGATGTCGTGACCGGTCCGCTCATGTTGGTCGACGCCGCGGGGCTCTACTTTCGCGCCTTCTACGGTGTGCCGGAATCGGTCACCGCCCCCGACGGACGTCCGGTGAACGCGGTTCGCGGCTACCTCGACATGTCGGCCACATTGATCACTCGCCGCCGGCCGGCGCGGTATGTGGCGTGCCTCGATCTCGATTGGCGTCCGGCGTTTCGTGTGGCGCTCGTTCCCTCGTACAAGGCTCATCGCCTCGCGCCAGACGGCCGCAGCGAAGCCGTCCCGGACACGCTCGCGCCCCAGGTCCCTGTGCTGCTCGAGGTCCTGGCGGCAATCGGGCTGCTGACGGCTGGCGCGGTCGGTTTCGAAGCGGACGACGTGATCGCGACCCTTGCCGCGCGCGAGCAGGGCCCCGTCGAGGTGGTCACCGGCGACCGGGACCTGATTGCGCTCGCGACCGATGACGTTCGGGTCCTCTACACGGGCCGAGGGCTGGCCAAACTCGAGGACCTGGGCCCCGCCGAGGTCCGGGCCAAGTACGGCGTCGAGCCGTTTCTGTACGCCGACTTCGCGGTGCTGCGCGGGGACCCGAGCGACGGCCTGCCCGGCGTCGCCGGAATCGGAGAGAAGACGGCCACCGCGCTGGTCGGCCGATTCGGGACCATTGAAGAGATCGTCGCGGCGGCCGAGTCCAATGCCGACGGATTCCCGGCCGGCGCGGCCGCGAAAGTACTGGCCGCCCGCGAGTATCTGGCGGCGGCCGTCCACGTCGTCCGCGGCCGCACCGACGTCGCGTTGCCGCCGACGCCTGGAGACCTGCCTTACCAGCCGGCCGATCCGACGAGGTTGGTGGAGTTGGCGGACCAGCATGGACTCGACAGCTCGATCAATCGCGTGCTCAGCGCCATCGCGTCCGTGACTCGATGACTCAGTTGGCGCTCTTCCACTCGTAGTCGCCCTTGCTGTTCTTGATGGTTACCGAGATCCGCTTGTTGCCGCTCGCCGTGCATTCGAACGTCGTTCCCGCCTTGACCTTCTCATTGGACGGGCAGGACACGTTGCTGTAGTCCCCGAGTCCGTTCTTGGACTGGTTCTCGATCGTCTCCTCGACGGCTGTGCTGTCCAGAACCTTCTTGAACAACGGACTTGGCTTGACGGCAAAGAGCACGCCGACGGCCGCGGCGAGAATGATCACGACAATCAGCAAGGCCCACAGGCCCTTGCGCGGCTTGCGTTTGGCACTCGTCGGCGGCGGCGAGCCATACCCGGTGGCAGGCGTGTACTCCGGTGATGGTTGTGAGTAGGCGGCCTGGTCGTACGCCGGCGGCTGATACGCCGTCTGGCCGTACGCGGGTCCGCCATACGCGGGCTGCTGGTACCCGGGCTGCTGGTACCCGGGTTGCTGGTACCCGGGTTGCTGGTACCCGGGTTGCTGGTACCCGGGTTGCTCGTAGCCAGGACTCTGAGAGGTCGGCTGACCGTACGCCGGCTGACCGTATGAAGGCTGACCGTATGAAGGTTGACCGTATGAAGGTCGACCGTATGAAGGTCGACCGTATGAAGGTTGACCGTACGGAGGTTGGCCGTACGGAGGCTGGCCGTACGCGGGCTGTTGCTGGGAGGGCGGGTAGCCGGGATACGCCTCCTGTTGAGAGTTTTCAGCCGGTTCGGTGAAGCGCTGGACCGGAGTTTGCTGTGTCGCGTCCAAGGGCGGTTGCGGGAGTTGTCCCGTGGCGGCGCCGCTGCGCTCGGTGAACGACGGCGCGGGCTCAGCCGGGACGGCTGGCAGCACCTGCGTGCTGTCGTGCGACGGCAGGGGCGCCGACCAGTTCTCGGCCGGCGCGTCACCCGACTCGCCGTGCTCCTCGGTAGGCCCTGGCTCCATATCGCACCTCATGGTTCTACGTCGATGAGCCTCGACCCTAGCGCGAGCTTGCCCGCGCGCACCCCACGGTGCGCAATTCGATATTGCCAGCGCGGATCGGCGACAGCGGGCCGGCAACAGTGGACGAGCCGACGTTGATCGAGTTTGCTGTAGTCATGACCGCTCCCTCGGTCGCTGATCTCAGCGAGTTGCGGCGTCGTCGCCATAAGCTGCGCACGGCGATTATCAACCTGGAACAGTGCTTGGCCGCCCCGGCGATCGGTGACGATGAGAACTGGCGTCTTCGCGTGCACGGCAGCGTCGAAGCCGTCCTGGCCGACTTTCGCGAGCATGTCGCACTCACCGAGGGGTCAGACGGATTCCACCAAGACGTGCTGGCCAGCGCGCCGCACCTGACCGGCGCGGTCGAACGCCTGGTTCGCGATCACGCTCGAGTGGCCGCTCGTATCGATGCTCTGCTCGCGTTGACGGCTGGCGACGCCGACCGTGTGGCGCCAGCTGAGATCCGCGGCGACGGCACCGATCTGATCAACGCGCTCATGAAACACCGCCAGCTGGGCGCGGACCTTGTGTTCGACGCCTTCGAGACCGATATCGGAGGCAGTGGCTAGCTCGATATGCCTTGGGCGACGACTCCTCTGCGGATTGCGGCCATCGCATCCCGCGCGGCGTCGCCGACTCCCGGGTCGGGGTGGGTGACGGCGGCGACCTGGTCGAGGAGATCGAGCAATTGCTTGCACCAACGAACGAAATCGCCAGCCGACATCTCCTCACCGTTGGCTGCGGCGGCGTCGAGAACTCGGTTCAGGCTCTCGCGGCGGGCCCAACGGTAAGCCGGCCAGGCGAATCCGGGCTCTGGTTCCCGGCTCACCGGCAGTCCGCGCGCAGCCTCTGCCTCGGCGAGTTCCCCCCAGACGAGATTCGTGTCCGCGATCGCCTCTCGAACGCGAGTGGTTGGATACCGCTCGACCGCCCGTTCGTCACGCCGAGGCTCGTAGACAAGGGTTGACACGACCGCGGCCAGCTCAGCGCCGTCGAGCCCCCGCCAGGCGCCGGAGCGCAGGCACTCGGCGACCACGAGATCCGAGTCGGACCAGATGCGCGCGAGAGTGTTTCCATCGGCCGTCGACGAGTCGCCGTCGAGGAATCCGCGATCATCGAGCAACTCGCAGATCCGATCGAATGCACGGCCGAGCGAGCCGGTCCGGCCGTCGATCCTTCGGCGCAACCCTTCGTTCTCCTTCGCGAGCCTGGCGCGTCTTTCTGCCCAGCGGGCATGCTCCTCGCGGTCAGCGCAGGCATGACACGGATGTGCGCGGATGGCCGCCCGAAGGGCGACGATCTGCGAGTCGTCCTCGACGCCGGCGCGTCGCCGAACGGACTTGGCCGGTGCGACGAGGTCGAGATTTCGCAGGCTGGACGCCAGATCGCGACGGTCCTGGGGTGAGCGGTAGTTGAAGCTGCGCGGCACCCGCACATGGCCGAGAACCGCGACGGGACCGGAGAAGTCCACTGGCGACAGGCGTCCGGACC